>LNAP01017084.1_pt1 | contig 20716 bp, 18 predicted proteins | sample 602601 | NCBI WGS metagenome assembly LNAP01 (sample SAMN02440304, study PRJNA202911) | soil metagenome | biome: Subtropical and temperate rainforests or woodlands; isolation source: soil samples (1 kg each in a 20% v/v slurry with milli Q water) were... ...
CGTTATGTAGTGCGCGCTGCGGCATACTACATGATGAATTGCGGTTGTGAAAATTAGACTAATTACGTCGTTCTGCGACCCCATGACGCATTGCGGTCACATCGGGGAGCGTGATGTTCTCAAAAAACTATTGGATTGTTCCAGTTAAATATCAAAAGTTGTACACGATTTGTTGGGTCAGTCAGATCGGCGGTGCCTTCATCCGCGAGCAGGCTCGCTCCCACAAAGGCCCGCGCAACCCTTGCGGGAGCGAGCCTGCTCGCGAAGACGCCTGACCTGTCGGCGCAGGTCCAACCCTTGCCTATACTTGTTTTTCCATAACAAAAAACATGACCAGAGGGCTGCGCCATGGACCATCTCGTACTCACCGTTTTTGCTCCGGACAAGCCCGGGCAAGTCGAGCGCATTGCCCAATGCATTGCCGAGCACGGCGGCAATTGGCTGGAAAGCCGCATGTCGCGCATGGCGGGACAATTCGCCGGGATTCTTCGAGTGGGGGTGCCGGCCGAGGCCTACGACGAACTGGTCGATGCCCTGCAGGGCCTGTCCGCCCATGGCATTCGCGTGTTGATCGCCGAAAGCGGCATCGAACAATCCTGCACCTGGAAACCGATTGCCATGGAACTGGTAGGCAATGATCGTCCGGGGATCGTGCGTGACATCACGCGCTTGTTGAGCGAGCAGGGGGTGAATCTGGAACGGCTGGTTACCGAAGTGCGCCCGGCTCCGATGAGCAGCGAGCCGTTGTTCCATGCCGAGGCGATTCTCGCGGTCCCGCTGACGCTGTCGCTTGACGTGCTGCAATCGCGCCTGGAAACCCTGGCGGACGATCTGATGGTCGAGTTGGTGCTGCGCAGTGATCCCTGATCAGGTTATCCAAGTTAAACGTGCACCGGCCTGTGGATAACCTGTAGAGACACCCCGCAAGGCCACGCCGACCGGGGTTCTTCATTAACTGATCAAAAAACCAGCAGTTTCAGCCACTTGCACACAATCGGCGGGGATCACGCTGTGGATAACCTTGGGAAGGAATGATGCAGGCCACGGGAGACGTGGCCTGTAGAGTTTTGTGTGTTTTTTGATCAGCTGCGGCGGCGCAAACTTATCCACGCATCGACGCTGTAAACCGCCAGACCGGCCCAGATAAACATGAACGCTACCAAGGTGCTGGATGACAGGTGCTCGCCAAACAGTAGGACGGCCTGCAGCAGTACCAGAGTTGGCGCCAGGTACTGAAGAAACCCCAGTGTCGTGTAGGGCAAATGCCGCGCAGCAGCATTGAAGCAGACCAGTGGCACCAGCGTGATCGGGCCGGCGGCGACCAACCACCAGGCCTGGGACGTGGTCCAGAATTCGGACTGGGCACTGCTGGCCGTCGGATTGAGCAGCAACCAGCCAAGAGCAATCGGCACCAGCATCCAGGTTTCCACCACCAGCCCCGGCAGTGCCTTGACCGGTGCCTGCTTGCGAATCAGGCCATAGAAACCGAAGGTCAGTGCCAGCACCAGCGACACCCACGGCAGGCTACCGACTTGCCAGACCTGCTGCGCCACACCCACTGCCGCCAGGCCGACGGCAATCCATTGCATGCGCCGCAGCCGTTCGCCGAGGATCAGCATGCCCAGTAACACGTTCACCAAGGGGTTGATGTAGTAACCGAGACTTGCTTCCAGCATGCGGCCGTTGTTCACCGACCAGACGTAGGTCAGCCAGTTGGCCGCGATCAGCGCGCCGCTCAGGGCCAGGATTGCCAGTCGCTTGGGGTTATCCCGCAGCTCACGCCACCAGCCGGGATGTTTCCAGACCATCAGCAGCAAGGCGCCGAACAGCGCCGACCACAGCACTCGGTGGATGATGATTTCCACTGCGGGCACGCTGGCGATGGCTTTGAAATAGAGGGGGAAAAGCCCCCAGATGATATAGGCACTCAGGCCTAGAATGTACCCGCGACGCGGGTTGGCGGCTTGCATGCAGAATCCTTGCTTAGGCAGCTAACAAAGAGGGGATTGTAAGGAGATTTGTTTGCGAATGTCCTGACTGAATAGGTAGGACATTTGTGAACATCGTTATCTGTAGGAGCGAGCCTGCTCGCGATGGACGTCAACGATAACGCGTGCTGTCTGGATAAACGCGTTGCCCTTGCGTTCTTCGCGAGCAGGCTCGCTCCTACAGGGGGGCAGGGTGGGTCAGAAGAGCTTCAGTGGCTCTTCTTGGAGCGCCGCCAACTGCTCGCGCAACGCCAGCACTTGATCACCCCAATAACGCTCGGTGCCGAACCACGGAAAACTGCGGGGGAAGGCAGGATCGTCCCAGCGGCGGGCGAGCCAGGCGCTGTAGTGCAGCAGGCGCAGGGCGCGCAACGGTTCGATCAAGGCCAGTTCGCGGGGATCGAAGTCGTGGAATTCGTTGTAGCCGTCCATTAGTTCCGACAACTGGCTCAGGCAATCCTGGCGATCGCCGGCAAGCATCATCCAGATGTCCTGTACCGCCGGACCCATGCGGCAGTCGTCGAGGTCGACGATATGGAACATCTCGTCACGGCACATCATGTTGCCGGGGTGGCAGTCACCGTGCATGCGGATGTTCTGGTGCGGCGTGTTGCTGTAGGCATCTTCCACACGCTTGAGCAGATCGCGGGCCACTGACTCGTAGGCCGGCAGCAGGCTGCGGGGGATGAAGTTGCCGTCGAGCAATGTGGCCAGCGAGTCATGGCCGAAGTTTTTTACCGCCAGCGCTTCACGGTGCTCGAACGGCCGGGTCGAGCCGACCGCATGCAGGCGCCCGAGCAACTGGCCCAGGCGATAGAGTTGGTCGAGGTTGCCCGGCTCCGGTGCTCGGCCGCCACGGCGGGGGAACAGGGTGAAACGGAAACCGTTGTGTTCGTGCAGGGTTTCACCGTTGTGGATCAACGGCGCCACGACCGGCACCTCGCAGTCGGCGAGTTCGGCGGTGAACTGGTGCTCTTCCAGAATCGCTTCGTTGCTCCAGCGTTGCGGCCGGTAGAACTTGGCGATCAGCGGCTCAGCGTCTTCGATACCGACCTGATAGACGCGGTTCTCGTAGCTGTTGAGCGCCAGGATGCGCGCGTCGCTGAGAAAGCCGATGCTTTCGACGGCATCGAGCACGAGGTCTGGTGTGAGGGTTTCAAACGGGTGGGCCATGCTGACTCCTGCGCGCAGCAGGCTGCTGCGTCCGGCCAGGCATGGTAGCGCAGACAGCGGGGCTTTAGGGGGTGGGCTTGAGATGTGCGTTGTTTGCACTGACGTGTTCGCGGGCAAGCCCGCTCCCACAGGTCACGCGCCAGATTTGAAACCGCGCCAATCCTGTGGAAGCGAGCCTGCTCGCGATGAGGGTCTATCAGGCGCCGACAATCCCGCCATCTTCCCGCGAAATCGCCACCACCGAAGAGCGCGGTTTGCCGTTGGGTAGGTGCTCGGGGAAGGTAGAACCGCCGTTTTCACCCGGATGCTGGATTCCGACAAACAGGGTTTTCTGGTCCGGCGAGAAGCTGATTCCCGTCACTTCACAACCTACAGGGCCAACCATGAAGCGACGAATCTCGCCGGTTACCGGATCGGCACAGAGCATCTGGTTGTTGCCCATGCCGGCAAAGTCTCCGGCGTTGCTCGAATCGCCGTCGGTGAGAATCCACAAGCGTCCGGCCTTGTCGAAGCCCAGACCGTCAGGGCTGTTGAACATGTTCTGCGGCGTGATGTTCGACGATCCGCCTTTTGGTGTGCCGGCGTGAACCCCCGGATTACCGGCGACGACGAACAGGTCCCAGGCAAAGGTTTTCGAGCCGTGATCGTCACGCTCGGTGCGCCAGCGCAGGATCTGGCCGTAGACGTTCTTCTCGCGCGGGTTCGGCCCGCCCGCCGGTTGCCCGTCCTCGCCGCGCTTGGCGTTGTTGGTCAGCGTGCAGTAGACCTGGCCATCCTTGGGGCTGACCACGATCCATTCCGGGCGGTCCATGCGCGTGGCTTTCACCACACTGGCGGCGAGACGCGCGTGAATCAAAACTTCGGCCTGATCGGCAAAACCGCTGCTGGCGTCGATGCCGTTTTTGCCGTGGGTCAGTTCGATCCATTCACCCTGGCCTTTCGGGTGATCGACGTTGCCGTCGCCGGCATCGAACCGCGCCACGTACAGAGTGCCGTGGTCGAGAATGTCACGGTTGGCCTTGGGGTTCTTGTGGTCGATCTTGTCGCGGCTGACGAATTTGTAGATGAACTCACCGCGTTCATCATCGCCCATATACACCACGGCATGACCGTCACCGGTTTCGGCCAGTGCGGCGTTTTCGTGCTTGAAGCGGCCCAGGGCCGTGCGCTTGACCGGCGTCGATTTCGGATCGAACGGATCGATCTCCACCACCCAGCCGTGACGGTTGAGCTCGTTGGGGTTCTTCGCCATGTCGAAGCGCTCGTCGTGCTGGTGCCAGTTGATTTCTTTGCTGGTGGCCACCACTCCGTAGCGTTTTTGCGCCGGGTCGAACTTCTGCTCGGCGTTGCTGCTGCCGAAGCAGTCGGTGAAGTTCTCTTCACAGGTCAGATAGGTGCCCCACGGTGTCTTGCCGTTGGCGCAGTTCTGGAAGGTGCCCAGGACGTTCTTGCCGTGCGGGTCGGCACTGGTTTTGAGCAGGGTATGTCCGGCGGCCGGGCCGCTCAGGGTGATCGGTGCGTTGCCGTGAATGCGGCGGTTGTAGCGTGAGCCCTGGACGAATTGCCATTGGCCGTTCTTGCGCTGCACTTCAATCACCGACACACCTTCGCAGGCCAGCGCCTTGCGCACTTCTTGCGCCGATTGCGGCATGCCGCCGTGGGCGTAGAGGTAGCGGTAATTGGTGTATTCGTTGTTGATCGCCATCAGCGCCCGGTCTTTTTCGCCCGGAAATCATGCCGTCGTTGTTGTCGCCGAACTGGACTTCCTGATCTTCGGCGCTGCCGTTGCCGCTCGGGTCGAACGCCGGACCGTCCTTGTACAGGGGCTGGCCCCAACTGATCAGCACCGAGGACTTGTAGCCCGGTGGCAGGGTGATGGTGTCGCTGGTGGCGGCGGCAATGCTGTCGAAACCCAGCAACTGGCTGTTGCCGGCGCTGACACTGGCGGCCATCACGCTGCGGCTCAGTAGGTTGCCGCCAAGGAACATCGCTGCGCCGCACAGGGCACCTGCGCTGATGAAGCCGCGACGGCTGAGGCCGACCATGGTTTCGAGGTCGGTGGACTGGTTTTCTTCTAATAGGCTCATTTCAGGCTCCCTGCGGATTTTGCAGACACCTTAATGATGAGTCATGAACCTTTTGTTGCAGTTCTGCTTACAGTGGTGTGCCCAGCAGTACCTTGGACGGCGAAAACTCCACGCGCACCGGTTTGCCACACGTCAGCTCCGATGCTTGCAGATGACTCTGTTCGGCCAAGGCGCATAGAGTCAGGCCGTTGGGCAGAGTGATGCGCACTTCGCTGGGACCGTCGTCGGCGTCGAGAATTTTTTCGATGATGCCGCTGAGGCAATTGCTTTCAGGAGTTTCGACAGAGTCGATCTGCAGCACGTCGAGCCAGCCGGCTTTGATCAATGCCACGACTTCAGTGCCGATTTGCAGTTCCAGGCGCTCGGTGCTGTCGTGGGTAATTTGCGCGGCGACGATCAGGCCTTCGGCGACTTCGAGGCGAATCAGGTCGTTGCGTCCCTGAGGTTCGATCGCAATCACCTTGCCGTGCAACTGATTGCGCGCGCTGGTGCGCAGCATCAGGCGCCCGAGCAGATCCAGATCGCTCGCGTCTTCAGCTGCTTCCAGCACTTGGGCCTGCAAGGCTTGCAGCTTCTGATACAGGCGCAACACCCGCTCGCCTTCGTTGGAGAGGCGCGCACCGCCGCCGCCCTTGCCGCCGACAATCCGCTCCACCAGCGGCTTCTGCGCCAGGTTGTTCAGCTCATCGATCGCATCCCAGGCAGCCTTGTAGCTCAGGCCCGCGCTTTTTGCCGCGCGGGTGATCGAGCCTTGTTCGGCGATGTGCTGCAGCAGGGCGATTCGCTGCGGACGGCGGACAATGTGCTGGGACAGCAAGGTTGGCAAAGACATGACAAGTCGCTTTGGGTGGTGACGATGGTGAGGACGTTGGTCGCTTGGGCCGCGCGAGTCAAGTCAGGGTGTTTCGCCGGGTTTGGGCGTGCGGGCCAGGCAATAGACGTCGACCCTCGCCGCCCCGGCGTCCATCAAAAGGCGAGCCAGGGCCTGGGCCGTGGCTCCGGTGGTCAGTACGTCGTCGACCAGAGCCAGGTGCCGGCCTTTGACGACCGCGCCGGGTGCCAGGGCGAAAGCGTTGCGCAGGTTTCTTAGACGGGCTTCGGCGTTCAATGCCTGTTGGGCGTCGGTGTCTTGAGTGCGCAGCAGCAACCGTTCGTCGCAAGGGATATCGAGAGTCGCACTCAACCAGTGAGCCAGCATCGCCGCCTGATTGAACCCGCGCTGGCGCAGGCGCCGATTGGCCAGTGGCACGGGGATCAGCGCCTGGGGTCGCAGCAGATCGTCTTCGAAGCGATGTTGCAGGTATTGAACAAGAAGTTCGGCGAGCAGGCGACCAAACGGCCACTTGGCGTTGTGTTTGAAGCGGGTGATCAGGCTGTCTACCGGAAAGCTGTAGGTCCAGGGCGCAATCACTTGTTCGAAGGCCGGTGGCTGCTTCAGGCAATGGCCGCAGGTCAGTCCCGCGGCCGGGAGCGGCAGGGCGCAGGTCAGACAGTGATCACCGAGCCAGGGCAGCTCGATTTCGCAGGCCGTGCAGACAGGAGGGGGGCCGTCGGTCGGTTCATTGCACAAAAGGCATGATTGTTTGTTTTTTAACCAGATGTAAACCGATCCTTCGTATCGTGGTTGACAGCGCATCGCTCTTCCTTAAATATGCCGAAACATCTGTGAAGTGGCTGTGAAACTCCATTACCCAGCCGACTGCCAAAGCATAATTCAAAGGAAACGCCCATGAGCGCCAGCACCACTGCCACCCTGCGTCATGACTGGACTTTGGCCGAAGTCAAAGCACTCTTCGTTCAGCCATTCAATGACCTGTTGTTCCAGGCGCAGACGGTGCACCGTGCGCATGTCCAGGTGTCGACCCTGCTGTCAATCAAGACCGGCGCCTGCCCGGAAGATTGCAAATATTGTCCGCAGTCCGGTCACTACAACACCGGCCTGGAAAAAGAGAAACTGATGGAGGTGCAGAAGGTCCTCGAAGAGGCCGCTCGCGCCAAGGCCATCGGTTCGACCCGCTTCTGCATGGGCGCGGCGTGGAAGCATCCGTCGGCCAAGGACATGCCGTACGTGTTGAAGATGGTCGAAGGCGTGAAAGCCATGGGCCTGGAAACCTGCATGACTCTCGGTCGCCTGGATCAGGAGCAGACCGAAGCGCTGGCCAAGGCCGGCCTCGACTACTACAACCACAACCTCGATACCTCTCCGGAGTTCTACGGCAGCATCATCACCACCCGCACCTACAGCGAACGCCTGCAAACTCTGGCGTACGTGCGTGATTCGGGGATGAAGATCTGCTCCGGCGGCATTCTCGGCATGGGCGAGTCGCTGGACGACCGCGCCAACCTGCTGATCCAGTTGGCCAACCTGCCTGAGCATCCGGAGTCGGTGCCGATCAACATGCTGGTGAAAGTCGCCGGGACGCCGCTGGAAAATGCCGACGACGTCGATCCGTTCGACTTCATCCGCATGCTCGCCGTCGCGCGCATCCTGATGCCGCAATCCCACGTGCGCCTGTCCGCCGGCCGCGAAGCCATGAACGAGCAGATGCAGGCCCTGGCGTTCTTCGCCGGTGCCAACTCGATTTTCTATGGCGACAAACTGCTGACCACCGCCAACCCGCAGGCCGACAAGGACATGCAACTGTTCTCGCGTCTGGGGATCCTGCCGGAAGCCCGCGAAGAGCACGCCGACGAGGTGCATCAGGCAGCAATCGAGCAGGCGCTGGTGGAGCAGAAGAGCAGCGAGCAGTTTTACAACGCGGCTGTTTGAGTCTTCCACCGACTTCTCTGGCTGGAATGCAAAACACTGTGGGAGCGAGCTTGCTCGCGATTGCGTCAGGTCCGTCGACATCAATGTTGAATGTGACGCCGCCATCGCGAGCAAGCTCGCTCACACAGGGATCGCATTCATTTTGATTTCTGTGATCTGAACTTCGAGGCCTGCATGTCTTTCGATCTCGCCGCACGCCTTGCCGCCCGTCGTGCCGAAAACCTCTACCGCCAGCGCCCGCTGCTTGAAACCCCGCAGGGGCCGCAAGTGGTGGTCGATGGCCAGCCTTTGCTGGCGTTCTGTAACAACGACTACCTGGGCTTGGCCAATCATCCGCAAGTGATCGAAGCCTGGCGTGCCGGCGCTTCGAAGTGGGGTGTGGGCGGAGGGGCATCGCATCTGGTCATCGGCCATAGTTCCCCGCACCATGCCCTGGAAGAAGCATTGGCCGACCTGACCGGCCGGCCGCGGGCTTTGTTGTTCACCACCGGCTACATGGCCAACCTCGGTGCGGTCACGGCACTGGTGGGGCAGGGTGATACGGTGCTCGAAGACCGGCTCAATCATGCGTCGCTGCTCGACGCGGGGCTGTTGTCCGGCGCGCGGTTCAATCGCTACTTGCACAACGACCCGGCGAGCCTGGCCAAGCGCCTGGAAAAAGCCACCGGCAATACACTGGTGGTCACCGACGGCGTGTTCAGCATGGATGGTGATATTGCCGATTTGCCGGCGCTGGCCCGAGAAGCCAAGGTCAAAGGCGCCTGGTTGATGGTCGACGATGCCCATGGTTTTGGACCGCTGGGTACCAACGGTGGCGGCATCGTCGAACACTTTGGCTTGAGCCAGGATGACGTTCCTGTGCTGGTCGGCACCCTCGGCAAGGCGTTCGGTACGGCGGGTGCCTTTGTGGCTGGCAGCGAAGAGCTGATCGAAAGCCTGATCCAGTTCGCCCGTCCCTACATCTACACCACCAGCCAGCCCCCCGCGTTGGCCTGCGCCACGTTGAAAAGCCTGGAACTGCTGCGCAGCGAACACTGGCGCCGTGAGCATTTGCAGACGCTGATCCGCCAGTTCCGCGCGGGTGCCGAACAGATTGGCCTGGAGCTCATGGACAGCTTCACGCCGATCCAGCCGATCATGATCGGTGACGCGGGGCGAGCGGTGCGCCTTTCGCAAATGCTGCGTGAGCGCGGGTTGATGGTGACCGCGATTCGCCCGCCGACCGTACCCGCCGGCAGTGCCCGGCTGCGGGTGACGTTGACGGCCGCCCACAGTGAGGCTCAGGTACAGCTATTGTTAAACGGACTGGCCGATTGTTTTCAACAACTGAAGCCGGAGCCAAGCCATGCGTGATCGTCTGATTCTGCTGCCCGGCTGGGGCCTTGGCGTTTCACCGCTGGAGCCTCTGGCGGCGGCCTTGCGCGGTTTGGATGAGCACCTGCGCGTCGAGATCGAGCCGTTGCCGGAGCTGGAGTCGAGCGATCTTGAAGAGTGGCTCGATGAGCTTGATTCGACCTTGCCGCAAGACGTGTGGCTGGGCGGTTGGTCATTGGGCGGCATGCTCGCCTGCGAATTGGCGGCCCGGCGTGGCGATCGCTGCTGTGGTGTTTTCACCCTGGCCAGCAACGTTTCTTTTGTCGCTCATGATCAATGGACAAGCGCCATGTCCGGGGAAACCTTTGATGCGTTTCTGGCGGGATGTGAAGCCGATCCGCGCGCGACCTTGAAACGCTTTTCACTGCTTTGCGCCCAAGGCGCCGAAGACCCACGCGGATTGTCGCGGTTGTTGCTCGGCGGTGCCCCGAACACCGCTGCGGCGGTGTTGCTGAGTGGTCTGCAAGTGCTCGCGCAACTGGATACACGACAGGCACTGCAATCGTTCCGCGGTCCGCAATTGCATCTGTTCGCCGGCCTCGACGGGCTGGTGCCGGTGGAGGCAGCGGGCGAGTTGTTGGCATTACTGCCGGATGTCGAAATCGGTCTGATTGAACAGGCCAGCCACGTGTTTCTCCTGGAGGATCCCCACGGTGTGGCGGGGGCGATCCAGGTCTTTTTGCATGAGTCCGGCGATGACTGATTTATCCCTTCCCAACCTGCCCGGCGCCTTGCCCGACAAGCGCCAGGTAGCAGCCTCATTCTCCCGCGCGGCAGCAAGCTACGACAGCGTGGCCGAGTTGCAGCGTGATGTGGGCAGCCAATTGCTCGGGCGCTTGCCGCAGGACTTCGTACCGCAGCGCTGGCTGGACCTGGGCTGTGGCACCGGGCATTTCAGTCGTGCCCTTGGTGAGCAATTTCCGGGCAGCCACGGGGTGGCGCTGGATATTGCCGAGGGCATGCTCAACCACGCCCGGCCATTGGGCGGTGCCACATACTTCGTGGCCGGCGATGCCGAGCGATTGCCACTGCAGGATTCGTCTTGCGACCTGATCTTTTCCAGCCTGGCGGTGCAGTGGTGCGCGGACTTCGACTCGGTGCTCAGTGAAGCCTTTCGAGTATTGAAGCCGGGCGGCATTTTCGCGTTTGCTAGTCTGTGTGTAGGGACGTTGTTTGAATTGCGCGACAGCTGGCGCGAAGTCGACGGCATGGTGCACGTCAACCGCTTCCGGGAGTTTGGTGTTTATCAACAACTGTGTGCGGCCAGCGGCTTGAGGGCGGTCAGTCTGCAAAACCTTGCGCACGTGCTGTATTACCCGGATGTGCGCAGCCTGACCCATGAACTCAAGGCGTTGGGTGCGCACAATCTCAATCCCGGGCGGCCGGGTGGCTTGACCGGCCGGGCGCGGACGAGGCTTACGAACAGTTTCGTCAGGCCAAGGGCCTGCCGGCGACTTATCAAGTGGTGTACGCCGTTTTGGAGAAACCCTTATGAGCGCAGCCTATTTCATCGCCGGCACGGATACCGATGTCGGTAAAACCACGGTCGCTGCGGGGCTGCTGCATGCGGCGCGTTCGGCGGGTTTGAGTACGGCGGCGGGCAAGCCGGTCGCCTCCGGTTGTGATGTGACGCCCAAGGGCCTGCGCAACGCCGATGCGCTGGCCTTGCTGGCGCAGTGTTCGCTGCCGCTGACCTACGCACAGGTCAATCCGATGGCCTTCGAACCAGCCATTGCCCCGCATCTGGCGGCGCGAGAGGCGGGCGTGGCGCTGACGGTGCAGTCGTTGCTGACGCCGATGCGGCAGATTCTGGGCATGCAGGCGGACTTCACCCTGATCGAAGGCGCTGGTGGCTGGCGCGTACCCTTGGCGGATCAGGACAATCTGTCGGACCTGGCCATCGCATTGAAGCTTCCGGTGATCCTGGTGGTCGGTGTACGCCTGGGGTGTATCAGCCATGCTCTGTTGACCGCTGAAGCGATTGCCCGGGACGGTTTGCAACTGGCGGGATGGGTGGCCAACATCATCGACCCGAAGACCTCGCGGCTGGAAGAAAACCTGGCTACCCTGGCCGAGCGTCTCCCGGCGCCGTGCCTGGGGCGTGTGCCTAAACTCAAGGCCGTTACGGCCGAGGCAGTGGCCGAGCACTTGCAACTGGACCTGTTGGACTGAGGTGAGTGGTTGCGGGCTTTGCCTATGACAAGGCACTGTGCCATTAGTGTTTTTGTCGAGTGTTTTGCCGGCCACTCTGCTTCAATGGGCACTGTTGATCCTTTGAAAGGACGAGTTCTCCCATGGAAATCTCAGGAAACACCGCTTTTTATGCCGGTCTGAGCACCCTTCAGGCAGGGCAGAACCGTGTCGATCAAGCCGCCGGGCAGATCGCCAACACCACGATCGAGCGCTCGGTCACCAGCCAGTCCTCCGAGGCGCAGGTCGATCGTCTGCGATCGGTTGATCGCAGCCGGCAATCGGACCTGGCCAGTAGTGTGGTCGAAATGGCCCAGGGCAAATTTCAGGTCGAACTGGGTGCCAAAGTCGCCAAGGCATCCGACGAAGTGCTCGGAACGCTGATCGATACTTTCGCCTGATCCTCATTGAATCCGTCTCTCCAACGCCGCGCCTGTTCGCGGCGTTTTTCTGCGTAAGTCCTTCTCACTCAACTAATCTTTTCTGCATGGTGGCTCGCTCGGTCAATGTCCGACGCGCGGTTGCGGGCAGATGTGCCTGATCGGCGGTGACGAACGGAAAAAGATCGACGCTTGACAAGATTTGGGCGTAAACGTATGTTTCAAACAACTGTTTGATCGCAACAACAACTCAATGCGGTCGTTCATTCCCGGTTACATCAGCAGAGGTTTATCGCTATGCCTGACTACAAGGCCCCCTTGCGTGATATTCGCTTCGTTCGTGACGAGCTGCACTATCAGAGCCTTCCGGCTTGTGCCGACGCAACTCCAGACATGGTTGACGCCATTCTTGAGGAAGGCGCCAAGTTTTGTGAGCAGGTACTGGCTCCGCTGAACCGCGTGGGCGATCTCGAAGGCTGCACCTGGAGCGAGTCCGGCGTTAAGACCCCGACTGGCTTCAAGGAAGCCTACAAGCAATTCGTCGAAGGTGGCTGGCCAAGCCTGGCTCACGACGTAGAGCACGGCGGCCAAGGCCTGCCGGAGTCCCTGGGTCTGGCCATCAGCGAAATGGTTGGCGAGTCCAACTGGTCGTGGGGCATGTACCCAGGCCTGTCGCACGGTGCGATGAACACCATCTCCGAGCACGGCACCCCTGAGCAGCAAGAGGCTTACCTGACCAAGCTGGTTTCCGGCGAGTGGACCGGCACCATGTGCCTGACCGAGCCACACTGCGGTACAGACCTTGGCATGCTGCGCACCAAGGCCGAGCCTCAGGCCGACGGTTCCTACAAGGTTTCCGGCACCAAGATCTTCATTTCGGCCGGTGAACACGACATGGCCGACAACATCGTCCACATCGTACTCGCCCGCCTGCCGGATGCACCGGCTGGCACCAAAGGCATCTCCCTGTTCATCGTGCCGAAGTTCCTGCCGAACGCTGATGGCTCGGTTGGCACACGTAACGCCGTATCTTGCGGTTCCCTGGAACACAAGATGGGCATCCACGGCAACGCTACTTGCGTGATGAACTTCGATGGCGCTACCGGTTTCCTGATCGGCCCGGCGAACAAAGGCCTGAACTGCATGTTCACCTTCATGAACACCGCACGTCTTGGTACCGCGCTGCAAGGCCTGGCCCACGCCGAAGTCGGTTTCCAGGGCGGCCTGAAATACGCTCGCGACCGTCTGCAAATGCGCTCACTGACTGGCCCGAAAGCGCCGGACAAAGCCGCTGACCCGATCATCGTGCACCCTGACGTACGCCGCATGCTGTTGACCATGAAGGCATTCGCCGAAGGTAACCGCGCGATGGTTTACTTCACCGCCAAGCAGGTCGACATCGTCAAGTACGGCGTGGATGAGGAAGAGAAGAAGAAAGCCGACGCACTGTTGGCGTTCATGACTCCAATCGCCAAAGCCTTCATGACCGAAGTCGGTTTCGAATCGGCCAACCACGGTGTGCAGATCTACGGCGGCCACGGCTTCATCGCCGAGTGGGGCATGGAGCAGAACGTCCGCGACAGCCGCATCTCGATGTTGTACGAAGGCACCACCGGTATCCAGGCACTCGATCTGCTGGGTCGTAAAGTGCTGATGACCCAGGGCGAGGCTCTGAAAGGCTTCACCAAGATCGTCCACAAGTTCTGCCAGACCAACGAAGGCAACGAAGCGGTTCAAGAGTTCGTCGCTCCGCTGGCTGCACTGAACAAGGAATGGGGCGAGCTGACCATGAAGGTCGGTATGGCCGCCATGAAAGATCGTGAAGAAGTCGGCGCGGCCTCCGTGGACTACCTGATGTACTCCGGTTACGCCTGCCTGGCCTACTTCTGGGCTGACATGGCGCGTCTTGCGGCCGAGAAACTGGCGGCCGGTACCACCGAAGAGGCGTTCTACACCGCCAAGCTGCAGACTGCGCGCTTCTACTTCCAGCGCATCCTGCCGCGTACCCGCACTCATGTCGCAACCATGCTGTCGGGCGCCAACAACCTGATGGACATGAAAGAAGAGAACTTCGACCTGGGCTACTAAGCCTTAGCGAAGCACTTGAAAAAGCCGCTGCTCCTTCGGGAACAGCGGCTTTTTTGCTTTAACGGTTACCGGTGGAAAATGTTTGTAACGCCCTTTGAAAAATACCTCAGTAATTCACTCAGAAACTCGGGCTTCCTGCCGTTACAGTAGTTGGCACATTGCCATCTATTGATTTGACGGGTCGGAGCTTTACCCTTGCCGCGCTCATCTGCTGTACGTTTCAGTCATTTCCTGCCGTCATTACTGCTGTTGGTGGCGGGGCTTGCGGCTGCTTACATCAAGGATCTGAACGTCTTCTTCACGTCGCTGTTCAACGTGCTGCCCACCCTGGTGTTGTTGCTCGGTGGCGCCTATTGCGCGGTGTACCGACGCCAGCGTGAACTGTTTCTGATGGTCACGGTGTACATCGCCTACAGACTGACTATTACCGCGACAACGGCAAGGTGCGCGACGATGCCGCGGTGGTCTTTCATTTGGTTTGCTTGCTGCTGCCGCTGTTGTTTGGCGTGTTCGCGGCGTGGCAGGAACGCACCCATCTGTTCCAGGACATGGTGGCGCGCTTCGCGGTCTTGCTGGCGGTCGGCAGCGTGGCGCTGGGACTTGAGCAAAGTTATCCACACGCGCTGCTGATCTGGCTGTCGGAGATTCGCTGGCCCGCCTTGCATGGCGCTTGGATGAGCCTGATCCAATTGTCCTATCCGGTGTTCATTGCGGCGTTCCTGCTGCTGGCCTGGCAATACTGGCGCAACCCGCGACCGCTGCATGCCGCGCAATGGGTGGGGCTGCTCGGGTTATTCTGGATGTTGCCGAAAACCTTCATCCTGCCGTTCACGCTGAACATCATGTGCAGCCAGGTGATGCTGATGATCGCAGCCGCCGTTGCCCACGAGGCCTATCAAATGGCCTTTCGCGACGAACTGACCGGGCTGCCGGGCCGTCGCGCGTTGAATGAACGCCTGCAACGGTTGGGGCGCAATTACGTGTTGGCCATGAGCGACGTCGACCACTTCAAGAAATTCAATGACACCCACGGCCATGACGTCGGCGATCAGGTGTTGCGACTGGTGGCCAGCAAGCTGTCGAAAATCGGCGGTGGCGGTAAGGCGTATCGCTATGGCGGCGAGGAGTTTGCCCTGGTGTTTGCAGGCAAGACCCTCGAAGAGTGCATGCCGCACCTGGAAGTCATCCGCGAGTCCATCGCCACTTACAACATTCAACTGCGCAATCAGGAAAACCGCCCGCAGGACGATCATCAGGGGCGCCAGCGGCGTGCCGGTTCCGGTGCGTCGAGTGTGTCGGTGACGATCAGCATCGGTGTTGCTGAACGGATCGAACAACGCACCCCCGAAGAGGTGCTCAAGTCCGCTGACCAGGCGCTCTACAGCGCCAAGGGCGCCGGGCGCAACTGCGTGATGGCGTTCCGTGGCGCCGTGCGAATGGACGCCGCTACGGTTGAGTGATGATGGCGCATTCAGCTAGCGCAAAGTGATTGTGAGGCGTGGTCGGCAGCAGTAGGTTGGAGAAATCTGCCGACGGAGAATGACCATGCCCGAGTACAAAGCTCCCTTGCGCGACATGCGCTTTCTGATCGACCACGTCTTCGACTTTCACAGTAACTACGTCGCGCTGGGGGCCACCGATGCCAGCCAGGACATGGTCAATGCGATCCTCGAAGAAGGGGCGAAGTTCTGCGAAAACGTACTGTCGCCGCTGAACCGCAGTGGCGATGAAGAAGGCTGCCATTTCGACAATGGCGTGGTCACGACGCCCTCGGGCTTCAAGCAGGCATTCGCCCAATATGTCGAGGGCGGCTGGCATGGCCTGGCGGCGGATCCGGTTTACGGCGGTCAAGGGTTGCCGATCTCTCTGGGGCTGGTGATCAGCGAGATGGTGGGTTCCAGCAACACTTCGTGGGGCATGTACCCCGGCCTGACCCACGGTGCGATGTCGGCGATCCACGCCCATGGTACCGAGGAGCAAAAGCAGACCTATTTGAAGAAGCTCACCGCTGGCCAATGGACCGGCACCATGTGCCTGACCGAAGCCCATTGCGGCACTGACCTGGGCATCATCAAGACCCGCGCCGTACCTGCGGCCGATGGCAGCTACGCGATCTCTGGCAGCAAGATTTTTATCTCCGCCGGTGAGCACGACATGAGCGACAACATCATTCACCTGGTGCTGGCCAAATTACCGGACGCACCGGCCGGGACCAAGGGCATTTCGCTGTTCATCGTGCCCAAGTTCCTGCCCGATGCGACGGGGGAAGCGGGCGAGCGCAACGGCGTGTCCTGCGGCTCGATCGAACACAAAATGGGCATTAAGGCCTCGGCCACCTGCGTGCTGAACTTCGACGAGGCCAAGGGTTTCCTGATCGGCGAGCCGAACAAGGGCCTCAACTGCATGTTCACCATGATGAACCACGCGCGACTGGGCACCGGCATGCAAGGGCTGTGTCTGGGGGAGGCGAGTTTCCAGGGCGCGATCAAATACGCCAACGACCGTTTGCAGATGCGCTCGCTGACCGGCCCGAAAGCGCCGGAAAAGGCCGCCGACCCGATCATCGTGCATCCTGATGTGCGGCGGATGTTGCTGACCATGAAAGCCTTCAACGAGGGCAACCGCGCGCTGACCTACTTCACCGCACAGTTGCTCGACATTGCACACCTAAGCCAGGACGAAACGGCGCGCCGGGATGCCGAAGACTTGCTGGCGTTCCTCACGCCAATCTGCAAAGCCTTCATGACCGACACCGGGCTGGAGGTGACCAACCATGGCATGCAGGTGTTTGGCGGGCACGGCTTCATTCGTGAGTGGGGAATGGAGCAACTGGTACGCGACTGCCGGATCGCGCCGATCTATGAGGGCACCAACGGCATTCAGGCGCTGGACCTGCTCGGGCGCAAGGTACTCGGCAGCCAGGGCAAGCTGCTGCGCGGTTTCACCAAAATCGTCCACAAGTTCTGCGCGGCGAACGCCGAACATCCACAATTGGCCGGGTATGTGGCGCAGCTCAATCAACTGAACCAGCAGTGGGGTGAATTGACCACCAGGGTCGGTATGGCGGCGATGAAAAACCCGGACGAAGTCGGTGCTGCGTCGGTGGATTACCTGATGTACAGCGGTTATATCATCCTCGGCTACCTGTGGTTGCGCATGGCGCTGGTGGCTCAGGCGCAGCTCGATGCGGGCAGCGGTGATGGTGACTTCTGCCGGGGCAAGCTGGCGACCAACGAGTTTTACTTCAAGCGTCTGTTGCCACGCACTGCCGCTCATCGGGCGGCCATCGAAGCGGGGAGTGATTGCCTGATGCAACTGCCGGCGGAGCTGTTTGCACTCTGACACCTACCCTGTAGGAGCGAGCTTGCTCGCGATGGTCGTGAACGATAACGCGTAAAACCAGATGCCCAGTGGCGCCTTGGGGTTTTTCGCGAGCGAGCTCGCTCCTACAGTTCTTACGTTTCGCCTCTCCATATCGTAATGACTAAAAATAACAAAACGGTCATGAGCTGACCCTATGTGTCGCAAAAGTTGTTGAGGTACACTCCGACCCAACGAAAACACTCTTCCTGTGAATCACCTGTATAGATCTTGCGAGGTTTGCCATGGCTGACTACAAAGCGCCCCTGCGCGATATGCGCTTCGTCCTCAATGAAGTTTTCGAGGTCGCCAAACTCTGGGCCGTGGCCGAGACTGTGGATGCAGAAACCGTCGAAGCCATCCTGGAAGAAGCCGGCAAAGTCACCAGCAAAAGCATCGCACCGCTGAGCCGTGCCGCTGACGAAGAAGGTTGCCATTGGGCGGACGGTGCCGTCACCACGCCGGCAGGTTTCCCACAGGCCTATCAGACCTACGCTGAAGGCGGCTGGGTCGGTGTCGGTGGTGATCCGTCCTATGGCGGCATGGGCATGCCCAAAGCCGTTTCGGCCCAGGTCGAGGAAATGGTCAACTCCGCCAGCCTGTCGTTCGGCCTGTACCCGATGCTGACCGCCGGTGCTTGCCTGTCGATCAACGCCCACGCCAGCGAAGAACTGAAAGCCGCGTACCTGCCGAACATGTACGCCGGCGTTTGGGCCGGTTCCATGTGCCTGACCGAACCCCACGCCGGTACCGACCTGGGGATCATCCGCACCAAGGCCGAGCCTCAGGCCGACGGTTCCTACAAGGTCAGCGGCACCAAGATCTTCATCACCGGTGGCGAACACGACCTGACCGAAAACATCATCCACCTGGTGCTGGCCAAGTTGCCGGATGCGCCGGCGGGGCCGAAAGGCATTTCGCTGTTCCTGGTGCCGAAGTTCATGGTCAATGCCGATGGCAGCCTGGGCGCGCGCAACCCGGCAAACTGCGGCTCGATCGAACACAAGATGGGCATCCAGGCCTCCGCGACCTGCGTGATGAACTTTGATGAAGCCGTGGGTTACCTGGTCGGCGAGCCGAACAAAGGCCTGGCGGCGATGTTCACCATGATGAACTACGAGCGTCTGGGCGTCGGTATCCAGGGCCTGGCCACGGGCGAGCGCTCGTACCAGAACGCCGTGGAATACGCCCGTGACCGTCTGCAAAGCCGTTCGCCCACTGGCGCACAGAACAAGGACAAAGTGGCTGACCCGATCATCGTCCACCCGGACGTGCGGCGCATGCTGTTGACCATGAAAGCTTCGAACGAAGGGGGTCGTGCGTTCTCCACCTACGTGGCGATGCAACTGGACACCGCCAAGTTCAGCGAAGACGCCGCCACCCGCAAGCGCGCGGAAGACCTGGTGGCGTTGCTGACCCCGGTGGCCAAGGCGTTCCTGACCGACCTCGGCCTGGAAACCACCGTACACGGCCAACAGATCTTCGGCGGCCACGGTTACATCCGTGAATGGGGCCAGGAGCAACTGGTGCGTGACGTGCGTATCACCCAGATCTACGAAGGCACCAACGGCATCCAGGCACTGGACCTGGTCGGGCGCAAGATCGTCGGTAGCGGCGGGGCGTTCTACAACCTGTTCGCCGACGAGATCCGCCACTTCACAGGGACTGCCAGCGCGGACCTCGCCGAGTTCACCAAGCCGCTGAACGACGCCGTGACTTCCCTCGATGAACTGACTGTGTGGTTGCTGGACCGGGCGAAGAGCAATCCGAACGAAATCGGCGCGGCGTCGGTCGAGTATCTGCAGGTGTTCGGCTACGTGGCCTACGCCTACATGTGGGCCCTGATGGCCAAGGCGGCTTTGGGCAAGGAAGCGCAAGACGATTTCTACGCCAGCAAATTGGGCACGGCGCGCTTCTATTTTGCCCGCCTGCTGCCGCGCATTCACTCGTTGAGCGCGTCGGTGAAGGCCGGTAGCGAATCGTTGTTCCTGCTGGATGCGGGACAATTCTGATGAAGTAACGTTATGTAAGCATTCTCTTACATAACGTGCTGCTGTTCTCCCATAGATGCAAATTGGATCCACAGCTAATCTACTTCTCATGGACGTAGCGCAGGAAGCGCAAAGCAACAACAGGGACACGTAGGATTCTGCCAGGACGGCGGAGTGAAATGGATGTCAGGGAAACAGTCTGCAAAGCCCCGCTTCGGCGGGGTTTTCTTTTGCCCGAAGAAAAGTTTTCAGCTTGGCCCATCCAGAGCCTGCGCGCTGTTCAAACGCCCGTCCGGCCCATTTATCACTTCTTCCAGCAATGTCTGCAGCAATGCCAGCGAGGCCTGCTGCCGTTGCACATCCCGACACACCAACCCGACTTTCAGCGGCACTCGCGGTTCACTCAGGGGTTTCCACAGCAGTTCGTGATTGCCATGGGTCTTTTGCGAACGACCGGGCAGTACCGTCGCCAGGCGCGTGTGGGGCAGGCTGTCGAGGATGCCTGCCATGTTGTTCAATTCGGCTTGCACTTGTGGGCGACGTCCGAGGCTTGTGAGCTGTGCCTGCCAGATCTGCCTGATCTGAAACTCTTCGCCCAGCAGTAACATCGGCAGTTCGGCAGCCTGACTCATGGACACTTTCTTGAATTCGCGCAGCGGATGCTCTGCCGGGATGACCAGGGTCAGTTCATCTTCGTACAGCATCACGCCATGCAAGCCAGGCTGGCGGGGTGGCAGGTAGCTGATGCCGATATCCAGAGAACCGTTGAGCAGTCGCCGCTCGATTTCCCGTAGATCTGCACCACCAGATGCGGTTGCGCCTTGCGCACCCTCTCGAGCATCTGCGGAACGAGGCTGGTGTGCACGGTCTGCAATACACCGATGGCCAGGGTGCGCAGCGCCTGACCCTTGAAGTTGCCGAGCGCTTCCCGTGCCCGTTGCAGGCCATCGAGCAAAGGCAGGGCGTGGTTGTACAGCGTATGGGCTGCGAGGGTCGGCAACAGGCGTTTGCTGCTGCGCTCGAACAGGCTTACATCCAGGTTTTGCTCGAGGTGGCGGATTTGCTGGGACAGTGCCGGCTGAGAGATGGACAGACGCTCGGCGGCCCGGCCCACGTGGCCTTCTTCGTAGACCGCGACGAAATAACGCAGTTGCTTGAAATCCATAAGTATTGCTTATCGAAAATGCTGGGAAATCGAAATGGCTGAACGCCTCATCTGAGCCTAGTCTAACCGCATTCACAGGGCTTACAGGGCCACAGAGCGCGATGAATACCCTTTGCTTCGATGGTATTTACATAGGTAAGGCAAAAAACC
>LNAP01002027.1_pt1 | contig 20709 bp, 17 predicted proteins | sample 602601 | NCBI WGS metagenome assembly LNAP01 (sample SAMN02440304, study PRJNA202911) | soil metagenome | biome: Subtropical and temperate rainforests or woodlands; isolation source: soil samples (1 kg each in a 20% v/v slurry with milli Q water) were... ...
ATCAGCTGATTGCGAGAGCTCGATGCTAACGGACTTTCCGAGCCGCGAGCGCTAATCGCAATTACGTCATCGTGTTCAAATATTGCAGGCCGAATGACACCAGCCATTCTGCCGGATTGTCCGCTTTGCGCCAGAAGACGCCGCTCGAGCCAAAGCACTAAAGGCGTGATCCTGCTCTGCTTAACCCAGCGATCGAGAGCAGACTTCGCGGCTGCGACGTGGTCAAGCTGCACTCGGACGACAGTGACTCCGGATCAAAAGCCGGCGTTGCGCTGGATCGACGTCAGAGGCGTTCGTTCGAAACTCGCAAAATGACCTATTGGATGAAAGCCCCTTATTTTGCAGGTCAGCGGACTGGTGAGAACGCGGCGGGCACCAGAAAAAAGCTTTCCTGATGCACCAGGTAGGGCAACATTTTCGGCACAAAGACTTTCCATTCCTCATCCCGTCCAAGTTCGGCACGCCGGGCGGTTCGGGCTGCAAGATCGTCATACGCCCAGATGAAGACGACCGAGTTCAGGACCCCGCTCTCCGTTGTCCAGCAGCCGATAAGCTTGGCATACTTCGAAATAATCGGCAGCCCCTCACGCTCGTACAGCGCCAGTAGAGCCGGCGCCTGGCCGGGATTGACCCGATATGTGCGATGTTCGAAAATCATGGTTGTCTCTCCCGCCCGATCGCCACGCCCGAAACAGCCGCCTGTTTTGCGATGGCATAGCCCGCCGACGACGCGTACTACCATGCGCCACTTAGTCGTCAAGTGACGACTTGTTGCCTTGAAAAATTGCAATCCGGCGCGATTTGATGCATGACACGCCGGATTCAGAGGCATCGGACCAAGGGTATGCTGTGAAGGCACAATCAACCAAACTGCGCACCGGGGCTGGCAAAAAATCCGGAACTAAGCCGGCCAAGCGCGCCAAACCCGAACAAGTCCGCATGAGTCCGCAGGACCGCCGGCGCCAAATTCTCGATGAGGCCGCCGACTTCTTCTCGCAATTCGGGCTGACCGCACAGACCCGGGGATTGGCCGCGGCGTGCGGCATCTCCCAACGGCTGCTGTACCGTTACTTCCCGACCAAGGAGGCGTTGCTTGACGAGGTTTACAAGAGTGCGATTGCCGGCCCCTTCAAGGCGGTCTGGTTTGCGGAGCTCGCCGACCGCAGCATTCCCCTGGAATCCCGGCTTATCATCTTTTATCGGGACTACTTCGCAACCATTTTCACCAGTCGCTGGCTGCGTCTTTTCATGTATGCATCCTTGGCGGATATCGGGATGGCGCCGAATTACACCTCGACCGTGGTGATCCAGCTGCTTGAGACAATCATGGCTGAAGCGGCCCACGAGCAGTCGATCAAGTTGCCAGCCGACAAGGATCTGCTGCACGAGATCGCCTGGACCCTGCATGGGGCGCTGTCGCACTATGCCATTCGACGACACCTCTACCGGTTCGACCAGCCAGTTCCCGAGGACACCGTGGTGGCTATCCACATCGCGCAGTTCCTCGGCGGATTTCGCGCAGCCGTCGCTGCGGCGGGCGGAAAGCCGGTCTGACGGAGCGGTCAGTATAAATCGTCAGTTGACGACTTGTTGGCCTTTCACTAGGCTTTCGATGTTCGTTGGCCGACGGCGCTGGGGATCGATACGCCGGGAGGTTGCCGCAATCCGATCCGACAGGGCACATCGATGAAAAATCCAAGCACGTCCGCCCCGCCCACTCGCGGCGTTGCGCGACGTCAGTTTCTCAAGAGCGCTGCCATCGGCGCAGCGGCATTTGCGGCGCCGGGTCTAATGAGACCTGCAGCGGCCGCTGACTCCCTGAACATGCAGACATGGTCGGCAGCGGTGGATGTGGTGAAAAGCCATCTGGCGGCGTTCGAGGCGAAGACCGGCATCCATGTCGATTACGGAAACGGTCCCTACGCGCAGTACCGCGAGGCCATGGTGGCGAAGTTCGCCGGCGGTGCGCCCGTCGACTTGCTCTGGGTGTCGGACGCCTGGCTGCCGGAATGGGCGGAGGCTGGATGGATCGCGCCAATCGACGGCTACAGCTCCCTCATGCAGTACAATGCGGACGCGATTCCGTTCTGCACGGAATCGATGACCTACAAGGGCCACCAGTACGGTCTGACCTACTACACGGACTTCATGGCGTTCCTTTACGACGCCGACAAGCTCGCCGCCGCCGGCTTCAGCGCACCGCCGTCGAGCTGGGAAGAGGTGGTGCAGCAGTCCATCGTCATGAAGCAGAAAGGCATCGCGGAATTCCCGATGATGCTGTCCATGGCGCAGGAAAGCTGGCTGATCGAATTCATGACCGCGCTGATCTATTCGCATGGCGGCCATTTCACCGATGTCAGCAACAACGCTATCATGCAGCATCCCAAGGACGGCGCCGTGACGCCGCTGCAGTGGGTGGTCGATGCCGTCCGCAAGCACAAGATCGTTTCGCCGTCCTGCGTCGAGACCGGCGAACTGGCGGGGCTCAAGGCGCTCTCAGCGGGCAACCACGCCTTCGCCCTGCTGCCGAAATACCGGCTGCGCACGCTCAACGATCCCTCCCAGTCCAAGGTCGCAGGCAAGATCAAGGAAGCCCTGATGCCGATGGGGCCCGGCGGCTCGCACGCGACCGTCGGCTGGATGCGCTTCCATGGCATGACCGCACAAACTGCAAAGAACAAGGCGCGCGCCGACAATGCCGCCCGCCTCATCGAATGGTTCGGCGGGAAGGCCGACGGAAAGTACACGTTCCAGAAGCTGGTATTTCTCGACGCCGGTTCCGACTTCGCAGTCACGCCGCTGTACCAGGATCCCGAGGTTCAGGCGGCCTATTCGAAGTATGCCGATTTCGAGATGATCAAGAAGCAGCAGGCCCTCGCCCGCAAGAAGGATACCATCCAGCCGTGGTTCGGCGAGTGGAACGAGACGAACGGTTCGGCCTGGCAGGCGGCCATCGTCGGCAACACGACGCCGGCGGCGGCGCTCGATCAGTCCGCCAAGGCCTGGAACAAGCTGAAGTCACGCGCCTGACCGCCCACCAACCCATGATCGCCATCGGCCGCCGCTGCTCGGGCGGGCGATGGCAAATGTCGGTCGATGCGCGCCCGCTTGCATCGACGCCGTCCGAACAAGGCTGGATTTGCCAGGAAAGACCGAGGCGATGTGCCAGCCCCAGATAGGCGTAAGCAATACAAGGCGGCGCTTCAACTACGAGGAGCGCAGCGCATTTTTTTTGTTGCTGCCGGTCATGACCGTGCTGATGACCGTCGCGGTATTTCCGATCCTGTATTCGTTCTACTTGAGTTTCTTCGAGGTCAGGCTGACGCGGCCGAACCGGATGCCGTTCGTCTGGTTCGAAAACTACACCGAGCTGCTGCAGCTGCCGCTGTTCTGGACCTCCGTTCGGCACACAGTGGCCTTCACCGTCATATCAGTCACGGCAGTGACCCTGGTCGCGCTGCTGGTTGCGCTGCTGCTGAACCAGAATTTTCGCGGCCGACGCATCCTCAGTACCGTCATTCTGATCCCATGGGCGATTCCCTATGTCGCCGACGCCCTGATGTGGAAGTGGATCTATGACTCCGGCTACGGTGCCCTGAACGGGTTGTTGTACCAACTCGGTCTGATCGACAAATATCTGATCTGGCTCGGCGACCAGCACAAGACGATGTGGCTGATCGCCAATGCCTTTGTCTGGAAAGAAGTGCCGCTGGCGGCAATCCTGCTGCTGGTCACGCTGAAATCCATTCCCGAGGATCTGTATGGCGCGGCCAGGGTTGACGGCGCGACAGTCTGGGCGCGCTTCATCCATATCACGCTGCCATCGATGCGGCCCGGTTTCATGCTGGTGCTGATCTACGAGACCATGGTCGCGATCCGCCATTTCGACCTGTTCTTCGTGCTGACCGAAGGCGGCCCCGCCAACGCGACCCATACGCTGTCCTGGCACATCTATGTGGAGACCTTCCGCAGCCTGTCATTCGGAACGGGCGCGGCAATGTCCTACATGCTGGCCATGATCACTTTCGGTCTCGCCTATTTCATCATCCGCGCTTTTGCCAGGACGGCCTGACATGAACGAAATCGTAGCGCCGGCCTCGCCGAAGAGCAGCCCCGACTACCGTCGGCGCGCCGCATTGTCGCTATGGGCGCGCAGCCTGGCGATCTTCGTTGGATCCCTTTTATTGCTGACCTACGTGCTGGCGCCGGTGGCATGGCTTGTCTCATCCTCGTTTCAGATCGAGAAAGAAATTGTGTCGGTGCCGCCGCACTGGATCCCCGACGAACCGACAGCGCAAAACTTCCGTGCCATCTTTTCCGCAGGCAACGAGAAGGTCACCTACGAAAACCGCAAGGTCGGCGATGCGTCGTCCGGCGGCTACATTCCCCCGACGGCCAACAACCTGTTGCCGGCCATGTGGAACAGTTTTCTGATTGCCACAATCGTGGTGATCCTCAATCTGCTGATCGGCACCCCGGCAGCCTATGCAATGGCCAAGATCCACTACTGGGGACGCAACGGCTCGATCTACTTCATCCTGCTGACGCGGGTCGTGCCGGACATCGCGCTGGTGGTGCCTTTCTTCCTGGTCATCCGGAAACTCGGACTGCTGGACAATATCTGGTCGCTGGTCATCACCTATCTGGCCGTCACCGTTCCATTCACCGTCTTCATCCTGCTGCAATATTTCGAAGGCATTCCCGACGAACTGGACAAGGCGGCGCGTGTCGACGGCTGCTCCCGGTTCCAGGCGCTGATCCTGGTCTTCATTCCACTTGCCATGCCCTCGCTGGTGGCCGTGATCCTGTTTACGTTCCTGACAAGCTGGAACGAGTTCCTGTTCGCGCTGATGTTCACCCAGACTGCGAAGTCACAAACGCTGCCGATTCTCGTCGCGTCGTTCACGTCGGACTTCACCATCAGCTTCTCATTCATCAACGCCGCCGGGGTGCTGGCCATCGTGCCGCCCGTCCTCGTCGCCATTCTCTTCGAGCGTTATATCGTTTCCGGTCTCACCGCCGGCGCCGTCAAGGGCTAGATCGGATAACTCAGTGACCAGCATTACCTTCAAGAATGTCAACAAGCGCTATGCCGGCGGCGTTCTTGCCGTCGACAATCTCAATCTTTCCATCAAGGACAAGGAATTCATCGTTCTCCTGGGGCCGTCCGGCTGTGGAAAATCAACGACGCTGAACATGATCGCTGGCCTCGAAGAAGTCAGCGACGGCGAATTGTGCTTCGACGATGAAATCGTCAACTTCACGCCGCCGCATCGCCGCGATGTGGCGATGGTGTTCCAGAGCTATGCCCTCTATCCGCACAAGTCCGTTTATGAGAATCTGGCCTTCGGCCTGCGCATGCGCAAGACCAAGGCCGATGAGATCGATCGCCGCGTCCGCGACATCGCCGAGCGTCTGGAGATCACCCATCTGCTGGAGCGCCGGCCGAGTCAGCTGTCCGGCGGGCAGCGCCAGCGCGTCGCGCTCGGCCGCGCCATGGTCCGGCGTCCCGGCGTGTTCCTGATGGACGAACCGCTGTCGAATCTCGACGCCGCGCTGCGCATCTCGATGCGCGCGGAGATCAAGGAACTGCATCGCGCGATGCAGACCACTTTCGTTTACGTGACCCATGACCAGGCGGAAGCGCTGACTCTCGCCGACCGCATCGTCGTCATGCAACACGGCGTCGTCCAGCAGATCGGCACGCCTGATCAGATCTATGAAAAGCCCGCCAATACCTTCGTTGCGTCATTTCTCGGCAACCCGCCGATCAATTACATCGATGGCAAGATCGAGGGCGCCCGATTTTGCAGCGGCGGCCTGCAGCTCGCACTTCCATCGGCTGTCGCCGAACGTCTGGCGGGGATGGATGGTCGCGCTGTACGGCTGGGAATTCGCGCCGAGGATGTCAGCGAAACAGCGCGTCACGAGGAGGGCAAGATTCTCAGCGGCCCGGTGACGTCGATCTTGCCGGTTGGCTCCGACCAGTTCCTCGGAATACGCGTCGAGGGCGTGGAAATGTTCTTCCGCGTCGGCAAGAACGTGCGTCATGCCGAGCGCGAAGTAATCGCGCTATCGGTCAACGTCGAGCGCCTGCATCTCTTCGACGCGGACACTGGCGTGAATCTGGTCTGGTGAAGCTGTGAAACCCGCTGAATTTACCTATCACCGCCCCCGGACCGTGACCGATGCGCTCGGCCTTCTTGCCACGCTTGGCGACGACGTCAAATTGCTGGCAGGGGGGCAGAGTCTCGGGCCGATGATGAACCTGCGCGTCGCGCGACCGTCGCACGTGATCGACATCAACGACCTTTCCGATCTCGATTCGGTGAACGTCCATCTCGACCGGATCGAGATCGGCAGCCTGGTTCGCCACCACCGGCTGGCGACCGATCCGCAGATCGCCGCGACCTGCCCCATCCTTTCGGCGGCGGCGGCATCGATCGGCCACTACGCTATCCGCCAGCGCGGGACGATCGGCGGAAGCATGGCCCATGCCGATCCCGCAGCGCAGTTGCCGCTGATCGCGGTTCTGCTCGACGCCGGCATCCGCATCGGATCGCGAAATGGAAGCCGGACCGTCGATGCGCAGAGTTTTTTTGTCTCCAGCCTCGTCACCGACCTCGCCGAAGACGAGCTGATCACGTCCATCGAATTCCCGGTATTCTCCGGCCAATCCGGCTGGGGCATCGAGGTGTTTGCGCAACGACAAGGCGATTTTGCCATCGTCTCGGTCGCCGCAACGGTCGAGCGGTCAGCCGCCGGTGTGGTGAAATCCCTGCGGCTCGCCCTCGGCGGCACCGGCGTCGTGCCGATCCGGCTTACGGACGCAGAACTGGCGGCTGTCGGCCGCGCGCCCGACCATGCGTTGACCGAAGAGATCAGCAGTATCGCGGCAGCTGCCGTGACAGCCGACGACGACGCGCGAATTCCGGTCGCCTACCGACGGGAGCTTGCCGCAACGCTGACGGGACGCGTTTTTGCCGCAGCACTGCAACGGGCAGAAGGTGCATCCGTACGATGAGCGATTCCGTCAGGATCACCCTGTCTGTCAATGGATCCGGTCATGTCGTCGACGTGACGCCGCGCCGCCTGCTGAGCGACGTGCTCCGTGAAGATCTCGGTCTCACAGGCACCCATGTCGGATGTGAGCACGGCGTCTGTGGCGCCTGTACCATCCTGATCGACGGTCGGCCCGCCCGCGCCTGCATCACTTTCGCCATCCAGATGGAGCGGCATGAGGTGACGACCATCGAGGCCGTGGCGCGTGACGACGTTTACAGCCCGCTGCAACAGGCCATGCACGAAGAACACGGGCTGCAGTGCGGCTTCTGCACACCAGGCATCATCATGACCTTCGAGGCCTATCTGCGCGACAATCCCGATCCCAGCGAAACAGACATCAGGGATGTGCTGTCAGGCAACCTCTGCCGCTGTACCGGCTATCAGGGCATCGTTGCAGCCGTGGTCAAGGCTGCCGCCGATCTGAGGCGCCGGCCATGAAGGCGCCCACCGATACCTTCACCCAAATCGGCCGCGCCTTGCCGCGGCGGGAGGATCGCCGCTTTCTGACCGGTCAGGGCCAATACCTCGACGACATGGCCATCGCCGGCGCCCTGCATGCGACATTTCTTCGCTCGCCCCACGCCCATGCCCGCATTGTCTCGATCGCCATCGAAGCCGCTGCGGCCCTGCCGGGCGTGGTGAAGGTGGTGACCGGCCATGACCTCGCCGCATGGACGACTGTCCTGCAGATGGCCCCGCCCATCGATGGCTTGGCGCCAACCGCGATGCCGGCAATGCCGATCAACAAGGTGCGGTTTCAAGGCGACATCGTAGCCTGTGTCATCGCCCGCGATCGGTACCTTGCCGAGGACGCGATCGAGGCGATCGAGGTCGACTACGAGATCCTGCCTGCGATCACGGATCTTCCGTCAGCCTTTGCCGCCGGTGCCGCACTGGTCGACGACGCGGTGCCGGGCAACTTGCTGGCCCACCAATCCTTCGCGGCGGGTGACGTGGCGGGCGGCATGCGCGCCGCGCATGCCATCGTCGAATCGAGCTTTTCGCAGCAGCGCCAGACTCACCTGCCGCTGGAAACACGCGGCTGTGCGGCGATCTGGAATGATGGTCGTCAACATCTGACGCTGCACATCGGCAACCAGGCGCCACATCCGCTGCGCACACAGCTCGCCCGCCGGCTGTCGCTGTCCGAGTCGCAGGTGACAGTCATCTGTCCCGATGTCGGGGGGGCGTTCGGCCAGAAGATCGTGCTTTATCGGGAAGAATTGATCGTGGCGGCGATGGCCCGGCATCTGCGGAGACCGGTGCGTTGGCGAGAGGACCGCATGGAAAACCTCCAGGCAGCCTGTCATGCTCGCGAAGCTACCTGCCGGACCCGCGCGGCAGTCGCGAAAGACGGCCGCATCCTGGCACTGGAGCTCGATATCTCCGAGGATTTTGGCGCATACAGCTTTTTTCCCGGCAACTACATTGCCCGCGTCGTGGCCCTGATTTTGACCGGCCCCTACAGGATCAGCGACTACAGCTACGAAATACGCGTCGCCATGACCAACAAGTGCGGCGCCGGCCCGATGCGTGCGCCCATGGCCATGACCAGCTGGGTAATGGATGGGACCCTCGACGCGATCGCCCGCCGTCTTGGAATCGACCGGCTGGCGGTCCGACAAATCAACATGCTGCAACCCGGCGAATTCCCGTATACGATGGCGACCGGCGAGGTGGTGGATGACATTACACCCACGCAGACCCTCGCCGCCGTAGCGGAGAGCATCGACTACGCCGGACTTGCCGCGCGCCGCAAGGAAGCAGAGACGCGCGCGCGCTTCCGGGGGATTGGCCTTTGCTCGGTGGTGGAATCGACTACCTATGGCTCCCGGTTCTACAAGGAAGCCGGCATCGCCGGTTCCGGCCACGAAGCTGCATGGGTGCGCATCGAACCGAGCGGCGCCGTCAACGCCTCGGTCGGACTGATGGGCGCTGGACAAGGCTATGAAACATCGCTGGCCCAAGCCGTTGCTGAGGGGCTCGGCGTCGACGCGGAGGTGGTGCGCATCAATCTGGGCAATACCGACGTCTCTCCTTACGGCATGGGAACCCGCGGCGCCCGGGGCGCGACCGCCGGTGGCGGCGCGCTGTATCTGTGCGCTCGCAAGGCGCAGGATCAGGTGCTGCGGATCGCTGCACATTTGCTGGCGTTGAACAGCGCGGTGGACCTCCGGCTCACCGGCGCCAAGGTGCAGCGACTGATCGACGGCGCGTGGTCTGAGACTGGCGTGGCTTTGGCCGATGTGGCGCGGATCAGTTATCTCGATCCAACGGCGCTGCCCGAAGGGATCCCGCCCGGTCTTGATTTCTCGCTGACCTACGACCCGCCGCCGATGACCTATTCGAATTCCGCGCATGCGTGCGAAGTCGAGGTCGATCCGCAGACCGGCCGCATCGAGATCCTGCGCTACGTCGTGGCCGAGGATTGCGGCACGGTGTTGAATCCCATCGTGGTAGCGGGGCAACAGCGCGGCGCGATTGCCATGGGGCTGAGCGGCTCGCTACTGGAGCAGGTCTACTACGACGAAAGCGGACAGAACCTGAGCAGCACGCTTGCCGACTATCTGGTGGCGACGGCCTGCGAATTGCCGAACTTCGAGATCCTGCCGATGCACACGCCGAACCGGCGTACGCCGGTAGGAATCAAGGGTATGGCCGAAGGCGGCGTGATGGGAGCAATCGGCGCCCTGACCAGTGCCGTCAATGACGCGCTCGCGCCGTTCGGCGTCACCGCCGACAAGCTTCCCCTGACCCCTCCCTATATCCGCAGCCTGCTGCGCGGCCGCATCTGACGACAGGAACTTACAGCGTGACAAATCCAATGCCTCTTCAAAACGTCGGCTTCATCGGGCTCGGCATCATGGGCAACAGCATGGCCGGACACCTGCTGGCCGGCGGTCATGAACTGCACGTGTTCAATCGAACCCGCACCAAAGCCGATAACTTGTTGGCCAGAGGCGCGATCTGGCACGACACGCCCGGTGAAATCGCAGCGATCTGCGACGTCGTCATCACCATGGTCGGTTATCCCGCCGACGTCGAAGCGATCTATCTCGGCGCCGATGGCCTGATCACCAGGGCTCGACGGGATTCCATCCTGATCGACATGACCACCTCGAGCCCGTCGCTGGCGCAGCGCATCGCCGAAACGGGACTCGGGCACGGCTGCCACGTGCTGGACGCCCCCGTCTCGGGCGGCGACGTCGGTGCGCGCAATGCAAAGCTTGCGATCATGGTCGGTGGCGATGCCGAGGCCCTGCAGTGCGTGATGCCGTTGCTGGTGTTGATGGGCAGCAATATCGTCCATCAGGGTGCCGCAGGCGCCGGCCAGCACACCAAGATGGCCAACCAGATCGCCATAGCGTCGACGATGATGGCCGTGAGCGAGAGCCTCGCCTATGCCAAGCATGCAGGGCTTGATCCGAAACGAGTCCTGTCCGCAATTGGCACCGGCGCAGCCGCCAGTTTCCTGCTCAACAATCTGGGGCCCAAGATGCTCGACGGCGACTTTGCCCCAGGGTTTCTTGTGCGGCATTTCCTAAAGGATATGGAAATTGCCATCGCAGAAGCCCACCGCATGAAGCTGGACCTGCCGGGATTGGCTCAAGCCAAGGCCCTGTATTCCCGCTTGACCGAAGCAGGGTTCGAGGACGAAGGCACGCAGGCGCTGTTTCGACTTTATGCGGAAACCGACTAGAATCGAAGCTACGCACGCTGCAAGCTGGCAATACGGTCAACATCGAGTCCGACACACCGTGTTCAGCCCTTCTGACGCAGCGTAAGACAGAAGGGGGCAGCCTCTCCACTTCCCCGGCCCACTCGTAATTTGACGGCCGCTTTGCGCCAGAAGCCGCCAATCGTGGAAAAGGAGTTTCCGGTTGCGGGTATCGTCACATCGCCGCAAGCCTAGTCCGGCAGCAGGCCCATGCGGGCGGCCAGCATCACAAGCGCTTCCATCATCATGTGAGCGCAGAGGTGCGCCGCCATGCCGTTGACGTCCTGCGGCGGACTGACGGTGTTGAAGTCCATGGCGACGATGTTGAGGCCGGACAGGCTACGCAGCAGTTCGATGCCCTCCCGCGCCGTCAGGCCGCCCCAGGCAGGTGTGCAGACGCCGGGCGCGACCGAGGGGTCGAACACATCCATGTCCCATGACAGGTAGACCGGCCGGCCGGACGCGATGTCCTGAAATTCCGCCATCGCCTGCGCGAAACCGCGGCGCATCAGGTCCTCCATGGTCACCACCCGAAAGCCGAGCGAGCGGGTATAGGCGAGCACACCGGGGCAATAGGTGAAGCCGCGGATCCCCACGTGCCAGGACCGGGTCGCGTCAACCAGACCCTCCTGCGCCGCGTTGGTGAACTGCGTGGATGCGTTGTAGCGATCATCAGGCGTGTAGGGATAGGCGTCGGTGTGGCTGTCGATATGCAGAGCCACAAGGCCCTTGTGACGTTTGGCAGCCGCCCGGATCAGCGGAAGGGAAACCGAACCGTCACCGCCGATGCCCACCGGCACCGCACCGAGGTCAAGCAGCTTTCCGGCGGCGGCTTCGATCCTGACGAACGCATCGTCGATGCGACCCGGCACCAGCGCCACGTCGCCGGCATCGACGGCGCCGAGCAGCGAAAGCACATCGACATCGGCCAGCGAAGGATGAAAGCGGCGGATCAGGCGTGACTGCCGCCGGACTTCCAGCGGGCCCTGCCGGGCGCCGACCCGGAACGGATGGGTGCCGCAGTCGAACGGCACGCCGAGGATGGCAGCCTTGCAGCCGGCCTGCGGCAGTCCGGCCGGCAGGGCCATAAAGGTTTCCGGGCCGATGAATTCCACCGTCTCGCTCATGAGGCGCTCTCTCTGCTGGTCAGGATGTCGAATGCGGTCAACGCGTGCACGCGCGACACGATGTCGAGCTCGGCGATATCCGCATATTCGTCGGGCGCGCCCATGTTATGCGGCGTCGGCCCGTAAACGATTGTCGGGAGTCCCGCCATGCGAAACCAGCGCGCATCGGATCCGCCGACCCGCATGTTGGCAGCTGGCGCTGTGCCCATGACCTCGTTTGCCGCTGCGAGGCATGTCCGGATCAAGTCATGCGTTGGCTCGGTGAAGTTCGGTGCAAAGCAACGCAGCACGCGCCAGGAAATGCCGGGAAGATCGAGGCCGTGCCTTAGCGCCGCAAGCACCGCATCGGCGGAGACGCCGACCGGCAGGCGGATGTCGCACGCCGCTGCGGCGACGGCCGGCACCAGGTTGGGCGACGTGCCGCCATTGACGATACCAATGTTGACGGTCACCGACGACAGCACATCCGTCTCGCCAGCGCCGCACAGCGGTTCGGAGATCGCCGTGGCCTCGGCAATCGCGCGCCGCACCTTGTCCGGCATCACAACAGGGAAGCCACGCAATGCAGCGACGACGTCGAGCGCCGAACGCAGGCGGTCCAACGCGTTGACGCCGAGATGGACATGGGCGCCATGGGCGGCCTTGCCCGTCGCGGTGATCTCGATCCAGATAAAGCCCTTCTCGCCGAACCGCGCCACCATCGGCGACCCGGCGTCGCCGATGATCACGGCATCGCCCGACGCGTGAGGCGCGTTGTCGAGAAGATATTTGGTGCCGAGCGGCCCCATGCTCTCCTCGTCGCCCGCCAAGGTGAGTACGACCTCGCCCGACCAGTGCGCGCGCTGCTCGGCCAGGGCCGCCAGTGCGGCCATCGACGCGGCGATGCCGCCCTTCATGTCGGCGGCGCCGCGCCCGTACAGCCGGCCGTCGCGGATTTCACCGGCAGGGTTCACCGACCAGGACGACGCGTTACCGACCGGGTATGTGTCGAGATGACCGTTGAAGATCACGCGTTTGCCAGGCCCTGCCCCGCGCACCCGCGCGATCACGTTGGCCACCTCCGCGGAACCGGGCAGCAGTTCGACCTCGACATCGGGAATGCCGCGCAGGATCGTCGCGGCAGTCTCCGCCACGGCACAGGTGTTGCCGTCCGGATTGGGGGAGGGCGTCGCGATCAGTCGCAGCGCGAAATCGACGACCTGATCGACACGGCTGGCGACGACCGCGCGGCGCGCGTCGTCAGCGCTTGGCAAGGCGGAACTCCCAGTAGCGGATCGACTGCGTCAGCGGCCAGCAAATCACGAAGTAGATGACCGCGATGAAGGTGAATATTTCAAGCGGCCGGAAGGTCGAGGATGACAGCTCCATGCCGCGCCGGGTGACCTCGTTGACCGACACCACCGAGGCCAGCGACGAGTACTTGATCAGCTGCACGAAATTGGCCGCCAGCGGCGGCAGCACGCTGCGGATCGCCTGCGGCAGCACAATTCGCCTGAAACTCTGCAGCGGCGTCAGACCAAGCACCTGCGCCGCTTCGCGATGCCCGACCGGCACGGTGGCAATGCCGGCCCGGAACGCTTCGGAGATGAACACCGAGGAATAGACCGACAATCCGATGATCGCCGCCGTCAGGGCGTCGATCCGGATGTTGAACACGATCGGCAGCACATAATAGACCCATAGCAACTGCACCAGGATCGGGGTGTTGCGCACGATCTCCCCGACCACCAGCGCGAAGATGCGCGCGGGGCGAAAACGCGACATCTGCATCACGGCAATGATCATGCCGAGCACCGTCGCCACCACCAACGTGATGGCCGACAGCAGCAGGGTCATCTGGATTCCCGACGCAAGGAATCCAAAATTGGTCGGGATGATATCCCAGCGGAAGCTGTAGCTTTCCATGATGCTGCTCAGGGCGCCACGATCGGGCCGAGCTTGTTCTTCTCGGCGGCGGCCTGCAGGCGACCGTCAAGCTTGATGGTCTGGACGAACAGGTTGACGTAGTTCAGCCAGACCTGATCGCCCTGCGCCATCACGTAGGAATACGGCGTCAGCAGGATCTTCTCGCTCGGCGCCACGGTCGTGGACCAGTCGAACTGGGCGTTCATCTTGGTCGAACTCGGGAAGTCCGTCATCATGACATCGACGCGCCGGGCCATCAGTTCGGCCTGCGTGGTTGCAGGCGGGGCGACGGCAACGACAGCGGCGTTCTTCAGATAGGATTTCAGGAACGGCTCGATATAGCTGCCAAGGGTGACGCCGACATTGATGCCGGCCTTGTCGATATCGGCCCAGGTCGCAACCGGACCGCCCTTGCGCACCACGGCATAGACACCGCTGATCAGATAGGGCTGCGTGAAAGCCACCGCCTGGGCACGCTTCATGGTGGCGCCGACGCCGAACATGCCGAGGTCGCATTTATTGGCCTGCAGGTCGGCGATGAAGGTGCCGAAGGTCGTCTCGACATATTCGAGCTTCACACCCATGTCCTTCGCCAATTCCCGGGACAGGTCGATGTCGATGCCTTCCAGCTCGCCCGATGTCGGGTTGCGGAAAGAGATCGCATAGTACAACGGCCAGATACAGACCTTGAGCGTGCCGCTCTTGGTGACCTCATAAAGCCGGGACTGCGTCTGCTGCGCTGATGCCTGCTGCGCCGTGGTAAGCGTCGCCAGCAAAACCGCAAGGCGGGTGAACTTTCGCATCGTCGTCATCCTCAATCCTCGAATTGCGCCAGGAAACGCCTGGCTCGCTCTGTCTCCGGATTATCGAAAAATGCTGCCGGCGCGCCCTGTTCGACGATGGCGCCCTCGTCCATGAACACCACGCGGCTTGCGACGCGGCGGGCGAAACCCATTTCGTGGGTCACCACCAGCATCGTCATGCCTTCCAGCGCCAGCGCGCGCATGACCTGCAGCACCTCGCGGCGCAATTCGGGATCGAGGGCCGACGTCGGTTCGTCGAACAGCAGGATTTTCGGTTGCATGGCCAACGCCCGCGCGATGGCGACGCGCTGCTGCTGGCCGCCGGACAGCCGCGCCGGATAGGCGTCGCGCTTCGCGGCGAGGCCGACTTTATCGAGCAGCCGCTCGGCGATCGCCACGGCCGCATCACGGCTCGAGCCGCGCACGCGCATCGGCGCTTCGATGATATTGTCGAGCACCGTCATATGCGGCCAGAGATTGAACTGCTGGAACACCATCCCGATCTCGGGCCGTACCTTCCTTGCCGCCATCCGGATGTTCGGCGACGATGCCGCTGCAGAAACAGTCGCGCCTTCCATCCGGACACGCCCACCCGACGGCGTCTCCAGCAGCGCCATGCAACGCAACAAGGTTGTCTTGCCCGAGCCGCTCGGTCCGATGATGCAGGTGGACTGCCCGGCGTGCAGCGCCAGATCCACGCCATGCAAGACGGTCTGGGTGCCGAACGTCTTGACCATCGCCTCGGCGGCGAGGAGTGGCTCAGTGGCCACGGATGCGGTGGTGCTCATTTCCATGAAAATACATAAGCAAAATGAATGCCAGTTTCGAAGATGGCTATTGTTCGTGGCATTATATGTGCATAAGCATCGATAATAGGCTTTTTGACGCATAATGGATTCAAATGGATCTTCGCCTAATTGAGATGTTTCAAGCCGTCATGAGGTACCGCTCGGTGACCGAGGCGGCCCGCTCGCTTGGCGTGTCGCAGCCTGCGGTCAGCGCGGCGCTGGGCCGGCTCGAGAAAGAGGTCGGCTTCGCCCTGTTCCGCCGTGAAGGTCGCAACATCACGCCGACGCCCGAAGCGCTGTTGCTCGATGAGGAAGCGGTCCGGGCGCTGGCCGGCTTCGCGCAACTGGAGGACGCTGCGGCAGGCATCTCCGCAGGGCGGCGCGGCACGCTCACCATCGCCACCAACCCGACGCCCGGCATTTCGTGGCTGCCGCCCGTGATCAGCCGCTTCCGCCGCGAGCGCCCGGAGGTCAATGTTCGACTGCTGACGCGCAGCTCAGACAATGTGCGCAGCATGGTCTCGGCGCGCGCCTTCGACCTCGGTCTCGCGGAGCCGCCGTTCGATCGATCCGACGCTGTGCTGCGTCGCTACCGGTTTCGCCTGCAATGCGTTTTGCCTGCGGATCACGCATTGGCTGCCCAAGATGAGATCACACCCGCTTTGCTCGAGGGGCAGGATCTCATTGTGACGTCGCAGAGCCGCGCCTCATACGGCGCCGTGGCGCGCGCGTTCCATACCAGCGGCGCGCTTTTTCAGCCGGTCATCGAGTGCGAGTTCATCGCCATCGCGATGAACCTCGTCATCCACGGCGCAGGCATCTGCCTCGCCGATCCCATCAGCATCGTCCAGGCCGGCCAGCATTTTGGCCACGGCGGCCGTCTGGTCGTGCGGCGCTTTGCGCCGGAGATTATCTACGAGGTAGCGCTGCTTCGCCCGGCCATCGGCGATCTCAGTCGGCTCGCCACGGAGTTCGCGGCGGCGCTCGACGACTACCTGACACCCCACCTTGCACCTCGCTGAGAGATACTTTAATGGCAATTCCCCCTTCAATCGCCGGCGCGCTCATCAATGACGAGGCGCTTTGGGACGATTTCAACAGCATCTGCGATTGCGGCGGCCGGGTTGCCGGAACGCCGTCCGAACGACAGGCGCTCGATCTCACCGCGCGGTTGGGTGCCGCCGCCAGCGGACAGAAAGCTGATGTCAGCGTCACACCATATAGTGGCTGGCATTGCCGGTCAGCCTCGGTCGAACTGCTGCAGGGCGACAGGCGCACGTCACTGACGTGCCAGCCGCTGCTGCTGTCCAAGGCCGGCTCGGTCGAGGCCGAAGTGCTTCCCGTCGGCCGCGGCACCGAGGCCGAGTTCGCAGCGGCGGGGGAGAGGCTGCGCGGGCGCATCGCCCTGGTGCGCCACGAATACATGTTTGCGGCGGGGCACATCCACCGCCGGAACAAGCTGGCGTGGGCGCTGGGCCATGGCGCGGTCGGCTTCCTGATCGCGGGGCCACTGGCCTGCTCGCCGGTCGCCGGAGGCGCCGGGCCGGATCTGCTGGCCTTTGGCATCTCGCCGGAAGCCGCGGCGCGGCTGTCCCCGGAAAATGCACCGCTGGCGCGGGCCCGACTGACCGTCGATGCCGACCACGCTGCGGCCGAAACCGAAGCGCAGCATTTCCACGTGCCCGGCAGCCGGCCTGGCTGTGTGGTGTTGAGCGCCCATGTGGACGGCCATGGCCTCGCCGAAAGCGCGATGGACAACGCCACCGGCGTGGCCGTGGCGCTCGCCGTAACACGATGCCTCGCTCCCCACGTGGCGAACGCGTCGCGCGGACTTAAACTCGGCTTCTACAGCGCCGAGGAATGGGCGTTGACCGGCTCCCGGGTCTGGCTTGCACAACTCTCGGAGGCGGAACGCGCTGCCATTGTCTTGAACGTCAATCTGGATTCCGTTGGCGGCGGACGCAGGCTTACCGCGCTGATCAGCGAGTTTCCCAACCTCGAACCATTCGTCCGGAAGACCGCGTTCTCGGTCGGCGTGCATCTGCCCCTGATGATGAATTCGGATCACGCCAATTTTGCCGCGCACGGCATTCCCGCACTGCGGCTGGTCGCCGGCTTCGACGACCCCTCCTCGGACATCCGACACGTCCTCACGGCGGCGGACACGCGCGACAAGGTGACCCGACCCGAATTGCAGATGGCGGCGCTGGCGGCGGCAGAATTGGTATGGGCCGCGCTGCATGCACCGGCTGACGAAGTGGCGGCATGGCGGAGCCTCAAGCAACCGCGCTAGACCGGACACTCTTTGCGTATCAAGCGTAACAACAACAGGCCTAGGCGCGCTCCTGCAATCCCGACCTGGAAATTGACAGCACGCGCCTCGCGCGGATGATCACTTACGCACGAGAGCTGGATATTGATGTAAAAAGGCATCGCGTCACGACAACGAGTTAAGTTTTCAGTTCCAAAATTTCCTGAAGACCACGTTCTTTAGATTTACCAGGTATCAATGCAAGGCCGTTTCCTGCCGGAACGATGCGGCGGCTTCGGCGCCGAGCGCAGACCACTGGTGATCCAGTAACGGGTATCCACGGGGTCAATGACCTGATCGATCTCCAGCACCGACGCGATGTTGATCGCCTTGCCGTTCTCGTAGAACTTCGCGACCATGGACCTGAAGAACTTCTCGCGCTCGTCGAGATCGGCGATCGCCGCCATCTCCTTGCTGAAGCCGAGGCGGACGGCGCCCTCGAAGCCCATGCCGCCGAATTCGCCGGTCGGCCATGAGACCGTGAAGTTCTGGGCGTGGAACCCGCCTCCGGCCATGGCCTGCGCGCCAAGGCCGTAACCCTTGCGCAGCACGATGGTGAAATAGGGCACGGTGATGCTCGCCGCAGTGACGAACATGCGCGAGACGTGGCGCACCAGCGCGGTCTTCTCGGCCTCCGGACCGACCATGAAGCCCGGCGTATCGCACAGCGAGACGATCGGGATATCGAAGGCGTCGCACATGGCCACGAAGCGCGCCGCCTTGTCGCCGGCATCGGCGTCGATGGCGCCCCCGAGATGTTTGGGATTGTTTGCCAGCAGGCCGAACGGCTGGCCATCGATGCGCACGAAGGCGGTGATGACACCGATGCCGAATTGCGGGCGCAGCTCCAGCACCGACTCATGGTCGGCGAGCGTCTCGATCACGGTGCGGATGTCGTAGACGCGCAGCCGGTTCTCCGGAATTGCGCGGCGCAGCAGCCGCTGGTCCGGCGCGCTCCACGTCTTGAGCGGCCCCTGGAAGTACGACAGGTATTTCTTGGCCGCCTCCACCGCCTCATGCTCGTCGGCGACCAGCACGTCGATCACACCGTTGGGCGCCATCACCTCGGTGGGACCGACTTCTTCCGGCCTGTAGACGCCGAGCCCGCCACCCTCGATCATCGCCGGGCCGCCCATGCCGAGCGTCGTATCCTTCGTGGCGATGATGACGTCGCAGCAGCCGAGCAGCGCGGCATTGCCGGCGAAGCAGCGGCCGGACACCACGCCGATCAGCGGCACCAACCCGCTCAGCCGCGCGAAGGCGCCGAAGGTCGGCACGTCCAGCCCGGTGACGCCGAGCCTTTCGGTGTCCCCAGGCCGGCCGCCGCCGCCTTCGGCGAACAGCACCACCGGCGTGCGCAGCTCTTCGGCGAGCCGGAACATGCGGTCCTGCTTCTTGTGATTGCGCTGGCCCTGAGTGCCGGCGAGCACCGTGTAGTCATAGGCGATCACCATGCAGCGGGCCCTGTCCGACTCGCAGTGACTGCCGTTGACGGTGCCGAGCCCGGCGACGAGGCCATCGGCCGGCGTGTTCTTGATGAGGTCGTCGAGGCTGCGCCGCGCGCGCTGCGCGGCGATGGCCAGCGACCCATATTCGACGAAGCTGCCATCATCGACCAATGCGGCGATGTTCTCGCGGGTGGTGCGCTGGTTGGTCTTGCGCCGCCGGGCGATAGCGTCGGGCCGGTTCTCGTCGCGAGTGAAAGCCTGCCGGGCCATCATCTCCGCAAGATCCGGCCGGATCGCATCGAGATCGACGGCTTCGCTGGCGACTTCCAGTTCGCCTTCGATATCCGCCGGTTCGATAAACACGATCGGATCGTCCTTGTAGAGCGTGTCGCCGATCGTCGCGGCGACCAGGCGGACGACGCCGCCCTGGACCGCGATGATCAAATGCTCCATCTTCATGGCCTCCACCACGGCGATCTGCTGGCCGGGCCGCACCGTGTCGCCCTCGCTGACGGCGACCACCACCACGGTGCCCTGCAGCGGCACCGCGATGGCAATGGTGCCCGCGGGCGCGGCCTGTCGAGCACCCGCCACAACCCCGACAGCCGCCGCCGGTTCGAAATAGAGATGCGGATGCGCCGCCGCGGCGCTCGCCACCAGCGCGCCTATGTTCTTCTCGATGAAGCGGGTGTTGACGCGGTTGTCAGCAAAATCCGGATGGGTCAGCAACGCTTGCAGGAAGGACAGGTTGGTGGCAACGCCATCGATGCGGGCCTCGCAGGCAGTACGATAGCATTTGGTCACGGCGGCGCTGAAATCCGGCGACACCGAATGGACGATCAGCTTGGCCAACAGCGAATCGAATGAGGTGCTGGTGCGGTAGCCGGTGTAGCCGAAGGTGTCGACGCGGACCCCGGGGCCCGACGGCATGTCGAACGCCGTCAGCGTACCCGAACTCGGCTGCGTGTCGCCAGCGGCGTCCATGGTCTCCATGTTGACGCGGAGCTGGATGGCGTAGCCGCGCGGCACAGCGACATAGGTGTTCGGAAAGCCGAGGCTGTCCAGCGTCTGCCCGGCGGCGATCCTGATCTGGGTGGCGACGAGATCGATGCCCATCACCTCCTCGGTGACGGTATGTTCGACCTGCAGCCGCGGATTAGCCTCGATGAAGGCGAAAAACGCGTTCTCGCCGGACTCGCTGGCATCGACGAGGAATTCGAAGGTGCCGAGGTTGTCATATTTGGCCGCGGTCGCGAGTGTCAACGCGGCATCAAGAATGCGCTGGCGCAGTCCCGACGACAGCGACGGGCTCGGCGCGATTTCGATGAGCTTCTGGTTGCGGCGCTGGATGGTGCATTCGCGCTCGCCGAACTGCATCACCGCGCCGGCGCGGTCGCCGACGATCTGCACCTCGATATGGCGGGCGTCCTCGACCAGACGCTCCACATAGACGGTGTCGTCGCCAAACGCCGCCTTGGCCTCGGAGCGGCAGCGCGCATAGGCCTCGGCCACGTCGCCGGCGGCGCGCACCGCCCGCATGCCGC
>LNAP01002029.1_pt1 | contig 20683 bp, 16 predicted proteins | sample 602601 | NCBI WGS metagenome assembly LNAP01 (sample SAMN02440304, study PRJNA202911) | soil metagenome | biome: Subtropical and temperate rainforests or woodlands; isolation source: soil samples (1 kg each in a 20% v/v slurry with milli Q water) were... ...
GGCGCGCCATGCCGGCGCAGCCCATCACGATGGCGCGGGCACCGTCCTCGTCGCGGAGCGCGCGGCCGATTTCGATCATCCTGCCGAGCGTGCCTTCGCCGGACGCGGTCTCGGCGACGCTCATGTTGAGCGGTCGCTCGCCGGCAAGGCGCTCCGTCAGTCCCATCTGCCTGAGATAGCGCATGTGGCGCGGGATCGAGCGCTGGGCAATCGCGATGACGCCGAAGGTCTCGGCGCGGGCCAGCGCCGTCAGCACGCCGCACTCGGCGATGCCGAAAACGGGCCGGCTCGTACCTTCGCGGCAGACCTGAAGCCCGGGATCGCTGTAGCAGGCGATGACGAACGCAGCCGAGCTGTTGTCGCCCTCGACCAGCTTTCGCAGCGGCATCGCGACGCCGTCGACATCGGCCTGGCTCTCGATGCCGAACGGCCCCTCGGCCAGCGACTGGCAGACGACTTCCGGTCCGCCTTCGAAACCGAGCGGCTTCAGGGCCTCCTCCAGTCCTTGCGTGACCGCGGGGTTGGAGTTCGGATTGACGACGAGAATGCGCGGCCGGGCCATGGTGGTCTTCCTTCGAGATGGCGATCACTTGCCTCAGGCATATCATGGAGTGCCTCATGACTGAACCAGTTTACGACCTGATCATCCGCGGCGGCCGCGTTGCCACCACGACCGATGTGTTCGAGGCCGATGTCGCCATCTCCGGCGAGACCATCGTTGCCGTCGGCCGCGGGCTGCCTGCGGCCAAGCGTGAGATCGATGCGCGCGGCAAGCTGGTGCTGCCGGGCGGCGTCGACAGTCACGCCCATATCGAGCAATTGTCCGCGGCCGGCATCATGAATGCCGACACGTTCGAGAGCGCGACCCTCTCCGCTGCTTTCGGCGGCACCACCACGGTGATCCCGTTCGCCGCCCAGCATGTCGGAATGAAGCTGCCGCAGGTGGTGGAAGACTATCATGCGCTGGCCAAGAAGGGCGCGGTGATCGACTACGCCTTTCACATGATCATCGCGGATGCGACGAGGGAGACCGTCGAGGAGCACATTCCGGCGCTGGTGAAGCAGGGCCATGCGTCGATCAAGATCTTCATGACCTACGACCGGCTCAAGGTCGACGACGAGCCGCTGCTCGACATCCTGCTTGCCGCGCGCCAGTCCGGCGCGATGTTGTGCGCCCATGCCGAAAATCACGGCATCATCGCCTGGATGGTGAAGCGGCTGCTCTCGCGCGGCTACACCATGCCGAAATACCACGCCGTCAGCCATGCCCGCGTCTCGGAGGCCGAAGCCTTCACGCGGCTGATCGGCATGGCGGCGCTGATCGACCAGCCCATCATGATCTTCCATGTTTCGACGGCCGAGGGCGCCAAGGTGATCCGCGATTCGCGCGGGCAGGGCCTGAAGGTGTTCGCCGAAACTTGTCCGCAATATCTGTTCCTCACCGCCGACGATCTCGACAAGCCAGGCGCCGAGGGCGCCAAGTGGATGTGCAGCCCGCCGCCGCGCACGCATTCCGATCAGGAGGCGCTGTGGCAGGCGCTGTCGCTCGGCGATCTCCAGACCATCTCGTCGGATCACGCGCCATATCGCTACGACGAGACCGGCAAGCTGCGCGCCGGTCCAAACCCGAACTTCAAGCAGGTCGCCAACGGCCTGCCCGGATTGGAGCTGCGGCTGCCGTTGCTGTTCGACGCGATGGTGTCGAAGGGCCGGCTGGGTCTCGAAAAATTCGTCGAGCTGACTTCGACCGCGCCAGCCAAGATCTACAATCTGCATCCCCGCAAGGGCTCGATCGCGGTGGGCGCCGATGCCGATATCGCGATCTGGGATCCCAATCGCGAGGTCACGATCGCCGACGCGATGATGCACGATCTCACCGGATACACGCCGTTCGCGGGCCGCAAGCTGAAGGGCTGGCCGGTGTCGGTGCTCTCGCGCGGCCGCGTCGTCATCGACGGCGACAAGTGCCTCGCGTCCGCCGGCAGCGGAAAATTCCTGGCCCGCAGCGGCGGGGAGGCGGCCAAGCCGACCGGCCGGCTCGTGGCCGACATGGACCCGGAACGGAATTTTGGAGCAAGCCTGCTGTGACGGTGGATTGCGCGCGATGAAGATCGTCATCTTCGGCGGCACCGGCTTCGTCGGCCTCAATGTTGCGGAGGCGTTGCTCGCGCGCGGCCATGACGTCACGCTGTATGACCGCGCTGAATTGCCGCCGTCGGCTCGGCGATCTCTTGCTGATGACGGCGCACGGCTCAAGGTCGTGCAGGGCGATATCACCGACACAGACACGATCGACGCCCTCATCGCCGACGGCGTTGATGCGATCGTGCTCGGCGCGGCGATTACCGCTGGCGATGATCTCGAGAAGGCGTCGACTGCGCGCATTCTCGAGATCAACGTGATGGCGCAGATCCCGATCCTGCTCTCCGCGATCCGTCATGGCGTTCGCCGCGTGGTCAATCTGTCGTCGGCTGCGGCCTATGGCGCCGCGGGCGCGCGGGTCGAGAGCCTGGACGAGGAAACGCCCTGCGATCCCGTCTCCTTCTATGCGATCAGCAAGTTTGCGTCTGAGCGGTCAGTCGCGCGCCATGCGGAGCTCTTCGGCGGTGATTTCCTGAGTGTGCGGCTGAGCGCCGTGTTCGGGCCCTGGGAGCGGCCGGGGTCGGTGCGCGATACGCCAAGCCTCCAGTATCAGATCCTGGCCGCGTTCACGCGCGGCGAGCCCGCCGTCATGCCCGAACCGGGCATGAGGGACTGGATCTATGCCCCGGATGCCGCTGAAGCCGTCGCGATTCTGGTCGAAGCCGAGCGGCCGCGCCATAGGCTCTACAACATTTCCAACGGGGGGCCATGGCCTGCGCTGCAATGGGGCGAAGCTCTTGCGGCGCTGCATCCCGGCCTCGAGTGCCGGCTCGCGGCGCCTGGAGAGAAAACTGTCATTAAGCTGCATGGACCTCATCGCGCGCCGCTGTTGGTTGCGCGGATGGCGGACGAATTCGGCTGGCGCGCGCGGTTCGGCTGCGCCGAGTCTGCGGCCCACATGAGCGCTTGGTGGACGCAGCACAAGGAGGCGATCTGACATGCGGCTGCAGGGACGCACGGCCATCATCACGGGCGCAGCTTCGGGCATCGGTCGTGCCAGTGCAAAGCTGTTTGCCGAGGAAGGCGCGCATCTCGCTCTGGTCGATCGCGATGCCGCAGGACTTCAGGAAACGCTGAGCCTGGTCGGCGAAGCAACGACACATGTCGGCGACGTCGGCGATGCCGGTTTCGCGGAGACCGTCGTCGGGGATGTCGTGGCGCGGCACGGCCGGCTCGATATCCTCATGACTGCCGCAGGCTTTTCCTGCGGCGGCACGGTGCTGACGACGAGCGTGGACGACTGGGACGCGGTGTTCCGCGCCAATGTCGGCGGCACCTGGCTGTGGGCGCGGGCGGCCGTGCCGCAGATGCAGCGGCAGAACAGCGGCTCGATCATCACGCTGGCCTCGCAGCTCGCGATTGCCGGCGGCAAAGGCAACAGCGCCTATATCGCCGCCAAGGGCGCGATCATCAGCCTGACGCGGACCATGGCGGTGGATTTCGCCACCGATGGCATCCGCGTCAACGCGATTGCGCCCGGCGCGATCGACACGCCGATGCTTCGCCGCAGCTTTGCGCGTCATGCCAATTCAGACGAGGTGCGCGAAGCCTCCCGCAACCGCCACGCAATGAAGCGGTTCGGCCAGGCAGAAGAAATCGCGCAGGCTGCGCTGCATCTGGCCAGCGATGCGTCCTCGTTCACGACCGGCACCGTCATGGTGGTCGACGGAGGCTGGCTCGCGGCATGAGTGATGGGTTGATCAAGCTTGAAGCCGAAATTCGCGCTGATCTCGCCATGATCGCGCATCCCGGGGCCGCATGGCTCGAACCGAAGACGGGACCCGACGGCAAGCCCGCGCTGGACGTGCTGATCATCGGCGCCGGCCAGTCCGGCATTGCCATCAGCTTCGGCCTGATGCGGTCCCGTGTCAGCAACATCCTGCTGCTCGACAAGGCCGAGGAAGGCAAGGAGGGCCCGTGGCTCACCTATGCCCGCATGCCGACGCTGCGCAGCCCGAAGGACTACACGGGACCTGACCTCGATATCCCGAGCCTGACTTACCAGTCCTGGCACGAAGCCCGCTTCGGCAAGGAGAGCTGGCAGACGCTGAACCTGATTCTGCGAGAGCATTGGGCCGAGTATCTGCTCTGGCTGCGGCGCACGCTCGGCTTGCCGGTGCGCAACGCTTGCGAGCTTCTGGAGATTGCACCTGCGTCCGACGGCCTGCTCGCCGCGCGCGTGAGATGCGCCGAAGGCATCGAGACGCTCTATGCCCGCAAGATCGTGCTGGCGACGGGGCAGGAGGGCATGGGCGAGTGGATGATCCCGGAGCCGCTGCGCGGTCTGCCGGCGGGTTCGGTCGCGACCGTCGCCGACGATATCGACTTCGAGAATCTTCGCGGCAAGCGTGTCGCCGTGATCGGCGCCGGCGCCTCCGCCTTCGACAATGCGGCGACCGCACTGGAGGCAGGCGCCGCAGAGGTGCATCTGCTCTGCCGCCGTGCGCAGATCCAGGTGATCCAGCCCTATCGCTGGCTGACCTTTCGCGGCTTCCTGCGTCATCTCAGCGATCTCGACGATGCCTGGCGCTGGCGCTTCATGCGCACCATCCTCGAAATACGCGAGGGCTTTCCGCAGCCGACCGACGATCGCTGCGCGCGTCATGCCAATTTTACATTGCACGAAGGCGCGCCGCTCGAGGCTGCACGCCAGACCGCCAGCGGCGTCGAGCTGCAAACGCCGCGCGGCGCGATACCTGCGGATTTCGTCATCTGCGGCACTGGCATCGACATGAACTATGCCAGTCGCGGCGAGCTCGCCAGATTCGCCGGCAACATCGCGAGCTGGGCCGACCGCTACCAGCCGCCGGAGGACGAGCGCAACGCGCGGCTCGGCCGCTTCCCCTATCTTGCCGACGACTACGCCTTCACCGAGCGCGTGCCCGGAAAGACGCCGTGGATCTCGGACATCCATCTCTTCGCCATCGCCTCCACCATGAGCTTTGGTGCGTCGGGATCGTCGATCAACGCGATGACGACCGCTGTACCGAAGCTGGTCAATGGCCTGACGCGCGGCCTGTTTCGCGCGGACGTGGAACGGCACTGGGCTTCGCTCAGCGCCTATGACGTGCCGCAGGCCGTGGTTACGCGGCCAACGCGAAAAATGGAGAATTCGCGATGATAATCATTCGCCGCCGTGGCGAAAAGTCCGCGGAAGTCTCCCATGAGACTGGCGCGCAACTTGCTTGTTTCTTGACCCGCCCTGCCGGCCTTCCTGTTCTGAAATTCAAGGGAAAACGAATGCGTTTTGTGTCTTTCAGGTCCGCGACCTCAGTCCTCGCCAGCACTGCGCTGTTGCTCGTCGCCACCGCGCCTTCGCAGGCACAAACCAGGGCGGAGACGTTGCGCTATGTCACGGGGTCTTCGGTCAACGCGCTCGATCCCAACATTCCGGGCTCGACGCGCGAGTCGTTCGCGCTGAGCATGAGCACCTATGACCGGCTGGTGGCGTTCGGCCGCAAGCAGCTCAACGGCAAATGGGTGTTCGATCTCGACGCCATCACGGGCGAGCTCGCCGAATCCTACGAGGTCAGTCCGGACGGACTGAAGATCACCTTCCGCCTGCGCAAGGACGCCAAGTTCCAGGACGGCTCGCCGGTCACGGCCGAGGACGTCAAATGGTCGCTCGATCGCTGCGTCACCGCGCCGATCCTCGGCAAGGCGCAGCTGCTGACGGGCTCGTTGACCTCGGCCGACCAGTTCAAGGTGATCGATCCCCTCACCATCGAGGTAACGCTGCCAAAGCCCGACAAGCTCGCGCTGCCCAATCTCGCGACGGTCTATCCCATGATCATCAACTCTAAGCTCGCCAAGCAGCATGCGACGGCGGATGATCCCTGGGCCATGGCCTGGCTGAAGGAGCACACCGCCGGCAGCGGCGCCTATGTGGTGGAAACCTTCAAGCCCGGCGAGCAGGTCATCCTCAAGCGCGACGAGGCCTGGAATCGCGGCACGGCCAACAAGCCGGCGTTCTTCAAGCGCGTGATCGTGCAGTCGGTGCCGGAGCCGGCGACCCGCGCCAACCTCGTCGAGCGCGGCGATGCCGACCTCGTCGTCGATCTCCAGGCCAGCGACGTGCAGTCGCTCGAGGCCAAGGGCAAGCTCAGGGTGGTCTCGACCCCGCAGTACAATGCGATCACCTATGTCTCGATGAACAACCAGATGCCGCCGTTCGACAACGTCAATGTCCGCCGCGCCATCGCTTACGCGCTGCCCTATGACGACATGTTCAAGGCCGCTCTGTTCGGACGCGGTGCGCCGCTGTTCGGCGCGAGCTGGCCGGACGGCAAGCCGCTGAACGGCATCTATCCGTTCCAGCAGCCGGTGAAGCTCGATCTCGACAAGGCCAGGGAATATCTCAAGGCCGCGGGCCTTCCCGAAGGCTTCTCGACCACGTTCAGCTTCAACGTCGGCCAGGCCGCGACGGCGGAGCCGATGGCCGCGCTGGTCAAGGAATCGCTCGGCAAGATCGGGATCAAGGTCGACATCCAGAAGCTGCCGGACGCGCAGATGTCGACGCAGATCAACGAGAAGAAGCTTCCCTTCTACACCGAGGGCATCGTAGCCTGGCTGCCTTCGACCGATTACTTCTACCGCAACTTCTACACCGGAAATCAGCGCTGGAACTACAGCTCGATCAACAACCCGGACCTTTCCGCGATTGCGCAGGAAGCCCGCTTCGAGCCGGATAAGGCCAAGTATGAGGAAGCGGGCCGCAAGCTCAATGCGATGCACTTCGACCTGATGCCGCAGATCATGCTGTGGCAGCCGAACCAGGATGCGGTGATGGCATCGTCGATCGAAGGCTACACCTACGAGTTCCACCGCCAGGTCGACTATCGCGACGTCAGCCGCAAGTGATCGCGGAAGACGAGAGAGGCTGCGAAACGTGAAGACCGGTCTTGGTGCGACATTGCTACGGGCGGGCAGGCGGCTGCTATCGTCGCTGCCGGCGCTGTTCGGTGTGCTGGTCTTCACCTTCCTGCTGATGCGCGTCCTGCCCGGCGACCCCGCGGTGTTCTTCGCCTCGGGGCCCAATGCGGGCAAGGAGGAGATCGAGCAGATCCGCAAGCAAATGGGGCTCAACAAATCGGTGCCGGAGCAGCTCCTGTTCTATCTCTCCGACATCGGCCGCGGCAATCTCGGCCGCTCCATGATGACCGGGCAGCCGGTGCTGAAGGATCTGCGCGAGCGGCTGCCGGCTTCGCTGGAGCTGACCTTCACCGCGCTCCTGATTGCGCTGATCGCGGCGGTGCCGCTCGGCGTGGTCGCGGCGCTGCGTCCGGGGTCGTTCGTCGATCACAGCGTGCGGCTGTTCTGCGCGCTCGGCGTCTGCGTGCCGACCTTCGTGTCGGGCCTGCTGCTGATCTACGTCTTCTACTACCTGCTCGGGCTGGCGCCTGATCCGACCGGGCGGATCGACGTCTTCACCTCGCTGCCACCGCAACGCACCGGATTCCTGTCGATCGATTTCCTGCTTGCCGGAGATGTCGAGGGCTGGTGGGCGGCCTGCAAGCAGTTGATCCTGCCGGCGGTGAGCATGGCGCTGTTCGTGATCGCGCCGCTGGCGCGGATCACGCGCGCGTCGATGCTGGTGTCGCTCGGCAGCGATTTCGTACGCACCGCGCGCTCGGTCGGATTGTCCTGGCACAAGGTGGTCATCACTTATGCCCTGAGGAATGCGATCCTGCCCGTCATCACCATCGCCGGCATCGTGTTCTCGACCATGCTGGGGGCCAACGTTCTGGTGGAGAAGGTGTTCTCCTGGCCGGGCGTTGCCTCCTACGCGCTCGATGCGTTGCTGTCCTCCGACTATGCGCCGGTGCAGGGCTTCGTGCTGCTGATGGCCAGCCTGTTCGTGCTGGTCAATCTGGTCGTCGATGTCTGCTACGGCATCGCCGATCCCAGGGTGTCGATCGAATGACCAGCGCAACCCTCCGTCATTCCGTCTGGATCCTGCGCGGCAACCCGCTCACGGCCGTCGCCGCGGCCGGCGTCGCTCTGTTCGTCCTGGTCGCGATTTTCGGGCCGTGGATCGTGCCCTATGATCCCGTGGTCTCCAATGTCTCCGAGGCCTTGCTGCCGCCGAGCGCGGCCCATCTGGCCGGGACCGACCAGCTCGGCCGCGACGTGTTTAGCCGTCTCGTCATCGCCGCACGGCTCGATCTTGCCATCGCGGTCTCGGCGGTCGGCATCTCTTTCGTGATCGGCGCCGTCGTCGGTGCGTTCTGCGGCTATGCCGGCGGCAAGCTCGATCGCGGCGTCGGCCGCTTCGTGGACGTCATGATGGCGTTTCCGCTGTTCGTGCTGGCGATGGCAATGGTCGCGGCGCTGGGCAACCGGATCGAGAACATCGTGATCGCGACCGCGATCATCAACCTGCCGTTCTACATCCGCTTCGCGCGCGCCGAGGTGAACGTCCGCCGCAATGTCGGCTGGGTCGAGGCCGCGCGCGCCTGCGGCGAGAGCCATTTCTCCGTGGTGCTGCGCTTCCTGCTGCCGAACATCCTGCCGGCGATGGCGGTGCAGATCTCGCTCAACCTCGGCTGGGCCATTCTCAATGCCGCGGGCCTGTCCTTCATCGGCCTCGGCGTCAAGCCGCCGACGCCGGAATGGGGCATCATGGTCGCCGAAGGCGCGCGTTTCATCTCGACGGGGCGGTGGTGGCTGGTCGCCTTTCCGGGTCTTGCGCTGATGATGGCCGTGCTGTGCTTCAATCTGCTCGGGGACGGGATGCGGGACATTCTCGATCCCCGGATGCGAACATGAGCGAGCAACTGTTAGGGATCAGCGACCTCCACGTCTCGTTCTCGACGCGGCGTGGCATGGTCGAGGCCGTGCGCGGCGTGACGCTCTCGGTCGACAAGGGCGAGATGCTCGGCCTCGTCGGCGAGAGCGGCTCGGGCAAGTCGGTGACCGGCTTTGCAACCACACGGCTGCTGGATGCGGCCGGGCGCGTCACCGGCGGCAAGATCATGTTCCGCGGGCAGGACGTGACGAAGCTTGGGGGAGACGACCTCCGTCAGCTCCAGGGCGCCGCGATGTCGATGATCTTCCAGAACCCGCGGGCGGCGCTCAATCCGATCCGGGCGATCGGCCTGCAGATCGCGGACGCGATCCTCACGCACAAGAAGATCTCGAAGGACGCGGCGCGCGCCGAGGCGCTGGAGCTGCTGCGTGCCGTCCAGATCCGCGACCCCGAGACGCGGATGAATGCCTATCCGCACGAGCTGTCCGGCGGCATGTGCCAGCGCGTGATGATCGCGATCGCGATCTCCTGCAATCCCTCGCTGTTGATCGCCGACGAGCCGACCACCGGGCTCGACGTCACCACGCAGAAAGTGGTGATGGATCTTCTGGCGGACATTGCCGCCGCGCGCGGCATGGCGACGATCCTGATCACGCACGATCTCGGCCTTGCGGCGCGCTATTGCCGCCGCATCGCCGTGATGGAACGCGGCCGCATTGTCGAGGAGGCAAGCCCCAAGGCGCTCTTCAGCGCGCCGCAGCATGCCTACACCAAGCGGCTGGTCGCAGCATTGCCCACCGCGAATTCGCGGATCGAAGACCTCGTGACGGAGGAGGAGCGGGAAGGCTACGCGGCAGTGCTCGACAAGCCGAGGCAGGAGCCTGCGTACGGGACGCCGCCGCTTCTTGAAGTGCGCAAACTTGCAAAACGTTTCGACGAGGGCTCCGCGGCGGTCGCGGATTTCTCGATGACGATGGCCGGCGGCGAGAGCGTCGGGCTGGTCGGCGAATCCGGCTCCGGCAAGAGCACGACGTCGCGCATGATCTGCCGGCTGATTGATCCCAGCGAAGGCGACATCGTGTTCGACGGGCAGTCGATCGGGCATATCGCGTCGCGCGACTTTCACCGCTCGCCGCTCCGCAAAGACATCCAGATGGTCTTCCAGGACCCGAATGAGAGCCTCAATCCGCGCTTTACGGCGTTCGACTGCATTGCCCATCCGCTGCTGCGGCTGGGCGGCATGCGTGCGGGCGACGCGCTGCGCAAGCGCGTGGAGGAATGCGCCGAGCGGGTCGGATTGCCGCTGGATCTTCTGCCGCGCTTCCCGCATCAGCTCTCCGGCGGCCAGAAAGCCCGCGTCGGCATTGCCCGCGCCATCGCCTGCCGGCCGCGGCTGCTGGTGCTGGACGAGCCGACTGCTGCGCTCGACGTCTCGGTGCAGGCGGTGGTGCTGCAACTGCTCGACCGCCTCAGGCGCGAGAACGACATCGCGCTGCTGTTCGTCAGCCATGATCTCAACGTGGTGCGCATGCTGTGCGACCGCACCATCGTGCTGCGCAACGGCGGCATCGTCGAGCAGGGCGACAGCCGGGCGCTGTTTGACAATCCCAAGACCGACTACACGCGCAAGCTGGTCGAGGCGATCCCCCATATCGACACCGGGCCGGCGCTGGCGGTTGCGCTTTGAAGCCTGAACCGGTCGAAATGCCGAGGAGTCCCGCTGGGGAGGGTCCGGTTAGTGGCATACCGTTTGCAGGCTAATGGGCTCTGGTTTCACCTGCTCTTGGCCAAAGACGGCCGGCAATCACGGCACTATCGGGAGGATTTCATGGATCGCAGGACGGTATTGAAGGGATTGGCCGGCGCGGGCGGTCTGGCATTGACCGGCGTCTCGGCCCCGGCGATCGCACAAGGCGCTTCTGCCCGCACCCTGCGGTTCGTGCCGCAGGCAAACCTCGCCAATTTCGACCCGATCTGGGGCACGCAATATGTCGTGCGCAATGCCGCCGCGATGGTCTGGGACACGCTTTACGGCATCGATTCCTCGCTGGTGCCGCAGCGGCAGATGGTCGAGTCCGAGCAGGTGAGCGACGACGGCACGACCTGGACATTCAAGCTGCGGCCGGGCCTCAAGTTCCATGACGGCGAACCGGTGCTGAGCAAGGACGTCGTCGCGAGCCTGACGCGCTGGTCGGCGCGCGATCCGATGGGTCTGATGATCAAGGCGCTTCAGCAGGAGCTGACCGCCGTCGACGATCGCACCTTCAAATGGGTCCTGAAGCAGCCGTTCCCGAAGCTGCTTTACGCGCTGGCGAAGAACAATTCGCCGTGCGCCTTCATCATGCCGGAGCGTATCGCGCAGACCGACCCGTTCAAGCAGATCGGCGACTATGTCGGCTCCGGGCCGATGAAGTTCGCCAAGGGCGAGTGGGTGCCCGGCGCGAAAGCCGTGTTCGAGAAATTCGCCGACTATGCGCCGCGACAGGAGAAATCGTCCTGGCTTGCCGGCGGCAAGCAGATCCTGGTCGATCGTATCGAATGGATCGTGATGCCGGATCCGGCGACGGCGGCTGCCGCGTTGCAGAACGGCGAGGTCGACTGGTGGGAGAGCCCGATCGCCGACCTCGTTCCGGTGCTGAAGAAGAACAAGAACATCAGCGTCGATATCGGCGATCCGCTCGGCAATATCGGCTCGTTCCGCATGAACTTCCTGTATCCTCCGTTCAACGACGTGCGGGCGCGGCGCGCCGTGCTGATGGCGATGAGCCAGGAAGACTACATGCGCGCGATCGTCGGTGACGACAATGCGCTGTGGAAGACGCTGCCCGGCTTCTTCACGCCGGACACGCCGCTCTATAGCGAGATGGGCGGCGAAATCCTCAAGGGCAAGCGCGATCTCGATGCGGCCAAGAAGCTGCTTGCCGAGAGCGGTTATTCCGGCCAGCCGGTGACGTGCCTCGTGGCGCAGGACCAGCCGATCACCAAGGCGCAGGGCGACGTCACCGCGGACCTGCTGAAAAGGCTCGGCATGAATGTCGACTTCGTCGCCACCGATTGGGGCACCGTCGGCTCCCGCCGTGCGGCGAAGACGCCGCCGGGACAGGGCGGCTGGAACATGTTCCACACCTGGCACGCGGGCGCGGACTGCATCAATCCGGCGCCCTACACCGCCATTCGCGCCAATGGCGACAAGGCCTGGTTCGGCTGGCCCACCAGCCCCGGCACCGAGAAGGAAGTCACGTCATGGTTCGATGCCAAGAACCTCGACGAGGAGAAGGCAGCGATCGGCCGCCTCAACAAGGCGGCGCTCGATGACGTCGTCTACGCCCCGACCGGCTTCTTCCTGAGCTACACGGCGTGGCGCAAGAACGTCTCCGGTATCACCAAGGGGCCGCTGCCGTTCTTCTGGGGCGTGTCGAAATCCGCATGACCTTGCGCTGAAGCCAGATGCTCTCTTACATCCTCCGTCGCATCGTCTCGACCTTGCCGGTAATGGCGATCGTCGCGCTGTTCGTGTTCAGTCTGCTGTACATCGCGCCGGGTGATCCCGCCGTGGTGATCGCGGGCGATCAGGCGAGCCCGGAGGATGTGGAGCGCATTCGCCAGGGTCTCGGTCTCGACCGGCCGTTCCTGATCCAGTTCGGAAGCTGGGTCTGGCGCATCCTGCACGGCGATCTCGGCACCTCGATCTTCACCAACCTGCCGGTCTCCACGATGATCGGACAGCGTCTCGGGCCGACACTGTCGCTGATGATGGTCACGCTGCTGCTCACCATCGTGGTCGCGGTGCCGCTCGGCGTTGTGGCAGCATGGAAGGCGGGGAGCCTGATCGATCGTGTCATCATGGCGTTCGCGGTGTTCGGCTTCTCGCTGCCCGTCTTCGTCGTCGGCTACATCCTCGCCTACATCTTCGCGCTGGAGCTCGAATGGCTTCCGGTGCAGGGCTACACGCCGCTCTCGGAGGGGGTCTGGCCCTGGCTGCAAAACCTGATCCTGCCGGCGGTCGCGCTTGGCTGCGTCTACATCGCGCTGATCGCGCGCATCACCCGCGCCACCATGCTTGAAGTCTTGCAGCAGGACTATATCCGGACCGCCAAGGCGAAGGGCCTCGGGCAGGGCGGCATCCTGTTCGTTCATGCGCTGAAGAACGCAGCGGTGCCGATCGTCACCGTGATCGGGATCGGCATCGCACTGCTGATCGGCGGCGCGGTCGTCACGGAAAGCGTGTTCGCGATCCCCGGCCTCGGCCGTCTCACGATCGATGCGATCCTGCGCCGCGACTATCCCGTCATCCAGGGCATCGTTCTGCTGTTCAGCTTCGTCTATGTTCTCGTCAATCTGATGATCGACGTCGTCTATACGCTCGTTGACCCGAGGATCCGCTATTGACCGATACGACCGTCAATCCGCAAGCACTGCCGGCCGGGCTCGTTGTCGCGCCGCAACTGCCGGAAATTCTTCGGCCCGTCGTCATCCGGCGCGGCATCGTCGGCCTGCTGCGCGGCCATCCCACGGTCGCGATCGGCGGCGCGCTGCTGCTCATCCTGGTCCTGATCGCGATCTTTGCGCCCTATCTCTGGACGGTCGATCCGACTGCGCTTGCGCCGGCAAAACGCACCCGCGCGCCGTCCGCCGCTTTCTGGTTTGGCTCCGATGTGCTTGGCCGCGACATCTATTCGCGCGTGCTTTACGGCGCGCGCGTCTCGCTCACGGTGGGCTTGTCGGTCGCGATATTCGCGTCCGCGGCCGGTCTTGCCATCGGAATCGTCTCCGGCTTCATCCGCTGGGCCGACGGCATCCTGATGCGCTTCATGGACGGGTTGATGTCGATCCCGCCAATCCTGCTCGCGATCGCGCTGATGGCGCTGACGCGCGGCAGCGTCGGCAACGTCATTCTGGCCATCACCATCGCCGAGATCCCCCGTGTCTCGCGCCTTGTCCGCAGCGTGGTGCTGTCGCTGCGCGAGCAGCCCTATGTGGATGCTGCAGTGGCCTGCGGCACGCGCACGCCGATGATCATCCTGCGCCACATCCTGCCCAATACGCTCGCGCCGATGCTGGTGCAGGCAACTTACATTTGCGCCAGCGCCATGATCACCGAGGCGATCCTGTCCTTCATCGGTGCCGGCACGCCGCCCACCATTCCGTCCTGGGGCAACATCATGGCCGAAGGCCGCGCGCTGTGGCAGGTCAAGCCCTACATCGTGTTCTTCCCGGCGGCGTTCCTGTCCGTCACCGTGCTTGCCGTGAATCTGCTCGGCGACGGCCTTCGCGATGCGCTCGATCCGCGCATGGCCAAGAGCCTCTGATGATGCGGGGCTGATCGCGATGGCATTGCTCGAAGTCGAGAACCTCCAGACCCATTTTCGGACGCCCAGCGGCATCAACCGCGCGGTCGACGGGGTATCCTTCCACGTCAACGAGGGCGAGACGCTCGCCATCGTCGGCGAATCCGGCTGCGGCAAGTCGGTGACCTCGATGTCGCTGATGCGGCTGATCCCCGAGCCGCCGGGCAGGATCGCGGGTTCCATCCGCTTTGCGGGGAAGGACCTGTTGCAACTCTCCGACCGCGAGATGCGCGCCATCCGTGGCAACGACATCTCGATGATCTTCCAGGAACCGATGACCAGCCTCAATCCGGTGCTGACTGTCGGCCGTCAGATCCGTGAGACGCTGATGATCCATCAGGGCCTGGACAAGGTCGCCGCCGAGGCCCACGCGGTCGAGATGCTGACCCTGGTCGGCATTCCCGAGCCGAAGCGGCGGGTGCGCGAATATCCGCACCAGCTCTCCGGCGGCATGCGCCAGCGCGTGATGATCGCGATTGCGCTGGCCTGCAATCCCAAGCTCCTGATCGCGGACGAGCCGACCACCGCGCTCGACGTGACCATCCAGGCGCAGATCCTGAAGCTGATGCTCGACCTCAAGAGCCGGGTCGGCGCCGCGATCATCCTGATCACCCACGATCTCGGCGTCGTGGCCGAGATCGCCGAGCGCGTCATGGTCATGTATGCCGGACGCAAGGTCGAGGAGGCGCCGGTGGCCGAGCTATTCCGCTCGCCGCGGCATCCCTACACGCAGGGTCTGCTCGGCGCCGTGCCGCGGCTCGGCTCGTCGCTGACTGGCACCGCGCGACGTCTGGCTGAAATCCCCGGGCAAGTGCCGGATCTCAGGAAGCCCATCGTCGGGTGCGTCTTCGCCGGCCGCTGCGCGCTCGCGACCGATCTGTGCCGCCAATATGCGCCGGGCCTCGAAGAGAAGGCGCCTCGTCACGTCGCCGCCTGCCATTATTCCGCCAAGGGGGCCATCGCGGCATGAGTCCTCCGCTCCTCCAGGTCAACGATCTCAAGAAGCATTTTCCCGTCAACAAAGGCTTGTTCGGCCGCAAGTCCGAATGGGTCTATGCGGTGGACGGCGTGTCGTTCGAGATCGCGCGCGGCGAGACGCTGTCGCTGGTCGGCGAATCCGGCTGCGGCAAGTCGACGGTCGGCCGCGCGATTTTGCGGCTGTTCGACATCACCTCGGGGCAGGTCATTCTCGACGGTCAGCGGATCGACGACGCCGCGCCGAGCACGATGCGCCAGATGCGCCGCCGCGTGCAGGTCGTGTTCCAGGATCCGTTCTCCAGCCTCAACCCGCGCATGCGCGTGCGCGACATCCTGGCCGAGCCGATCCGCAATTTCGGCCTCGCCAAATCCGCCATCGATCTCGAAACGCGCGTGACGGCGCTGATGGACACCGTGCGCCTGCCGCGTGAGGCGCTCAACCGCCGGCCGCACGAATTCTCCGGCGGCCAACGTCAGCGCATCGGCATCGCGCGGGCGCTCGCGGCTGAACCCGAACTGATTGTCTGCGACGAGGCAGTCTCGGCGCTCGACGTCTCGGTCAAGGCGCAGATCGTCAATCTGTTGCAGGATCTCCAGCGCGAGTTCGGCCTGGCGCTGTTGTTCATCAGCCACGATCTCGCGATCGTCGAACACATGACCCACCGCGTCGCGGTGATGTATCTCGGCAAGATCGTCGAGGTGGCTCCGCGCCGCGAGATCTTTGCCGCGCCCAAGCATCCCTATACCAAGGCGCTGCTCTCGGCGGTGCCGCTGCCGGAGCCTGGGGCCCAGCGCAATCCGATCATCCTCAAGGGCGACGTGCCGAGCCCGATCAACCCGCCGAGCGGGTGCCGCTTCCACACCCGTTGCCCCTACGTGTTCGATCGCTGCCGGACGGAGGAGCCGACGCTGCGCGCAGCTGCACCCGAGCAGTGGGTGGCCTGTCATCTCGAAGACGGTGTGCCGGCGACGGCCGGATAGCCGTCGTCGTTTGGTGCATCGCTACTCGACGGTCACGGCCGTGACCTGGATCCAGTCGTTACCGTCGAATTTCTGCACCACCAGCCGCTTGAACGGGACGTAATTGTCCGGCGTCGTGCTGTAGGTGGTGCCGGGCAGGAGCGAGGGCGCCGGAACGTTGTTCAGATGCGTGGCCTGGTACAGCAGGTTCTCCCGCGTGAGATTGTCTCCGCAGGCCTCGATGATCTTCCCCATGATGTAGGCGAACGAATAGACGGCGAAGCCGATCTCGTTCTTGGGGTCTTCGTTCGGGAGATACTTCTTCATGAACGCCTGATAGGCGACGACGTCAGGGTCTTCGGCCCATTTGGGGCTCGACACCTGCTTGTAGGGCGTTGCCGCAATGATGCCGGTGACGGAATCGAAGCCTGCGGCCTCCAGGAACTGCCGGCCGACCGACGGGCTGACCACCAGTTGCATCGGCTTCCAGTCGAGCTCGAAGGCCTTCTTCATCGATTGCGACGCGGCCTTGCCGAGCGAGACGTTGAAGAGCACGTCGGCACCGGATGATTTGAGCTGCGCGACCGGAGAATCCATCGTGGGATCGGTCAGCTCATAGGTGACCTCCTTGACGATCATGGTGGATGCCCTGTCGCCGAGGCCCTTCTTGAATCCGGACACGTAGTCGCGGCCGAAATCGTCGTTTTGCATCAGGATCGCGACCTTCGCGTCCGGCTTCACGGACAGCAGGTACTTTGCGAGGATCTCGCCCTCGGTGCCGTAGAGATGGAACGCCGGCGTCGACCATTTGAAGGCCTTTGGCTGGTTCCACTTGTTCGCGCCGGTCGAGACCAGCAGCTGCGGCACGCCCTTGCCGTTGAGGTATTTCTGCACGGAGGACTGCGCCGCGGTCCCGGACGATCCGAACAGCGCGAGCACACCGTCGCTCTCGACCAGCTTGCGGGTCTGTTCGACGGTCTTGGGCGGCGAGAAGGCGTCATCGAGGGAGATCAGATTGATCTTGCGGCCGTTGATACCGCCTCTCTCCTCGTTGAGCATCTTGAAATAGGCGACCTCGGTGCGCCCTTGGATGCCGTGGATCGACAGCGGGCCGCTATAGGGCATGGTCTGGCCGAGCTTGACTTCGGTATCCGAGGCGCCTTCGTCGTATTTCTTCTCGGCGGCAGCTGCGCCAGTCACGAAGAGAAGCCCGGCCGATATGACGGCCATGGCCGACAGAAGTTTCTTCATTTCATCCTCCCGATTCTGTTTTGTTTTTCACCCTCATCCGGGTGCACTTGCCTTTCCGGCGAGTTCTTCGCGGAGCTTCCGCTTGACGATCTTGCCGCTCGCGGTGCGTGGCAGCTCCTCGAAGCGGATGTCGACGTGGACCGGCAGCTTGAAAATGGCGAGCCTTGGGCGCAGGTGCTCGATCACCTGCTCTGGCGTGAGGCGCGATCCGGCCTTCGCGCGCACGACGGCCCCGACGAGTTCACCGAGCACGCGATCGGGGATGCCGACAATGGCGGCTTCGAAAATATCGGGATGAGCGAGCAGGGCGTCCTCGATTTCGACGCAGTAGATGTTCTCGCCGCCGCGGATCAGCATGTCCTTGGCGCGATCGAGCAGGTAGACAAAGCCGTCCGCGTCCATCCGGGCGATGTCGCCGGTCCGGTACCAGCCGTCGCGAAACGCAGCCGCGGTTGCCTGCGGATTGTTCCAGTAGCCCTTCACGACGTTGCCGCCGCGGATTTCGAGTTCGCCGATCGCGCCGATGGGGAGCGTGTTTCCGGCCTCGTCGATGACGCGCAAGTCGCATCCGGGAACGGCCGGCCCGACCGAGTCCGGCCGCGCCAGATAGTCCTCGGCCCCGTTCGACGTCGAGACCGAGGACGTTTCGGTGGCGCCATAGCCCGTGCCCCCGAACTTGCCCGGAAACAGCGCGGCGACCTTCCGGGTCAGCTCCGGCGATGCGGCAGCGCCGCCGTAGGAGAGGCCTTCAAGGCTTGAGACGTCGCGGCGTTGGAATTCAGGCGATTCCAGCAATTGCCACGTCATGGATGGCACGCCTGACATGCCGTTGACGCGCTCGCGCTCGATCAGCTCGAGCGCCGCTTCCGCATTCCATTTGTACATGAGCACGATCTTCGCGCCGTTCGCCAATGCCGGGATCATGATCGAATGACACCCCGTGACATGAAAGAACGGCACAGGGAGCAGGACCGCCTTCTGCGCGTCCGGTGGCGCGGGCAGCGGATCGCCGCGCCGGATCGCCGCGCGGGCACCCGAGAACGTGATGTTCACGAGGTTGCACATGATGTTGCGATGCGTGCCCAGCGCTCCCTTGGGGCGACCGGTGGTGCCTGACGTGTAGAGGATGGTTGCGTCGTCGTCCGGCTGGATGTCCCGATCGGGTGGCGCCCGGTACGGCAAGGCATGGTAGTTCGATGTCGGGCCGATCAGATCCTCGAGCGCGGTCGCGTCGCCCAGGGTCTCCGGCGTAGCGCGCACCGCAATGAGCGCGGCAGTGTGATCGCCCGCGGCCAGCGATTTCAGACGGGCCAGGCGATCGCCGTCGACGATGGCGACACATGCGCCGGAATCGCGCAGGCCGTAGGCCAGATCATCTCCGGTTCCCCAGGCATTGAGCGGTACCGCAATAGCGCCGATGATTGTTGCCGCCCAGAACGCCAGCGGCCATTCCGGAAGATTCCGCATCGCAATAGCGACGCGGTCTCCCTTCTTCACGCCGTAATCGTCCGCCAGTCGCCACGCCAGCGCCGACGCTGCGCGATAGTGCTCGCGAAAAGAGAGGCGCTCGTTCTCGAAGACGATGAAGGTGCGGTCGCCCCACGCCTTGCTGGCCTCGAAGATTGCGCGAAGATCGCGATGCGCCTTCCTGTAAACCCGGACATGACGCCCCGCGACCTGGATCGTCTCCATCTCGAACGGCGCGCCTGGAGCTGTGAGGATGCGGGTGGCTTCGTCGAGTGAAACCGCCGGCCAATCGCGACGCTCGCTTGTCATGGGAACCTGCAACGCGAGGCCACGAGTAACGGCATGCGCTTCCCTCCGCTGAACACGGCTTGTCAAGCACCGCGCATTGTTGGCGCGACGCAATCCTCGCCGCGCATCAAAAGCTTGGGTGATATGGAAGAGTCTGACTTGCGTTGACCGGCTGGTGAGCTGTCACCAACGCGGGAGGGGTGATATGCAAACAGCCGCTAGTGAATGCATATGCGTGCCGACGCGGTCAGCGGCGCTGACGTTTGTATGGGTCTGGGTCTGGATGAGAGCGCCGGAGCCGCGATCGGGCGATGGTGCCAATATGCCCCTGTTTTGCCCGACGTGTCAAAGTCTGCTCGCAGCGAAAATTCGCAAGTCAAAACAACCTCGTTCTACTGTGCATGGGGTTGTTTTCGCGTCTTGGCTTGAGCCGGCCCTCACCCCTGGCGGCGCAGGAAGCCCGTGATCGTGACCTTTTCCCAAATGCCCGCTGCCGCAAAGGGGTCGGCGCGGTTGAAGGCTTCGACTTCGCTTCGGCCGGGCGCCTCGATCAGGAACAGACTGCCGATCATGGTTGCGCCATCGTCGGAGACCAGCGGCCCCGACATCACGATCTTGACGCCGAAGCGCGAGGTGTCGCTCAGGAAAGCCTTGTGCGCGTCGTAATTGGCGAGCCGGGTCGGCAGCGCGCCGGCGCGATCGAGGGCGTGAATGGCGAACAGCATGGTGGTCTCCGTTGATGTCTTCGTCTTCTTGGGACGGCCGCCGAGGCGGCCGTCCGTGCTTGCGTGACTGACTGGCTTACTTGCCGCCGAGCTTACCGGCTTCTTCGAAGGTCGGGCAGGTGCGCTGCTCCAACGGCACGTCGAACGGCTGGTAGTTGTCCTTGGTGATGACGGTCGGCTTCAGAACGATCTCGCTGATGACAGGTTGGCCACGCAAGGAGCGGATCGCCATCATGGTCCCCAGGCAGCCCTGCGCAAAGCCGTTGTAGTCGCCGCTGGCGAGCAGCTTGCCGGACTTGATCGCGTCGATCGCCTCCTTGGTGCCGTTAATGCCGATCACCTGCGCCTTGCGGTTGGCGCCGTCGAGCGCCTCGATCGCGCCGACCGCCATGGCGTCGTTGGCCGCGAGTACGCCGTCGATCTGCGCATTCGACTGCATCAAATTCTCCATCACCTGGAGTGCCTGCAGCCGCTGGTAGTTGCCGGGCTGCGAGGCCAGCAGCTTGGCGCCCGCGTTTTCCTTCAGTGCGTCGTTGAAGCCGCGCACGCGGTCGACATTGGTCAGCGAGCCCTTGACGCCCTCGATGATGACGATGTTGCCCTTGCCGCCCAGCGTCTTGAGCAGGAAGCGCGCGGTCTCCAGCCCGAGGCTGTAGTCGTCGGCGCCGATGAAGGAGAGGAACTTGCCGCCGGCGGAGCGGTCGGTGATGTTGACGACGGGGATCTTGGCTTCGTTGATCTTCTCGACGCCCGGCACCATCGCCTTGTAGTCGACC
>LNAP01002030.1_pt1 | contig 20680 bp, 14 predicted proteins | sample 602601 | NCBI WGS metagenome assembly LNAP01 (sample SAMN02440304, study PRJNA202911) | soil metagenome | biome: Subtropical and temperate rainforests or woodlands; isolation source: soil samples (1 kg each in a 20% v/v slurry with milli Q water) were... ...
GTAGACGATCACTTCCTCGGGCGGCGGCCGGCGCGTTTTGGGAGGCGTCTCGACCACCTTGCGCTTCGGCGGGGTGTCGTCGACGCGCTTCTTGATGACGGGCGCGACCGATGGGTTGACTGGCGTCGCCGGCGGCGCCGAACACGGGCAGGTCGGAGCCGTCGCAACCGCGACCGGGGTCGTCGCGGCGGCGACAGGCACGCCATAATTGCGGTTCTGCACCCGCAGCAGCATCCGGCGTGCGGTCGCGGCGAGGTCGCTGTTATCCCAATTGTCGAGATAGGCCTCGAACGAGGCGCGGGTGTTGATCGCGGTGGCGCGCTCCCAGGCCAGCATCTGGCGCCGCCGCTCCAGTACCGTGCGCAGGCGCGGCGTGCGGGTATCCTGTGCGTACAGCTCGACATAGGCTTGATAGGCCGGCACGGTGTCGTCGGTGATGACGAGTTCATAGGCGACTGTGGCCGGCTTGCCGCGCAATTCCTTGCGCCAGTCATCGAGGCTGCGCGTGCCGCCGGCAAGGGCCATCGAACCCGCGCCCGGAATGGACGGAGGCTGGCCGCTGCTCTCGCCGAAGAACTTGAAGTCGGTGGTCAGCGACGAGCTTTCCCAGGGGATCTGCCGTCCGTCGGTCGATTGCGCGACGGCGACGCGGATGCGCTTGAACACCTCCTCGATCGGCAGATTGGGCTGCTTGGCGACGGTCAACGCGGCCGCAGTGTAGGGGCTGTCGACGCCATTGCCATCCTCGGCTTCGGCGCCGGGCGAGGTCGAATAGGAAATGAAGGTGCCCTGCGCGCCGGCCTTGGTGTCGACGATCGCAAGCCCATGGCCGGCGCCGCTCAGCGCCGGGAACGGGTTGTTGCGGCATGCGTCGAGCATGAAGATGCGCGCCCGCGTCGGCAGCGCGCCGAGCGTGTTGAGCATGTCGTTCAGCCGCACGCCCTGCAGCGGAATGTCGGCCTCGCGCTTGGGATCGAGATCGACGGGAACGAGATAGTTCTCGCCGTCGATCTGCAGGCCGTGGCCGGCATAGAACACCAGTGCCACCGTGTCGGCGCCGCTGGCGCTGACCTTGCCGGCGAAATCCGAGATCGCCGCGCGCATCTCGTTCTGTGCCAAATTGGAGGCCGTGGTGACGGTGAAGCCCGCATTGCCGAGCAGCTCGGTCATGCCCTTGGCGTCGTTGGCAGCGTTGGGCAGTTCCGGCACGGTGCGATAGGCGGATTGGCCGATCACTAGCGCGAGCCGCGCTTCGGCCGAGGCCTCCGTAGGTGCCGTCAATTGGGTGAGGGCCAGAAGGCCGGAGGCAAGAAACAAACGGGAAAAGGCGGGAAGGCGCATGGTGTCAGCTCCATCGGCAATGGGCGCGACGATGCCAGCTTTCTTAGGCGGTCGCCATGCGTCCGTCTGTGCGCTGGGTCACGCTTGCACTGCGGCAAAATGGGGCAGGTGTTTGCCGGAGCCGGCAGGCATCGGTGTGGATGCATCCATGCCAATTGCGCATTGATCCATGCTCCCATTGGATTGATGGCGGCCCTGCGCGGCAGCCCACATTGCGCGGCGGGGCGTCAGGCCTCTCCTCTCCGCAAATCCTCGGGGAATGCCGTCGTTCAGCTGCGCTTCTCGGGCTGCTGCGCGTCTGACGCGCTGCTGTGCGCCTGCAAGCCCTACGCTTGCCTGTGCCGTCGCTTTGGCCATACAGTCCATGCAACAGGCCACGGCAACGACCGCGGCAAACAAAAATAATGTGGGAGAGACCGCACCATGACCATCGTGCCCGTGAACCGTCGCGCGTTCATCAAGTCATCGGCGGCGGTTACCGCCGGCCTCGTGCTCTCTCCCGCCATCATCGGCCGTGCCGAAGCCGCGACGCTGAAGCTGAAATGCTCCTCCTCGCTGCCGAACGATCCCAAATTCGCCAATGGCCGCGTCTATTACGACAATCTCGTCAAGAATTTGAAGGGCAACGGGCTCGGCGAGCAGATCGAGATCGCGTTCTTCCCCGACAACCAACTCGGCCAGGAGATCGACGTCATCAATTCGGTGAAGCTCGGCGTCATCGACCTCATGGTGTCGGGCTCGTCGATCTCGGCCAATCTGGTGCCGCTGGTCGGCACCTACGATCTCGGCTTTCTGTTCTCGAGCTTCCCGCAGCAGACCAAGGCGTTTGACGCCGGTGCGGCCAAGCCGATCGAGGATGCACTGCTCAAGGGCGGCAACATCCGCATCATCGCCTGGGCGTATAATTTCGGCTCGCGCAGCGTGCTGGCGAAGAAGCCGGTCAAGACGCCGGAGGATCTCGCCGGCCTCAAGATCAGGACGCTGCCCAATCCCGTCATCACCGAATGCCTGCGCTTGATGGGCGCCGCCGCGACGCCGCTGGCGTTCGGCGAGATCTATACAGCGTTGCAGGCCGGCGTGCTTGACGGTCTGGAGCACGATCCGCCGACGATCCTCGCCAGCAAATTCTTCGAGACTGCGAAATTCTACGCCCTGACGCAGCATAATTTCTCGCCGCTCGCGATCTATTTCAGCGACGTGACCTACAACCGCATGGATCCGAAGCTGCGCGAGGGCTTCCTCGATGCTGCGAAGAAAGCCGCAGCCGACACGCGTGCCCATGGGCTTGCGGTCGAGAAGGAGGCGCTGGCGGCTTTGACCGAGAAGGGCGTGACGGGGGCCGAATGCGACCGCGAGGCTTTCAGGAAGCGCGTCGCGCCGCAGACCGAAAACTTCATCAAGGCACGGCCGGAATCCAAGGCCGTCATCGACATCATCCGCGCAACGCAAGCCTGAGATGACGATGACAGCCGCCGTGTCGCTCCCGGGCGGCCGCCACGGGAGCATCACCCTGCTGCTTCGCCTCAGCGACGCGATCGCGGCCGTCCTGCTCGTCGCCGATCTCGTGGTGGTCTGCGCTTCCGTGCTGCTGCGCTTCTTTTTCAACGCACCGGTCGAATGGTCGGATGACGTCGCTCGCGGGCTGATGGTCGGCTCGGCCTTCTTCGGAGCGGCGAGCGCGCTCGCGCGCGGCGAAAATGTCGGCGTCTCGTTCTTTCGCGACCTCCTGCCGGCGCGTCTGCGCACGCTGGTCGATGCCGCCGGCGCGCTGCTGGTGGTGCTGATCGCGGGCTATGTCGCCTACAACGCCATCAAGCTGGGTTCGCTCACCGCGGGGCAGACCACCGGCTCCGGCCTGCCGCTGGAGCTGACCTTCTATCCGATGGGCGTCGGCGCGCTGTTCATGACGGTGTTCGCGATCGACCATCTCTGCGCGCGGCCGTTTCCCGATATCGTCAGGGGGCTCATCGCGATCATCGTCGTCACCGGCCTCTATCTCGCCTGGGATTATCTGTCGCCGTCCTTGGTGCCGTCGGCGGGCACGCTGATGCTGGTCGGCTTCTTCGTGACGCTGTTCGGCGGATTGCCGATCGGCTTTGCGCTGGCGCTCGCCGCGCTCATCTTCATCTGGGTCGAGGGCGCGCTGCCCGGCGTCATCTTCGCCCAGCAGATGGCGCGCGGCATCGACAATTTCGTGCTGCTTGCGATCCCGTTCTTCATCCTCGTCGGCTATCTCATGGAAGCCAACGGCATGTCGGTGCGGCTGATCGAGCTGCTGCAGCGCGGGGTGGGGCGCATGCGCGGCGGGCTGAACGTCGTGATGGTGGCGTCGATGGTGCTATTCTCCGGCATCTCAGGCTCGAAGATGGCCGATGTCGCCGCGGTCGGCTCGGTGCTGATCCCGGCGGCGCGCCGCTCGAAGCAGAACCCTGGCGGCGCGGTGGCGCTGCTCGCGGCCTCCGCGGTGATGGCGGAGACCATCCCGCCTTGCATCAACCTGATCATTCTCGGCTTCGTGGCCAATCTTTCGATTGGCGGCCTGTTCGTCGCCGGCCTGTTGCCGGCGGCGTTGATGGCGGCTGCGCTGATCGCCGTGTCCGTCATCTTCGGCAAGCGGCCGGACAAGGTCGAGGAGGTCGAGCCACAGATGCCGGTCTCGGGCCTGTGGAGCGGAGCGATCGCCTCGTTCGGCCTGATCTTCATGATCTTCTTCGGCTTCAAGAGCGGCTTTGCCACCGCGACCGAGATCTCGGCGTTCGCGGTGGCCTACGCGCTCGTCGTCGGCAGCGTGGTGTTCCGCGAGCTCAGCTTCAAATCGGCGACACACAGCTTCGTGCAGGCGGCGACGCGCGCCGGTCTGGTGCTGTTCATCGTCGCCGCAGCGCAGTCGCTCGCGTTCACGCTGACCTTGCAGCAGGTGCCGCATGCGGTCGGCGATTTCATGCTGGGCTTGTCGAAGACGTCAGGCGTCTGGCTCTTCATTCTGCTTGCGATCGCCGTGCTGATCGTGATGGGTTCGGTACTGGAGGGCGCGGCCGCGCTGATCATCTTCGGGCCATTGCTGTTGCCGGTCGCGGTGCAACTCGGCGTCGATCCCCTGCATTTCGGCGTCGTGCTGGTCATCGCCATGGGCATCGGCCTGTTCGCGCCGCCGCTCGGGCTCGGGCTCTACGGCGCCTGCCTGATCGGCAATGTGCCGATCGAGCAGACGGTGAAGCCGATCATGGGGTATCTCGGCCTGTTGTTCCTCTGCCTGCTCGTCATCGCCTTCGTGCCATGGCTCTCGACCGCGCTGCCGCGGGCATTCGGCTACTGAAGGAGTTTTGTCGTGAAGGTTTTGCTCGCTCACACACCGGAGATGCGGGGCAATTACTATGGCGATCGCAGCCTGAGCGGCCTGCGCGCGGCCGCCGAGGTAATCCTGCACGAGAGCGACGCCACTCTGGACGCCGCCAGCCTCGTGCGCGCTGCGCAGGATGCCGACATCATCGTCGCCGACCGCATGACGGAAGGTCGCGGCGAGATCTTTGCGCAATTGCCGCGCTTGCGGGCCTTCGTCCGCTGTGCCGTCGATATCCGCAACGTCGATGTGGAAGCGGCCTCGGAGGCTGGCGTGCTCGTGACCCGCGCCGGGCCCGGCTTCGTGCAGGCCGTCGCCGAGCTCGCGCTCGGCTTCATGGTCGATCTCTCCCGAGGCGTCTCGCGGGCGACAGCGGACTACCAGGCCGGTCGCAAGCCGGAAGCTCGGATGGGCCGCCAGCTTGCCGGCAGCAAAATCGGGATCATCGGTTACGGCAGCATCGGCCGCTATCTCGCCGAGGTCGCAAAAGTGCTGCGCATGGAGGTGCTGGTCTCCGATCCCTTCGCCACCGTCGGCGACGGCATCATCAAGCAGGTCGCTCTCGACGAACTGCTCGCTGCGTCGGACTACGTCGTCTGCCTCGCGATCGCCAACGAGCAGACCGAGAATCTGATCGGCGAGGCGGCGCTGGCGCGCATGCAGAAGCATGCGGTCTTCCTCAATCTCTCGCGCGGCAATCTCGTTGATGAGGCGGCGCTGGCACGCGCGCTGCTGGAGCGTCGTATCGCCGGCGCGGCGATGGATGTCGGCCGCGCGCCCGATCAGATGCCGACGCCCGAGCTGGCGAAGCTTCCCAACGTCATTGCGACGCCGCATGTCGGCGGGCTGACGCCGCAGGCGATCGAATATCAGTCGCTGGAAACCGTGCGGCAGGTCGAGGCGATCGTCAAGGGCGAGGTCCCGCCGGGAGCGGTGAACGCCGACCGCTGGACGAGGCGGCGGTGAAGCGGCCCTAAAGCCGGTCCACCGCCCTGAACGTCCCGTCCTTCTGGATCACCGTCAAAAACACCTTCGGCGGCGTGTCGATCATGCGTGGTCCGATGGTGAAGGTGCTGCCGCTGATGTCGAAGCGGCCGATATCGTTGATCGCGCGCAGCAGGTTCGCGCGCGTCGGATTCGGTCCGGCCGCTTCCAGCGCGGCAGCCGCGAGGCGGCCGGTGAGATAGCCTTCGAGCGACACGAAATCCGGCGTCAGCGTCGGATCGAACGCCTTCTGCGCCGCCTGGTAATCCGCGACCAGCTTGATCGAGCGGTCCCAGGGAAACGGCACGACCTGCGAGACGATGACGCCTTCTCCCTCGAGGCCGAGTTCGGCGGCGAGCGCATTGGCGCCGACGAAGGAGATGTTGACGAAGGTCGGATGTAAGCCGCTGCGGTGCGCGAGCTTGATGAACTCGGCGGAGGGCCCATAGGTCCCGACCATCACGATGGCTTCGGGTTCGGCGCGCTTGATCATTCGCCAGGCGGCCGCGACCGCGCGGGTGTTGCGTTCGAAAGTGCCTTCGGCGGCGAGCTCGAGGCCGCGCTTGGCGAGCGCGCGCTTGACGCCGGTCAGGCCGTCGCGGCCGAAGGAATCGTCCTGATAGAAGATGCCGATGCGGGTGAAGTGGCGATCCTCGGTGAGGTGCTTGATCCACGCCTCGGCCTCCGCACCATAGCTCGCGCGGATGTTGACGACGTTTGCAAGTTCGAGATCGCGCAGGAATTCGGCGCCGGTGAAAGGGCCGATGAACGGAACGTTCCTGGCGCTGGTGATCGGAATTGTCGCCATCGCGGTCGGCGTGCCCACCGCGCCGATCAGCGCGAACACCTTGTCGTCCTCGATCAGGTGCAGCGTCTGCGCCACCGAACGGTCGGGGTCGTAGCCGTCATCGCGGCTGATGAGCTGGAGCTTGCGGCCGTGGACCCCGCCCTTGGCGTTGATCTCGGTGAATGCCGCGACGATGCCTTGCCGCATGCGTTGTCCGAGCGCGGAGGAGGGGCCCTCCAGCGCGGCGGCCTGGCCGAACAGGATCGCATCCTCGCTGACGCCGGCCTCGTCGGCTCTCGCCGGGAGCATCGCTGCGGCCAGCAATGCGATGGTCGAGGCGACATATGCCGCGGATCGCGATCGTGTCATGAGAATGGTTGCCGGATGCTGGACGTGGTTGCAGGAACGATAGGTCTGCGAGGCTGAACAGGACGCTAACTCCGCGCCGCGCGGACGGTCCGTAAGACTCCGGGGAAAACCGGCAACTTGTTTCCACAACGCCGGATCATTCGGAGACTTCGTTAACTAATTCACGCGTTGCGGAATGCTCGGGTTCCGAAATTGTGCAGTTCTTAACCGCGGTCTTGTTCCGATAGCCGCGCCGGTGCCTCAACCAGAGGTTCGGTTCGTCGCGGACAGGGGACGGCGCTTGAAGATGGGCGATCGCGATCGGAACGATCAGGATCGGAGGGGGATGACCGGATGGTGGCGTGCCGCGCCGCTGCTCGGGCTCTATCGCCCTGCGCTCGTCGCCGTCGGCGTCGGTCTTCTGTTCTCGGTCGCGGGCGCGGCCGCCGTGGCGCGGTGGGAAGATCGCGTCAACAGGATCGAGTTCGAGAACGCGGCCGAAACCGAGGCGATCGTCATGCAGAACGGCATGGGCGAATACATTTCCCGGCTCGTCGCGCTGCGCACGCTGTTCGAATCGACCAACGACGAAGTCTCCCGCAACGAGTTCGAGACCTTCAGCGCGCGCCTGTTCGAGCGCCATCCCGGCATGCTGCGCATCGCTTGGCTGCCGCGCGTCAACCGCAAGGAGCGCGCCGAATACGAGAACGCGGCGATCACGGACGGCGTGTCCGGCTATCGCATCAAGTCGCTCCAGGGCGAGAGCTTCGCGACGGCGCCGCAGAGCGACGAATATTTCCCGGTGTTCTATTCGACCCAGCCGAAGACATCGCCGGTCTATGGCATGGATTACGCCACCGTCCCGGAGCGCCGCGCGGTGCTGGAGCGCGCGCGCGACAACGACAAGGTCGCAGCCATCCGCACGCGCCTGTTCGAGCCGAGAGAGGGAGGCCGGCTGCCCGATGTCCTCGTTGCCATTCCCGTCTACGCCAAGGGGACGTCGCGCGAGACGGTCGCGGACCGGCGTCGCAATCTGGCCGGCTTCGTGGTCGGCATCTTTGACCTGCCGCTGTTGATCCAGACCATTCGCGTCACCACCGGGGCAAGCCCCGCGGTCAGCATGAACGTCTACCCGCCCTTCACGGCGCAGATCGTCAGCCTGGAACAGACGCTGCCGGATTATTCCTCAGCGGCCACGGCGCCGCAGTCGATGCGGGACGTCGCGCGGGCGCTGCACTGGTCGGGCAGTCTCAAGATCGGTGATACCGATTGGCAGGTGCGGGCGGTTCCGACCGCCGGCGGTCCGCTGGAGACGACTTATGATCGCGCGGGCGCGGTGCTCATCGTCGGCCTGCTGCTGACGCTGTCGCTGTCGACCTATCTCATGCTCGCGAGCCGCAATTCGCGCCGGCTGTCGCTGGCCAACCGGCGGGTGCTCGAACTCGCCCAGACCGACATCCTGACCGGATTGCCGAACCGCGCCTTCTTCCTCACCCGGCTCGACGAGATGAACAGCCAGCTGAGCGTGCGAGGCCTGCCGTTCTCGATCCTGATGCTCGACCTCGACCGCTTCAAGAACGTCAACGATTCCCTCGGTCACGGCGCCGGCGATGCGCTGCTGCGCCAGGTGGCGCAACGGCTGAAATCCGCCGTGCGCGCCAACGACGTGCTGGCGCGGCTCGGCGGCGACGAGTTTGCCGTCATCCAGGAAGCCGGTGCCGACCAGCGCGCCTGCTCGACCGAGCTGGCGGCGCGGATCGCGAAGCTCTTGACGGAACCGTTCCTGCTGCCCGGTCACCGCGTCGAGATCGGCACCAGCATCGGCATCGCCATCGCGCCGGATCACGGCAGCGATCAGGAACAACTCCTGAAGAAGGCGGATCTCGCGCTCTATCGTTCGAAATCGGTGGGCCGCAACTGTTTCACCATCTACGACGAGGCGATGTCGGCCGAGCTGGAGGCCCGCAACACGCTGGAGGGGGATCTGCGCGACGCCATCGCGCAGTGCCAGCTGGAGGTGCATTACCAGCCGTTCGTCGACGCGCTGAGCGGCGCGCGGCGCGGCTTCGAGGCGCTGGTGCGCTGGCGGCATCCGACACGCGGATTGATTCCGCCGGATCAGTTCATTCCGCTTGCGGAAGAGACCGGGCTGATCGTGCCGCTCGGCGAACTCGTGCTGCGGCGCGCCTGCGCGGACGCGGCCGGCTGGCCATCGGATCTCGCAGTCGCCGTCAATCTGTCGCCGATCCAGTTCAAGGAGGCCGAGCTGTTCGAGATGATCTGCGCGGCGCTCGCCGATTCCGGCCTGCCGCCCCAGCGGCTCGAGATCGAGATCACCGAATCCGTGCTGCTGGAACGCGGGGTCGAGAACCACGCCTTCATGCAGCGGTTGAAGCAGCTCGGCATCGAGCTCGCGCTCGACGATTTCGGCACCGGTTATTCCTCGCTCAGCTATCTGACGGCGTTTCCGTTCGACAAGATCAAGATCGACAAGTCGTTCATCCGCAACCTCACGGGTCAGCCGCGCAGCTCCGCCATCATCTCCGCGATCGTGACGCTGGCGCGCGGGCTGGACATGTCGGTCACTGCGGAGGGCGTCGAGACCCGCGAGGAGTTCGAGCGGTTGAAGGCGCTCGGCGTCAATTTCGCGCAAGGCTATCTGTTCGGCCGCCCGCAGCCGATCGAACGGATCCTGTTCGATGCGCCCGTCAGACCCTCACGGCGCGACGCCGCCTGAGCGCGTCCTGGCGCATCTCGGCCCGACGAGTATGCGCGGAATTCGCTTGACCCGGGCACCCCCGGATGGTCGGTAGGACCGTCCAGGGATGAAACATACAAACATGCGGCTTCGGTTCTTCTACGGCTGGGTCGTGGTCGCCGTGACCTTCGTCACCATGGCCATCGGCGTCAACGCGCGTACCGCCTTTTCACTGTTCTTTCCTCCCATCATCTCCGAATTCGGCTGGGAGCGCGGCGTCACCGCGGGCGCGTTCTCCTTCGGTTTCGTGGTGTCGGGTTTCGTCAGCCCGCTGATCGGTCGCCTGATGGACCGCGCAGGCCCGCGCGCGGTGATGGAGCTCGGCGTGGTGTTGATGGGCGGCGGGTTGCTGCTTGCGCCGCTTACCAGCGAGCCCTGGCATCTCTATGTCACCATCGGCGTCATGGTCGGCGCCGGCTCGGTGTGTCTCGGCTATTCCGGCCAGTCGCTGTTCCTGCCGAACTGGTTCATCCGCAAGCGCGGCTTCGCCATCGGCATCGCTTTCGCCGGCGTCGGCATCGGCTCGGTGACGTTGCTGCCGTGGGTGCAGCACATGATCGAGCAGACCGGCTGGCGCACCGCCTGCACCGCGATGGGCCTGCTCGTCCTGGTCGTGCTGGCGCCGGTCAATCTGCTGCTGCACAAGCGGCCACAGGACATCGGCCTCGAGCCGGACGGCGATGCCGTCCCGGCCGCGGGCGCGGCCCAACCGATCTCCAACGTCGTCGATCCCGTCTGGGTCGGAACCGACTGGACGCTGAAACGCGCCGTCGCGACCGCGCGATTCTGGTGGATCGCGCTCGGCTATTTCTGCGGCCTGTACATCTGGTACGCAGTGCAGGTGCACCAGACCAAATTCCTGCTCGACATCGGCTTCAGTCCCGGTGTCGCGGTGTGGGCGCTCGGCATGGTCAGCCTGCTCGGCATTCCCGGCCAGATCCTGCTCGGCCATGTCTCCGACCGGATCGGGCGGGAATGGGTGTGGGCGACCAGTTGCGCCGGCTTTGTGATCTGCTTTGCGGCGCTTATGGTACTGAAATTCCAGCCATCGCTGTGGCTGGTCTACGTGATGGTGTTCGCGCAAGGTGCGCTCGGCTACGGCCTCACCTCGATCATGGGCGCGGTGGTGTTCGAGATTTTCCAGGGCAAGCATCAGGGCAGCATCTTCGGCACGATCATGCTGGCGGCGCTGGCGGGCGGTGCGGCCGGACCGTGGGTGACGGGCTTCCTATACGATCGCGCCGGTGACTACACGCTTGCCTTCGCCGTGGCGATGATCATGAGCGTCTTGTCGGCGCTCTCGATCTGGCAGGCGGCACCGCGCAAGGTGCGGGCGGTGGCCGGCCGTCTGCACAGGCTCCAGACGGAAACCGGCACGGATTAAGGCTCCGCACGCATCAAGATACCGTCGTCGTTTTTGCCGATCGTTAAGCATGTCGCATCTTGGCCTGAGGCCGTTAGGCGGCGAAAACGTCTTGGACACCATCGGAGCGTTAGCGTCGGGCCGATTGCCGCATTTTCCCGATGTCGCCGGGTCAAACGATGTCCGCCTTCGATTGTCTCACTGAAATTCCGGACGTGCTTCGAGCTGCGCTCGAACGCGCCGATGATGGCATCGTCATCGTCGACGACGCGCATCGCATCACGCATTTCAACGCCGCCGCCGAGCACATCTGGAAGCTGCCGCGCACCGACGTGCTGGGTCGCGATGTCGAAATTCTCTCCCTCAAGGGCTTTCAGCCCGATCCGGTGATAGATGTCCGGGACGAGATCAGTCTCGTGCGCCGCGACGGCAGCCGCATCAGGGCGGCTATCGCGCTCTCTTCCGTAAAAGTCGGCGGCGCCAATCATTACATCGTGTTTGCGCGCGACGTCACCGGGGAGGCCGAGCGCCGCGTCAGGATTGGACTTCTCCACGCCGTCTCCGACCAGACCAACCGGGCGGTGATCATCAGCGACACCGAGCAGAACATCGTCTACGTCAATTCCGCCTTCACGACGTTATTCGGCTACACCAACGCGGAGGCCGAGGGCCGTCGCGCAGGCGAGCTGATTGCCGGCCGGCACACCGATCGCAAGGCCATCGCTAGACTCATCGGGCGCCTGAGGCATGGCGGCCGCCGCGGCGAAGCCGAAGTGCTGGCGTACGACAAGGACGGCGAGGAGATCTGGGTCTGTGCCCGGATCGATGCCTTCCGCGACACCAAGGGCCGGGTCAAGCACATCTTCGCGCTGATCGAGGACATCACCGAGACCAAGCAGCTGCGGTCGCTGCAGCAGCTCATCATGAGCTCGCTCGCGGACGAAGTCGCGATCACCGAAATCGCCGACAGGCTGTGCCGTCGCGTCGAGGAGATCGCGCCCGATGTCGTCTGCTCGCTGCTCCACGTCGATGCCGCAGGTCTTGTTCGTCCGCTGGGCGGCCCCAGCCTTCCCGAGGACTATTCCCGCGCGCTGGACGGCATTGCTATCGGCCCCAATGTCGGCTCCTGCGGCACCGCCGCCTTCTACGGCAAGCCAGTGCTGGCCGAGGATCTCGACACTGATCCGCGCTGGCAGCCCTACAAGGCAATGCCGCTCGCGATCGGCTTGCGCGCCTGCTGGTCGACGCCGATCAAGGCCAAGGACGGCCGGGTCATCGCGACCTTCGCCTTTTACTTCCGCGAAACGCGCGCGCCGAGCAAATGGCACCGGCGCATCGTCGATGCCTGCGTCAATCTCGGCGCCTTCGCGATCGAACGCAAGGAAGCGCGTGCCGAGATCGCCCGGCTCGCCTACCACGACATTCTCACCGGCCTGCCGAACCGCGCGCAACTGCGCAACCTGATCACGACGGCGATCGATGCCTGCCCGCACGGCAGTCATGTCGCGCTGGCCTTCCTCGACGTCGATCATTTCAAGGATGTCAACGACACGCTCGGCCACGCCGCCGGCGACGAGCTGCTGATCCAGCTCGCCCAGCGCCTGCGCGAACAGATCGGACCCGAGGACATGCTGGGACGGCTCGGTGGCGACGAATTCGTCATCCTGCTTCCGCAGCGTAACGCGGAGGCCGCCGATCGCGTCGCGTCCGGGATCACCGAAGCGCTCGCGGCACCCTTGCGGATCGGCTCGAAGCTGATGCCGATGTCGGTCAGCATCGGCATCAGTCTCTATCCCGATCATGCCACCGACATCGACACGCTGATGCAGCAGGCCGACGCCGCCATGTACATGGCCAAGCAGGCGGGGCGCTCGACCCATCGCATCTTCAGCGCGGAGATGAACGGGCTCACCGAGCAGCGCCTGGCCTTGATCGCAGCGCTCCGCCGCGCCATCGCGGAAGGGACGCTGACCCTCAGCTACCAGCCGCAGATCCGCAGCTGCGATGGCGCGATCCATGGCGTCGAGGCGCTGGCACGCTGGCACGATGCCCTGCTCGGCGACGTCTCGCCGGCAAAATTCATCCCGCTCGCCGAGGAATGCGGCCTGATCGAACAGATCGGCCTGTGGTCGGTGCGCGAGGCCTGCCGGCAGATGGCGAGCTGGCGCCGCGCCGGACTGGACATTCCTTGCGTCTCGGTCAATCTGTCGCCGATCAATTTCCGCAACGTCACGCTGGCCGCGCGGCTCAAGGACGTCCTTGCCGAATACGATCTGCCGGCGGACGCCTTGATGCTGGAAATCACCGAAGGCGCCTTCATGCATGACAGCGTCGCGGCGCTGGAGACGATGAACGCGATCCGCGAACTCGGCGTCGGCCTCTCGGTCGACGACTTCGGCACCGGTTACTCCAGCCTCAGCCGTCTTGCGCATCTGCCGATCCGCGAATTGAAGATCGACCGCAGTTTCATGCGTGACATCGAGCATGATGCCGGCGCGGTTGCAATCGCCACCGCGGTGGTGCGCGTCGGCCAGGGCCTCGGCATGACCGTGGTCGCCGAAGGCGTCGAAACCGAGGGCCAGCGCAAGACCCTGGCCGAACTCGGCTGCGACGTCGTGCAAGGTTTCCTCTACGCCCCCGCACTTCCCCCCGTCGCGTTCGAGCGCTGGCTGATCGAGCACTGCGCCGAGCAGGCGAGGGGGATGCTGGCGCGGCTGGACGTTGCCGCGGTGGGAAGCGATGCGGTGAAGCGGTCGGCGTAGGTACAGCGTCGAAAACAGGGTGCGAACCCACTCATGCGGTGAGTCGCACCCCGGTTCGGCTCTAACCCGGCGAGCGGTCAGTAGTCCCAGAACGCTGGCACCCAGCGAAAGTGGTCGCCGTCGACCGCCACCCGGCCGATCGACGGGAACGGCATGTGAGTGGCGACGAGGAGCTCTCCGTTCGCTGCCAGCTCCCGCAGAAGACGGACCCGGACGCGGGCCGCCTCTTCGGGATCATGCTCGAAGCCGTTGTACCAGTCGGGGTGGTCGAACCCGACGGTGAACACGGCATCGCCGGCGAATGTCAGCCGATCGCCGCCGGATGCCAGGCGGACCACGCTGTGCCCGGGGGTGTGGCCGCCGGTGCGCGTGACCACCACACCCGGCGCCACCTCGTGCTCATCCTCGAAGGTGCGCAGCTGGTTGTGATATTCTTTCGCGAACCGCTTGGCGGTCGCCCGAAGCGCGTCCGGGAATCCCGGCGGCATCGAGACGTGGGAGAAATCGGGCGCCTCCCAGAACTTGACCTCGGCAGCCGCCACGTGGATGCGCAGGTCCGGGCGCAGCCGATCCCTCACCTCGTCGACGAGCAGCCCGCCAATGTGGTCCATGTGCATGTGCGTCAGCACCACGTCGGTCACGGACTCGAGATCGATACCGGCGGCTTCCAGTCGCTTGCTCAACTGGCCGGCGCGCGGCAAGTGCAAGTCGGGGTCGGATCCCAGTCCGGCGTCGACGAGGATGGTCTGGTCGCCGCTGCGCACCACGACCACGTTCAGCGCCCAGTCGAACGCATCCGGCGGCAGGAACATGTCCTTCAGCCACGCGGCGCGGACGGCCGGGTCGGCGTTGTGGGCCAGCATCGCGCCTGGCAGCATGAGTACGCCGTCGCTGATCACCATCACGTCGATCTCGCCGATCTTCAGCGCGTAGCGCGATGGAACCAACTCCCGGGGCCCCGGTCCGCCGGGGCGTGTGGTGTTGTGCAAATTCATGTTCGTCTCCTCAGTGTTACGGATCGTCTGGTTCATCTTGAAAGCTCCTTCGCTTTGTCTTGACGCTGTTCTGTAAGAGACCGCGCCACTGCCGCGAGCAGTGCGGTCAATGCTGATGAGGTGTTTTGAAGATTGGGGGCGACCTGATCCGACAAGCGGTCAGTAGTCCCACCAGGTCGGTACCCAGCGAAACAGGTCGCCTGCGGCCGCTACCCGGCCGATCGACGGGAACGGCATGTGCGTGGCGACCAGCCACGCGCCCGTCTCCGCCAGCTCGCGCATGAGCCGGATCCGGACGCGCGTCGCCTCCTCGGGATCGTGCTCGAAGCCGTTGTGCCATTCGGGGTGATCAAACGAGACCGGGAATATGGCATCGCCGGCGAACATCAGCCGGTCGCCGCCGGACGCCAGGCGGACCACGCTGTGACCGGGCGTGTGACCGCCGGTGCGACTGACGAGCACGCCCGACGCCACCTCGTGCTGCTCCTCGAAAATGCGCAGCTGGTTGCGGTATTCGTCCATGAATTGCCTGGATGCGCGCCGAGCCAGGTCGGCGAGCGCGGGCGGCATGGCGGTGCGGGAGAAATCGGGCGCTGCCCAGAACTTGACCTCGGCCGCGGCCACGTGAATCCGCAGGTCCGGACGCAGCCGCTCCTTCACCCCGTCGACGAGCAGCCCGCCGACATGGTCGAAATGCATGTGGGTCAGCACCACGTCGGTCACCGATCCAAGATCGATGCCGGCAGCATCGAGTCTTGAGCCCAGCTGCCCGGCGCGCGGAAAGTCCGGGTACTCCACACCGAGCCCGCTATCGATGAGGATGGTCAGGTCGCCGCTGCGCACAACGACCTCGTTCAGCGCCCAGTCGAACGCGTCCCGCGACAGGAACATGTCGTCCAGCCAGGTCCCCCGGGCAGCCGGGTCGGCGTTGGTGGCCATCGACTCCGCTGGCGGTGTCAGCACGCCATCGCTGACGACAAGCACGTCGATCTCGCCGACGCGCAGCGCGTAGCGTGACGGAACCAGCTCGTCGGACCGGGGTTTGTCGAAGTGTGCGGCGTCGTGCAGGTTCATGTTCGTCTCCTTCTGAAAGTGAGAGATCATCTGATTCATCTTTGAAGACTCCTCTGTTTGGATGCTTGGGCTGCGGATTCTTGAAGGCTGCCGCGAGGCCGCGCCCGCAGGGCGCGCGGCCATCGTCAGGTGGGCGTCTAGAGATCAGTCACGCGTTCCGGATCGGCTGACGCGAGCGCGGCGGCGCGTTCGGCGCGCGGCGGGTAGATCCAGACCGTGTTGATCTCCCGCTTCGTCTTCTTGGCGACGTCGCCAACCATCTCGACGTTGCGCTCCCAGCCGCGCGTGAACAGCGCGCCGGCTTCGCCGAGGTCGAGACAGGTGACGTAGGTCTTCTGGTGGTAAGGCCTGGTTGCGAGGCCGAGCAATTCGGCCGCGGCATTGTTGCCGGCGAAGGCGCCCATCCGCGTGGCGTGCTGGCACGACATCAACGCGTAATTGCCCTCGTCGTCGCAGGCGGCACGCGCCGCATCGCCGGCCGCGAAGACGCCCTGAACGCCTGTCACCTGCAGGCAACGGTCGACAAGCAACCGGCCGAAACTGTCGCGCTCGGCGGGAATCTGCGCCGTCAGCGGCGCAGCGCGAATCCCCGCCGCCCAGATCACGGTCTCGGTTTCGATGTGCTCGCCACTCGACAGCGTGACGCCGGATTCATCGAGCGAGGCGACACCGGCGCCGATCCGTGTCTCCACGCCGACCTTGCGCAGGGCTTCCTCGATGACCGGCCGGGGGCCCGCGCCCATGTCGGGCGCGATCGCATCGCTGCGCTCGACGATGATGACACGAGTCTTTGCGCTCGTGCCCAGGATTTCGCGTAGCCGCGCCGGCATTTCGGTGGCCGCCTCGATGCCGGTGAAGCCGCCGCCGGCGACGACGACCGTGTCGCGCCCGGTCGTGGCCGGTCGCTTGGCGAGACCATGCAGGTGCTTGTCGAGCGTGATCGCATCGTCCAGCGAATCGACACTGAAGCCGTGCTCGGCAAGACCCGGAATGTTCGGACGAAACAGCCGGCTGCCGGTGGTCACGACGAGGCGGTCGTAAGAGAGCGACTTCTTCGTGCCTTTCGCGTTGGCGATCTTCACCAATTTGGATTTGGTGTCGACCGTTTCGGCGCTGCCTTGCACATAGCTGACGTCGATGGCCTCGAGCATGTCAAGCAGGGGCGCCGTCAAGGTCTCCGGCTTCCGTTCATAGAGCCGCGGGCGAACCACGAGCGTCGGTTCGGGGGCAACCAGCGCGATCTCGAGCGCCTCTGGCGAGACGCCCTGGATCTCGCGCAAGCGTGCGGCGGAGAGCGCGGCATACATGCCGGCAAAGCCGGCGCCGATGATGACTAGTCGCATGGGTCTATCCTTGATCTCTGTGTTTCGAGAATCCGTGCGCGGGCCGCTGCTGCTCTGCTCAAGGCAACGTCCGGTGGCGGCATGAAGAGGTGAGGTGTTTCGCCGGTGCTAAGGCACTACGCAGCGTGACAGCGGCGAGCTCGATGGCAGGCCTTGGCGAAAGACGACCGGCTGAGCCGTCCTCAGGCCCCAGTCCCGATAGGGAAGGCTGGTGCTATCGCGGGTCATGATGGACACCAGGGGGGACGTCGGATGCATGGCGTGCGCCGGAATCTCGACCTCTTCGCCCGTCGCCGACGTGAAGCGAACGGCCAGCGAGAGTCCGTACAAGGTTGCGGTCGCAAGGTCTCGGCGGCGCGACGCGATCACCCGCCGGCTGATGAAGTTTTTCCAGGTCATCTTCGGTCTCCGTCGATTGGTCTGGGCATGGTGATGATCTAGCGGATCGGATTTGCCGCTGCGCCAGAGCGATTGCCGTGGTTGCAGCGCGATTGCTGCCAACGCTTAGGCCTGCTCCGACCGCTCGGGCTTTCGCCGCTCGGCTTGCTGTACGCGGCCGCGAACGCCGTCTGCGAGGAATAGCCAAGCGCAGCTGCGATCGAGACGATCGAAACGGCGGGGCCGCGCAGCATCTTCATGGCTTGCTCGAGCCGGTGCTGGCGCAGCTACGCATGCGAACGCCAGGTGCTTTCCTTGAGCGTGCGAAAGGAATGGTAGCGCGACGGACCAAATCGGCGAGGCTCGTTAGCGCGTGTGCCGCCTGCGCCAGTCGCTCGGCGTCTCGCCGGTCAGCTTCCTGAAGGCTGCTGCGAACGCCGTCTGCGACGAATAGCCCAGCGCCGCGGCGATCGAGACGACCGCTTCGTCGCCGTCGCGGAGCATCTTCATGGCCTGCTCGAGCCGGTGTTGGCGCAGCCAGGAGTGCGGGGAAAGTCCGGTGCTTTCCTTGAAGGCGCGGCAGAAGTGAAAGCGCGATAGTCCGGCATCGGAAGCCAGCGCATCGAGCGAGACGTCCGCATCGCTATCCGAGCGCAACCGTTCGATCGCTCGGAGCAGGACCTTCGGCGACAGCCCGCCCATGGTCGGCTGCAGCGGGGTCGGAGAACCCGTGTGAGCAACCAGCAGGCGCGTGGCCAGGAGATCTGTCAGCTGATGCCGGAACAGAGCATCCAGGGCCTCATTGCCTCCCAGCGTATCCGCCGCACTCAGGAGCAGCCGGGACGTAATGGCGTCGGGATGCGCCGTCCGCTCCAGCAGGTCGTCCGCTCCCGTGATCTCGGCTTCGCGAGCAACGCGCTTCAATGTCGCATCGGGAAGATACAGTTGAACCACATCGACAGGCTTCGGAATGTCCCATCGGGAGCTTGATCCTTCCGGAATGATGATCACGACCCCGCGACGAAACGTGCCGATCGCAACCGATTTTCCCGTCCGCCGCTCCATCCGTTGCATCACGCCGTTGTAGGCCATGATCACGTGGTGGCTCATGGGTTCGACGACGTCGTGCAACGGATCATGTTTCCAATGGGCGATCCCCGCACCGGAGGACTCCAATGCCATGCGAAGTGGTTCGGTCCCGAGCACGCGCGCCATCTCCGCATCGGCGCGTCGCTCGGAGCTCGAGCGATCGTCCGGCTGTGGGCCCGGCGCGGGTGGTAAGCCCTTGGGCGAGGGATTGCGCATGAGTGCAGTGCTCCCGGTGGTCATTACTTTGGTCCTCCTGATCAACTGGAGCTTTCGATCAGTGTCCGTACTTGTACGGGTCTGCGCGTGTTCTATGCACTGCGAAGGATCAGCGTATTTCCTGAAGCGGTGATGCTTTGTCCGATCCTGCTCCAAGCCGGCGCGCTCTTTCACAATTGCACGATGAGCCGGTAATGCGCCTGAGGGAGTATTGAACAGCGATCGCGCGAGAGGTGTCCAAGCCCGTTGTAATTGCTTGCAAAAAACAGTCTAAGACGAGAGGCGCGGCGGACCGTCACACGGCTGTCGCTCCGACGCGCTGGTCTGGACCGTCGCTTGGCGATGTCGGATAATAGGGCCTGATTTGGCGATGGCGCCGCGCTCCCAAGTCTCCTCTCACACGAGATTCATGTCCATGGCACACGCAGCTGCCTTCGCGCAGAACGTCGAACGGTTTCTGCATCTGACAGATGCGCCGCCAACGCTGGTCACGCGTTCGCTGCGTAGCGCCGAGCTAGCCGTCACCGAAACCCGGGATGACCATCCCATGCCGCGTCTTTCCGATTCGATGCCCTCGGAGGACGCCTATCTCGTTGGCCTGAAATTTCGCGATTTCGCCGATTGCGAGTGCTGGGAGCGCGGCCGCTGCGTGATCAAGAACGATATCCAGGCCGGCGCGACATATCTGTACGACCTGAAACGCGATCCGCGCTACGTGATCGACAAGCCCTTCCATTCCCTGTTGTTCTATCTGCCTCGTTCGGCTTTGGACGACATGGCGAGGCAAGGCGGCGCGCCACGGATCGGCGAACTGGCCTATCAGCCCGGCGTCGGCCATGACGATACGACGATCCGCCATCTCGGCGCGTCGTTCCTGGCGGCGTTGCGCCAGCCTGACGAGGCCAACCAGCTCTTCATCGACCACATGATGCTCGCGCTCACCGCACATGTTGCGACGACCTATGGCGGATTGCGGAGCGCCGCCGAGCCGGCGCGCGGCGGCCTTGCCCCATGGCAGGTCAAGCGTGCTTGCGAACGGCTGGAATCCGATCTCCGCGGAAAGCTATCACTGGACAAGATCGCAGCCGAATTCGATCTCTCCGTCAGTCACTTTTCGCGTGCATTTCGCATCTCCACCGGCCTGCCGCCGCACCAATGGCTGCTGCGCCAGCGTGTGGACACGGCCAAGCAATTGATGACGGTGCGCGACCTGCCGCTGGCGGAGATTGCGATCTCGGCGGGGTTCGCCAATCAAAGCCACTTCACCCGGGTATTTTCCTCGATCGTCGGCGTCAGCCCGGGAGTGTGGCGCCGCGAGGCGCAGGGCGTGCCGGAAAGCGAAACGTGATCGGGCGCCCAAGAGCCTCTCCAAGAGCCTTTCCAAGAACCTGTCCAAGAGCCTGACCGCCCGCTGTTCGGCTCAACGGCGCCCTGCCTGAGAGATGGCATAGGCGGCGCTGCGTGCTGCAAACATCTCGTCCGGCGGATGGTCGATGCCTTCGGCGAGATTGGCCGGATTGAACGCGGACCCGTCGCACGCCTCGTCGGATTCCGTGCCCGTTATCACGATCGTTCCGAGGCGTACCGCTTCGCGCGCATCCTCGTCGGGCCAACGGCTGGTCACGTCCATCACGGGGTCGCCGGGCCGGTCCAGCAGCGCCATCACGCTGAACCTGACATCGCGTGCCCCGATCCGGGCTTCGAGCTCGCCGCGCTGAAAGCCGGTGGACCCGGCTGTGGCCGCGACGCCGGGCGGCCTGCCTTCTTCGCCGACCGGCGCGACCTTGAATTTGATGAACCGTGTCTCGCCCTTTGCGTTCGTCGCGGGAAAGGCGTCCACGCCCCAATAGGTCGGGCCCGCAAGGCTCGCGGGCGGCGGATGCACGGCAAGGTAGCTCGCCT
>LNAP01002031.1_pt1 | contig 20678 bp, 21 predicted proteins | sample 602601 | NCBI WGS metagenome assembly LNAP01 (sample SAMN02440304, study PRJNA202911) | soil metagenome | biome: Subtropical and temperate rainforests or woodlands; isolation source: soil samples (1 kg each in a 20% v/v slurry with milli Q water) were... ...
GGCGATGCCGGGCCGCCCTGACAGCGCGGCGATCAACCGGCCGACGCAGCGGTCGTCGGCGTCGTCGACGTCGGGCAGCAGCAATGGAAGGTCGAGCCGCAGCCGGGTTGTTGGTTCGTTCATCGTCACTCTCTTTCGGTGTTGCACGGCAGGGCCGACCGGCGACGCGTTTGGCGGCGGACCTTACTCCACCCGTCGTTGGCGAGACACGGCGCGCGCGGGCCATGAGAGGGGAGAGAGGCCGAACGATGATACAAGGATATCCGCCTCAGGGAGCCCATTCAAACTGGAGACAATATGAAGGCACCAGACGAACGCACATCGCCACGCGACGACGCGGACGGCCCGTTCACGTACACCGCCACCGAGGACGGAGACCTGACCGACATGCTCAGCGAACTGCGTGTGCTGCTGCCCAGCGCGCAGTTGCTGTCGGCGTTTCTGATCACGGTGCCGTTCAGTAGCGGCTTTGCTGCCATCGTGGCGGCCGAGAAGGGCGTGTTCATCGCGACCTTTGTGCTGGCGGTGGCCAGCCTGGTGATGTTGAGTGCACCCGCTGTACAGCACCGATTGATACGGCCGCTGATCGACCGCCCGCACTTCAAGCGGCTGGCCACGCGCCAAATTGTCTTGGGTTCGATTGCGCTAACTGGTGCTGTGTGCGGTGTTCGGGTACCTGTTGGGCAACATCGCGGCCGGAGGCATTGCGACGCTAATCGTGCTCTTTTGGTGGGTTGTGCCGAAGCTGTACCGATCCCAGGGTCGACTCTGACTTCAACCTGAACCAGGCGCCCGCTGCGACGAAGCGCCTGCCGTCATAACAAGGCGCTGCGTTCGCGCAGCAGCGCGTCCAGGTTGCGCCGCAACTTCGAGGCGGAAGCTTCCAGCGATCGCTGTCGTTGCCAATACACGGGCGACAAGCGTCGCCCCTGCCGATCGCCTTCTTGCACCGCGCTGCCGCGTTCGCGCTCGCCTTCGGCGGCCTGCAATTCGGCGTAGGCAGCGACGATCTCTCGGTCAAGCTGGTGCAGCCGCGCCGCGCGCGCATCGGCATCACTTAGCAGTTGCTTACGAGTCATCGCCAGCGCCCGCAGATCGAGCTCGGTCTGGGCCGGGTCGGATGAATGGATCTCAATGCTGATCTTCTCGTTGCGACGCGCCTGCGGATCCGGCGCGTCGCCATACACGACGCGGCCATTCAGAAGCACCGACTTGTACAGCGTGCGCTCGGCCGGCGTTGCGGCAAGCGCCCAGCCGAGGGCATGCCGGGATAAAGTCAGTTTTGGCTCATAAGCACTTAGGTTATTTGGAAAACCGCTTTTATGTACTGCAGCCGCTCAACTACGAGGCTGCAGACTTTCCAACGGTTCGATCAGCTTCACCGACTCCTGCAGCGTAGAGCAGGGCCAACATCATTTCCAACAGTATTTGTCCACTCGAGTCCACCTCGCCCTCTATTGTTTCCCGAACACGCATTCCAGAAGCTCGGCGCATTCAACCGCGCTGCAAGGTATTAACTCGGTGCGAGCCTTTGCACATGCCTCCGCGATGAACCGGTAAAGACTAGCGACTGACAGATAGCCCTGTATCTCTCTTGAAGGTACGCCCATGCTCTGAAGTGCATCGGGGCATCGTGCAATTCGTATGACGCCGGAACTTTTCACCATTGTTGCGGCGAGATTCCGGTAATGGTGATCACGAATGCGCGCGCCTTTTTCTCGTAAGTCATGGGCTCGCATGATGTCGAGTCTATTTGCCCGATACCAAGCTAAAAAATGACTCTGAATTTGCTCCCCAAACGGAAGATTTGCCCTCAAATGGGCTGCAAAAAAAGACATTATTCTGCTATGAGTGGGGCGCTCACACGCGCGCATTGAAAAAACATTTTTCTCGAACCATTCATGCTCGGCCGCCAAAACCAAGGCGGATGTTTTTTCTCGAACAGTCTGCCAGAAAACAGCGGCACTTTCATCGATTCGATCGATCATTCGACGCGATTCATTATGTCTAACCAAGGCGGTTGGCGAAAAAATAATTTTCTCCTTCGAACTCCCATTTTGTTTTACAAACACTCCAATGACCCAGCCGGAGTCGTTCATAATCGGTTGATTCATCAATAGGACCCGTCCGACTGCTTCTGGGTGTTCATGGATTGAAGCCACCTGGCTGCACGATAGGACAAAGGATACACGCCAGGCGCCTCTACGAAGATCATCTTTAAAATGAAGGTAAATCATCTTAAGTGAGAGGCCGGGGCTAAATTGCGGTCCGTTCGCAGGCCCTCTTCCAGGCAGCGTGATGAGGAACTGCAACGTAGGCGCAGGGCCGCCGAGACTTTTGCCGACTCGCACTGTAAGGATCTTTCGACCGCCGCCGTCTGCCTTTTGCGCCTTCATGCAACCCAGTTCGTTAGGCGTTGGATCTCTTAAAGTAGCAAGTGTGGTCTGGCCGGTCTCGATTTTTGAAAATGTAATCCCTCCGTGTCCAAATCGGAGTCGAACCGATCCATTTCCCGTGAAGCGGTGAAATTTCAACGCCCCGCCGCCATTGAAAGACTTGGTGCGCGCACCTTCGTAACGCGCCACGACGTCTTCACGGTGACACCACCAAAGTTCGGGGGTGGGATAGTTTCGCACACGTGTTTTTCGAGTGGCCTCAAGAAAGTCTATTGATGACTTGCAATTTTTCTTCGCATTTGCGAAGCGTTTTTTTAGATCTAGTTGAATGCGCGCGCGCTCGGCTTCGTCGCCGGCTTGTGACGATTTACCCGGCGTGCGTAGATTCTGATTTAGAACGAGCAGCAGATTCTGAAGCGTTGCGATTTCCGGATCTGACTCTGCTAAAATCTTGGCGTACTGCTGGGTGAATTCGAGATCGATTTCAATCAACGCATTCCAGAACTTATTCTGCGCCATCAGTATCGAACTCATTAGGTTGGACGCCTGTCGAGGCTCCAGGGGGCGGATATCAAAGGTCCGGACTACGACTGTTTTGGTTTGTTCATCTGAGCGCTTCATTCCGTTCGCGATGGTCTGTTGGTTGCTGATACACTGAGGCCTCCTGTCCGCTGGAACATAAGCGGAAAATGTTTAACCTTGGAGCGCGTGCTAAGGGCGTGGGTCAGTTCGGCTCACTGGGCATATGCGGCTATTGGGAGCTTGGCCGTAGGATCGAGCTTACATCATGGGGTGAGTTTGGTTGGCTGTGGCGCTGGCGCAACGAAAAAGCTCGATCAGGACCGGTTTACAGCGATTTCTTTTGCAGTCTGACGCCATCTCTGGCGCAATAGAGCCAACTTCCAGACGTTGGAAGCCAAGCAGCGAAGCGGCGCGATGAAGAGCAACAGTTTTTCGTCGTGTCGCGTCCTGTACCTCAACCTTGGAGAAACTTGCAATGAAAAAATCCCTAGTTGCTCTGGCTGTCCTGGCTGCTGCCGGTGCCGCCTCGGCTCAGTCGTCCGTGACCCTGTTCGGTATCGTTGACGCTGGCGTCAGCTACACCGACGCACGGACGAAGAATGTCCCGGGCGTTGGCAGCGTCACGCAGAAGCAATACGGCATGTCGAACTCGGGTTACAACTCGAGCCGTCTGGGCTTCCGCGGCACGGAAGACCTCGGTGGCGGCCTGGCTGCTGGTTTCTGGCTCGAAGCTCCCCTGGGCAACGACAACGGTGCTATCTCCAACGCCAACTTCTTCAACCGTCGTTCGACGGTAAGCCTGTCGGGTGGTTTCGGTGAAATCCGCCTGGGTCGTGACTACACGCCTACCTTCTGGAACGACACCACGTTCGATCCGTTCGGCACCGTTGGCGTTGGCAACAACATCATCAGCGTGGCTCATGGCAGCGCGAACATCCTGGGTGCTGGTGGCCTGGCGGACGCCGCGTACTTCCGTTCTAGCAACAGCGTCGGCTACTTCCTGCCGCCGAACCTGGGCGGTTTCTACGGCCAGATGATGTACGGCTTCGACGAGAACGTAAGCAACAACACCGGCTTCCAATCGCAACAAGGTCGCTACGCAGGTGGCCGTTTCGGCTACGCAAACGGCCCGCTGGACGTGGCTATCGCCTACGGCCAAAGCAAGGTTGTCGACACGGCGCTGCTGGAAGGCAAGACCAAGACGTTCAACCTGGGTGCTTCGTATGACCTCGGCGTCGTCAAGCTGATGGGTGAGTTGTCGCAAGTTCGCAATGACTTTGAACCGTCGGGCGCGACGGCGAAGGTCAACGGTTGGCTGCTCGGTGTAACGGCGCCGGTCGGTGCCGGCCTGATCCGCGCTAGCGTCGGTCAAGCGCGTGCCAGCCTGGACGGCCCTGGTGATGACCCGCGCGCGACCAAGTTCGCCCTGGGTTACGTGCATAACCTGTCGAAGCGCACGGCGCTGTACGCAACGGTCGCTCACACCACCAACAAGGATGGCTCGAGTGTCGTCTCCAGCAACAACCTGAACCAAGGGGTGGCTGGCGTGGGTGCGACGAGCGTCGGTTTTGTTGCTGGCGGCGAAGCTAAGAGCTCCAACGGCTTCGATCTCGGCATCCGTCACTCGTTCTAATCCTTTGCTGGCCTCGGCCAGCATCGGTTAAGAGACAAAAGTCGCCCGGGTAAACCGGGCGACTTTTTTCATACCAGTCTTGGTCGTGCATCAGAACCCATACGGGTTCTGCTCCCTCCTGAGGATCCGATAGTCGTGCTCCGGCCCTATGATGCAGAACGAAGAAGTACCACGCGCAGGACACCTTGACCCTGCCATCGAGCTTCTCGAGTTCGCCGAAAAGCTCGTGTGCGTTGCCCTTCCTGGCCTCGACCTTCTCAGTTTGAGAATGGTGGCTCAGACCGGAACCAGCGACATGGATCGTTGTCCCTGCGGTATCGTGTAGTCGCTCGGTTGCAAGGCCTAGTGTTCGCACAGACAGGCCCTGCTGCGCCCCGCGCTGGATAGCGTCCAGTTGGCAAAGATTCGACTCCACTTCGCCGGGGCGGCATTGCAACCGGGGAAGCTCTCATCGAATGACAGGACGTGCGATTCCGGCTGGTCGTCCGTCTTTACGTTGAACCGTTGGCTGCGCAGCACCTACAGGCGCAACTGCTCGCGCTCGATCGCCTTTTGCACGAAGCGCTTGACGTCGGAGACCTCGACCAGGCGGTATGCTGGCGGCCGGACGCTTGCGTTCTTCCTCTGCCGATTCTTACCCCGGTGAATCGATGAGATCACGGGGATCTCGCATCAAGAGGGGCCTATCCAATAGGAGCGGTCGATCTGTCCGCTCCCGTTCCAGGAAGATCTCTGGACCTGGATGAAGTCGGACTCGTCGCTCGAACTGATCGCCCCGGTTCTGGGGCGATTCAATCTGGACGCCGTAGCGGCAGCCCAGCATGCGCTTCGTTACCCTCAAGACCGATGCCCAGCAGATCGTGCTATCACTTCACCGGCTGCGTGCTGCCGGGAGGCCACGCGGCGATGCTCAAGGCGTTGCCGGACCGGACGCCATGTGCGGCGCGAAGACACGGCTGCCAGTCATGCTCATGGACAGCCCGGACGAACAGCACAGGCGAGTCCTGCAACGGCAGGCCCACATGGCCCTCGTCGAGCGAAGGCTCTCGCAGCAGATGCGGGAAAGTCCGGCCTGCAAAGCTGTCGCAGAGATCCCTGGCATAGGTCTGTTCACCGCCACGGCCGTCGTCGCCAGCAAGGGCACGCCGACCGCGCTCAGGGATGCCCGGGAGTTTGCTGCTTGGATCGGCCTGGTCTCTCGCTGGAACTGCGCGGGCGGACGGGTACAGAAGTGGGGCATCAGCAAGCGCGGCGACGCTTACGTACGGAGGGCGTCCATTCCATTGCGTACGCTGTTTTGGTGTGCAGCAAAGAGCACGCACTATCCCTTTGTAATTTCCATGTCGGTTGTTTGGTGGATTAGGGTCTTAGAGTGCCACAGCATGTCGAATGAAGACTTCGCAGCTCGGCATGGTCGGATCGCCTTGATCTCGAGCCATCTGGGTGGCACATCGTGCCAAAGCGCTGTTTCTTCATGCTGACGATTGTCATCGGCGCCACTGGCGCCATACCTACGACCGCCATGACCGCTATGACCGCCACTGCCAACCATTCCGCGCCGACGGAAGTGGGAGCGACCGTCCGTCACGATCACATGAACTACAGGACCGGGTTGCCGCTCACGCCGGAACTCGACAATGCGAGCCGGGATCCGGCGTGGACTTCCGCCATTCGCGGTGAGCATTGGCCAGTGGCCAAGGACGCCCAGGGCAAGGCGCGCGACGAGGGCTATAGAGAGAAGATTTACTCCATGCGTACATGCGCCCTTCCTTCCGGCGAGAAATGACATCCACCCCGATTGCGCAAGGCGTCGCGGCGAGTTCATTGCGTGATCGGGGAATCTCCCCCGCCTGGGCTTCCTTCGCCACGGCGAGTTGGATCGTTGCCGTCGACAACTGGTCGTTCTGGAAGACATTTCTCGGAGCCCAGGAAGATACTCCGCTTTTCATGGGGGTGATGGCACTGTCACTGGCTCTGGTGCTCGTCGGCTTCTTTGGAACAGTGCTGCGCGCGCTTTGCATCGAGCGGCTTGGCACGGGCGTCCTCGTCGGGGTTCTGATCGCATCCGCGGCAGTCGCCCACTATGTAGACAGCTGGGGCGTGCTGTTCGACAAGGCCATGATCCGCAATATTGTCGAAACGGATTTTCGTGAGGCGAGCGAACTGTTTTCATGGCTGGCGCTCATGGACCTTGCTGTGCGTGGGCTGCTGCCGGCCAGTGTGCTGTGGTACATCGGCGTTCGTCGAAGCGCAGCGACCCAAACGCTGTTTCAGACGGCGGGTTTCGCAATCGGCACCGCGGCGCTGACCGGCGTGGTCGCCTTCCTGTTCTACGGCACCTTCGCCGCCACCTTTCGCAACCACCGCGAACTGCGCTTTCAGCTGGTGCCCAGCAACTATGTCAACGCGGTGTACGGCTTCCTGAAAAGACCAGACACTTCGCCTGTAACGCTCGCAACCATTGCCCCCGATGCGACCCGTATGCCTGCGAAAGGGCAAAAGCCGCTTGTCCTGATCCTGGTCGTGGGCGAGACGGCGCGCGCCGCGAGTTTCTCTTTGGGGGGTTATGCGCGGGACACCAACGCCGCTCTGACCAACGCAAATATCAGCTACTTCAACAACGTGACGGCTTGCGGGACGGACACGGCGACTTCGTTGCCTTGCATGTTTTCCGATCTGGGTGCAAATAGCTTCTCGGTGGACAAAGCCCGAGCGCGGGAGAATGTTCTGGACATCCTCCAGCGGACAGGAGTTAGCGTCCTCTGGCTCGACAACAACTCCGGTTGCAAGGGTGTCTGCGATCGCGTGCCCTCGCTTCAGATGCCTTCCAGCGGACCGCCGGATTTGTGCGCCGACGGCGCCTGCCAAGATGAGATTCTGGTCCGGGCTCTGAAGGATAAGCTGTCCGGAGTCACACAGGATACAACGATCGTCCTGCACCAACTTGGTAGTCACGGCCCGTCGTACTTTAAGCGCTATCCGCCACCGGGGCGCTTCCAGCCGACCTGTGAAACGAACCGCATCCAAACTTGCTCACGTGAATCGCTTGTCAACACCTACGACAACTCAATTGACTACACGACGCAGGTGCTTGCCAAGGCGATCGAGACGGCGCGGGCGCGGCAATCCTCGTTCGATATTGCATTCCTCTACATCTCGGACCATGGAGAAAGCCTGGGCGAGAAAGGCATCTACCTTCACGGCCTGCCGCCGATGCTTGCACCGTCCGAACAGCGCGCTGTTCCCATGCTTGCCTGGCTCTCGCGGGGAGCAGAAGAGCGGCTCAAGCTGACTCGCGCCTGCCTCGCTTCGGTTGTTGACCAGCCGTACTCGCACGACAACCTGTTTCACACGATATTGGGGGTGCAGGGCGTCCGTACAACTGCGTACCGTGCCGAGCTGGACATCTTTGCGCGCGCACGTTCGCAGCCGCTCTGCGCGGTTGCCGGCTCAACGTGAAACAAAGTCCACGTCTTTTGGGTACACTAGACCCCATGCGCAAGTGCTTGCTCCTGCTGCTGCTGTTGGCCATCCTTCCCTTCCAGTTTTCGTGGGGAGCGGCAGCTCCGTATTGCAGGCACCCTGCGGGCACGGGCAGCGCGCATTTCGGCCACCATCAACACCAGCAAAAGAGCGGGCTCGGAGACAAGTCGGCTGAGTTGAAGCTCAAGAGCGTTGGCGCGGGTGACGACGACTGCGTGGTTTGCCATTTCAATCCTATGCATCCGGTGCTTGACATGCCGCAGGAGTTCGCCGAAGGTGCTGTGGACGCGCCTGCGTCCCCCGAACGCTCCCGCTTTTGCTCCCACATTCCGATAGGGCTCGAACGCCCGGATCGATCGCTCGCCCTTTAATCGGCGAGCCCTTCCCCCTTCTCTTCATTTAATGACCTGAAACTGGCTCGCCGAATTTCCCTCAGTTTTTTTGACTAGGAGAATTCGATGCGAATCAAGACGCTGGCTTTCGCCAGTGCATGGGCTGTGGCTTCGTTGCCCGGCCTTGCGCAAGACGCGATGCCCGTTCCTCGGCCTGCGAACACGTCCCAGGCATTGCAGGCACCTCAAGGTTTGCATGCGCTCAGCCTGGCGGAGGTCTGGCACCTTGCCGAAGAGGCCAACCCGACTTTGAAGGCCAAGCGAGCCGAGATGGCCGCAGCCGAGGGTGCGCGCACCGACGCGGGCGCGCTGCTCTACAACAACCCGGTCTTGGATCTGGACCGGACGCGTCGCCAGGTGCCCCAGGACGGTTTGCCGCCGGCGCGGACGCGGGAATGGGCCGCGGGCGTCCAGCAAACCCTCGAGATCGCCGGCCAGCGCGGCTTTCGGCGCGACTCAGCCGACGCTGCCTTGCGAGCACTCCAGCAAGAGATCATGGACGTACGACTACAGGTCCGGGCCGACGTCTCCCAGTTCTACTATCGCGTACTGGCCCTCCAGCAACGCATTGAGCTTGAGCAGGAGGCGCTGGGTCTTTTCGAACGCACGGCCGCCGCAATCCAGAAGCGGCGCACCGCAGGCGAGGACACCAAGCTCGATGCGAACGTGGCCACCGTCGAAGCCGAGCGCGCACGCAACCAATTGGCGGTCGCTCGCGAACAACTGCTCGACGCGCGGGCCGAGCTCGCTGCCAGGCTGCAGCTCCCACCGGAACGGCTGCCATCGGCGAGCGGCAACCTTGAGGTAGTCAACACGGCAGCACCTTACAGTCTCGCCGTCCTGCTCTCGCAGGCCGAGGCCCAACCACGCCTGCGCGCGCTCGGCGCGCGCGAGGAGTCTGCGCGCTCCAAGTTGAAGCTCGAAAACGCACGGCGCTACCCCGACCTCACGGTCGGCATCAGCACCGGCCGCGAAGGCATGTCAGGGGCACGCGAGCGACTCACGACGGTGACCCTGACGGTGCCGCTGCCCCTGTTCAACCGGAACGCGACCGGCATCGGCCAGGCGAGCACCCAACTGACCCAGGCAGAGATCTCCCGCATCGCCGCCGTGCGTGACGTACAGGCCCAGGTCCAGGCCTTATGGACCAAGCTGGAAAGCCTCCGAACACGCGTCAGCCGCCTCCAGGGCGTAGTGCTTCCCGCGCTTCTCGACAACCAGCAGCTATCCCTCAAGTCCCAGCAAGCCGGCCAGATCGGCCTGCTCGAGCTGATCGTCGTCAATCGTCAGGCACTTGATGCCCGGCGCGATCTGAACGACGCGCTTATCGAATATCAGAACACCCGCTTAGCGCTCGAACTGGCCGCCGGCTGGTCTCCCGAAGGAATCACCCCATGAACACGACCGAACAACCCCATACTCCTGTAGCTCCTGCGCCTGCGCTCGCCGGCTCGCTGGCAATGACTCGACGTCTGATCGCGGCCGCTGCTGCTTCGGTGTCGATTGCCTTGTTGGCGGCATGCGGCGGCTCGAACTCCGCGCCCGCAGAAAAGCCCGCTGCAGAAGAAAAGGCCGAGGAGAAAGACGGGATTCAGCTTTCCAAGGAAGAGGCTGACCGCGCCGGCATCGCGTTGGAGGAACTCAAGGCGCAAACACTCACTGACACGGTGACAGTAACCGCAACGATTCGTCCGAACCAGGATCGCATCGCCCGCATCGCCCCGCGTGTGGAAGGTCGCATTGCCACGGTTTCGGCAAGCCTCGGCGACGGGGTTCGCGCCGGCCAAAGCCTGGCCACGCTGGACAGCCTGGCAGTCGGCGAAGCCTCCTCTGCGCTCAGCCAGGCCCGATCGGCCGATCGCGTCGCAGAGGCCGACTACAAGCGAGCGGCTTCGCTGCAGGCCGAAGAGATCATTTCGCAAAAGGACTTCCTGCGCTCGAGAGCCGAATACGAGAAATCCAGGGCGTCGCTCCGGGCTGCGGAGGATCGCCTGAAGCTCCTTGGCGTCCCTGCCAGCCAAGGTGGCGGCATGGCCTCCGTGTTCCCGCTTACCACGCCGTTCGCGGGCACGGTGATCGAGAAGAAGGCGACGGTAGGCGGGCTGGCAGGACCGGCCGACGCGCTCTTCGTCGTAGCCGACCTTTCTGTCGTGTGGATTGAGGCAAACCTCGCCGAAGCCCAGTTGGCCAAAGTCCGCGTGGGCGCCAAGGCCACTGTCACCGTGGGCGCATATTCCGGCGAACGCTTTGGCGGTCGGGTGACCTACGTCGCAAGTGTTCTGGACAAGGACACGCGCTCCGTTCCAGCTCGCATCGAGGTCGACAACAAGGACGGTCGCCTGAAGCCCGAGATGTTCGCGACGGCCACCATCGAGACTGCAGCAGTACCGGGTGCCCAACCGGCGCAAGCCGCGCAAGCCGCGGCCAAGCAGGTACTGACAGTACCTGACGATGCCATCGTCCTGATGCAGGGTCAGGCCAACGTGTTCGTGTTCGAGAACGGAAGCTACGAGCAGCGCGCTATCGATCCGGGCGAGCGCCTGGGCAACCGAACGATCGTCAAGTCTGGCTTGAAGCCTGGCGAACAGATCGTGAGCGCAGGGACGTATGCCCTCAAGGCGCGCGTTCTGAAGTCTCAAATCGGCACCGAGTGACCGCGAGAAAGAACACATGCTCAATGCCATCGTCGACGCCTCGCTGCGTTACAAAGTCCTTGTCCTGGTTGTTTTCGCAGTGCTGATCGGCCTGGGTGTCCAGGCCTTTCGCAACGTACCGGTGGATGCTTTCCCGGACGTCACCCCCGTCCAGGTCAACATCTACACCGAGTCCCCCGGCCTGGCCGCGGAGGACGTGGAAAAGCTCCTCACCACCCCGATCGAAGGGGCCATGGCCGGGCTGCCAAGCGTCGAGGAAGTTCGCTCGGTCTCCCTTTTCGGTCTGTCCTATGTCGGTATCTACTTTAAGGATGACGTCGACATCTATTTCGCGCGCCGCCTGGTAGGAGAAAAGTTACAGGATGTCAAGGGCCGCCTGCCACAAGGCTACGGTGAACCCGTGCTCGGACCCAACAGCTCGGGCCTGGGTCAGGTGTTCTGGTACACGGTCGAGTCGGCGGACAAAAGCCTGAGCATGATGGACCTGCGCACCTTGCAGGACTGGACGGTGCGACTGATCCTGCGCACAACGCCCGGCGTCGACGACGTGGTGTCCTGGGGCGGCGAGCAGAAGCAGTACCAGGTCCAGATCGATCCCCGCAAGCTGATCCAATATGGCCTGAGCTTCAAGGAAGTGATGGAACGGCTCACCGCCAACAACAAGCAAGTGGGTGGCCAATTCATCAATCTCGGCGCCGAGCAATACTTGGTGCGAGGCCTGGGCCTGGTGACCACCAACAAGGACATCGAACAGATCGTGCTGGCCGAGCGCAATGGCGCGCCGATCTACGTGCGGGATGTTGCGCAGGTCAAGCAGGCACCCGCGCCTCGCTTCGGCGCCGTGACCCGTGACGGTAAGGAGGCCGTGCTAGGGATTGCGCTGGCGCGCGTCGGCGAGAACGCTAAGAACGTGGTCGATGCGGTCAAGGCGAAGTTGGCCATCGCACAAGCGGCGTTGCCCAAGGGCGTGACCTTGCAACCGGTCTACGACCGGACCGAACTGGTCAAAAAGGCGCTGGCCACGGCCGAGAGCTCTCTGCTCGAGGGCGCAATCCTGGTTGCGGTAATCCTGTTCTTGTTCCTGGGCGAATTCCGCTCGGCCATCGTGGTCGTGATCACCCTCCCGATGGCGATGTTGATCGCCTTCATCCTGATGCAGCAGTTCGGTGTGTCGGCCAATCTTATGTCTCTGGCGGGCCTGGCGATAGGCACGGGAATGATGGTCGACGGCGCCGTGGTGATGGTGGAAAACGCATTTCGATTGCTGGCGCACGCGAAGGAATTGGGAAGACCGATCAACAAGACCCACCTGATCCTGGAGGCGGCGCGCGAGGTCATGAACCCGATCGCCTTCGCGATCCTGATCATTATCGTGGTCTTCTTGCCATTGTTCTCACTGACGGGTCTGGAGGGCAAGCTCTTCAAACCCATGGCCTTCACCATCACCTTCGCGATGGTGGGCTCGCTGGTGCTGTCGATGACGTTGGTACCGGTGCTGGCGGCGATGATCCTCAAGCCGAAGGAAGAGCGCGACACGTTCCTGGTGCGGCGCGCCAAGCGCATCTATTTGCCATTGCTCGATTGGGCTCTCGAACGCAAGAAGCTGGTTGTCGGGTCGGCCATCGTGTTGCTGCTCGCATCGCTCGCGCTGTTTCCCTTTCTCGGCAAGGAGTTCATGCCCCAGCTTCAGGAGGGCACCATTCAGTTTCGGGTCACGGGCATTCCTTCGACGTCGCTGGACGAATCGATCCGGGTTTCCAACGCTGTGAGCGCAGAACTGCACAAGCAGTTTCCGCAGATTCGGTCCGTGCTGGCGACCATCGGCCGCGCCGAGGGCGGCGAGACCACCGACGTCAACTACATGGAACTCAACCTGGACACGAAGCCGCCCAAGGATTGGCCAGAACAGATCTCCTACGGAAAGCTCGCCTCCAACATGCAGGAGGCGCTCGAGAAAGTGATCCCTACTGTCGTTTTCGGTGCGACGCAGCCGATCCAGTCGCGTGTGGAGGAACTGATCTCCGGTGTGCGAGCGACGCTGGCCTTGAAGCTCTACGGCGAGGACTTAGCGACTCTGGACCGCTTGACGGCCAAGATCCAGGGTGTGCTTGGCAAAGTGCCGGGCGTCGCCGATCTGTCCGCAGAGGCCAACAAGGGAAAACCGCAACTCGTCATCAAGGTCAACCGGGAAGCAGCATCTCGTTTCGGGATCAACGCCGACGAGATCCTTGAAGTGGTCCAGTCAGGGATCGGGGGCAGCGCAGTTTCCACGCTGATCGACGGCACCAAGCGGTTCGAAATCGCCGTGCGATTGTCAGACGATTTCCGCCTGAGTCCTGCCGCGATTGCCAGCATTCCGATCCGCACCAAGGAGGGCGCGTTGGTGCCCTTCTCCCAGGTCGCATCAATCGATCTTGACGAAGGCTATTCCTTCATCCGCCGCGAGTCGCTGCAGCGCTATTCGGTCCTGCAGATGGACGTCAAGGGCCGCGACGTCGACAGTTTCGTCAAGGAGGCTAACGAGCAGCTCAAGCAGCAGGTCGAGATGCCGACAGGCTACTGGTTCGAATGGGGAGGTTCCTTCGAGAACCAGCAGCGCGCCATGGCGCGGCTCGCGGTCATCGTGCCGCTGACGATCGGCTTGATCTTCATCCTGCTCTACACCGCCTTTAACTCGGTGCGGCACGCGACGATCATCATTGCCAACGTCCCGTTCGCGATCATCGGCGGCATCGTGGGCCTGTTCATCAGCGGCCAGTACCTGTCGGTGCCTTCTGCCATTGGCTTCATCGCGGTGTTCGGTGTTGCGATGCTGAACGGCATCGTGATGATGACCTTCCTCAACGACCAGCGCCGCCAGGGACTGTCGATACGGGACGCGGTCCGGCAAGGCGCCGCGCTGCGGCTGCGCCCGGTCCTGATGACGGCGTCCGTCGCGATCCTCGGCCTCATCCCCATGCTCTTGTCGACCGGCGTCGGCGCCGAGACCCAACGTCCCCTCGCCACGGTGGTCGTCGGGGGCCTCTTCACGTCGACCGCCTTGACGCTGCTGATCTTGCCGCTCATCTACGAGTGGGCCGAGCAGCGCGCCGACCGGCGCAAAGCAGCAGTAGAAGCAGCAGCAGCAGCCCAACCATCCACTCAGCGAGGAGACACACCATGAAGGAAATCAAGGCCTATGTACATAGCAACCGCGTGGCGGCGGTCATCGCCGCGCTCAAGAATTCGGGGGCCTGGGGTGACGACGCGAGCGGCCGGCGTCACAACCTGACCCTCTACGTCGTCAAGGGCTCGTTGCTGCCGCTCGACGAGGCGGAACGGCGCTATTCGGTTGCGCTCGGTGACGAGGTCGTCAACGAGTACAAGCTGGAGCTCCATTGCGACGACGTGCAGGTCGACGAGTTCGTGGAAATCATCGAAACGTCCGGACGGACCGGCTCGACGGGCGCGGGGTGGATCTATGTCATGGATGTCCGGAGCGCACGTGCCATCGCGTAACACGGGGTCTGCGATGGCTGGCGACGACACCCGATCCCCGCGCGTGTTTTATCAAGTGGCGAGTGCCAGGAGATGCCTGGCGCTCGCTTTCGGCCTCGCTGCTTTTTTTGGCGTGACCGGCTGCTCATTCCTGCGCGGTGTGGGGGATTTCCAGGAGGGGTGGCGAACAGCGGAAGTCATGGAAGTCGGCAACGCCTCAGCAATCCAGGCGCGCGGCTACACGGACTGCCGCAAGACCGCGAGCGAAGGGCAACTGGCGAGTTCTCGCTTTGCAACGCTCTCATACCGATTGAACAGACGCCGGCATGTCCACATTGTTTTGATTCGCAACGATCTCATCATCGCTCCCGGTGATACGGTCTACACGAACGTCGAGCGCTGCGGGGCGCCGATTGAGACCCGGTCACGCGCACTGACAGGGCCGCCGCCGCGCGTCGCGCCTGAGAGCCGGTAAGCCGCGGCGTTTGACGCTTAGTCAGATTTGAATGGGCATATGCTGCGCCGAATCCCCGATCTGGTGTCCATGCTGGAGCTGCTGGAGATCTACATCGTCTTCCTCGCGCTGGGTGCGGCCGCCCTTGTGGTTGTGCGATGGTGGTGGCGCCATCGAGATCCTTTCAATGAAGAGGAAACACAGTCTTATTCGGTCCGGCTTCAACGCCACTTCACCGGTCGGCGGACGCTCGCTCGCAAAAGCACCTTGCACGAACCAGTTCTCACTGCCGCCTTCGCTCGCACCATGCAGGCTGCGCGCAGGCATCCCGTTGCCGGGCTGATCGCAGGGACAACGATGGCGCGGCTCGCAGTGGCGGCCATTGCACCACTGACGCCGCAGGAGGCGTACTACTGGACATGGAGTCGATTCCCGGACTGGTCCTATTTCGATCACCCGCCGCTGGCCAGCTACGGCATCCGTGAGGCGACCCACCTGCTGGGCCAGAGCTCTTTCGGCATCAAGAGCGCCGCCGTGGCTTGGTCCTTGGGTTGGAACCTGCTTTGGGCGGGCCTGATGTCGGACATGTTCAACGACCGCAGAGTGACGTTCTGGTCGCTCCTCGCACTGAACCTGACACTGCTCTATGAACTTTATGGCGTCGGCTCGACCCCCGACGGTCCGCTGCTGTTCGGCTGGATCGGCGTTATATGGGCCGTCTGGCGCGCCGCCCGCACCGGCGAAGGCAAATGGTGGTACGTCGCCGGTGTCTTCCTCGGCTGGGCATGCCTGGGCAAGTACGCGGGCGTCCTGTTGATCCCCGTGGTGGGACTCTATTTGCTGACCGTGCCCGCACAGCGCCGATGGCTGAAGCGGCCACAGCCTTATGCGGCACTTCTGATCGCAGCCCTCATGTTCTCGCCCGTGATCATCTGGAACGCCCAGCACGACTGGGTCTCAGTGGCGTTTCAAAGTACCCGGCGCCTGGGCGAGATGGGCGGCTTCAAGCCGCGTTTCTTCGCTCTTCTCCTGATCACGCAGTTCCTGCTGCTGACACCTTATCTGTTTTCGTTGTCACTGGGCGCAGTGTGGCGAGCAAGGCGTGCCTGGACAACGCGACGAATCGAGTCGCAACAATGGCTGTTGCTCCTGAGCGCCCTGATCCCGATGACTGTCTTCGTCGCCGCGAGCTTTCGCACGAACGCCAAGAACAACTGGCTGATCCCGGCGTGGTGGTCCCTGGTCATCCTGGGCATGCACCACGCTCTGACGACCCCCAGCAACAGGAGATGGAAAATTTGGGGTCTTGCTTCTTCGGCCCTGTTATTGGGCGCTAGCGTAGGGCTCTTCGCCTTTCCGAATCTGCCCCTGCCCGGAGATCTGAACATCAGGAGCGGCTGGGGTACCGCGGCCGAACGGGTCGATGCCGCAGTAGCAAATGAACGCGCGCAGGGGCACCGTGCCTTCGTGTTCTCCCCCAACTACAAGATCAGCTCGCTGCTGTGGTTTCACCGCCCCAGCCAGGAGCGCACGTACGCGCAGGACATCTTTGGCCGCCCTGCGCTCCAGTACGACTACTTCCCGCGCACCGACGACCTCACCGGCGCGACGGGGTTTCTGGTCCTTTCGGACCAGGCGCAATCCGCGCTGGACGTGAACGCCGTGCGACCTCTCTTCGAAACAATGGAGCGAGTCGACGTGGTCGAAGCCGGTGCGCTCGACCGCACCACGCGTCGCATCGAGGTCTGGCGCGGTCGAGGCTACCGTGGTCGACCCAAGCCAGAACTCAATGCCGCGCAAGAAGCCAACCCGTAACCACGCGATGCCTCAGCTTTCCATCGTCATTCCTACCTTCAATGAAGTCGGAAACGTGGCCGACGTAACCGAACGCGTCGCGACAGCATTGCCCGGCGTTGACTGGGAACTCATCTTTGTCGACGACGATTCTCTGGACAACACCGTCGTGACGGTGCGTGAGCTTGCGCGCACCGAGCCACGCGTGCGGCCCCTGCACCGCATCGGCCGACGCTGACTGCCCTCGGCGTGCATGAAGGCCTGCTCGCCTCGGCAGCGCCGCTGGTGGCTGTGATGCACGGCGACCTCCACCGCGACGAACGCCTGTTCCCAGCGATGCTGCAAGTCTTCAGGCGGATCCGCAACTCGATGTGGCGGTTGGAAGCCGCTATGTCGAAGGGGCGCAACGGGTGAAGGGGATCGATCGCACGCGAGGATGAGCCGGCCGGCCACGCGCCTGAGCGCTGCAGTGCTCAGGGCCGACCGCCAAGACCCAATGAGCGGCTTTTTTATGATCCGCCACGCGACGGCGTTACGTTGCATCCGCGCTGGCATGTCGGGGGTGGGCTTCAAGATCCTGCTCGACCTGTTCGCGAGCTCGCCCTAGCCGCCGCGCTTTTGGGAACTGCCCTACGATTTTCGCACCCGTTTCACAGGTCAGAGCAAGCTCGACACCACCATCGCTTGGGAGTGTCTCATCATGTTGCTGGGCCGCTTTCTGGAGGCATCCTGCCCGTGCGCTTCATCGTCTTCGCCCTGGTGCGCGTGGCAGGGACGATGGTGCACATGGCCGTCCTTGCCATCCTCTTTAAGGACCTCGGTCTTCCTTTCATGGCAGCGCAGGTTGGCGCGACCCTGGCGGCGATGACCGGCAACTTTGCGCTCCACAATGTACTGACCTACAGCGATATGCGCCTGCGTGGCCGGCGATGGCTGACCGAATGGCTCTCCTTCTCGCTGGCTTGCAATGTCGGCGCGATGGCGAACATCGGCATCGCCGGATGGCTGTTCGATCGGCAGCCCGACTTCTGGGTCGCCTCAGCGATGGCAGGCATTCTGGTCGCCGCCGTGTGGAACTAAGCCGTCACGCAGGTCTACACCTGGAAAAATCCGCTAAGCATGATCGTCGATCAGTCCAACCGTGCAGTGTCAAAACGTGCCATTTGACGGGCCTTTGTCCGACGGACACGCTCGGCGCCCGGCCTAGCATGATCACCTCGGCGGTGTCGTCATCGCTGAACTCGCGGCCCGCACGCGCGGGCTTCTTTAAGCTCCCAGGAGAACGATATGGAACAGATGAACAGCGCGGTTTCGGACTGCATCAAGACTTGCCTCGAATGCCACCAGATCTGCACCGAAACGGCCGCGCATGTGCTTCACAGCGGCGGGGGTCACTCCGAACCCAAGCACCTGGTCGCGTTGCTCGACTGTGCGCAGATCTGCGCCGTCTCGGCGGATTTCATGAGCCGGCGCTCCCCGCATCACGCGCACATTTGCGCCGAGTGCGCAGAGATCTGCGAAGCTTGCGCGGCACTATGCGAAGCGCACGAGGACCCGGACGGCCAGATGAAGCGGTGTGCAGAGGTCTGCCGGCGCTGCGCCGAGAGTTGCGCCGAGATGGGCTCGGCTTAAACGGACACGTTGGCACGCCCGGCTTCACGAGATCGCTCGCTTGTTTGTCCAGATCGAACCAGCGCTTTTCGGCTTTTTTAACCCCGGCTTCGCATGCTCCCCATCGACTAGAAAGCGATGATTCTGAGCGAGGTCGGTGTGTGGGTGCTGCCCTTACCAGACGGTCCGTCTCCCGTGCGACGACCGGGCACTTCAGACTCACAAGCAGGGATCTCGCAGGCGGCGCAAGAGGACCGCATAGCGCCGCGGGTCGAAGCCGAGGGTGGGGTCAAACCATCGAAGGCCTGTACATCGCCTACAGAAACGCGCACGGCGACCGAGAAAAGTGACACGCTACTTCTTAGGCGATGAAAGCAGATGACACCATGACGCGAAATCATCACCTTGCTGGCACGCCAGCCCCGAAGTCATCGCTCATAGATGTGGAACAGCTCGTCGGCGCGTAATACGCCGAGATCCCGGACCCCACCGTTCCTGCGCAGCGCGTCGCCTTTGGCACGTCCGGGCACCGAGGTTCGGCGGTCAAGCTTTCGTTCAACGAATTGCATGTTCTGGCCATCACGCAGGCCATTTGTGATTTCAGGGCCTGGCGCGGCGTCGACGGGCCGCTGTTTCTGGGCATCGACACGCATGCACTGTCACGGCCGGCCTGTGCGAGCGCGCTTCAAGTGTTGGCGGCCAACGGCGTCGACGTCATGCTGGCGCACGATGACAAATACACGCCGACGCCAGTGATCTCGCACGCGATCCTGTGTCATAACGTCGGGCGCGGTACCGGGTTCGCAGATGGCATCGTGGTCACGCCATCCCACAACCCGCCGGGAGATGGTGGCTTCAAGTACAACCCTCCGCATGGCGGGCCGGCCGGCCAGGACATTACCGACTGGATCGAAGCCACCGCCAACCGATTTCTGGAAAGGCACCTCGAAGACGTGAAGCAAATGTCGCACGCGTTGGCTCTGCGGGCCGCGACGACGCATCGCCACGATTTTTTGAGTGCCTACGTTGCTGACCTTGGCAATGTGATCGACATGACCCTAATTCGAGGCGCGAAGATCCGCATGGGCGTCGATCAGCTGGGGGGCGCCGGCGTCCATTACTGGCCGGCGATCGCCGAGCGCTATCGGCTCGATCTGACGGTCGTCAGCGATGTCGTCGATCCCACGTTCGCATTCATGACGCTCGACTGGGACGGGCAATCCGAATGGACCCATCGTCACCCTTCGCGATGCGGCGCCTGCAAGGTATGAGGGATCGATTCGACATCGCGTTCGCCTGTGACACCGATCACGACCGGCACGGCATCGTCACGCCCAGTGCCGGCTTGCTGGCGCCCGACCACTACCTATCGGTCGCGATCGACTACCTGTTCACGCACCGGCCGCAATGGAATGCGAGGGCTGCGGTCGGCAAGACGATCGTAAGCACGCGGCTGATCGAACGGGTGACGGCGCGACTCGGCCGTAAGCTGTGCGAGGTTCCCGTCGGGTTCAAGTGGTTTGCCGCAGGTCTGCAGGATGGCTCGCTCGGCTTCGGGGGGGAGGAAAGCGCAGGTGCGTCGTTTTTGCGCCGCAACGGCAAGGTTTGGATCACCGACAAGGACGGCATCGTCGCCGCCCTCCTATCCGCGGAGATCACCGCACGCCGTGGCCGCGACCCGGGCGCACTGTATGTGGATCTGACCCAGGAATTCGGCAGCTCGGTGACATGCCGGGTCGAGGCCACAGCGAGTGCACAGCAGAAGCAACAGCTGGCCGCCCTGTCATCGCAGGACGTCGGATCGACCGAGCTCGCCGGGGAAGAGATCGAGACCATCCTCAGCCATGCGCCGGGCAATGGTGCGGCAATCGGCGGGATCAAGGTCGTAGCGCGCAGCGGGTGGTTCGCCGTCCGGCCTTCGGGTACTGAGGACACCTACAAGATCTACGCCGAAAGCTTCAGCGGCCCCGAGCACTTGGCCCGCATTCTGGACGAAGCGCAAGCTATCGTCGATACGTCGTTTGCCGGTGTGACTTAGAGAATGATCACGTCTAGGTTCAGGTCGAGTTTGCTTGCGTGCCGCTTGTGGAGCACGGCCTGCGCCATGGCCTTTGCCAACTGGTCTTCGCCGAGCAACACGGTGGTCAACGTCTCATGCATCAGCTAGGGATGGTCTGCAAAACCGGCCCAAGCCTTGCATGATCTGAAGCCATGATTGCCAAACGCGTAACGCCGCCGAGTCAGCTTGGCTTGGGCCTGAAC
>LNAP01000137.1_pt1 | contig 20672 bp, 14 predicted proteins | sample 602601 | NCBI WGS metagenome assembly LNAP01 (sample SAMN02440304, study PRJNA202911) | soil metagenome | biome: Subtropical and temperate rainforests or woodlands; isolation source: soil samples (1 kg each in a 20% v/v slurry with milli Q water) were... ...
GTCTCATCGGGTCGGTTCCAGTATCCGGGGGTCACCTGTGGCCCGCGCACGCATATTTCTCCGCTTTCTCCCAGGGCTAGTTCCTTTCCTTCGTCGTTGCGTATGGATATCTCGGTGGATGGCACCGGCAAACCAATGGAGCCGTCGAACGTGACCTTGTCCAGCGGGTTGATGGTGACAGCAGGAGAGGTTTCGGTGAGGCCGTAGGCCTGGGCCAATGGCTTGCCGGTAGCCCTCAACCAGCGTTGCGCAACGACTTCCTGAACCGCCATCCCGCCGCCGAGAGTGATCCGCAAGGATGAGAAATCCAGTTTGGAAAACTCAGGGTTGTTGAGCAGCGCATTGAACAGTGTATTTACGCCGGTAATTGCCGTGAACTTGACCTTGCCCATGTTCTTGATGAGATCGGGAATGTCGCGGGCATTGATCACAAGCAGGTTCTGCGCACCCAACTTCATGAAGGTCAGGCAGTTGGCCGTGAGCGCAAAGATATGATACATGGGCAGGGCTGTGACGATGCATTCCTTGCCTTCGGTCGTGTATGGCTTGACCCAGGCATGGGCTTGGCACAGGTTCGATACCAAGTTTCCATGCGTGAGCATTGCGCCTTTCGCCACACCGGTAGTACCACCCGTGTACTGCAGGCATGCAAGGTCGCCGTGCGTAAGCGTCACAGGCGTATACCGGGCATTTTTTCCGGCCTTTAGCGCCTGCTTCAGACTGATTGTGCCGGGCAGCTTCCAGGCTGGAACAAGTTTCTTTACGTGTCGTACAACCAGATTGGTAATTGCACCTTTTACCGTCCCCAGCATTTCGCCTATCGACGTAACCACGATATGTCTGATGGCCGTATTGGGCAGCGCTTTTTCCAGGGTGGCGGCAAAGTTTTCAGCGATGATAATGGTCGTAGCGCCCGAGTCCACTAGCTGGTGCGTCAATTCGGCGGGCGTATACAAGGGATTGGTATTGACGACCACAGCGCCCGCGCGTAGTGTACCGAACAGGCAGATTGGATACTGCAGCACGTTGGGCAGCATCAAGGCCACACGGTCGCCTTTCTGCACGCCGATCGCTTGCAGCCATGCAGCGAAGTGGCGCGAATGGGCGTCCAGCTCGCCGTAGCTCATCCTCGTGCCCATGCTGATGTAGGCGGTGGCCCCGGAAAATCGTGCACAACTTTCCTCGAACATGGCCACAAGCGAACTATAAGCGTTCGCCTGCTCGGTGATGTCGCCAGGTATGCCGGGCGGGTAATGATCAAGCCAGATGCGTTCCATGGTGTGTCCCCATTCTGTTATATCTATCCGGGCAGGGCCGTGCTCTTGCGACCTGGCCTCCGGCATTCATGCAGCAAGTGCGCGCACCGTCTCGCTCTGCTTCCCTTAGCATAACCGACGGCCCCCTGGCTGACGTCGACATCCAATTTCACTCACGCGCAGGACTGTTAGTTGCTGTTGGCGCAGACTTGGCGCGCCGGCATGGCGCAAATGCCATCCGGATGGCTCCATACCATCACAACTTCCGAAGCAAGGAGCGCAAGCATTGTGTTGAATGATCCCCTGGTGCTTATCTTGATGTATTTTGTTGTGCCCCTTTGGCTGGCCGCTGGATTCGCCGACTGGTTATGCCATCGCGCAAGCCATATTGAAACGACATCGGGGCCCAAAGAGTCGGTATTTCATCTACTGCAGTTCGGTGAGGTGGGCTTTGGCCTGTTGGCCGTGATTTTTCTCGGGATCAACGCCGGCATAATCGCATTCATAATGCTTATGTTTGTCGTACACGAGGCCACCGCATTGTGGATGCCAGGCATCGTTAGCGAGACAACGTCCGCTGTTGTCTCGCGCCTTTGCCGGGCATCGGGTTAGAAGCGATGCGATACTTGTACCCCGATCAGGTTGGCATTCGAATCGTAGTTGCCGCGAACGGTTCCTTTGGTTGGGTCCGTATCGTTGTTGATTGACGTGTTCTTGAGAAACAAATGGGTGTATCCCACGTCCACGGTCGTCCGGTCGTTGATGTTGTATTGCGCGCCCACGGAGACCCAATAGCGGTTGTTGTCCGGCAGCGATGTGGGACGGTAGGTGTCGGAGTCGACAGGAGACTGGTCCCAAGCGAGGCCGCTCTTGAGCGTCCACTGCTGGTTCAGCCTGTAGTTGGCGCCCAGGGCCACACGCCACGTATCGCGGAATCGGAGGTCCAGACTGTCTTGCCCAAGCGGGCCGTTATCAATGTCCAGGGACTTGATACTGCTCCAACCCGTCCATGAAACGTCTGCAAGAAGCTGCCATTTGCTGTTCAGATCATGCACTACGCTGAATATGGCGGTGTCCGGTAATTCCACGGAGGTGGCGGCATTCACGCTGCGGGCAGGTATTGGCGCCGGCACGCTTTGATTGGTCAACTTGGTAGAACCATCCGGGTCGATCTTGACCTTGGACCGATAAGACAGGCCGATACGGGTTTCCGGTGTGACTTGATACTGAGCACCCAGGTTCCAGCCCCAGCCGTCCCCCTTGAGCTTGACCGTAGCGTCAAGATCGCCCATGTATCCAACGGGACCCATTGCAGGTACGGCCCGGCTGAACTCGGCATCCAGGTACATCCAATTGACACCGGCGCCCAGCGAAAGACGGTCGTTGACCTTGTAAGCGATCGAGGGATTCACGTTAATGGTCTTGATTTCGAACTTTTTGGAGTGATACCGCCCTGTCCAGTTGCCGTCCTCGTATTCGGTCATCAAGCCGAATGGCGCACCGACGCCCAGGCCAAGGTACCAACTTGGCGTAAGTTCCCACGACAGGTAGGCATTGGGCACGACGGCCCAGGAGCCGGCATCGCCGCCATTCGGGCCCGTTGCGCCGGGTACCCTGCTGCCCTCGTTGTCGAACTTGAACGATGGGCGGATTGCCGTTAGCCCGCCTGAAACATTGACGCCCTGCAGGCGCGTCATCCCAGCGGGATTGTAGTAAATGGTGCTGGCGTTTTCCGCTATTGCGCCCGAACCCGCATAGGCGTTACCTAGTCCGCTGGCGTTTTGCTCCATGATCTGGAACCCTGCCGCATGAGCATTTGCCGCGGCAAGTCCGGCTACGACTGCGGAAATAATGCGTATCGACGAAACTACCTTTTTCATTTGTCACCTCCAGTTGAGTCGTTTTTATATGTATGTTGCGTGATCGGCTGCCGGGCTCTGACTCTTTTGTTGTAATGCAGCGGTCCCCCAGTAAACGGGGCGAACCCTGTGCCAAAAATTACCCCGGCGTCAGCAAGATCGGCGTCGTCTACGATGCCGCAGTTTACCTGTTCCTGTGTCTTCTCGATCAGCGGAGTAATGAGTCGTTGTTCAAGCCCGGCGGGAATAGGTCCGCTTTGCTGTTTCACGGGTTTGTTGTCTTTCCATTGATAAAAGCCCCGGCCCGTTTTACGGCCGAGCTCCTGGCGGGCCAGGTGAGTTTCCAGGCAGACAGGTGTGCTGGCCTGGCCTGTCAGATGTTGACCGGCGTCCCGCGCGATATCCAGGCCCACGGTATCGATGAGTTCTATCGGGCCCATCGGCATGCCGAAAGCCACCATTGCGGCGTCGATGGTTTCGGGCCGAATACCTTCATCAACGCAGCGCATGGCCTCGAGCATGTAGGGTGCAAGTACGGCATTGACCAGAAAACCGGGTGTACTTCGAACCGGCAGCGGCAGCTTGTCGATCTGGCCGACGAAGGCATGCGTGGCGATTAAGACGTCGGGGTCCGTTTCCGGCGTTTCAACCACCTCGACCAGTGGCATCTTGGCCACAGGATTGAAAAAGTGAATGCCGACCAGCCGTTGCGGCGACTGCAGGCCATTGCGTAGTTCTTCAATGGAAATACTGGAAGTATTCGTGGCCAGGATGGCGCCCGGTTTCATTAGCGGCTCGATCTGTGCGTAAAGACCGCGCTTGATTTCGGCATTTTCAGTAATGGCTTCGATCACCACATCGGCGCGCCGCAGCCCTTTGCCATTCAGGTCGGGTATGAGGCGGTCGGCGGCGGCGCGCGCTTCACGAGGAATTTTCTTTTTTTGTTTAAACAAGGCGTTGGCGCGACCCTGCGCAACGGCGATCCGGCTGCGATCCTGATCCTGGAGGGTTACCGTCAGGCCCTTCAAGGCGCACCACGCGGCGATATCCCCGCCCATGACGCCGGCACCGATGATATGCACGTGTTCAACAGGCGGGGCGTCGCGTCCTTTCTTACCTAAGCCCTTGAGCCTTTCCTGGAGGCCGAATACTCTCACTAGATCCCGGGCCGTGTCTGAACGTATCAGGCGATCGACCAGCTCGGGCGCCTTCAGGGCATTGCCGTCATGCTTGGCCCATATTTCCAGTATGGCGCGGGGCGCGAGATAGTGGTGGTGTGGATCACGGGTATTCAGTTTCTTGGCTGTCTGCCTCGCAACCAGCGAACGCAGCGGCCGCATGTTAAGCCACGCACCCAGGCCGCGCGCTTTATGCGGGGGCTTGCCGCTGACCACCAGCCTGGCAGCGGCCTGTGTCATAAGGCGTGGCGCCACGATCCCATCGGCCAGGCCTGTCTTGGCCGCCTTGCGTGCATCCTGAGGCTTTCCGCTCAACATCATGTCGAGCGCGAGCGGCGCACCTATGGTTTGCGGGAGCCGGCGCATGCCGCCCCAGCCCGGAAAGATGCCGAGCATGACTTCGGGCAGGGACAAGGAAGTGCCGGGATGGTCCACGACCAGGCGGTATCGGCAGGCCAGGGCCAGCTCCAGCCCTCCCCCGAGGCAATGGCCCTGTATCAGCGCAAGCGTTGGATACGGTACTGCAGCCAGGCGGTTGAACAAGTGCCAGCCGCGCGAAACCAGTTCGGTGGCCTTTTGAGCCGTGTCCAGCCCGGCAAATTCATTGATATCGGCCCCGGCAATGAAGCCGGCGTCTTTGGTCGAGTGAATGATCAGGCCGGCCGGCAGCTTGCGGTCGAAATGGTCCAAGACTTGGCTCAATTCTTCCATGACCTCCGCTGACAAGCGGTTTACCGGGCTGTCGGCACAGTCGATGGCCAGCCACGCCAGTTTATTGGCGTCGACCTTGCAACTGAAATGACGAAGGCCTAGTGTGTCGAAATCGCTAGTCATGTTTCCGCCTTTGTGTCGCAGGTTTCTATCAGCATGGCGCCACCCTGGCCGCCTCCTATGCAGATCGTGGCAATGCCGCGTTTCAGATTCCTTGCGCGCAGCGCATTCAGCAGATGCAGCACGATGCGCGCGCCCGACGCGCCGACCGGATGGCCCAGGGCAATGGCCCCGCCATCCACATTCAGGCGGCCAAGGTCAAGCAAACCGAGCGCATTGCGACCCAGGTTCTCCTGGCACCAGCTTTCATCGTTCCAGGCGGCGACGCACCCGAGCACTTGGGCCGCAAAGGCCTCGTTCATTTCCCACAGGTCCAGGTCATTGAGCCCAAGCTGATGACGTTCGAGTATGGGCGTTGATGCATGCACTGGACCCAGGCCCATGGTGGCAGGGTCCAGGCTGGCCCATTGCGCATCGCTGATGCATCCCAGCGGCTCGAGCTGATAGCGATCGACGGCGTCTTGCGAAGCGAGCAGCAGCAAGGCTGCTCCGTCGGTTACCTGCGAGCTGTTGCCGGCCGTTATGTTGCCCCAGGGTTTGTCGAACACCGGCTTGAGATTGGCCAGCTTGGCGGGCGTCGAATCTTCGCGTATGCCATCGTCCTCGGCATACAGCTGACCCTTTTGGTCCACCAGCGGGACGATTTCGTGAAATGCCCCGGCGCGTTGCGCGGCCAGCGCACGCATGTGGCTCTCGGCGGCATAAGCATCCATCTGCTGCCGACTCAGTCCGAAGCGATGTGCGATGTTCTCTGCCGTCTGGCCCATCGACAGGCCCACGACCGGGTCGGTAAGGCCCTTGAGCAGGCCGATGACGGGTGCCAGGTACCCGGGGCGCAGGGTTGTCAGCGTGGCCAGTTTTGCGCTCAGGCTGCGGCTTTTCCCCCAGGCCGCAAGCCATTGGACCATCTCGTCCGTGAACAATATAGGGGCCCGCGACAGCGCGTCGACGCCACCGGCCAAAACGAGTTTCGAACGGCCGGTCTGGATGGCCATCACGCCTGAGTCCAGGGCCTGCATGCCCGATGCGCAGTTGCGCATCACGGTCCAGGCCGGCACCTTGTAGCCGCAACCCATTCTCAGGGAAATCACCCGCCCGATATTGGTTTCATCCGGCGAAGGTGCGGCACAACCGATAATCACTTCGTCCAGATCGGTTGGATTGAATGGCTGCCTCAGCAGTAATTCGCGTCCGGTTTGAACGGCCAGATCGGACGCGGCAAACGGGCCAGGCGCATTGCGGGCCTTAAGGAAAGGGCTGCGAGCCCCATCTACGATATATACCGGTACAAAAGCCATTGCGCGATGTTCCTTATGCAACGTTGCGTTCGGGCGCGGGCGCTTGCTGGCTGGCGCTACGCAGGTCAAAGGGGAAATCGTCCACGGCAATGACACGGTCTCGCAATGCGTTGCGCAGGCGGACCGATTCATATTCGTCGTCCGTAATGCCGCCGGCGGCATGTACCGCTTGCGCGATATCCCGCACATTCGCCGCGGGATTGTTGTCGAGTTGGCCCGTCTTTTCGAACTGTCGGATCTTGCGGTCTATGGACTCGGTGCCCACGCTGGCCATGAACGCGGCTTCGATGACGCCGATGGGTTCATTGGTGTCCTGGGGTACGTAACTGTCGTGGGTAAGGCGATCGCGGGCGGCGCCCGGCTTGGTCAGCAGGCGCGCCACTGCCTGGCCGAGTTCGTCGGAAGGCGGCGCCACGGGGTGCCCGAACGGAAATACCAGCATGCGCAAACCCCAGGCAACGGCGCGATTGGGGAAGTTCTTCAGTACGCCTTCAATAGCTTCCTGCAGCTTGTACATGGCATCCTGGATAGCCCAATGTGCCAGGGAAGCATCGTCGGCCTGGCGGCCGTCGTCGTCAAAGCGCTTGAGCGTTGCCGAGATGAGATACATCTGCGACAGGATGTCGCCCATTCGGGCCGAGAGACGCTCGCGCCTTTTCAGCGATCCACCCAGCACCAGCATGGAGGTATCGGCGAAAACCGCGAATGCGCTGGAATAGCGGTTCAGCAGTCGGTAATAGACTTGCATTTCAGGTGCGACATCAGCGTCGATCCGGCTGAAACGGCCTGCTGTCAGGGCAAGGCCCAGTGAGCGAAACACATTGCCCATGGTGTAGCGGACGTGGCCGCACAACGCCTGGTCGAAGTCATGCAAGGCCTTTTCGGGGTCGGCATGATTCGCCGCGTGCAATTCGGCCAGCACGTAGGGATGGCAACGTATGGCACCCTGGCCGAATATGATCAGGCTTCGGGTCAAAATATTGGCGCCCTCAACGGTGATCCCCACTGGAATCTGTTGGTAGGCGCGTCCCAGGAAATTTTGCGGCCCCAGGCAAATGCCTTTTCCACCGATAATATCCATGCCGTCATTGACAACACTGCGGCCGCGTTCGGTCAGATGATATTTGACAATAGCTGAGACGACGGACGGTTTTTCCCCGAGATCAACGGCCACCGCCGTCATGCTGCGTGCTGCGTCAATGAGGTAGGTGTTGCCGCCTATACGGGCCAGCGCTTCTTCGACGCCTTCGAATTTGCCGATGGGAGTACGAAATTGAGTGCGCACCAGGCAATATGCACCCACGGCCCGTGATGTCATCTTTGCCATACCGGTGAATGAAGATGGCAGCGAGATCGATCGGCCGGCGGCAAGACTTTCCATCAGCATGCGCCATCCCTGGCCGGCCATTTGCGGGCCCCCTATGATGAAGTCGAGTGGCATGAAGACGTTCGTGCCCCGGGTGGGACCGTTCATGAACATCGCGTCCAGCGGGAAATGGCGACGGCCTGTCTCGACGCCCGGATGGGTGGCGGGGACCAGTGCGCAGGTAATGCCGATATCTTTCTTGGTTCCGAGCAGACCTTCGGGGTCATACAGCCGGAATGCCAGCCCCAGGAGCGTGCACACCGGTGCCAGTGTGATGTAGCGCTTGTCCCAGGTTACGCGCATGCCCAGCACTTCACGCCCCTGCCATTGCCCCATGCAAACGATGCCGCTGTCCGGTATGGCTGCCGCGTCCGATCCTGCCCACGGACTGGTCAGCGCGAAAGCCGGAATTTCCTCTCCGATTGCCAGCCGCGGCAAGTAGTGGCTTTTCTGTTCGTCGGTGCCGTAGTGCAAGAGCAACTCGGCGGGCCCCAGCGAGTTGGGAACCATTACCGATACAGAAAGCGCGGAGTTGCGGGTGGACAGTTTGGTGATCACTTGCGAATGGGCAAGCGCCGAAAAGCCGCGGCCGCCATACTCCTTCGGGATGATCAGGCTCAAGAAACGGTTTTCCTTGATGTATTGCCAGAGTTCTTGCGGCATGTCGTGCAATTCACGCGTTACGTGCCAGTCATCGATCATTGCGCAAGCAACTTCCACCTCGTTGTCCAGGAAGTCGCGCTCTTCCTGCGTCAGTGTCGGTTTCGGTATGGCGTGCAGCTTGGACCAATCAGGCTTGCCGCGGAACAGTTCGGCTTCCCACCATACCGTGCCTGCCTCGATGGCATCGCGTTCTGTGTCGGACATTTGCGGCATGATGCGCCGGTATAGCGCAAGCATGCGGCGTGATATCAAGGCGTGGCGTAGCGGCCTTACGCCCAATACGATGACGATGCCAGCGGCAATGACGGTCATTGTCAATAGAAAAGTACTCATGCGACATTCCTTTGTTCAGGGCTCTTGAGCGTGCCAGGCAAAGGAGCGCGCAGGCCGCCCAGCAAGAAGCTCAATAGACGGGCAAGCAACATTTCCGCATCGCTTGCATCGCCGGATTCGGGTTTGGGCCAGTTCATGGCCAGGCGCAAGGTTTCGGTGCCTGAGATGGCATACGAGGTGGCCCCGAGCATGAAATGAAAGCGCCAGACGATTTCGTCTTCAGGCACGTCCGGCAATGACTTGAGCAAGGCCTGCTTGAAGCGCTCGATAACGCCGGTGTGTTCGTCGATGAACATGGTACGGATGAATCCGCCGGGGTCCGACATGCTTCGCTCGAGCAGCGGCACGAAAGCTTTCTGGCCGTGGCTCGCGCGGGTTGCATGGCGAACCAGGGGGCCGAAAAACGACTCCACGATTTGAGATGGTTTGAGCGGCTGGCCCTGTGCTGCGTCTTCGAGCGCATTAAGGAGGTCAAGGCGTTCCTGGTTCAATGCCGCCAGCCGACGCTGGAAAACGGCATGCACAAGTCCATCTTTGGAGCCGAAGTGGTAATTGACCGCCGACAAGTTGACACCAGCGGCCGCAGTAATCTGCCGCATGGATGTATTGTCGTGCCCCTGGTCCGCAAACAACTGTTCAGCGGCATCAAGAATGACGGTACGAGTGGGGTTCGCGCGGTGTAAAGACATAGGCTCTAATTCAAACGTTTGTTTGAATGTACGCGCTATCACTGCAAAATGAAAGCAGTGTTTACACTAGGCCCCTGTCCAAGGGGCAGCCTGGGGCGTACGCGTCCTAGAAGTAATATGAAACGCCAATATACAGCGCTGGTATGAATTTGTATTTCTCGACCTTGTCGTTGAACTCGCCGAACTGTTCATTGATGGCGCGGTCGGTCGCGGACGCATTGATCTGACGGGCCAGGTCGTAGGTCGGACCGGAGACGTCATACGAGGTCTTGGGTTTGCCAGCGTAATACACGCCCAGATCCGCCACAAAACCCCAAGTGTTGGCTTTTTGTTGTGAGACATTGAGGCCATAGCCAATACCGATATAAGGAGTCAGCGCGCGGTACTTGGCTCTGGCTGTGTAGGTGTCGCCCGCGCCCAGCTTCAATGTGTTTCCGTTCAGGCGGATGCCATTGGCATCACCCGTCAGCTCGGTGTTGCGCCATGTCAGGCCACCGGTCAGGCGAAAGCCATTGTCTGCCGGAAACCAATCCAGAAAAATGCTGGCATTGTCATTCTTCAGTTTGCCTGAATAGTCGACCGAACCGGCGGTAAAGTCACGATTGAGCGAACCGATGGTCGTAACTTCACCGCGCAAGGTGAATGCCGGATTCAGTCCATAGGCATAGCCGACGCCGGCACCCAGGAAGCCAGCTTTGGCATAAACGCTATGCTTGGCATCCTGGCCGGACGAGGATTGTGAAAAGGCAGGTGCGCAAAGCAGGCCGGACAAGGCGGCCGCACAAAATGATTTCGAGATAAGGGTCATGATAGGACAGCTGTAGAAGAGGGGAGAGGGACAGCGGGAAACCAAAGTGTAGAACGGTCGATACGAAATCAATCGGTCTAAAAGGCAATGGCATTGTGTCCTGCTCCGCGCTTAGACGCAGCTTCCGGTCTACGCCTTGAGCGGCGTAAACCGGACTTCTACAGAGCCCGTATAGCTAGATGTGGGTGACGAACTTGGTGACCAGGTAACCGTCGAAGGTTTCCAGGCCGCCTTCGCTGCCGATGCCGCTGTCCTTGACACCGCCAAACGGCGTTTCGGGCAGTGCGCTGCCGAAATGGTTGATGTTGACCATGCCGGCCTCGATATTGTTTGATGCCTTGGTGGCCGTCTGCAGTGAGTTCGTGAAGACATAGGACGCCAGGCCAAAGGGCAGGGAATTGGCGCGCCGGATGACGTCGTCGGTATCGGAAAACCGTGAGATTGGTGCGATGGGGCCGAAAGGCTCTTCGGTCATCAACATGGAGTCCTCAGGCAGGTCCGTCACCACAGTGGGCGAGAAGAAATGGCCCTTGCCGGCGATAGGTTCGCCGCCCAGCACGATCTTTCCGCCGCGTTCACGGGCATTGTCCAGGAATTTCGTCATGGTCGGTACGCGTCGTGCATGCGCCAGTGGCCCCATTTGGGTTTCAGGATCCAGGCCATCGCCAACCTTCACGGTTTTCAATGTATTGACGAAGGTTTCCAGGAACTGGTCATAGACGTTGTCATGCACATAAAAGCGCGTAGGCGAGATGCATACCTGGCCAGCGTTGCGTACCTTAAAGCGAGCCAGCTGTTTGGCGGCACGGTCGATGTCGGCATCTTCGAACACAATAACGGGTGAATGGCCACCCAGTTCCATGGTGACGCGTTTCATGTGTGCGCCAGCCAGCGAGGCAATATGTTTGCCCACAGGCACCGACCCGGTGAAGGACACCTTGCGTACGATGGGTGAACGGATCAGGTAGTCGGATACTTCGGAGGGCACGCCCCACACGATGTTGAGCACTCCAGGAGGCAAGCCGGCATCGTGGAACAGGCGGGCAATTGCCATGACGGCACTAGGTGAGTCTTCAGGGCCTTTCAGGATGATGGTGCATCCTGCGCCAATGGCGGCGCAGACCTTGCGTATGGCCTGGTTATAGGGGAAGTTCCAGGGCGTGAACGCCGCGCAAACGCCAATAGGCTCGCGCAGTACCATCTGGCGGATCTCGGGGCTACGCGGAGTGATGATGCGGCCATAAATACGGCGACATTCTTCGGCGTGCCAGTCGGCATGGTCGGAGCATGTCATGATTTCGCCAACGGACTCTGCCAAAGGCTTGCCCTGGTCCAGCGTCATGTTGCGACCGATTTCCTGGGCACGGTCGCGCGAAAGCTGGCCGACCTTACGCAGAATTTCAGAGCGCTGCATGGGCGAGCTATGGCGCCAGGTTTGGAAGGCGCGCGCGGCCGCTGCCAGAGCGCGGTCCAGATCAGCCTTGTTGGCATGCGGCAGGTGACCCAGGACATCGAGGGTCGAAGGGTTGGTGACTTCTTCAGTCTTGCGGCCTTCGCCGCTTACAAATTCACCGTCTATATATAGGGCTAGTGTGTTCTTCTCTCTGTCTGAGGGGAAATGACTCGCCATCCAATGGATCTAAGGAGCCTCGGGCTTTAGCATCCTCGATTCTAACTTCCTTAGTTGCTTGCATACAACGACGATGCACGTTCTTGCCAGTTAAATCATAATCTGGTTGGGGTCGCTCCCCTTCGCTCATTTCCCAAAAAGTGCGGACGTTCCGAATGCGACTTCAGACGCGTCATTCAATACTTCGTGCTCGCCAACTCCGATCGAACGATTGTCAATAAGAAACCAGCATGTTAAAGAACAAGCCTTTAGTCCGGTCGGCGGCGCCACCTCCAACATCAAAGCGATACTGCACAGTAAAGTCCATATACGATTTCGAGGCGTTGTAGTGATCATCACGGAACCAGTAGCGTACGGTTACCCCTGGTCCCACAGCGGCTCCCCATGAAGCACCCGAACCTTGAAGATCAAGTCGGCCCAGACTGTCGCTTTGAATGCGGGTTTTATCCCAATACTTGTCTGCGGCCATGACAACGTGCGGGAAGAGGACAAGATTATTCACGATCCGGTCGAGGCGAAAGCTGCGACCGACGCGAGCCTCTGCCGTGACAAAGGCCCGGTCTCTGTATAGCCGCCCCGGCTCTTCGAACGTGTTTTCCAGTGTGCGTCCATGAATATGGGCCGACGAGTTCTGCCAGTAATATCCTGCCTGAACATAGCTGTCGACAGTAAACCAGCTTGGCACGTCGGTGCGCAGTTCCGTGCCTTCATAATGCGCATAGGTAGCGTACGCGAGCCAAGGTCCGCTGTCCGCCGCTGTCTTATAAGAAGCCGTCACTTTCGTGGGGTTCAAGGCGTGGCAGTCTTTTGCACCGATTCCGCTTTCACGTGTGGCTCTGCCTGAATTGAATTGACGTTCAAGGCCGAACGTCAGCTGCAGTTCAGTCGACGGTGTAAATCTTAAACCGAGGGCGCCTACTGTGCTGGGGAGGCCAGAAACGCTTTTGAACCTCTGACTAGTATCCACGGGTCCGATGCAAGGGTCCGTCTGGGCAGCAAGACCGCTAGCTGAGCTATATAGCGTGTTGCTTGCACGGCCATATACTTCAAATACGCGCGTTGGCGTATTGAGGAAGGCCGAAGGTCGCCAGTAGCCCTCCGCGACACTAAAGATAGCGTCGCCGGGCTGAATCAGCGGTGTGCCGCCGGTGCCAGATGATAATGCGCGGCCCGCACGATATCCGATCGCAACATAGCCGCCCCATTCACGTCCCAGGCCTGCGATATTCTGACGGGTCGCGTAACGTCTATCGGAAGACAACTCGAACATGCCGGCATCCGCGTTGTCGATTGCCTCCTTCAGCGTTAACGCTGCACCGCGTTTGTCGCCAGCCGAGGCTTGAGCATAGCCCTCATCCAATATAGCCGAGGGGGGAGCACGTCCCGTTGCTCTTGCAGTTCGGAAGTCTTTGAGAGCGAGCGTGGGTTGACCGAATCGTTGACGCAAATACCCTCTTTGCATCAACAGTTCGACATCGCCTGGATGCGACGCCAGCAAATCATCGATCAAAGCCAGGGCTCGTGCAGCTTGAGCATCGTCGCCTGCGGCCAGAGTAGTAATTAACAGGCGCTTCCAGCGCACATCATTGGGCGCTAGGGCGATGGCCTGCTGAGCCTTGGCAAGCGCCATGGGGTAATCCTGTTGAGCGTATGCAGTGTAAGCCTCCTGGGCTGAGGCAGTCGCCTGTCGATCGCGCACTGCGGCCGCGTCTGCCGACACGGAGGATCCGAGTTTGCTTGAATGCGCGCCGTCACGAGGCGACGGGTAATTCCCGGACTCGGAGCCAGCCACCGCGCTAAGCGCGGGGTCGCTCAAGCCTGCCGCGATCGCCTGGCGGGCCTCATTCCGTGCCTGGTCGTTCCGGCCCTCCTTCTGCAGGGCGTAAATCAGCAACAAGCGCAGGCTTGCCAGATCCGGCCTAAGCTTGATAGCCGATCTTGTCGCCTCCTGTGCTGCCGCGAAATTGCCGCTATTGAATGCCTTATAGCCTCGGTCTGCATGTTTCCATGCTTGGCCGCTCAGCGGGCGCTGAGCTTTCTCTGCCGCGATCGACTTGTGAGCTGCAGCACGTGCCGTCGTCGTCTGCGGGAGGTTAAAGAGAATAGCTGTGAGCGCAAAGATGAAGGCGATATGGCGCATTCTAAAGGGCTCCCGTAGAAAGACTGGATTCGGTGTGACTCGGCCGGAGTAAGCCTTCCTGGTCCATTTGAAAGGAGAGCGCTTCATCCACAATGGAAGGCTCAATCATTTTCTCGCGAACAAGAACCTGACCCAGCACCATTCCCGTTTGCTGCTGTATCTTCAGTGCACGCTCCAAGTCAGCTTCATTTATTGCTTGCCAGGACAACAATAGGTCCCCTAACCGCTCCCGCTTGCGCACTAATTGCTCGTCCGACGGGAAGTCGTGCATAGTTTTATCCCAGACCAATGGCTTTCCGGTGAAAAGGTGAACGATGAACTGGCGCCAAGCGCGACCGGCTGCCATCGCGTTAATTGCATTGCCAAGCACCATACGTGGAATAGACAGCAGACCATGCTCCCATCCGTACATGCTGCTCACGAAATAAAAGCGCTGCACGGCACGAAGCAATAGTGCAGCAGAATTGGCTGCCATCAACGGGATCAACCAGCTGTCGGGAGCAAAAAGCGAGGGATAATAAACGGTCCACAGACCGAGATGGTCCGCTGCGACAAAGAGAAGAAAATTGAGCAGAAGAAAATACGCGGCGATTGCGATGAAGGACGTGACCAGACCCTTGCGATCGCGAAGCAGCAGATATCTGTTTGCCAGGCTTCCTTCCCAGCCCACCTGTGTCCACCCCTGCAAACTGATTCCCAATGTCCATCTCGCCTTTTGCCGGTATGCCGCACGGAACTTATCGGGGAAATATTCGCGCACGCTCATCGGTAGAGTCATTGAGTGAACTTTGAGTCCGCCCAAACCGAAGAATGCATGGCGCTGAGCTATATATTGCACTGGGAATTTGCCGAATATCTGCTTCATATTCCGGCGGGCCAGACGCGTGCCGATGTCGTAGTCTTCGGTAAGCGTTGCTGTGTTGAAAGGCTGGTTGTTGGTCTCGGCTGCCAAGTCGGCAAGGGCGCGTTTGGAAAAGCATGTTCCTACGCCCGCAGACGGTACCATTCCAGTGAGACTTTCGCGGACGACCAGATCCTTGGTATGCCACTCGGCAAATTCGTCCATATATGTTCCGGCGACAAATTCATGCCATCCCCTTTCGAGGGAAGTGACCGGTAGCTGGACAAAGTCAATTCGCGGCAAAAGATAATTAAAGTATTTAAGTTCGAGGGGATGCACCACATCTTCGCTATCGTGCAAGACCATGCCCGCAAACTTGATACCTCGTTTCTTTTCCTCGAGAAAAGCTGCTTGAACGATCCAGTTGAGACAATCTGCCTTATTAGTCGGCCCGGCATGGGGAACTTCGACCCGGATAAGATGGCGATAGCGCCGCCGCATACGCTCCACTTCTGCAATGGTCCGTGCATCATTGCAGTAAGTCCCGGCAAACAACATGTAGTTTTTGTACTCTAGCGTCGCGACCATGTTTTCCAGCATGGGAGCGATTACATCGAACTCGAGCCAGGCGGGAATCATAATGGCGAGATGCTGTTCGTCTTTCTCGCGAAGCTGCAGTTCGGTAAGGCGAGGATGATGCGGTCTGATCGTGAAGTAGCGGCGAAGGCGCCTTAGCCAGAACCACGTGTCGATGAACAGATCATCCGCCGTGGACACAAATATGGAAACGCCGACTATCGCAGCGAGGAACTCCAGCGAGCGATAGTAGTCGGCAAAGAAGTACGGCCAAGACAAATTAGACATCGCATGCGTTCTATTTTTTCTCGCGTCGCCGGCCCGCTTTATAAGCCAGTGCCAGGAGGACAACAAAAAACAGGACAATAGCTGATATCAACGGCACGCCCCATGATAAATAATGACGCCATTCGTAAAACGCACTATTCGCTGCATCCGCGATTCGACTTGAATCCGGGTGAGCGCTATCTATCCATGCGACCGGTCCTTGTGGTCCGATTAGTGTCACGTCGCCCCGATCCAGCACATAGGCGGGCGACGGCGTGTCAAGGGATTCGCCATGGCTTTGCCATATCAAACCACGGTGGCCACCGGATTCAGCAACTTCAATCGCTGTAATGCCGTCCAATCCAGTGATGTCGAGCCATGTCACGCCGCGCTTTGCAACGGCGATTTTGCCCGACTGCGTCACCCCGACCTTGGATTCGACGCCTTCCACCGGGACATTCATGGCAATAAAAGCGGTCTGTGGTTGTACCGGTTTCCCTTCGGGAACGGACACCAGTTTGGTGTGTGTCGCCGATAGTCCTGTGGCCACTGCCAGCCGCGCTATTTGCATGATGCGAGCGTTGCCTTGGCCTGCCCAGGTATCCGGTACGATCAGGTCCGGGGAAGAAGCAAGAGAAGGCAATAGACCAATGAAGGTTCCATCTGGCTCTGCTTTCCCTATTTCCAGATAGCTGGTGGGCAATACACTGACCGGATAGCCCCGGACCGACTGAGCGCACCCGCTGGCCACAGGAAGACGCTGGACTTCTACGCGCAGCTCATTACTCAAGCGCAGTGCATAGCCAGGGATGCGCGCGGAAATGCGCTGCTTTTCTCCGTCGGCACGTAATTGGGCTGCCGTGAGCAAGGTGTCGTTCAGCAGTACCGAGACCACCGGGGAAGTGCCCGAGGAGTCGGGAGCAATGGCCAGATCCAGTGCGAAGCGGGTTGGCATCTGGCCATTAGGCGATACGGCGCCCAGGGCGAACTCGCTCGTCCAGTGCCCCTGGTTCGAAACTTGGAAGCTTCTGAATGAAGCGCCGAGGCTGGATAAGCGTATCTGATTTTCGTTGGTGAAGTCGGGGCGAGAGGCTGCTTCAACTCGAACACGGCTGGATGTCAAAATCTGGCGCCAGGTATCGGAAAGCAGGCCGGCGGCCTGTGGTCCCGCTTGCGCGCGAACAGCAATGATAGGGCGAGATCCGGAAATCTCCACCCACAGGTCGGCGTTTAATGCTTCGCCCCCCGTCAAGGCGGACCGCTCGCGCCATGCGTCCATCGCCGCTGTCGCCGCGACATCTGGAGCCAGCGCCTCGGCCAGTGCATCGAGGGCTGAACCCATTTTTCTGCGTAGGCTCTCGTCGATGATGACGATATTTCCAGTCGCCGCCTGCGCATCCAGCAGAATGAGTGCGCCGATGTCCGCTTCTGTGCCAATCTCAAACCCTGATTGTGCGCGTCGTATTGCATCAAAAACACTAGTTTGACGCATGGCGTCTGGGATACGGATGCCTTTCGTGTCAATGACATCGCCGATCTTGGGGAATTGACCGACTTTGACACGCTTTCCCGCTCGTTCAAGAACAGTGGCGATACGCCAAGCCGCATCAAACGCAGCCGCGCTGCTTTGCTCGTCGCCGACGAGCAGCAGCGGATCGGGCGGCAAAGCGCCCCACGCCGACTTTAATGAAAAAGGAAGGGCGGTCCTGTAGCGATAACTTATGCCGGTTTCATCGCTGATCGATAGCGTGCTCAAACTTGCGGGCGTGACTTGGCATGCTTGAAGATCGTGGTTGGAAAACCAGTTGATACCCAGCCGGACAAAGCCGGAATTGCTCGATTGAAGTTCCAGCGGGATCGCCACTTCGACTGACCCCTCCTTATCGCTGAAAGATCTGATCATTACCGGCTGACCGTCGACAAGCAGTTGCAGCAGCGCTCCCGCCTCATCCATTAGATAGCGCGCCTTGAACTTCAGTACGATGTCATCCAATGCCACGGCCGCCGGCACTGGAAAATAGACTTCCTGGTAACTATCGGAACCTGGCGTGGCCGGACGCAACGTTATTCCCATGCTGCGTAAGGAATAGGCCTGCTTATCCCAGCCAGGATGGACGGAATGCTCCAAGGATAGATCGGTCGGCTCGGTTTCTATGGGCTGAGCGTTGGATATGAAGGAAAGGCTCAACCCAGCACCTAAGAGGATGCCATGAAGGACCCGTCGGGCCTTTGCGATGAGCCCTCGCCTTGCATCGCTCTTGGAGGAAGTGAAGTGCCGATAATTAAACATAGGAAGCCAAAACTGAATCATGAATATGTAATTCGGCAACGGGCCGCCCACATAATGCGTCAACAATCCGCCGACTTGCCAATCCATCGCCGTACGGATTGCTTCTTCTGCCGAAGCGCCGGTATTGCTCTTCGTCGTCCAGCAAAAGATTGACGTTGGCCACGATACGGCTAGCGTCGGTACCTACAAGCCTTGCCGTGCCGGCCGAAATTGCCTCCGGGCGTTCAGTAACGTCACGCATGACGAGTACCGGCTTCCCTAGGAAAGGTCCTTCCTCTTGAAGGCCACCTGAATCAGTCAACAGAATATGGGCGCGCTGCATAAACCATACGAAATCAAGGTAATCCAAGGGATCGATTAACTTCACATTCGGGGAGGAACCCAGCGCCACGTAAACCGGCCCACGGATATTCGGATTCGGATGAACAGGATAGACGATCTGTAGATCATCCCGCTTGGCCAGCTGCTTTAGCGCTACGCAAATACCATCGACGCCCGATCCGAAGTTCTCGCGGCGATGCCCGGTAACGAGCAGCAGACGGCGGGTAGGATCAAGCCAAGGGAAGCGTTGTTCGATCCCGGCGCGTAGATCGCTATCATTGAGCAACTTATCCTTCATTAAAGAAATTGCATCGATGATGGTGTTGCCCGTGACCCATAACCGTCCAGTGGCGCCAGCTTTTACCGCATTCCTGCGGGCAGCATCAGTAGGTAGGAAGAGGTGTGTGGAGAATATATCCAGAACGCAGCGATTCATTTCCTCGGGAAACGGCTGGCTCATGTCCCCAGTGCGCAGACCCGCCTCCACATGCCCGACGGGAATGCGCCGGTGAAAGGCGGCCAGACCGCAGGCCATTGCTGTGGTCGTATCGCCATGGACCAGCACATAATCCGGTTTGGTTTCTTCAAGTACATTGTCAATCTTTCGCATTAACCGCGACGCAAGTTGATTCAAGCTTTGATTGGGCTCCATGATGTCTAGATCGAAATCTGGCTTGAGGCCAAAAAGATCGATGATGGGGTCGAGCAAGCTACGATGTTGCGCGGTGACGCATAATGCGCTCTGAACATTGGCCTCTTGCTGAAGCGCGAGCACGAGCGGCGCCATTTTGATTGCTTCTGGACGGGTACCCAGGATTGAAAGAACTCTCACACTGCGTAGCCATTAAAGGTGCAATAGGAAATGTGGGATAACCACTTAAATTTTTCGGTGGAGCGGCGTAGGCTTTTGCGCTGGATTGCCATCGCGGGGCTGTTGCCAATCTCGAGCGGCGAAGGCCTACCTAAACCGTTTACGGCGACTTTTTTTCAGCCATGGAAAGAACATGTCGCGCAGCCTAATCAACAATGGGTTACGTTGATTAACAGAATGCGCCAATTCGGGTGCCGTCGAATTATCCTTCAGTGGATAGGAATTAACAAGGCAAACGATCAGTGGCAAATTGCCGACGCCACTATCAAAATGTTATTGGACAAGTGCCTCGATACGGGATTGTCTTTACAGATCGGGCTGCCATATGACGGCGACTGGTGGGATATGTTGCAGCTGAACAACGACTCCAAATTAATGGAGGCGTATCTGGAGACCACCGCGCGATATTGCACCGACTACCTTGCGCGTGCGGCTTGGCCGGATCATCCCGCCTTCTGCGGCTGGTATATCCCGTACGAAATCGAGCAACATAGCTGGTCTACGACGCAGCGCCGAGAGCTGCTAATTCCCTGGCTGGGGAAAATCAGTCAGGCGTGCTTGATGGCATACCCGGAACGCAGCCCCGGAGTTTCGACTTATCTGAGCGTCTTATCTAATAGCGCTCTGCTCCCTGATCTGTGGGACCAGATCTTAGCTGACGTCGCGCTGCATCCCATGATCCAGGACGGCGTCGGGATCAGCGGGCTATCCAATTACGTGGCGCTTGCACCGCTTCGCGGGTTGCTTGTGGATCGCGGCGTCGAGTTCGACCTGATTTTAGAGTTGTTCGAACAGACGTCTTCGCGGAGTGGAAGCGAGCCATTCGAAGCGCGTAGCGCGACCTACGGTAGGTTGCGTTCTCAACTAGAAATTGCAGAGTCCTACGGAGCGAAGGACATCGTTGCGTTTGCAGTGGATCCTTGGATGGTGGGCAACTCGCCAAGCGCACACAAGCTGCAGGCAGCATGGCGCGCCTCATATTGAGAGTGCCATCGCCTGTTCCCCGTGCGTGAAGGTTTGCATACCGCATCGACGCTTCGATGCATGGAGCGGGATTCCATATAGACAACGCTCTGGAATCGAAAATTGGTTGTTTTTGTAAGAAGATGGCGTAACCTTCTTATTCAGCCGGTTCAACTGTCAAAGGTGCGTTGTTCTCCTGGATGACCAATATTTACTTATTGTGCTTGCAATGTGGGCATAGAAAAGCTATCATACGAAACTTGCCTACAGTAGACGCCAAAGCAGCTTTACGTGGGCAATACGAGTTTTTTTAGCAGATTTCAACCCAGGGCTGGTGCAGCTGCCGGCCTGACGGGACCAAAACTGGTTGTGTGGCGCCACTAATCGTTAGTTGCGCGGTGCGGCTAAGTTGGAACAGGAAAAATCATGATCCAAATGCAGACCACGCTGGACGTGGCCGATAACACTGGCGCACGCAGAATCATGTGCATC
>LNAP01002032.1_pt1 | contig 20667 bp, 19 predicted proteins | sample 602601 | NCBI WGS metagenome assembly LNAP01 (sample SAMN02440304, study PRJNA202911) | soil metagenome | biome: Subtropical and temperate rainforests or woodlands; isolation source: soil samples (1 kg each in a 20% v/v slurry with milli Q water) were... ...
CGTGCAGCGAGGGCTCCAGGCGCAGCAGGTTGTGGCGTACCAGAAAGCTGGTTTCACCAATGATGTGCAGCGGCGAGTTGAGCAGCAGGTCGAGCGAACGCGAGATCACGCCCTCGGACGAATTCTCGATCGGCACCACGCCAAATTCGGCGCTGCCGGCCGCCGTGGCGCGAAACACCTCGTCGATGCTGACACACAGCACGCGTGACATGCTGCCGCCAAAAAACTGGATCGCGGCCTGCTCGCTGAAAGTGCCCGCCGGCCCCAGGTAGGCCACCCGTTGCGGTGCTTCGAGCGCGCGGCAGGCCGACATGATTTCACGCCAGATCAGGCTCAGGCTGAGGTCCTTGAGGGGGCCGCCGTTGTGTGCCTGCAAATTGGCAATGACCTGCGCCTCGCGGTCCGGGCGGAACACGGCCGAGCCGTCCAGCCGCTTGATGTCGCCCACTTCATGGGCCAGGCTGGCACGCTGGTTCAGCAGGGTGAGCAGTTCCAGATCCAGGGCGTCAATCTGGCTGCGCAATTCAGGAAGGGTTTTTGCCATGGGCGGGTTCAAGTAGGAGGCCCGCCCTCGGGCCGATGGCTGTTGGGAGTCGATCGCGGCGAGGGCGCCGCTCCCACCGGGCTTCGAAGTCACGCAGGTAATCCACCAGGGCCTGCACGCCCTCCAGGGGCATGGCGTTGTAAATGCTGGCACGCATGCCGCCCACCGATTTATGGCCCTTGAGTTGCAGCAAGCCACGCTCGCGGGCGCCGCTCAGAAAGACGTCGTTGAGCGTTTCATCGCGCAGGTAAAACGGCACGTTCATGCGCGAGCGGCAATCAAGGGCCACCCGGTTGAGGTACAGACTGGAGTGGTCGATGGCGTCGTACAGCAGTTCGGCCTTGGCGATGTTGCGGGCTTCAATCGCCGCGATGCCACCTTGGCGTTTAAGCCACTGAAACACCAGTCCGGCCATGTAGATGGCGTAGGTGGGCGGGGTGTTGAACATCGAGTCGTTGTCGGCCACGGTGCGGTAGTTGAAGGCACTGGGGCACATGGGCAGCGCGCGGTCGAGCAGGTCTTCGCGCACCACCACCAGCGTCAAACCGGCCGGCCCGAGGTTTTTCTGGGCACCGCCAAAGGCCAGCCCGACACGCGACCAGTCCACCGGGCGCGAGGCCACGTGCGAGGAAAAGTCAATCACCAGCGGGGCCTCGCAGCCCAGCGCTTTCAAGTCGGGCAGGGTGTGGTACTCGACCCCGTTGATGGTCTCGTTGCTGCAGATGTGCACATAGGCTGGCTTGTCACTGAGCTGCCAGCTCGCCGGGTCGGCCAGCGTGGTGTGGCCGTTGCCTTTTGTGTTGGCCGCCTCATGGGCGCTGCAGTACTTGCGCGCTTCCCCCAGGGACTTCTGGCTCCAGCTGCCGGTCACCACAAAGTCAGCCGTCTGACCCCTGGACAGGTTCATCGGCACGATGGCGTTTTCAGCCAGGCCACCGCCTTGCATGAAGAGCAGCTTGAAGTTCGCGGGCACCGCCAGCAGCTCACGCAGATCGGCCTGGGCCTGGGCGTGAATGGCGCCAAATTCCTTGCCGCGGTGGCTCATTTCCATCACGCCCATGCCGCTGCCATGCCAATCGAGCATCTCGGCGGCCGCCTCGGCCAGCACCGCGTCGGGCATGACGGCGGGGCCGGCGGAAAAGTTATACGGTCGCATCGCTGTCATCGCTGTCGTCGCTGTCATCGTCTGTGGCGTCTTCGGTGGTTGGAATGGCATCGTTTTCCACAATGCGCTGCAGGCCGCTCAGCTGCGAGCCGTCGTCCAGGCCTATCAAGGTCACGCCCTGGGTGGCCCGACCCAATTCGCGGATTTCAGAGACGCGGGTGCGCACCAGCACGCCCTTGTCGGTGATCAGCATGATTTCGTCGTCGGCATGCACCAGCGTGGCCGCCACCACCTTGCCGTTGCGCTCGCTCTGCTGAATCGCGATCATGCCCTTGGTGCCGCGGCCATGGCGGGTGTATTCGGCAATGCTGGTGCGCTTGCCATACCCATGCTGGGTGGCGGTGAGCACGCTCTGGGTTTCGTCTTCCGCCACCAGCATGGCGATCACGCTTTGACCCTCTTCGAGCATCATGCCGCGCACGCCGCGGGCCTGGCGGCCCATCGGGCGCACGTCGTTTTCATCGAAGCGCACGGCTTTGCCGCCGTCGGAGAACAGCATCACGTCATGCTGGCCGTCGGTCAGGGCTGCGCCAATCAAAAAGTCGCCTTCGTCCAGATCAACGGCAATGATGCCGGCCTTGCGCGGATTGGAGAATTCAACCAGCGCGGTTTTCTTGACGGTACCCATGCTGGTGGCCATGAAGACATACTGGTCGGCCGGGAACGTGCGCTTTTCGCCGGTCAGTGCCAGCACCACGGTGATCTTTTCGCCTTCCTGCAGAGGGAACATGTTGACGATCGGGCGACCCCGCGAGCCACGCGACCCTTGTGGCACTTCCCACACCTTGAGCCAGTACATGCGGCCGCGGTTGCTGAAGCACAGGATGTAATCGTGCGTGTTGGCAATGAAGAGCTGGTCGACCCAGTCGTCTTCCTTGGTGGCGGTGGCCTGCTTGCCGCGACCGCCGCGTTTTTGCGCCCGGTATTCACTCAAGGGCTGGCTCTTGATGTAGCCGCTGTGGCTCAGCGTGACCACCATGTCGGTCGGGGTGATCAGGTCTTCTGTGGACAGGTCGAACGAGCTGTGCTCCACCAGTGAGCGGCGCGCGCCCAGTTTGGTCAGGCCAAACTCGGTCTTGATGGCCGTGAGCTCGTCGCCGATGATGATCGAGACGCGCTCAGGCCGGGCCAGGATGTCGAGCAGGTCGTCGATCTCGGCCATCACTTCTTTGTATTCGGCCACGATCTTGTCTTGTTCCAGACCGGTCAGGCGTTGCAGACGCATCTGCAAGATTTCCTGGGTCTGGGTGTCAGACAGCCGGTACAGGCCGTCCTTGCCCATGCCGTACTGCATTTCAAGACCGTTCGGGCGGTAGTCGTCGGCGTTGACCACGCCGCCATCGGCACGCGTGCGGGTGAGCATTTCGCGCACCAATTTGCTGTCCCAGACGCGGCTCATCAACTCGGCCTTGGCCACCGGTGGCGTGGGCGATTCGCGGATGATGCGGATGAATTCGTCGATGTTGGCCAGCGCCACGGCCAGGCCTTCGAGCACATGACCGCGTTCGCGCGCCTTGCGCAGGTTGAACACGGTGCGCCGCGTGACCACCTCGCGGCGGTGCTGCAAAAAGACCTCGATCAGGTCTTTCAGGTTGCACAGTTTGGGTTGGCCGTTGATCAAGGCCACCATGTTCATGCCAAACGTGTCCTGCAGCTGCGTTTGCTTGTACAGGTTGTTCAGCACCACCTCGGGCACTTCGCCGCGCTTGAGCTCGATCACCAGGCGCATGCCGGATTTGTCGGACTCGTCCTGGATGTGGCTGATGCCCTCGATTTTCTTTTCATGGACCAGCTCGGCCATGCGTTCCTGCAGCGTTTTCTTGTTGACCTGGTAGGGCAGCTCGTCGACGATGATCGACTGGCGCTGGCCGCGGTCGATGTCCTCGAAGTGGCACTTGGCGCGCATCACCACGCGACCGCGACCGGTGCGGTAGCCGTCCTTGACGCCCTGGATGCCGTAAATGATGCCGGCGGTCGGGAAGTCCGGTGCCGGAACGATTTCCATCAGCTCGTCGATGGACGCCTCCGGATTGCGCAGCAGGTGCAGGCAGGCATCAACCACCTCATTGAGGTTGTGCGGCGGGATGTTGGTGGCCATGCCCACGGCAATGCCACCCGAGCCATTGATCAACAGGTTGGGCAGGCGCGCCGGCAGCACCAGGGGTTCTTTCTCGGAGCCGTCGTAGTTGGGACCAAAGTCGACGGTTTCCTTGTCCAGGTCGGCCAGCAGTTCGTGCGCGATTTTGGCCAGGCGAATTTCGGTGTAACGCATGGCGGCCGCGTTGTCGCCATCCACCGAACCGAAGTTGCCTTGGCCGTCCACCAGCATGTGGCGCATGGAAAAGTCCTGCGCCATGCGCACAATGGTGTCGTACACCGATTGGTCGCCGTGCGGGTGGTACTTACCAATGACGTCACCCACGATACGGGCCGATTTCTTGTAGGCCTTGTTCCAGTCGTTGTTGAGTTCGTGCATGGCAAACAGCACGCGCCGGTGCACCGGTTTGAGGCCGTCACGGGCATCCGGCAGGGCCCGCCCCACGATCACGCTCATGGCGTAATCCAGGTAGCTGCGGCGCATCTCGTCGGCAAGACTGGTGGGCAGGGTTTCTTTGGCGAACTGGGTCATGAGGAGGGCTTGGGGCTAGACAAGGTCTGAGTTAATTTATGATTTTAGTCGGTGGGTTTGTGGCTGTATTGCAACGACCGCTCGAAATAGTCCCACTGCAAGCCTAGGAAGAGCGGGCGCGTTGATTTTGCTCAAGTTGTGGAAACGGTCTGTGGCACAATGAACTTAGCTCCCAATATGATAGGCATCTTGGGTGTCCGTATACCAACGCAGCTCGCTGCGGATTTTTTCCTTAAGGAGAACCCTGATGAAATTGAATAAAGTGGCTTTGCTGATCGCTACCGCAGCCCTGGCAACCGCAGCCGGCGCTCAAACTGCTGACAACTGGCGCAGCAGCGACGGCACCGCCTGGAAAAACGGCACCAACGAATTATGCTGGCGTGATGCCAACTGGACCCCTGCTACCGCTGCGGTCGGTTGTGATGGCGCCATCGTGGCAGCCAAGTCGGCTCCCGTGGTGGCACCTGAGCCGGCACCGGCACCTGTCGTGGTCGCTCCTGCGCCGGCACCGGTACCTGTCGTGGTGGCTCCTGCCAAGGTGACCTATGCGGCTGACGCGTTCTTTGACTTTGACAAGTCTGTGCTCAAGCCTGAAGGCAAGGCCAAGCTCGACGACCTGGCCGCCAAGGTCAAGGACATCAACCTCGAAGTGGTGATTGCTGTCGGTCACGCCGACGCCACCGGCCCGGATGGTTACAACCAGAAGCTGTCGGTTCGTCGTTCTGAAGCTGTCAAGGCTTACCTGGTGTCCAAAGGTATCGAAAAGAACCGCATTTACACCGAAGGCAAGGGCGAAGCCCAGCCTGTGGCTGACAACAAGACCCGTGAAGGTCGTGCCAAAAACCGCCGCGTTGAAGTTGAAGTGGTGGGTACGCACGCCAAGTAATTGGCTCATGTCCTAACGCTTCAAGCTCAGCAAAAAAACCCGCTTCGGCGGGTTTTTTGTTGTCTGAACTGACATGTGAGGCTGTTGCAGCCCTGATGTGAGTGGCTTGCCAATTCGCTGTTTTGCATGAAGTTGTACCAACTGTCGCCTATTGACGCCTAGGGTTTACCCTAAAATTTCAGCTTTGCTAATTTATGTCCGACAAAAACCTGAGTCATGCCTGTGCAAGATAACGATCAATTGATCCGACGCTTGCGCACTTCCATGCAAGGACTCAATGTCCGTATTGCCAGGCTGGCCTCGGTCCTGCATGTTGCTTTGAATGATCCCATGGCATTGGACCTGTTGATGGCAACGCGTCCGGCGCGACCGGTTGTCAATGAACGACGCACGGCCAACGTTGACCTGGCCCGGGTGAACGTCAGTGCTGATCGTCGCCGGAGTCACCTGCAAGAGGAGTTGCGGGGCTTGCTGGTGCTGCGACTTCAGCTGGGGGCTTCCAGTCTGAATGACAATGGTTTGAGTGTGACACTTCAGGCAATGACGCAGGCTGAAGAACACTTGATCCGTCAGGGGTTCGAGCCGGGTGCTGACGGTTTGGATCTGGATGATTTTTTTAAAGTTGGCTAGGTTTTTGCGCTGTATTTTTAAAAATGTTGGACTGATATGAACTTGTCTTCGGCTACTGAACTGATCGAAAACTACACCTTCTCCGAGATCAAGCTCGGACAGAGCGCCCGCCTCTTGCGCACCTTGACGCTGGAGGACATCCAGGCCTTTGCGGCGGTGTCGGGTGACACCAACCCGGCGCACCTGGACTCGGCTTATGCCAGTGACAGCCTGTTCCATGGCGTGATTGCCCACGGCATGTGGAGTGGGGCCTTGATTTCCGCCTTGTTGGGCACCCAGTTCCCGGGTCCGGGAACCATTTACCAGGACCAGGCGCTGCATTTTGTCAAGCCGGTTCGTGTCGGCGATACGCTCACCGTGACGGTAACGGTGACGGGTCTCAATTCCGAGAACAACAGTGTGGAGCTTGACTGCCGTGTTTTGAATCAGCGCGGTGAACTGGTTTTGAGCGGGGTGGCCAGGGTGCTGGCGCCCACCCGCAAGGTGCGCCTGCCTCGCGTGGTGGCGCCGCAGATTCAGTTGTTTGACCCGATGGCTCGCTTGACCAAGCTGTTGGCGCTGGGGAACAAGCTTGAAGCGGTGCGCTGTGCCGTGGTGCACCCCTGTGACGCGGGCTCGCTCAGCGGCGCCATGGATGCCGCCCGCCATGGCTTGATCGTGCCGGTGCTCATCGGTCCTGAGGTGCGCATTCGCCATGTGGCCACGGAAGCTGGCATCGACCTGACCGGGGTTGAGATGATTTCGGTAGCGCACAGTCATGCCGCGGCCGAAAAGGCCGCCGAGATGGCCGCGGCCTGGGACGTCGAGATGCTCATGAAGGGCAGCCTGCACACCGACGAGCTGATTCACGCGGTGCTGGCCAAACCGGCCTTGCGCACGGGTCGGCGCATGTCGCATGTGTTTCGTTTTGATGTGCCGCTGTACCACAAGCCGCTGCTGATCACCGATGCCGCGCTCAACATCCGCCCGACACTGCAGGAAAAGATGGACATCATCCAGAATGCCATCGATTTCGCTCGTATCCTGGGGGTGGCCGAGCCCAAAGTCGCCATTTTGTCAGCGGTGGAAACGGTCAACCCCAGCATTCCTTCGACGCTGGAAGCGGCCGCCCTGTGCAAAATGGCCGAGCGCGGCCAAATCACCGGCGGTGTGCTTGACGGCCCGCTGGCGTTTGACAATGCCATATCGATGCAGGCAGCGCAAATCAAAAAAATCCAGTCAGCGGTGGCTGGTCAGGCCGACATTCTGGCGGTGCCAGACCTGGAGAGCGGCAATATGTTGGCCAAGCAGCTGGAATACCTGGGCGGGGCCAGTGGTTCCGGCATTGTGCTGGGCGCCCGCGTGCCCATTGCGCTGACCAGCCGTGCCGATGGCCCGTCGAACCGGGTGGCCTCTGCGCTGCTCGCCTTATTGGTGGCGCACAACGCGCGCCGCGATCATCCCCGTCCCGTTTGGTAAGGGAAACACATGTCTATTTTGTCGGTCAATGCGGGCTCGTCGAGCCTGAAATTTTCGCTGTACCCGCTGGCGCGGCACCAGGTCACGCCTCAGATCCTCTCGGGCAACATCGAGGGTCTTGAGCCCGGCGGTACACCGGAAATGCGCTGGAGCTTTCAAGGTCAGAGCCACAGCCGCCAGCTGAGTTTGGGCCCGGAGCAGGTCTTTGCCAAGGCCTTGTTGAGTTTGCGCGAACTGCTGGCGAGCCTGCCGGACATCCCCGCCATGCAGGCGGTGGCGCACCGGGTGGTGCATGGCGGCGCGCAATACCGCGCCAGCGTGTTGATCACCGACGCCGTGCTGGCCGACCTGACGCGACTCGTTTCCCTGGCACCGCTGCACCAGCCCGCCAACCTGGAAGGCATCCGCGCCTTTTCGCAGGCTTTTGCCGGACTACCGCAGGTGGCCTGCTTTGACACGGCTTTCCACGCCAGCTTGCCTGAGCTTGATTACCGTTTTGCCTTGCCCGAAGCGCTGTACCAGCAGGGCTTGCGCCGTTACGGTTTTCATGGTCTGTCCTACCAGTATGTGATGGGCGCGCTGCTGGCCCAAAGCAGCCGTGCCAAAGGTCGGGTGCTGATGGCCCACCTGGGTAACGGGGCCAGCCTGTGCGCTGCGCGCGAGGGCAAGAGTTGCTCGACCACCATGGGCTTTTCCGCCCTGGATGGCCTGATGATGGGAACCCGCCCGGGGTCGCTGGATTCGGGCGCCCTGCTGTACCTGATTGAGCAGGGCTGGGACCATGACCGTCTGCAAAAGCTGCTGTACAAGCAAAGTGGGCTGCTCGGTGTCTCCGGGATATCGGCCGACATGCGCCGCCTGCGCGCGGACAGCTCAGCCAGCGCCAAATTGGCGGTGCAGATGTTCACCTACCGGGTGCTGCGCGAAAGTGGTGCCCTGATTGCCGGTTTGCAGGGCCTGGATGTGCTGGCCTTCAGTGGTGGCATTGGCGAGCACGACGTGGCCTTGCGCACCGACATGGGCCGGCGCCTGGCCTGGTTGGGCGTGGTGGTCGATCCGCTGCTGAACCAGCAGGCCACCGGCGACCGGATCATGGCCATTCACGCGCCTGACAGCGCCATTGAAGTGTGGGTGGTACCCACCGACGAAGGTGTGGTGGCAGCGCGCGAGGCCGCGCAACTGATCGCCGCCTGAGCCTGCGGGCCGTGCGTCAGCCGGGGTACATCCCTGGTCTGCGCCGGGCTTTGCGATACTTGGCGCATGCAACTACAAGATATTCTTTATTCCCAGGGTTTCGGTACCCGCCGCGTGTGTGCCGGGTTGATTCAGCAGGGCCTGGTTCAGGTCTACGAGCCAGGTCAGCCTGCCACTCCGGTCAGGTGCCTTCAGGCCGCGGCTGAATTTGCCGCCGAGGGCCTGCGCTTTCAGGTGCAGGGGGTGGACTGGCCGTACGCCGGGAAGGCCTACCTCATGCTCAACAAGCCGTCGGCCACCGAGTGCTCGCAAAAGCCGTCCACCTATCCCAGCATCTACACCTTGCTGCCGTCGCCGCTGCGCCTGCGTCCGCAAAAAGGCGCGGTGCAGGGCGTGCAGGCCGTTGGCCGGCTCGACCAGGACACCACCGGCCTGTTGTTGCTGACCGATGACGGCAAGTTCATCCACCGCATGAGTTCGCCGCGCCACCATGTTGCCAAGGTCTATGAGGTCACGGTCAAACACCCGCTCGATGCGCGCCAGGTCAGCCAGTTGCTGGCCGGTGTGGTGCTTGACGACGACCCCAGGCCGGTGCGCGCGGCGGCCTGCGAAGCGGTGTCCGAATGCCATTTGCGGCTGACGCTGACCGAGGGCAAATACCACCAGGTCAAACGCATGGTCGCTGCCGTGAGCAACCGGGTCGAAGCGCTGCACCGATCACAAATTGGCGGCCTGCGTTTGCCCGACGATCTGGCGCCGGGCCAGTGGCGCTGGCTCAGCGCTGCCGACCTGGCCAGCATGGTCGGCACCCAAGCTGCGGTATGCTCTCAGGCATGAATCTGTTGTTTGATTCCTTCTGGCGTGCGCTGACCTATGGTTTGAAGCCCAGGGTGATCCTGCTGTCGTTCTTGCCGTTGCTGCTGATGACCGGCCTGGCCCTCGGTGTGGGCAATTTCTACTGGGACAGTTTGCTGGCTTCCGTGCGGCTGTGGCTGGAGTCCTCGACCCTGATGGGCAGCATGACCGGCTGGATGCAGAGCTTCGGCATGGGCGACCTGAAGGCCGTGCTGGCACCGCTGATCGTGATTTTTGCGGTGACACCGCTCATTGTGGTGCTTTCGCTGATGGTGGTGTCGCTCTTGATGACGCCGGCGCTGACTTCGCTGGTGGCTAAAAACCGATTTCCAAGCCTGGAGCGCAAACGCGGCGGCTCCTTGCTGGCCAGCCTGTGGTGGTCGCTGGTGTCCACCTTGCTGGCGCTGGTGGCGCTGGTCGTGTCGGTGCCGCTGTGGCTCATTCCTCCGCTGATTCTTATTTTGCCGCCGCTGATCTGGGGTTGGTTGACCTATCGGGTGATGGCTTTCGATGCGCTGGCCGAGCATGCCAACACCGAGGAGCGGCGTGAGATTTTTCGTCGCCACCGCATCAGCCTGCTGGGTATTGGCCTGTTTTGCGGTTATCTGGGCGCGGCGCCGAGTCTGATCTGGGCGTCGGGTGCCTTGCTGGTGGCGGCGTTCGTGGTGCTGGTACCCTTGGCGATCTGGCTGTATACGATGGTGTTTGCTTTTGCCTCGCTGTGGTTCGCCCATTTTTGCCTGGCGGCGTTGCACTTGCTGCGTGAGGAACGGGCCCGCGCCGCCGCCGCGCCAACGCCGCCCGATGTCCTGAACCTCGATTCCCCGACCCTGCCCCTCAGCGATGCAAGCAAGTACCTCAAACCACCCCCACCGCAGCCCTGACGCCGTCCCCCACTTCGGCCTGATCATCATTGGCGACGAAATTTTGTCGGGCAAACGCGCTGACAGGCATTTGCCCAAGGTGATCGAGTTGCTCAAGGCGCGCGGCCTGTCCCTGGCCTACGCAGAGTATGTGGGGGACGACCCTGAACGCATTACCGCCGCCTTGCGGCGCGCTTTTGTCTCGGGTGATGTGGTGTTCTCAACCGGCGGTATTGGTGCCACGCCCGACGACCATACCCGCCAGTGTGCGGCGCGTGCGCTGGGCGCCGACCTGGTGCTGCATCCACAGGCCAAGGCCTTGATCGAGCAACGCATGCTGGAGCTGGCGCTGGAGCGGGGAAAAACCTACGACCCGGGTCAAGCCGACAAGCTGCATCGCCTCAACATGGGTGTGTTTCCGCAAGGGGCCGAGATCATTCCCAACCCCTACAACAAGATTCCCGGGTTCAGTTGTGGCTTGGTCCATTTCGTTCCAGGCTTTCCCGTCATGGCCTGGCCCATGATCGAATGGGTGCTCGACACCCATTACGCTTCTTTTTTTACCAGAGACCTCTGGCTCGAGCGGTCGGTGATTGTATTTGGCGCCATGGAAGCCACCTTGACTCCGCTGATGGAAACCATCGAACGCGATTTTTCAGGCATCAAGGTATTCAGCCTGCCCAGTGTCGATCACCCGGAGTATGGGCGTCACATTGAACTGGGCGTCAAAGGGGCACCCGAGGCCGTGGCTGCAGCCTTTGCAGCACTGCGCGACGGACTTGCACCATTTAAGGTCAGATTAGGCCCCGAAGTGGTGCGCCACTGAAGTTTGAGCCGATAGCCCTTTTGCACTGCACTTATTTGGTGTATGCAAGGCGAGCAGGGCGCGCATTGAAGCAGCTTAATTCGCCTGATGCGGGAGTCGGCCTATTTGAAAGAATGGAAACACAAGGCAAAATACACCTCATGACGGACCCATGCAAAACTTGATGGGTCTGGCACAAAACCTGCATTCTCAATCCCCAATCCCTTTTAACCACTGTTCCTTTGGAGTAATTCATGGCCAAGACCGTCGCAGACGTGATGAAGATGGTGCAAGACAACGAAGTCAAATTTGTTGACTTCCGTTTCACCGATACCCGTGGCAAAGAGCAGCACGTGACCGTGCCTGTGTCCCACTTTGACGAAGACAAGTTCACGTCCGGTCACGCGTTTGACGGCTCGTCCGTGGCCGGCTGGAAAGGCATTGAAGCTTCGGACATGCAACTCATGCCCGACCCCAATACCGCCAACATCGATCCCTTCTATGAAGAAACCACCCTCTTCATGAGCTGTGACGTGATCGAGCCCAGCGATGGCAAGGCCTACGAGCGTGATCCACGCTCGGTGGCGCATCGTGCCGAAGCCTACCTCAAGGCCTCCGGCATGGGCGACACCGCCTACTTTGGTCCTGAGCCAGAGTTCTTCCTGTTTGACGACGTGCGCTGGAACACCGACATGTCGGGCTGCTTCTTCAAGATCGACGACTACGAGGCGCCGTGGAACTCGGGCAAGAAAATGGAAGGCGGCAACCGCGGCCACCGTCCCTCCACCAAGGGCGGCTACTTCCCCGTGCCACCGGTCGACAGCACACAAGACATGCGCGCCGAGATGTCCCTGATCATCGAATCCCTGGGTATCCCGGTCGAAGTGTTCCACCATGAAGTGGCCGCCCCCGGCCAATGTGAACTGGGCACCAAGTTCAGCACGCTGGTCGAGCGCGCCGACTGGACCCAGGTTTTGAAATACGTGGTGCAAAACGTGGCCAATGCCTACGGCAAGACCGCCACTTTCATGCCCAAGCCCGTCGTGGGTGACAACGGCTCCGGCATGCACGTGCACCAGTCGATCTGGAAAGATGGCAAGAACCTGTTTGCCGGTGACGGCTATGCCGGCCTGTCCGACTTTGCCCTGTACTACATCGGCGGCATCATCAAGCACGCCCGCGCCCTGAACGCCATCACCAACCCCGGCACCAACAGCTACAAGCGCCTGGTGCCTGGCTTCGAGGCACCGGTCAAGCTGGCTTACTCGGCCAAGAACCGCTCGGCGTCGATCCGCATTCCTTATGTCGCCAACCCCAAGGGTCGCCGCATCGAGGCGCGCTTCCCCGATCCGCTGATGAACCCCTACCTGGGCTTCTCGGCCCTGATGATGGCCGGCCTCGACGGCGTGGAAAACAAGATCCATCCGGGCGAAGCCGCGACCAAGGACCTGTACCACCTGCCGCCCGAAGAAAACGCACTGATTCCCACGGTCTGCCACAGTCTGGACCAGGCGCTGGAATGCCTGGACGCCGACCGCGCCTTCCTGACCAAGGGTGGCGTGTTCACCGACGGCCTGCTCGATGCCTATATTGAACTCAAGATGGGCGAAGTCACGCGCTTGCGCATGGCCACGCACCCGATTGAATTCGACATGTACTATTCGCTGTAAGCAGCTCCGGGTTGTGCTTGACAACCCTGGGGTTTAAAAAAAGGACGGCTCAGGCCGTCCTTTTTTATTGTGGGAAACTCACGGCCTACCGTGGTGCTGCATGCCACGCCGTTGCTGATGCGAGAGGGCTTGAACTTTTATGAAACAGATCACCCGGACGGGCCTGCTGCTGTTGCTGTTGTGTGCCAACGCGCAGGCGCAGGAGCGTATTTACCGTTGCGGCAATGCCTACACCAACACGGTGACCGAGGCACAAGCCAAAAACTGCAAGCTGGTGGAGGGGGCCAATGTGACGGTGGTGCAGGGCACGCGCCCGGCCCAGAAGTCGGCGCCAGCGCAGGCCAGCCCTGCCAGCGCCGGTCCACGCGTGAATACGCAGGAGCAAAAGTCGCGCGACGCCGATGCGCGCCTCATTTTGCAGTCCGAGCTGAAAAAAGCCGAGGCGCGCCACGCCGAGTTGCTCAAGGAATACAACCATGGCGAACCAGAAAGGCTTGGCAATGAAGCACGCAATTACCAGCGCTACCTGGATCGGGTGGATGAACTCAAAGCCAGCCTGGCGCGCAACGAAAGTGACATGGCCGGGATTCGCCGTGAACTTGAACGCCTGCCTGCCAGTCCGGCTGCGCGATAGTTGTCTGCGGGGCTGACCTTGAAGCTGGCTTTTCCCAAATATCGGGCCGCAACGGGCGGCATGGTGACCCAGCGTTTTGGCGCCTTTGATTTATTGGCCACCCTGGTGGCCGTGGTGCAGAGCGATGGCACCGTCACCTTTGCCAACGCCGCCCTCGAAGATGCGATGGGCGTCTCACGGCGCACCATTGTGGGCTCGCATTTACCCGACTCGTTTACCGAACCTGCCCATTTGCAAACCGCCCTGCAGGGCGCGGGCAGCAACGAGTTTGCCGCGCTGCGCTACGACGCCAAGTTGCTGCGTGCGGGGCGTGAACTGTTGCCGGTGCATGTGATCGTGACCCAGACCGAAAGTGCCGACATCATCGTTGAGCTGCTGCCGCTGGAGCAGCAGGCGCGCCAGGACCGTGAAGAGCGGCTGGCCGAGCAGGCCCAGGCCAACAAGGAGCTCATTCGTAACCTGGCGCATGAAATCAAAAACCCGCTGGGCGGCATTCGTGGCGCAGCGCAGCTGCTGGAGCTGGAGCTGGACCAGCCCGAACTGTCCGAATACACCCAGGTCATCATCCACGAAGCGGACCGCCTGCAGTCGTTGGTGGACCGTTTGCTGGCGCCACACCGCCGGCCCCATGTGGTGGGCGATGTCAACATCCACGAGGTCTGCGAGCGGGTGCGCTCGTTGATTCTCGCGGAGTTTCCCAAGGGCCTGGTGGTGGAGCGCGACTACGACACCTCGATCCCCGAGTTCCGCGGCGACCGTGAGCAACTCATTCAGGCGCTCATCAACATCGCCCACAACGCGGCACATGCGCTGGCCGAACGCATCAACCAGGGTGACGCCGAGATCATTTTTCGCACGCGGGTGGCGCGCCAAAGCACTTTCGGCAAACAACGCTATCGGTTGGCATTGGAATTGCATGTGATTGACAACGGGCCTGGCGTGCCGGACGCAATCAAAGACCGTATTTTTTATCCGCTGGTGTCAGGGCGGGAGGGTGGCTCAGGACTGGGTTTGACATTGGCGCAAACCTTTGTCCAGCAGCACCACGGTTTGATCGAGTGTGACAGTGTGCCGGGCGCTACGGATTTCAAGATTCTGATTCCTCTGCCCTGATCGCAAGGGGGGCTGCAGCGCATCGCAGGGTGACTGCAAAAGATTGCGGTCAGGGTTCAACCTAAGGCAAGACAACGTGATGAAGCCCATTTGGATCGTAGATGATGACCAGTCCATTCGCTTCGTGCTGGAAAAAGCGCTGCTGCGTGAACAATTGCCGAGCCGCAGTTTTACCAACGCGCGCGACGTTTTAACCGCCCTCGACGAAGACAAAGGGCCCCAGGTGCTGGTCAGCGACATTCGCATGCCGGGGGGCTCGGGGCTGGATCTGCTGGACAAGGTCAAGACCCGATACCCGGGCTTGCCGGTCATCATCATGACCGCATACTCCGACCTCGATAGCGCCGTGTCGGCCTTTCAGGGCGGTGCCTTTGAGTACCTGCCCAAACCTTTTGATTTGTCCAAGGCGGTGGAACTGATTCGCCGCGCGGTCGAAGAAAGCCAGCGCGAAGAGGTCGCGGATGAAGCCATGGCCGAGGCGCCCGAAATGCTGGGCCAGGCGCCCGCCATGCAGGACGTGTTTCGGGCCATTGGCCGCCTGAGCCAAAGCAACGTGACTGTCATGATCACCGGCGAGTCGGGCTCGGGCAAGGAACTGGTGGCGCGCGCGCTGCACAAGCATTCGCCGCGTGCCAATGGCCCGTTTGTGGCCATCAACACCGCCGCCATCCCGAAGGATTTGCTCGAGTCCGAGCTCTTTGGCCACGAGCGTGGTGCATTCACTGGCGCGCAGACCATGCGCCGGGGTCGTTTCGAGCAGGCCGATGGCGGCACGCTGTTCCTCGATGAAATTGGCGACATGCCGTTTGACCTGCAAACCCGTTTGTTACGCGTGCTTTCCGATGGCCATTTTTACCGGGTGGGCGGTCACAGTTCCGTCAAGACCAACGTGCGCGTGATTGCCGCCACGCACCAGAATCTGGAGCAACGCGTCAAAGACGGGGTGTTTCGCGAGGATCTGTTTCACCGCCTGAATGTCATCCGCCTGCGCCTGCCGGCCCTGCGCGAGCGGCGCGAAGACATTCCCATGCTGACGCGCCACTTTTTGCAGCAAAGCGCGCGTCAGTTGGGGGTGGAACCCAAGCGCATTTCGGACGCCGCGCTGGCCTGGCTGGGGCAGTTTGCCTTTCCGGGCAACGTGCGCCAGCTTGAAAACATGTGCCACTGGCTCACGGTCATGGCTCCCGCGCAAGTGATTGAGCCGAAGGACCTGCCGCCTGAAGTGGCGGTCACGGAGACACCCCCATCGCCCGTTCTGGCTGGACCCACAGCCGTGCCGTCCGTTTTGGTGAAAGTGCAGGCCGAGTTGGCAGGGTCGCAAAAAATGCCCGACGTGCCCGCCACGCATGCGGCGACTGCGGTGCTCGAAGGCGACTGGGAGCAGGGTCTGGAGGTCGAGGCCCGGGCGCTGCTCGCCACCGATCGCAGCGATGTCTGGGACACCCTGACGGCACGCTTCGAGTCGCGCCTGATTCAGGCCGCCCTGGCCGCCACCCGCGGCCGACGCATCGATGCCGCCCAAAAGCTCGGCATTGGCCGCAACACCATCACCCGAAAAATCCAGGAACTTGGCCTGGAGTAGGGGACCGTGTCATGGCGGGCTTGGCCCGCAATCCATGGCCCTGAATTCATGGACGATGCTTCAAGTCAGGCTTGGCGAGGTGACATCCTTGAGTTCGACCACCACCGGGGCGTGGTCACTGGGGCGCTCGTTTTTGCGCGGGGTCTTGTCGATCCAGCAGGCTGACACCCGGGGCTTGAGTGCGCCGCTGACCAGAATGTGGTCAATGCGCAGGCCGTGGTTGCGCCTGAAACCAAAATCCCGGTAGTCCCACCAGGAGTAGCTTTTGGCGGGTTGCGCAAACAAGCGGTGCGCATCATGCAGGCCCAGCGCAACCAAGGCATTGAGCTCGTAGCGCTCTTCGTCGGTGCAATGGATCTGGTCGCGCATGCCCTCCGGGTCCCAGACATCGGCATCGTCAAAAGTGATGTTGAAGTCGCCCATCAGCACCAGATGGGGGTGGGCGACCAATTCGGTGCGCAGCCAGTCGCGCAAGCCCTTGATCCAGGCCAGTTTGTAATCGAACTTGTCGCTGCCGGGCTCCTGGCCATTGGGGAAATAGGCACCCACCACGCGGATGCCGGGGTCGAAGTTGGCGCTCACCACGCGCGCCATGTCGTCAGAAAAACCGGGAATGTTGCGCACGATGTCGGCGGCCGGTGTCTTGCTGAGCAGCGCCACGCCGTTGTAGGTTTTCTGGCCAAAACAGACTGACTGGTAGCCGGCCTCTGCAAACGCGGCGTGCGGGAATTTGTCGTCGCTCATCTTGAGCTCCTGCAGCGCCAGCACATCGACCGGGTTGGCTTGCAGCCAGTCCAGCACTTGCGGCAGCCGCACCGTGAGCGAGTTGATATTCCAGGTGGCAAGTTTCATGGTGTCACAGATCCTTTTGGTAGGTCACAAAACTGTAGCCCAAGCCGCTGCTGCTGGTGTGCGATTCACGGGCCACTTCCCGCCATTCGGCGCCAAAGTCGGGTGCAAAAGCGTCGCCCTCAAAATCGGCGTCGATTTCGGTCACGACCGCCGTACTGGCCAGCGCCAGGGCCTGGGCGTAGAGCTCGGCACCACCAATGACCCAGGCGGTGCTGTCCGGGGGGCAGGCGGCGCAGGCCGCTTCCAGTGAATGGGCCACCACGGCGCCAATCGCCTGCCAACCGGGCTGGCGCGTCACCACCACATTGAGGCGGCCGGGCAAGGGCCGGAATTTGGCCGGTAACGAGTCCCAGGTTTTGCGGCCCATGACGACCGGGCAGCCCAGCGTGCTGCGCTTGAAGTGCGCCATGTCCTCGGGCAAATGCCAGGGCAGGGCGTTGTTGTTGCCAATGACACCATTGCGGGCACGGGCCAAAATCAGATGGAGTTTCATAGGGTTTTGGCAGGGGTTCGGGGTGGCAGCAGCACGGCGGCAATGGCAAGCATGACGCACAGCACCGCCACCAGGTCTTGCCAGCCGGGCATTTCGTTGACGATCAGGGCGGCACTCAGGGTGCCCACCATCGGCACCGCCATCACGCTCATGGCACTGGTGGCGGGCGGCAAATGGCGCGCCAGGCCAAACCAGATGACCTGGGCAAATCCGTAGTTGATGAGGGCGCCATAGGCCAGGCTGCCCCACATTGGGGTCGAGAACTGCCAGCTGGGCCAGGGTTCAAGCACAGCCGCAAAAACCCACAGGCAGACGCTGGCCAGAACCAGCATCCACACGGTCAGCGTCTCCATCGGGATCGTCAGGTGCATCCTGCGCATCATCAAGGTGCCCGCCGCCCAGCACAGGGCGGCCAGCTCCATCCAGACAATGCCCAGCGGTTTGCCGCTCAAAGCGCTGAGTTCGTTGAAGGTGAGCAAGCCAATGCTCAGCGCCACCGCCACCATGGCAAAGCCAATGCGCCGAGTGAGTTTTTCCTTGAACAGCAGGACGCCGAGCAGCACGGTCCAGATCGGCATGGTGAAGCCCAGAATGGCGGCGCGGCCGCTGGCGAGCTCTTTGACACCCAGGATCGACAGCGTGTGCCAGCCCAGCATATTGGGCAGCCCCAGGGCGATGACGCTGCGCCACTCGGCAGGCTGCGGCCACATGCGCACGCCCTTGAAGCGGTAATAGCTGAACAGCCACAGCGCGCCAAAGCTCATGGTGAGGGCGCGAAAGTACAGCGGCGAGAGCTCGCGCAAGCTGTACTTCATCATCGGCCAGTTGATGCCCCACATCAGCGTGAGGGCGACCAGGCCCCAAATCTGGCGGCGATTGATCACACCGCCACCGGGGCCTTGATGGCGGGGTGGCATTGGTAGCCGTGCACCGCAAAGTCTTCATAGACGTAGTCAAAGATCGAGGCGGGTCGGCGTTTGATTTCCAGCGTCGGGTAGGCCAACGGCGTGCGGCTCAGTTGCAGTGCCACCTGCTCGGCGTGGTTGCTGTAGATATGGCAGTCGCCGCCGGTCCAGATGAAGTCGCCCACCTCGAGGTCGCACTGCTGCGCCACCATGTGCGTCAGCAGCGCGTAGCTGGCAATGTTGAAGGGTACGCCCAAAAAGATATCGGCACTGCGCTGGTACAACTGGCAGCTCAGCTTGCCTTTGCCGCCCGGTGTGGTTGCCGGGGCCACGTAGAACTGGAAAAACGCATGGCAGGGCATCAGCGCCATCTTGTCGAGCTCGGCCACGTTCCAGGCGCTTACCAGCATGCGGCGCGAATCCGGGTTGCTTTTGAGGGTGTCCATGACCTGGCTGATCTGGTCGATGTGGCCGCCGCCTGGCGTCGGCCAACTGCGCCATTGCACGCCATAGACCGGCCCCAGGTCACCGGTGTCGGGGTGGGCCCACTCGTCCCAAATCGTGCAGCCATTGTCCTGCAGCCATTTGACGTTGCTGTCGCCGCGCAAAAACCAGAGCAGCTCGACGATGATGGCGCGCAGGAACACCTTCTTGGTGGTGACCAGCGGAAAGCCCTGGGCCAGGTCAAAACGCATCTGGTATCCAAAAACACTTTTGGTGCCGGTGCCGGTGCGGTCGGCCTTGAAGACACCGTGGATGTCCACATGGCGCAGCAGATTTTCGTATTGGGAATGGGGTGATTGAGACATGTCGGGCGTCATGTTAACGTGAAAAAATATCGTCATTGCGAACCCTTCGACCCTTCGTCAAGCTCAGGACAGGCTAAGCTCAGGACAGGTTGTGGTGAAGCAATCCATGACCCCGGACTGCATGGATTGGCACGTCGCGGCGCGACTCGCCATGACGACGCTCTTTCATCCATAAAGATCAGATCGCCCAGCGCTCGCCCATCACTTGCGCCTGCTGCAGCACCAGGTCGACTGCGGCATCCTGCAGGTCGGGCGGGTACTTGTACTTATGTGATGCAGGCGCTCATGCCCCAAGTTTCTGCAAGCCGCGCAGCATCCCCTGGTCCAATGTCAAAAGGCGCAATGAACCCGTGATGGCGGTTGCCGCAACAATGGCATCAGGCAGTTTGAATGCGCCACTGCGCCGCAACTGAATGGCCCGTGCCTCTACCTGTTCATCAAGCATACGTATTTGGCAGGTCGCCAAAAATTCGCGAATTGTCCGGTCTTCTTCATTGGTGAGTTGGGGGGTAGCCCAGCAGTTCCATGCGGGTGATCTGGCTTACTGCGGACTTGTCCAAAGTAAAACCGCTTTGCTCGGCCAACGTTATTGCCGCGGCGTGGCCTTTGAGCAGGCCAATCACCATGTTGGTGTCCAGCAAATACTCAATCCCACTCATGACGCATCGCTTGCTGAATGGCCACCGGGTCATCGTTCAAATTGGGGGAGTCTTTGAGCACGCCAGCCCAGCGTTTCCAGTCGGCGGACGGCGTGCGGGCGACCGCCGTGCCAACATAGGTTTTGGAAAGCCGAAGAATGACCAGATGTTCGTTTTTGTCGAACAAAATCGGCTCCAACGGTCGGATGACACCCGCCGTAGAAATGGCTTCAATCGCTTGGTACATGGCTAAACCTTTTGATGTTTGGCTTGAATTGTGCAACAGCCAATGGACTTTTGAGAAAGTCACAGTCAGAACTCATACCCCAGCCCCCCTCAGCTTCTGCCGTATCAACTGGTCCAGCTTCGCGCCCCCGGCCATCTGTTCTCCCAGCTTTTCGGTGAGCTGCTGCATCTTGGTGGCGAAGTCTTCGTCCTTGACTTCGACCTCTTCGGCGCCGACGTAACGGCCGGGCGTGAGCACATGGCCGTGCTGGGTGATTTCGGCCAGGGTGACGCTGCGGCAGAAGCCGGGAATGTCCTGGTATTCACCCGCATCCGCTTCACGACGCCATGCGGCCACCGTGTCCGCAATGCGCTCGATCACCTCGTCGGTCAGCTCGGACGGCACCCGGCTGATCATGCTGGCTTGTTTGCGGGCGTCGATGAACAGCACCTCGCCCTTGCGGTGGGTCTTTTGCTTGACCAGAAACCACAGGCAGGCGGGGATTTGGGTGTTGAAGAACAACTGACCGGGCAGCGCCACCATCAGCTCGACCACATCGGCCTCCACCATGGCGACGCGGATCACGCCCTCGTTGTTTTGACTGCTGCTCATGGAGCCGTTGGCCAGCACGATGCCGGCGCGCCCGGTGGGCTTGAGGTGGTGCAGCATGTGCTGCAGCCAGGCGTAGTTGGCGTAGCCTTGGGGTGGGGCGCCAT
>LNAP01002034.1_pt1 | contig 20652 bp, 10 predicted proteins | sample 602601 | NCBI WGS metagenome assembly LNAP01 (sample SAMN02440304, study PRJNA202911) | soil metagenome | biome: Subtropical and temperate rainforests or woodlands; isolation source: soil samples (1 kg each in a 20% v/v slurry with milli Q water) were... ...
GGACTCGCACCTGGCGACGTGATCACCGCGATCGACAACTATGCGTTTTCGGCAGCGGCGCTGAGCTGGGCGGGCCGCCGGAGCGCGCAGGTCACGTTGACCGTCCAGCGCGGTCACCGCCTGCTCTCGTTCACGCTCACGCCCGCCCCGCACAACCGCATCCAGTCGCTGCGCTGGACCGGCGACGCTGCGGCGGCCGCCCTGCTTCGCGCCTGGCTCGGCCAGCCGAATCTCGATCTGAACAACGGCCAGGACGTCGACCTCTCGTTCTACGAGAACTTTCACGGCATCGAGATCGTGGTCTGATCATGAGCGCGAAGCACTTCGACGCGATCGTCATCGGCGGCGGCGCGATCGGGCAAGCGGCGGCGTACGCGCTAGGGCGGCGCGGCGCCAGGACGCTTGTGCTCGAGCAGTTCACGTTCGCGAATCAGCTCGGAAGCTCGGCGGGGATGTCGCGGCAGTTCCGTGTGCCCTATCCGCAGCGCTACATGGTGACGCTCGTCAAGCAGTCAATTCCGTTCTGGGACGAGCTGCAGGCGCTGACGCCGGTGCGCCTGCTCGAAAAGGTCGGCACGCTGTGGTTCGGGGACCCGACGGTGCACTCGACCGAAGGCAACATCGCCGAAGCCGAGAAGGCGATGACCGAGGAGGGCGTCGCGTTCGACAACGTCGACGTCAAGCAGCTCGAAACCGAGTTTCACTTCCGCGATCTGCCGACGACGTACACCGGGATATACCAGGCCGACGGCGCGAGCATCCACCTCCGGGCGACGATCCTCACGCTGCTCCAGTGGAACCGCGCCTCGCCTCACGTGACGCTGCACGACGAGGCGCCGGTGACCGGGCTCGACTGGTCGGGCGGTAGGTTCACCGCGCGCACGCCGCTCGGCTCGTTCACAGCCGACAAGCTCGTGCTCGTTCCGGGACCGTTTGCGAACGGCGCGTTCAAGTTGCTAGGGTTCGAGATCGAGGCGATTTATTGGAACATGACATCCGCCTACTTTAAGAAGACCGAGCCCGACATCCAGTATCCGACGTGGTTTGTGTTCCAGAACGCGATTGCGACCAACGGCAATCAATTCTATGGCTTCCCGGAGGTCGACTGGGATCATCCGGGGTACGTGCGGGTCGCGCCGGACTTCGTCACCCAGGCGCTCGCGACACCGGAGCAGCGGACCTTCATCCCAAACTCCGATGAGCTCGCCTTTACATCGCGATGGGTGCACGATCACATGACGGGCGTCGATCCTACGCCGCAGTTCACCTCAACGTGCCTGGTCGCGCTCAACGCAATTCCGAACAAGGAACTGATCGTCGACTTCGCACCCGACTATGTCGATCATCACGATGGGATCGTGGTCTGTGCCACCGGCTGGGCCGCGAAGTTTGTCCCGCTCCTCGGGCCCATCCTCGCGGACCTCGCGCTCGACGGCAAAACGACGTTCGACATTTCGAACTTCCGCCTCCGCGACAGCTTCCTGCGAGCGAATAGCGCCACTCGCCTGAAGCCCGGGAGGTGATCGCAGCGGCCGCTCGGGCGAGGCTTGCCATCGCAATCAGCTCCTCAGGCCTCCGATACGAAAACTTGACTCCGCAAACAATCAATCTCCTCAGAGATTCTTGCCAAGATATGGCTGCCGGCGACAGCCAGTGCGCCCGCCGTGGCGGACCTGCTCTCTTCTCCCGCATAACTCAGCCGTTTGTGGCGAGCCAAGCGTCAATCTCTGGAATACGGCGGTCCCGAACCAACAGCCGAAACACCATATCCGCATAGAACCGTTCCACTTGCGGCTTGTTTGCTCTAGGAACTTTGACGTCAATGAATTCCCGCAGCTGCTCTACGATGGTCCTGTCAAGGCTCTGCGCGCCAATCGATGGAACAAACGTCACTCGCTGTAGCGCATCGAGCTTAGCGCTTACTTCCTGGAGATGATCAAGAACAAAGGTCCAAGCGAGCGGAGCATTTTCCGCGGCGACACGAGAGATCATCACCGGTCCGGTTGCGGTCGCGGCATCGTTGCCCAGTGCAATGTCGAGACTACGCTGTGCCAGCCCCTTGTCGCGGGCGCCTGCGAGCGCCACGAAATACTGGTCCTTGGCCACAGGATCGACGGTCGCCTTCGCCAGAGCGTACAGCCGATCGTAAAGGCCTGCGTCCGCCGTAAGCCCCACTACCTTGAGCACCGGCTGTCGGATGGAAGACGGCAGGCTGCCGGGATCGTCCGGATGTGCCAAGAAGCCCGCAAACCGCTTCTGCGCTTCGCCGATCACCGCGGGATCCCCGAAGTGGCCGAGCGCCCAGATCAGTTGCTCCCGCAGAACGGCGACATTGTCAGGCTCGCCGGACTGCCTGTCCCACCCCACCCGAGCGAACGCCGGCCCGAGGATGCGGATCGCATGCTTGTCGAAGCGTTCTCTTCCGTCGAGGCCCCAATACAGACCGTCAATGGACAGGAAGGTCTCGATCACCTGGCTCCAGACCACGGTCTGGGCGTCGGTCTTCACCTGACGGGTCAGGTCGAGATAGGCCGCAACCGGCATATCGCCGGCCTCTCCCAGAGCCCATACGTCGTACAGCAGGCCCAACTGATCGCCGGGCGACAGCCGATCGAATACTCCGGCGAGCTCGCGGAGGGTGTCGTCCGAATACTTGCTCCGGTAGTACGCCCCCTGACCATAGTTTATCTTTACTGGCAAGGTGCCGGCGATCTCCGCCTGCAGCGGATCCAGACCGGAAGTGACGATGCTGGCGGGTGTCCCGCCGGGTACGGACGCGGCGATCACCGGAACATGCCAAGCGCGGGGCTCGCGGGAGTGCGGATCCAACCCGAAGCGGCCCTGCCTTAACAACAGCTTAACGGCATCTCCTGCCTTCGAGGCGCTTTCCAGGCTGATCAGCGGCACCCCAGCCTGCAAAGTGAAATCATCGGCGATTGTCTTGATGTTCTTCGCCCCGGCGACCGTCATCTCGGCCCACAGGTCGTCAGTGACGGCATTCTTGTAGGCATAGCGCTTCATGTAGGAGCGAACGCCCTCTCGAAACACATCCTCTCCGACATAGCTTTCGAGCATGCGGATTACCGCCTGTCCTTTCCGGTATGTTATGTCGTCAAAGGCTTGGTCGGCCTGCTCCGCGCTCTCGATTTCCTGCACCACCGGATGGGTGGTCACCTTCGAGTCCTGCTTCATTGCCCGTTGCCTGGCGGACTCGGACTGAAGCCACATCATCCACTCCGGATAGAACTTGTCGGTGGCCTTGTTCTCCATCCAGGATGCGAATCCTTCGTTGAGCCAAAGATTGTCCCACCATTTCATAGTCACCAGGTTTCCAAACCATTGGTGCGCCATTTCGTGAGCGACGACCACGAATACACGCTGCCGATCGGACTCGGTCGTGAGCTCGGGATTGATCAGAAGGGAGGTCTCGAAGTAGAGGATTGACCCCCAATTCTCCATTGCGGAAAAGCCGCCGCCGCCGGGGGCAGCGATCAGATCGAGCTTAGGCAATGGATAGGGCGTGCCGAAGAAATCGTTGTAATATTCGAGCAACTTGACGGCGCTCTCCAAGGCGAACTGGCCCTTGTAGGCGCTTCCCGCCCTCGCCAGGACCGATACGGAGATGCCCCCGGCGTTGGTTTCCAGGCGATCCAACTCGCCGACGCACAGAAAAACCAGATAGCAGGACATCACGGGACTGCGCTGGAACCGCACCAGGCTCAGCCCCGACTCCGAAGTTTCCGTTCGCTCGATCGGCATGTTCGATACGGCCGTCTCGCCCGCCGCAATTGCCACGCTAACGGAGAAAGTCGCCTTGTGCGCGGGCTCGTCCCAGCATGGCATGAAGCGCCGCGCTGCCACCGCCTCGAACTGGGTTAGCAGCAGCTGCCGACGACCGGCGGGCGAATCGTAGCTCGTGACAAAAAGCCCTTCGGCGCTCTCATTGATCTTCCCGAGATAGTTTATCGCCAGATCGTAGGTTCCGGGCTCAATCCGTTCGTCGAAATTCACGTTAACTCGCTGGCTTCCGAGATCCATCACGGGCGTCCCCGTGCGGACGCCCCGGCCGCCTCTCAACTCGACGGACTCGAACTCGAGCTCCACGCTGTTGAGAGCGATGATCGATGTCGGGTCCAACACATTGATGGTTATCGTCGACCGCCCCTTGAAGACCCGCGCACTCACGCGAGGTACTATTTCGATGTCATAGTGAATGGGCACTACGTTTCGCGGCAATTCAATTCGTGCCATAATTTCCTCCGTGGCGATATCCTTCAAGCGGACTTCCGAAACGCTGAAGACGAAGGTCATGAATCGGCTTCATGCCTCGCGAAACAGAGACTGCGGCTTCGTCGCTGCGCCTTCTCCAGAATGGGCTGTCAGGCCATTGCCGCTCCAGCGCATAGAAATGTCGCCGTAAACTCAAATGATTTCCGATGTTCTCCGCGACACGCACGGCATAGTCGGCGGACTGATCTTGTTGGCGGCGAAGCGATGCGTGGATCACCTGCGCGGCCCGAATGCCATCCTCGATCGCCTTGTAGATCCCCTCCGAGCCGAGCGGATCAAAGATGGCGGCCGCGTCTCCTACGGCGGTCCATCTTGCGCCGCAGGGCCTTTCGCGCTCGGACACCGGTACCGCTCGCACTACCACAGGCCCCAAGCCGAACCTGGTGCCCGCCAGACGAGGACCGATGTGGTGGGTCGCGGCCAAGGCATTTAGCCACTCCCTTGGTCGATCGAGACGCCTCGCTCGTGAAATCTCAGGATCGGTCGCAAAGGCGAGCGACAGGCGGTTTCCCGGCAGTCGCGCTGCATACCACCATCCATCCTCGACGGTTTCCGTCATGGTCAGGCGTGATGGCCAAGCCTCGGGCGCGAGTGCAGCCGTGACCGTGATGAAAACGAGGAGATCGTGCCGGATGGATCGGGCTCCAACGCAGCGAGCAAAAGCGGCGCGCGGACCGGTAGCGTCAACGACATGCCGAGCGATGATGGTCGCTTCATTATTGTTAGCGCGAAGGCGCAGCCGGAAACCACCGTCCACGGGCAACGCCTCGGCGCAGGCCAGGCGCTGCTGGCCCCGGATGGGGATGCCGCGGGCCGCGAGCGCCTGCCGAAATAATCTATCGAACCGCTGTCGGTGGATATGCCAACCGGACCCGCTCGCATTGCTTATGAAGTCATTATAGCCAAGATTGGGGCTGCCCCAGGCAGAACAACTTCCAAAGCAAGGCTCGTGATCATCAGATCGAAACAGGTCCCACAGATTAAGTGCCTTCAGTAAGACTGATATGTCCGGCGGCAGGGACTCGCCCACCCAGTCGTTGCGGGCCGATGAACCCGCTTCAACCAGAACGATGTCGGTAATGCCGACTGCATGTAGCGACAGAGCGGTGGCGCATCCGGCCACGCCGGCACCGAGGATCACGACGTCGAAAGCATCCGGCTTCAATGGATTGTGCCCATACCACGGACCCGACCTGTAGGGTGCAGATCCCACTTGTGTGACGGAGTGCTCATCCACAGCGAAGTCGCTGCTGTCGATGGAACAAGGCAGCCTTCCTCAATCCATCGGAAGAGAATATCGCGACAAATACCACCCATATTTCCAGGTGCAGGCTGATCAAATATCGGTCCCATGGGACCTGTCGGAGCGGCGAGATCGGTGAACAATGGGCTAAGATGTGGATGGCCGGGCGTAACATAGCCGTTGGCCGGCTCTGCAAGAGCCTTTAAGAAATCGGTTGTTGGCTGCTCGAACCACCACGCGATGCTGTGCGCAACTCCTTCATCATCGCGCAGCATAACCTTCTCATGTCCCGGCGACCCGCGCTGCACAGCACGCAAAACGTCCACTAATTCGGCCATTTGCCGTGCCGGCGAAGGTTGCTGTGGCGGTGGCGATGGTTGCGGATGTATAAGGCTATTCGTGTATTCTTCCCAGAGGGCGGTCTCGTCATTCGTGAAGACGCGGTACATCGGGCCCGTCTGGAAGTTGAGCAACTGGCACATGCGGCTATTCGGCCAGTCTCCGGGCAATAGATAACCGTGCGTTATCAGCGCCTGAAGAAAACCAGCGGGATCCTCGAACCATTCGTCCAGCCGTGTCGGTCCCAGCGTATGACGTTGGTGGTTTCGGCTACCAAACGCCGCTTTGTCGCTGATCATTGCAACCATCCGATCATGCAGGGATGGTCGGCTGCGAAGATGTTTCGCAAAGTCAGTGAAGAAGGTGCCTACCGATCCGAAAGCGACGTATCCATTCCAGATTCGCCGCCAGGCCTGCCGCATGGCTGCCTCTCCTCCGCCAGACCCGCGAACTTGATCGAGATAGAGGCGGACCGCGTCCGCGGCTCGCTGTCCATGGCCGTTGACCGCATTATCAATCCCGATGTGCATGACATAGAAGTGAGGACTGATCCCAAAGAACTGCATGAGATCGCGCGTTGGTTTCAGCTCCAATACGTTCCACTCAAGCTGCAGCGTCATCCCGATTATCTCGGGAACATATTCTTCGGTGAACTGGGAAATTGCCAACTCGAACGCGGGCACCTGGAAAGCGCTATCCAGGAAGGTCGGATCGAAGGCGAATTCGCGGCTGTTGATCGGGGGAGGCGCATAGCCGACGCTGTGGCAGAGATCCCGATAAATGTTGCAGTGGTTCATCGAGATATCGCCATCTCCGAGTTCATCCATCCACACCGAAAACAAGAGGGCGCGCACCTCGTCCTGCGGCCCGGCACGGCCGATATTGCGAAGCCATGCACCGTCGAGAAGATTGAATGGGGCAAGCTGCTTGATGCGCTCGACCGCGTCGGCACGTGACCGCACGATGTTCCTGGGATCCCCCGGACTGCTCTTATCAGCGTTCTCAGCAAGGTCGTTGTAGATCAGGTCGAGCCGATCCGTGAAAGCCTGGTCTGAATATTCGAAAAACTGAATATCCTGCTCAGACTCGTCGACATCGTTGGAGATGCGCTCGGCCTCGCTCAGCCAATGGTCTACGAAGGCGCGTGCTGCAGGTAGCACACCTTGATGGCTGGAAATGTTGAGCAACAGGTGGAAAAGCGACCTTGGGTCGAGCTCACTCGGAGCGACTTTTGGATCGGTTGTTTGTTCAAGGTAGGTCGCAAAATTTGGGAATGGGACAACGGGCGTCCGGCCGGTATCTCGCAGCAGGCCCTGAGCCTCCAGGAACCAATCAGACGGCACTGCGACACCGGGCGGTACCCGTGCCGAAAGTTCATCGACGCGTGTCGCCTGCAGCACCACGCCGATGCGGTGCCAGTTATCAAGCATATCGATGCGTTCTTGATATCGCCCCCATTTCTCAGCATCCGGCGAGTCCGTACCATAGCCTCGTACCGACCAACGCTGCGGGCCTAAGGCGGCCTTTAGACGTTTCTCCTCTCCGGAATCTTTGTCGTTAACCCAGTGAACGTCCGATCCAAGGTTGACGGCCACCGGGCGCTGCGCTGGCCAAGACCAGAACACTTTCCGGTTGCCCGTCGGATTGGGTAAGGGCGGATGCGTTGCACAGGAATTGTAGTCGGTGTGCCACGGGACCGCCATGAATTTCCCGAGATCGCCGGGCTCCAAGCCCTCATCCTCACAATGCCGCGGGACAAAACCGATAGTTAGGAACGGCTGGTCGCGGCGAAGCGAACTGAAGTAGTCGAGCAGCTTCCTCTTGATGCGAAACGGGCCGGTCCCATTGGTTTGCCAAGGCTGAACGTAGATCGCCGGCTCTCGCACAACAAACGTGACATCAATGCCGGGACTGAATCGACCACCCAAGCAATTCACCAATACCGCCTTGTCGAGATATTCGCCGGGGCCAAGTACATTTCCGGCGCCGGCTCGAAATGAATTGCGACCTTCATTCCATTGCTTGAGGAAAAAGTACTGCGTTTTACGCAAGGAGAGAAACGGCTCGTAACCATCGCCAAGCGCAAGCGGCATTTTGGCTGTGTTGTTTCGATCATCCGGCTCGAAGGGATTGCGAAAGATGGGCAAGATGCCTGCAAGTTCACTCTGACGCGGATCGTCTGTCGCCGTGATCGTGCGAAGTTTGTCATGAGCAGACACCCCATGGGGGCTCAGATTGGCAACCCATCGTTGCTGGGAGGCACTCCGGAAGATCGGTGCAATCTGATCTTCAAACGTAGGCCTGTAGTCTCTGACATAGGAACCAAGTTTTCGGTCGAATATCTCTGGCGCAAGGTCGAGATCACGGACCCAGCAGTCGTAGATGTCGTCCCAAGCCGAAACCATGTTGAGGATCTGTGGCGCGAACGACGGGTCGGTTGTGGTTACCCAGGCGCTTGCCACCTCCGCCTGTGCACCATCATCAAATAGCAGCACCGCCGAAACTGGGCCGTCGGACGTATCGTCGAACCATTGGTCGTTGTTGACGTCCTCCTCTATCGGGATCTGGCCGCCGATCTTCCAACCGGCCGCCCGCCCATAGCCGCCAAGTACGAGGAGACGACCAGACTCGTCGGTCATAAGCTCCCCAAGCGTATCGATTGAGCCAGACGGCAGCTCCATGTCCACGAAACTGGGGAAGGTTACAGGATAGTCGGGCAGAGGCACGGGGTGCATTTTCGTCGGGCTGTATGCAGACGGTGTCGTCGCCCGGTCAAACGCGACTGTAGCCCTCGTACTGACTGCAATGGCTCGTGGGCCCGGATCAATCGTCAGCTGCGCGATGCGAATGGGGTCATTTAGAACGGCGATGCGTTCGCCCATGGGAGGCTGCGGTTTTTGGGCCTCCTGCGTGCTCACATTCCGGATTCGCGGGAGCCAGCCATTCGAGAAGCTATCGATGCCTTGGACCTCCCCCTCTTCGAGGAGGAAGCAGTTCGTCTTTTTATTTGCGACATGAACGGTCCAGACGATATCCGTCACCATCCTGTTACCGATCCGGCTGCCGATCTTCACCTCGACGCCGTCGCCACGCGGCCAATGTTCCGTGTCAAGATCGTCATAGGCGAAGATCCGGAAGCGCGCGGCATGGCGCTTGAGCGCGCCCTCCTTGTCGCGCAGATCTTCGCTGGTGACGAGATCATGCTCCGTACCTGGCCGAATCGGCAATCCACCTATCACATCGGGCTCGTTCGGATCAGGCTGTCCCGCCATCGTTTCGGGGGCGATGACATATTCGGAGCTATTGCCAACTCTGGCGATCCCGAGGGCTGGGTGGATGCGGAAAGTAGTCATTGCATTAGCGCTCCCGAAGATTGATCTAGTTCATGTGCGCATTCCGCAGCAGTACATCGCCGGGCTGCTGATTGCGCGCCGACGTGGAATACACTGCCTTTGCGAAGACCTAGTGGGTGGCACGAAGCACAAAGAGCCCATCGAACTCTCCACGAATTTCTTGTGGCACATCGTGTCCAATTGCCTTGCGGACGACAGCAGGGAGATCCCTCTGAGCAAGCACGACGTCAATCAGTATCGGTCCATCGACGATTTCAGCCGCGATTTGGAGAGCCTTGTGCAATTCAGCTAGTGTACTTGCCCGTGCGTAGCGGGCCCCAAACGACGCCGCTAAGGCACCGTAGTCCCAACGAGGAAGGACGTTGTAGTAATCCGGCTGGGCTCCGATGTCTTGATAGTATCGGGGATTGCCCATGAATTGCTGAATCCCCATGATCTCGTTGTTGATGACGCAGATCACGGCCGGCAGCCTATACCGCACGAGCGTAGAGAGCGCCTGAGGTCCCTCGCGGAACGCAGTATCGCCGACGAATACCACCGGTCGTTCGCTACCAGCGCAGGCCGCACCGACCGATGCCCCCACGCTGTACCCGATCGACATCCAGATCGACTGGGATATGTAACCGCCTCGCGCGGATATCGGCATCTCGGCAGAGGCGAACAGCGATAGGCCAGTGTCGGCGATCACGCGCTTGCCATTAACGAACTCGGAGACGTTTGCGAACAACAGGTCGAATGTAAGTGGCGTTTTGAGATCACAGACAGCGACGTCTTGCTGGGGCGACGCCGCAGCGACCGACGCCCAGGAGGGCGGCGCCTCTTGTCTGCGCAACTGCTCTATCAACCTGACGACAAAGTGGCGGAGTTTTACGTCCGCATAGACATGATGCCCGATACGCACGCCATCGTTCGATGCCAGAACCATGCATCCGTAGTCCTCGGACACGATGTCGCCCACGAAATCTGTAATCGCCGTACCCAGCGCGAGGACGAGGTCGGCCTTTCCGATAGTCTCCTGAAGGTCCGTTGTTGCGAAACGACCGTCGTAGACCCCGAGAAATCCTTTCGTCGTCTCTGGCAAGATCGCTTTGCCAGCCAACGTCGTAACATATGGAAGCCCGCTGACACTCAACAGTTCATCAAACTCGTCATGCAAGTCCCACCGGTCGACCTCTTCGCCTGCCCACAGAATGGGGCGTTGCGCCCGCGCGAGACTTGCCGTCACTTCGGCCACGCATTCCGACAATGAGCCGTCATTCACGCTTGCGATCGGAGTCTGAAGCGGTTTCGTGGGGGAGGGGCAGGGTTGGTGCCACAAGTCCTGGCTGATCTCCAGATATACTGGCCGCCGATGTGTCATGCAGGCGATCAGGATCTCATCGATCTTGCTCGGCGCATCCTCGGCTCGGCTGATCACAACCGCAGCGACGGTCACCTGCGAATAGACCGGGAAATCGATCTTAAAAGGCCCCGTCGAATGCAGGAACATGATGCCATACTTGAGCTGCAGCTCTAGCTGCTTGGAAGACGGTCCGCCGTTGATGACGACTACCGGACAACGCTCCACAAAGGCACCAGCAATCCCATTGAGCGCGCTCAGGGCACCGACTCCATAGGTGCCGCAGATCGCCCCATAGCCTCTGATTCGGGCGTAAGCATCTGCCGCGTACGCTGCTTCCATTTCATACGTGGTGAAAACTGCACCGAGACGGTGCCCCTTGGTTAGCTCGGTGAGCAGTCCGCTGCAGTAGCTGCCCGCAACATTGAACAAGTGCTCTATGCCAAGCTCTTCAAGCCGTGACACAAGATAAGATGCCACGGTGCTGTTCTCGTTTCCCTCAGGCATCGTATCCTTCCATACCCAGGCGCTCCGGCTCGAAGGCTCTCAATTCCGCACAAAATAGATAAACTATAAGTTGCAACGATCCCACTGCATAGTGCTTAGATACGGATTGTGGGTGAGAAATAGTCGAAAATGACCCTGCAGGTAGCGCAGGGCTGAGAATTAAGATGATATCAAAGCGGCGGCCACAGCCCACGCGGGCAGTCAGCGGCCACGACCTCCTTTTGACCAGACGCACTGCGCGTGGCGCAACTTCAGTCATCATTGCGGCTCGTCTCAAACCGAGCGAGATCACTATCCATTGAGCGTATGTCCCCCTAAGCTGTAGCGGAATTCGCTAAATTTGGTCGACGCCTGATGAAAAACGCACAGCCGACCTAGACTGGGAAGACTCCGCTATGTTGTAGCACTGGCGCGTCATCGCTCGCTGTCCACCAGCGCGCGAGCGCTATGTGTCACTCATGCGACGGTATCCCATCGGAAGCGGTGCTCGATGAAGCAAGCGCGATGGAGAGCGCCGCGATGTCGGGACGACGGCATCGACGAAAAGATCGGACTCAGCGGGCCCGGTGCGCATTGCTGCAGGACTTAGCCTAGCCGAAGGATTCTTGATCGAACGCCTCGACGGGCTGCGGCGGCGTCATCCGGCGATTGATGTCGAGCTGGTCGGCGATGTTCGGCTCCTGAGCCTCGCGCGAAGAGAGGCCGACCTCGCCTTGCGTTTCAGCACGACTTTCTCATCTCGTCGATCAGCCCGCAGTTCGAGAGCGCTTGTTTTCTTGGTCTGACTTTTGCTAGTCGGTAGTTGAAGCGGTTACCAAGACCGCCGCGAAGTATCGCTTGGTCGGCGCGCCGAGCAGCGGAAGCGAGATCAGGTACCCAAAGTCACGAGATTGCGCCAGAATCGTTCCAGACTTTGGAGACCCTGAAATGCCGAACTCCACAGGGTCGCGTCGCAGATCAGGAGGGTACCGGGGAAGACGTTTGGCCGTGTCTGCAAAAGAGCATTGAACGAGGTGTTGCCGGCAGCCACGAAAGGATGCGGCGGAGCAGCTGGGTTGATCGCCTGCAGCGCGAGCACGTCAATGGTGGTAGCCATTGCTGGAGGCACGTACAGGTGCGGAAGGTGTGGGTGTAGGTTGAAGTTTGTCACTCCGGCGAGCAAGCGTTTGTGGTCGAGGTCGCCCCGGATTTGCAGGGGAGCAGGTGACCCGTCCTGCGCTCTTGCGGGACTAAGCCCGTACTGGTTTGTAAAATCGAGGCCGAGACCACGGGCAAGCGACACGCAGAATCCGCCGATGCGCTGTTGCGGCGGAATGGTCGGATCCCCATGGTGCCGGAACTCGACTTCTTGCGATTTCTGCAAATCGGCGCCGATCGCCTTTGCGGCGCCCCCGATGTCATGGTGCGGGCAGAGCACCAGGCAATTGTTTTCGTGGGACAGGAAATCGCGGATCAGTTCGATCTCGCCCGGGCTCACTTCTTGGACACCTCCGCCATCCGCCGATCGGATGTGATCGAGACTCACCACGATCAAGGTGTCGATGCCTTGCAGGAATTCCTGGTCCAGATGCCCGGTGGATGGCTTGTCACCCTCGCGCTGGATCAGCGCGACTTCGTTGCCTGTCTCCGTCCGCACGACGTTTCGGAAATGCGCGAAGTCGGCCAAGATCACATTGTCCATGAATCCGTCGATTCCCTGGGAGAAGCGGCGCGCGTCGCGCAGTTGCTCAAATTCAGGCCACAGCATGCGCCGAAACTCGTACAGGGTTGGATAGCGATCATCGATAAGAGCGAGGTCCGCCCCAATTTCCTGCGAGCGACTCCACGCGAAATAAAGTCCGACTTTGCGTGCCGCCATTTGCCTGCTCCTCGTCCCGGTCAGTAACCATGCGCACCGACGGATTGGATTTCGCCGATCGCCCCCAATGCCGCTTTGCGCAGTTCCATCGCCAGAACATCGATGAACGAGCCCTCCGGCGTTTCCGTCACCCACGGATCCATGACCACGGACCGCAGTACCGTCACGACGCACCCATCGCCCGTGAGCCCGAGCCGAGACTTGAAATGGTCGATGAATTCGGCCCCGTAGGCGGACTGGTCGAAATCGGTTGTACTAACGATCATGCTCGAGCCATAGATGTCTTCGCCAGGCTTGAGGCTCAGCCGGCGATAGATCGCCGTGTTGAGCCGGTTGGCCAGGTCGACATACGGGTTCACGGTCCCGCTCGGAGTACGCAGATTGAAAGCGTAGGAGAGAATGTTTTCATCGGGGCCGATCTCCTGCAGCAGCGCCATCACCTCGCTATCTCCTTCGATCTGCTCGTTGGTCCTTCGATCGATAAGATCGCGGACGCGTGTCCGCTCCGCCTCGACCTCGGGTGCGGTCTTTCCTAACCGTTCTGCCGGCAGGCGCGGCACTGGAACGACAATGAAGGGATCGGACGGCCCAGCTAGGGAAAGGAGTCTCGCGTACAGCTTGCGGCAACTGAACAGCGCTTGGCCGATGATCTTACCGTAGCCGTCCCGGGTGGGGCGGATCACGCGATGGCTCAAGTACACGGCTGCCGCCGCCGCACCTGGCTTCGAGCCTTCTACACCGTAAATTCCAACCGTCGGCTCGGCCGCGCCATGAAAGATTACGGGAGCGCTGAAGGTCACGAGATCGCGCATGGAGGCATTCCGGTAGCACAGCGCACCGGCTGGATACGGGATGTAGCCGGACTTGTGTGGGTCGACCGTGATGGAGTCGGCGCGACCCATCGCCCGAAGCTGCCGCGTGGCGTAGCGGCTCAGCGGCACGGGGGGTGGCGACACTGTCATCGGCCCGCGAAATGCCTCGTCAGGGTACGGCAATGCGAAGTCGTCGTTGATGACCGAGCGATGATAGCCGCCCCAGGCCGCATCGGCATGCACATGGAAAACCAAGCCCTTCCGGGCGTATTCGTCCCGCAATTCCAAGATATCGGCGAGGGGATCGATAGCGCTCTCTTCCGTCGTGCCGACGACCGCGACGGCGGCGATGACCGGACATCGGTTGGCGAGGCATTCATCCAGATTGCGTCGCAGGTCTGCCAGGCTCTGGCGCGCATCTCGGTCCACAGTCACGTTGACGAGGCTGTTCGCACCCAGACCCAACAAGGCCACCGCCTTCGGGAACGAATAATGCTTCGTGCCCGGCACGAATACACGGGCTCCGCCGACGCCGCGCAGGAACTGGCGGGCAAACTCCGCCACGCCCAGTTGTTGCAGTGAGAAGCGTCCGATCGCCTCATTGATCAGTTGTGGCGTGAGCTCAAATTCTCGCGCCAAGCGAACTGGAATCTCGAGCACGGCGTCGGCGCCAAGGTTCAAGAGGCGCCAAGCATCGAGCTCGCCGAGCTTGGCCTCCTGCCCGTCCGGCAACGCGATCACGAGGTCCTTCGCCTTACCCAAATTCGGCTCGGTCTCGGATTTGATCGCCGCTTGGACTGAAAGCGGATAGAATTTCAAGTTGCGAGCCGACCAGAGTGCTTCTATGTTCGCCACGCTGCCATCGCAGGTAATGTGGCCCCAGGGCCGCGGTCCTGAGGAGGGTTTCGCGATGACGTAGCCCAGCATTCGGCACAAATCATCCCCGACCAAGAGCTCCAGAAACGTCGTTGCCGTCGATCCCTCAAAGGCGACGTTGTTCGGATTGTACAGCATGGCCGAGAAGTAACCGAGCAAACCGGGCATCGTAAGATCCCAGTTCATATGTCCCTGATAGCGCATGCTGAAGAACGGCACCGACTTCTTCAGGAATGAAAGCAACTCCTGAAAGCCATCGCGTAGCACGTCCATCGCCTCGAGATAATCATCCGACCGCTTGATTGCCTCAGTAATGTGGGTAGGATCGCTCGGGTGATAGTTTCGACGCCAGAATACGTGGTCACGTATGGCGTGCGCAACAAGTTGCTCGAACACCTCGCCGTTCTCGCCCTTCGGGCCGAGGAACCATGCTTCTGGTTTTCGGCTGCCCTGAACCGGAAGCGCCGGCGTATCCGAATCGGCGGTCAAGCCGGCGAAGCCTGCTCTCGTCAGCGGAAACTCGAGACTACTCGCGTCGCGAGGCTGCTCCATGAATTCCTCTCTTGTTCTTCGGTTTGCCGTTCTAGACAGGCAGACTGATGGCGAGGGACTAGCCGCTAGGCGACGGGCCCCAACACACGATCTTCGACAATACCGTCCACGCCGGCGTCCTCCGATTGCGCGTTGGGACCCATTCCGAACTGACCGAACGCAGCCAGCGCTGCATTCCGGACGGATTGGTAAACTGCCTGAGGAACGCGATGCTGATCCCGCATGTGATCGAGCGCGAGTAGGATCGCGTCCCGGGCCTGCAAGAAACTCGGATTCGCCGGCGTCAGCTTCAGACCATCAACGACGAGCTGCCAACCAAGCCGGTACCCGTCCGTGTCGCTGCTCAGCGACCTGCAAATGCGGCGCACCATCATCATCAAGACGGCACACCAGATCTCCCCTGTCTGGTGCTCGTCCGGCAGACCCGTCATGGGGTCGCGCGGAAAGGTCCCGACGTTGCCATAGGTGAAAGGATAGCGGTCGTCATATGGATGAGAGCGGATGCCAGCCGCGTTGCTGACGACCCAGTCTCCGGTCACCACCTTCTCGGGCTGCCCCCGCTGCACGCGGAAGTAGTTTTGTATCGTCAGGGCGAAGAAGTCACTCCAACCTTCGCCCATGCCCTCGCTCTGCGGAGCATCGAGCGTATGTCCTTGCCTCGTGCCACCTACCAGGCGATTGGTTAGGCCGTGCGTGTATTCGTGAAAGACCACGTCCGCGTCGAAGGCCGTGTGGCGGTTCGTGCTCGTCACCAAGCCCATGTTCATGAGCGGAGGCTGGCCATCGGACGCGGTCGACATGTTGGCCGTGCCATTTACAGCACCGCTGTGTGTTCGAGCGCGGACCGCATCCCCAGCGACCCCCAAGTGCGTGAAATTGACTCGTTGGAAATTTCCGGCCGCTTCGTCGAAGCCGAGGATGTACAGAAAGTCATGCATGTAATTGCAGAAATAGAATATGTTCAGAAGCTTTTGATCGTCACCGAACTCGTTCGCGGGATTGAACTCAACGACACCGCCGGTCATCGCGCCAGTCAAAGAGTTTGTCGTGAAGTTCAAAGTGGCCACTGTCGAATTGCCGATGGTCTTGTCTGCTTCGACCCAGTCAGCCGGAAACGCCGTCAGGGGAGTGGTAGGCATGGCGGGATACTCGCCGATTGCCCGAGGCATGTCTTTCATGCTGCGGGCTGCAACAGCGGGACTAAACTCGAAAACATTGCCCCGAGCCCGAGCCATATGCATCATGTCGCGCGAATAGAGGATCTCGCCCGGGCGCGCGTCTGCGGATACTATAATGGCATACTGCTCCGTCACTGCATTGGTGTCCGACTCCTTTTCCCGCGTGAAGATTGAATACCAGCCGAGCCGTGGCCCGGCTGGTTGGTCGAAAATTAGCAAATGGGCTGGAGTGGGTCGCGTAAACGGCTTCTCATGTGACCCAGCCTTGTCCGTTGACGGACTTGCAGTCCACTCGAATACTGTCGGGTACGTCGGGAGCATATCGAAGGCAGCGATGACCATCGGCTCGTAGCCCTCGATCTGGAATGGCGGTTCGGTTGAAGTCTGCCCGAATTCGTCCTTGAATTGGCGCCCTGACGTCGAAGCAAGGTGCTGGGCTGCGACCAACACAGCTTCGCGGGCGCGCATCTTGGGTGAGGTGTCGATCTCGGCGTCGAATGTAACGCTGCTCCCGCTTAGATCGGCATCCTGACCGTGCGGCGAAAAGCGGACCGTATGGCTCGTGCGGAACACGGGTAACCCGCGATAAAACTGTTGAAGATGCACGATGTGCGCCGCAGAGCTCGTAGTTTGATTGATCGGGTCAGGTATGAACTCTGACTCATCGGCGCGCGATGCCACGAAGCTCGACGCCCGAGTGCGCTCGGCCCGAACAATCGACACAGCTCGACCCATTAGCGAGCCACCGAACATCGCGGCATCTGGGTGCGCAACTCCGCCGGCAACAAGGGTTGCTTCACCACCGGCTTTTTTGGCGTTGAACCGGAGCACGCGGGATACCGCACCACTGGTCGCCGTTGGTATGCCTCCCCTTGCGAAGCTTCCCGTATCGATTTCACGCAAAGCCATGTCGATATCCTCCTCTTCTAATTGCGAGGGCCTTGCCGCGAAGTGCGGCGCGCCAGCAGCCGATTCGGTTTTCGCCATCACCCAAACTGCTGCCGCCACAGCCCGAGCGATGTCGGCGGCGAAATCTGCGACAACAACGGAGTCGCGGGCACTGTGATAGTTGGGGTTCTCCTGTGGAGCCGGCGAACTCGGATCCGGGCCAACAAAGAAGTCTTCAGACGCGACGCAAGCCGCGTAACCCTGGGCCTGAAAGGGCGCATGATCGCTGCGGCCGGCGGCAGGGTCACGCGCCGGATTGCCGCCGGTGCTATAGATCTGCGGCGTTTCGAGTGCCGGTGACACCATCGGCGTGACCTGCCGCAGCACACGCGCCAGCCCGAGCGAGCGCGCCTCGACCTCGGCGGACTGGGCATAGCCCGTATGCACTTCCCACGCGCGCGGCCCCTTCTCGTGATATCCGATCATGTCCATCTGATAGACGGCAACTATCGGAGCTTCCTTCGCTCTCTGCTGGCGTGCGTAGACCCTGCTTCCGACGAGGCCTTCCTCCTCGGCATTGAACAACACGAAGCGGATAGTTCGGGCCGGCGGCGCCGTAGTAGCCAGAGAGGTAAAGCACCGAGCGGCGAGCAAAACCGCCGCCATCCCGCTGGCGTCGTCGTCGGCCCCCGGCGCCGAGCCGTGTGCTTCGTCATAGTCCGGGTCGTTGGCGGCCGTTGAATCCAGGTGCGCCGTGATCAGCACTAACTCTGGGGATTGGCCGGGCAGTTCAGCCTCGACGTTTTGCAGCGTCAGCCCACGGTGGCTGAACTGAATCAGACGAACGTCCACCCCTATCGCCTGCAGGTCCCGCGCCAACGCCGTTACCACGCTTCCATTGTCCCCTTCCTCACCAGCGATATGCCGGCTCTTGACCCGACGCGGGTCCTTCTCCGCGAGCGGCCGTGCTCCGCTGTAGCGCTCGATCAGGCCGATCATCGCCTCGCTCGTAATGCACGCAAAGGCTGCGCGTTCGCCGTCGGACAGCGAGACTACGGTCTCGATCCTCTCATCGAACCGGGCCCGAAACCCAGACGTCGTCGGTTCGCTCCTCGGTTCGAGCAACCCAGGGTCAGGAAGCATTCGTAGCGTGTGACCGTGCAGCGCTTGCGCAAAGTGGAACTGGCCGGGCGATCGACCCGCCGGTAGCGCCGCGATTAATCCCTCGGTTGTCGCCGCCAGCAGCAGCGAACTGTCTTCCGCAGCGAAGAAGCGGGACGCCGACCCGTGCGTCGAGTCAAATCCGGTCGTTTTCGCAAGGTCATCCCGCAGCAGATAGAGATCGGACCTATCGGGCGCCCGGGGTTCGCCCAGAAAATCCACCTGAAATAGCATGTTGGCGAGTTGGCTCGCGGTATGCTGGCTGGTGATTCCGTAGACTACTCGCCCACCGCTCTCAGCAACATGCACGGGAACGAACGCGACCTGCCTGAGCGCGACGTAAGACTCTGCGACCCGTTCTGCGGGTATCGTCACCCGTACGTAGCGCAGAGGCTCGCCAGCCAACACGTCATCGATGAGAAGTGGGTGCGGACAGACGCTCATGCCAGCGTCTTCCGCAAAGGCTCGCTCGGTTGCGCTTTCGCCTACGAACATACAACGCTGCGCCCGAACCCGGGCGATCTTGGCGGCTTGCTTAAAGATCGCTGGCGAATCCTTCTTCAGACCGATTTCTTTCGAGTACAGACGCAGCTTCGGCTCGAAGAAATCAAGAATCCGACTGGCGGCGAGGACGCCATCCACTACCGCGGCGCCATCATCCCCAGTATTGGAGATAATGCCGAGTTGCAGGCCCCTTCCTTTTAAGTTCTGCAACAATCCGGGCACGAACGAAAAGACGTCGAACACGACGAGGTGTACTGGGGTAGGCGACAAAACTGCCGTGCCAAGAGTGTCACCTAGGTCAAAGAAAATAACGTTGGGCGCTTCCACCATAGGACGTGCAACTCCCCTTGATCGGTCGTGTCACCCGGCGGCGGGTCTTTCACCGATCGTGGCCGAAAGAGCCGGAGGCCAATTTGCGGCATTGCAACGCTGCCACACCATAGCGTCCATCAGAGGTTGGGTATGGGATCGATCCGCCGAACGCGCTACACGCAACAATCATTTCTGCGGTCGGGTCCCTTCCCTCCTGCCCACCTCAACTATAGCGGGAAGTCGTTCATCAGCTACTATAGCCCTCGTAGGTTGTGGAGAAACTCGATATATTCTCGCAATGACTGATAAAAAACGCACAGCCGACATGGACTGGGAAGACGTCCGCTATTTTGTAGCACTGGCGCGTCATCGCTCGCTGTCCGCCACCGCGCGAGCGCTTTGTGTCACTCATGCGACGGTATCCCGTCGGCTCGCTCGCCTGGAGGCGCTGCTCGGACGCACATTGTTCGATCGACGAGCGGACGGCTATACTCTGACTATCGATGGCAAAGCAGTGCTCGATGAAGCAAGCACCATGGAGAGCGCCGCGATGTCGGTGCTAAGGCAGCTCGACGAAAACACCGGGCTCAGCGGGCTGGTGCGCATTACTGCAGGACGTAGCCTAGCCGAAGGATTCCTGATCGATCGACTGGACGGGCTGCGGCGCCGTCATCCGACGATTGATCTCGAGCTGATCGGCGATGTTCGGCTCCTGAGCATCGCGCGAAGAGAGGCCGACCTCGCCTTGCGGTTCGGTAAGCCCAAGAGCGGCGATCTTGCCACCCGGCGGGTGGGCACCATATCTTTTGGCCTATATGTTGCTTCGAGCTTGCGCTATGAGCCGGACGCGGCGGCGCGGCTTCCTCTCATCGGCTTCGACAAAGCCGGCGAAGCAATTGCCGAGGCCGAATGGCTGGCACAGAACTTTCCCGGGCGCCGGTTCTCTTTCCGGGGCAATAGCCAAGCCGCACAGGCTGCCGCAGCACGGGCCGGCTTTGGCGTCGCGCTTTTGCCGCACTATCTCGCTGCCAACGATTCGCAGCTGGCCGAGATTGCTTGCGATAGGCCGCTGCTGGAGCGAGAGCTGTGGCTTCTTCTCCGTCCCGACCTTAGAAGGGTCCCCCGGGTACGCGCGGTAGCCGACTATCTTGTTGAGCTATTCCGCCGCGAACGCCGGCGCCTCGCTAGGTTCTCCGAACTTCCAGAACGCAGAGGCGCCGCACTCTCGGACACTGAAGCGTTGAACGGAGAAACGCGGGAGAGCGCCGATATTGCGGAGCCGAGATGACTTATCCCAGATCAATGACAGTTACATGGCCAAGGGCGGGCTAGAGTGTCGGTATCCGCCAAGCCGTATGCTCGACATTGGTGGGGGCGACTTGTGGGTGCCGCCTAGCCCTACAAAGATTGATCTTGCAAGTCGCTTCTTCCGCCGGTCCC
>LNAP01002036.1_pt1 | contig 20643 bp, 21 predicted proteins | sample 602601 | NCBI WGS metagenome assembly LNAP01 (sample SAMN02440304, study PRJNA202911) | soil metagenome | biome: Subtropical and temperate rainforests or woodlands; isolation source: soil samples (1 kg each in a 20% v/v slurry with milli Q water) were... ...
TAGTTGATCATACGGCTGTCGAAGTCTTCACCACCCAGGTGGGTATCACCGTTGGTTGCCAGAACTTCGAAGGTTTTTTCGCCGTCAACTTCGTCGATTTCGATAATAGAGATATCGAAAGTACCGCCACCGAGATCGTAGACGGCAACGGTCTCGCCGCCCTTGTTGGTAAGACCGTAGGCGAGGGCAGCACTGGCGCAGGAGGGGACATTCTGATTCAGGCTGGTAAAACCACTGCTGCCGGTGCTGCTGGTGGCAAGGTTACAGTGTCCAGTGGGGAGTCGTCAGCTGGTAACAGTGGCGACCTTCTGCTTCTCACAGCCGCTGCTACCACCGGAGCGACTGGAGCAATTTCTCTCAGCACTGGTGTCTCCTCCGCTGGAACCAGTGGCGACATTCTGATTGGAACTGGCACGGGAGCCACGGGCGGTGGAGCCGTAACTATTCGTGTAGGCACGAGTACAACCTTAGCGGGCGGAGCACTCAGTATCAACGGTGGAGACACCACTGGCACAACTGGTGGCCAGGTGAGCATTACTAGTGGTGCCAGCACCGTCAGTTCCAGTGGAGCGCTTGTGCTAATGTCTGCAGATGCCGGCTCCACTGGAATCAGTGGTATTGTTTCTCTTAGTTCAGGCACCACCACCGCTGGAAACAGTGGTGATATTCTCATTGGTTCCGGCGCAGCGAAGGGTGGTAGCGGTGGTAACGTCTATGTCACAGTAGGTTCGGGAACTAGCAATGCAATTCCTGGTACGTTGTACCTGCGCGGTGGTACTACCAGCGGTACCGCAGGTGGGGCTTACACTTCCGTTGAGGTGCGTGCAGGCAACGACGGTTCGAACACTGGTGGTAGCGTGGATTTCTATGTGGACGCAACGGCGAATCCTTTTATCTATGCACACAAGACTCTTGGTGTGTTGATCCCTAAGACCGCAGCCTCCCCCATTCCGTATTACACTGTGAACGCTGTTGCTTATTCCGTGTCGGCTACTACTTACACTGCTTCGGCTTCGGGCGCTGTGTCTCTAACGGGCGATTCGATTACGTTGACATCAGCCACTGGAGCTAAGGTAACCGGTGCCGGCGGTATGACTGTCGCCAACGGGGTCACGGTTTCCACTGGCGGACTCGTCGTATCCGCTTCCGGCTTGACCGTCACGGCCGGTGGAATGTCTGTGACTACCGGTGGCATGACTGTGGGCGGTGGTGGTATCAGAGTTACCGGGGGTGTTACTGTGAACAACATCGGGCTGTACATCACTGGAGGCGGGCTCACGGTCAATGGTGGAGGCATCAAAGTGACTGGTGGGGTAACAGTGCATGACACTGGTGTAGTGGTCGCAGCCGACGGTCTCACAGTCACCACAGGTGGCTTGGCAGTCACTCTCGGCGGTTTGAGTGTGGCTGGAGGTGGCTTGAAGGTTACCGGCGGTGTATCCATCAGTGACTCCGGACTTGTTGTTACCGCCGGCGGGTTGACTGTGACCACGGGGGGTCTTTCCGTCACTGCTGGTGGCTTGTCTGTGAACGGTGGAGGCATCCGGGTAACCGGCGGAGTTACGGTGCTGGATACCGGACTCGTAGTCACGGCCAATGGGTTGACCGTGTCGACGGGCGGTATGAACGCTGGCACCACTGGTGTCACTGTGAGTGGCGGGGGTGTCAAGGTGACCGGCGGCGTAACCGTCTGGGACACAGGTGCAGTCATCAACGGTGGCATGACTGTGGCTACGGGCGGCATTGTAATCACAACCAATGGACTGACGGTGCAAGCTGGAGGCATGAGGGTCACCGGAGGTGTTACAGTGAATGATATTGGACTGGTCTCAGCCAACGGCATCACCGTGACGCTGGGTGGAGTCTCCGTCACAGGAGGTTTGTCAGTGACCGCAGGCGGTATGAAAGTCACCGGAGGACTCACCGTCAGCACTTTAGGGTTAGTGGTCAGCGACACTGGAATGACAGTGGCCGCCGGTGGATTGAAAGTTACCGGCGGCGTGTCTGTTAGCTCTGGTGGTTTGGTTATCAGTGGTGGAATGACTGTAAGTAATACCGGAATGGTGGTAACTGATGGTATTACTGTCAACAGTGGTGGACTTTCAGTTACCGCGGGCGGCGTGACGGTGCAAGACGGAGGTTTAGTAACAGCAGGTGGAATGACGGTGAATGCCAACGGTATGAACGTCGCGCAGGGTATTACCGTTGCTAACGGAGGAATTTCAGTAACTGCGGGAGGAATTACAGTCGCACTTGGCGGACTTAAGGTTACTGGAGGTGTCACGGTTGGATCGCTCGGAGTGAAGGTTACCGGTGGTTTGTCTGTGTTGAGTGGCGGCATGTCCATCGCTCTTAACGGTTTAACTGTGACGAACGGTGGAATGAACGTTGCCGACACTGGTATGACAGTGGCTGCTGGTGGCGCTCGAATTAGCGGAGGAGTGACTTTGGCTACAGGTGGTCTGGTAATCGTTACCAGCGGTATGACCATTAGTAATGGCGGGTTACAGGTCACTGCCGGAGGTTTGAGTGTGGCGGGCGGACTGCGTGTTACTGGTGGCGCCATCGTCACCAACGGACTAACCGTGTATGGCGACTTGGCCGTGAGTACCACAATCTCGCTGCTGACTTCCGATCGTCGGTTGAAGCGAGACTTCATGCCTATTCAAGACGCACTGGCGAAGGTGAACAAACTGAACGGTGTGTACTTCAAGTGGATCCAGGACGAGCCCAACGGCATTCAGTTCGACGACAAGCGCCACGTTGGTTTGATCGCCCAGGAAGTGCTGAGCGTGCTGCCTGAAGTGGTGTCTAGCATTCACGACGGCAAGTACCTCGGTGTGGACTACGCGAGCATGATGCCGCTGCTGATTGAGGCCGTGCACGAGCTGGATGACATGTTGAAGGAGGGAACTCTCTCTGACAGCGAGACTCGCCAGATCACCTCTGATCTGCTGTCGCAGCTGCACGTTACCATTGCGGGTATGGGCTCCAACTTGAATGCTCTGCTGACGCGCAATGCGGCACTGCAGGCTGAGTTGGAAGCTGCCGAGAAGAAGATGGCTGAGCGCATTGCGGCACTGGAGGCAGCAATAGCGGCGAATGAATAAGGCGCTCACAGCGTGAGGTGGCTCAGCCAGAAGAGGAGAAAGGTGAAAGGAAGTAATGTGATCAATATGGATTGCGTGGCCACTGGCACAGAGGACAATTGACCAGAAAGAATCATCAACAGGAGTGAAACTCTGTTAAGGAGTGTGGTTGTCAACGGTGTGAGCCAGTGGAAAAACTTGTAGTGTATCGGTAGGAGCAGTTGGGATGTATATATAACAAGTAGGTAGTCAAAAAAATCAACAACTATAAAAGGAACGGGTCAGCGGAAGGAGTGGATATAGAAAGTCTGCTGACCGGTCTGCAAAAATCGTATCAATAACAACACAACAAGAGGCCCGGCGAGCTGCCTGGAGTGCAAGTCAAGTCAGGAATGAGATTTGGAAAGGAAAAGGGGAAAAAACTTGCCTTCAGGTGGAACTTGAAACTGTGGTAACTCAAATTAAACCTTAGTTTTGTAGTCAATAATCAAAAAATGCTTGGTAGTATAGCGGTAGAGTGTAGCTAATTGAACAATTGTCATGCGGAAAATTCATATGTTGTCTGGGAGTGTTTTGAATTTTGATTGGAATTTTTCTGCATTGATTGTTGTTTATTTTATGTTACTCACTGTGTCTTTCTGATTGTTGTTTGCCAAAACAAACAACCTTTCTTTACGCACGCGTGAGCTCTACGGCTATTGCCACATTGTAAACTTTAACTGGATGTTTTAACTAATACGCTTTCTTTTGTTTCAATCATCAACACTCTAAAAATTAAAGGAGAAACCTTTGCAGCACACATCATAGCGTTGTTAAAAACACGACAACAGCCATACCGTACTTCGTTACGAAAAACAATTATCCCACAATTTATTTCCCGCATTGTTATATACTAAATTCACCTATCAAACCAACAACCACATCGGCGGCCATCTTTTAAATAGCGCAGGGGCATACACTCTTTTAACTCAATCCGTCTATAAAAAAACTACGCAGGCATGCAGAAGTGTTTGTGCTTCTTCCAGTGCAGCTTCTGGTGCTCCTTGCTGCAGTAGTACTGGTTCTTGCAGCGGGAACATTTCATCAACACGGAACCGCCCTCGCTGGTCTCGCTGTGACACACCGCGCAGCACGGCGCGTCAGTAGGGTTGAGCAGCCTCTCCGCCGGCGACAAGTGCGGATTCGTCATGTTGGAGTAGGCGATTTCTTCTGCGGACGGAGGAGGGTAGTACATAATGTACACATTTGCCCCCTCCAGGAGGGTGTTTAAGGCCTCGATTCCGTACTCCACGTCGATCGCGACGCAGCCCGGCTTACCCTTTGCGGCAGTTACACTCTTGTCGATCAAAGTTAACATCTCGAACATCGTTGGCACGAGGGCTGCGTACTTGTGGAAGGGAATCAAGGGCATTCCGCCCTGCATCACCGTGACCAAATGCTGCGGATTCTCGCGCTCTGTGTAGCCGTGGCGCCGAAACACCCACATTTTGTTACTGCTGCCGTCCCCGCTGTCGTAGCCAATCGAAGCGGAGGGAGCGGCGATCAGACGAGTGAGGATGCGCTTCACGGCGTCCGAGTGCTCCGCAGGGATGGTTGTAGGGGGAGTGGGAGGTAGCGGCGTGGCCGTGACAGTACCTGTTTAGGAATACATGGAAAAGAGGTGGTAACAGAGAAAACATTCAGTGTGCGACCGATTTATTCATAGCAGCACACTAATCACATAATTAATGTACTTTTCACATTTGTTAACACTACTTACCTGTCTTCTTGGGTTTGCTGGAAGAGCTGGAGGGTGGAGGGGGTGGTGCCGCCCACTAGCTTGCGCTCCAGTGCCGTAATCAAGGTACCCTTATCCACAGCCTTTTCAAGAAAGTGAGAAGAAAAACGAGAGGAAATAAGAAATCAGATGCATGCGTAATTGGGCCCTTAACAACAAAAATTCTATTCTCTATCACCTTCACATATGCCTGCAACGCGCGCTTCAGCACATCCTTTTGCAGAGCTCCCTTGTGCATCATCAGTCCGTCGTAGACAATGTGGTTGTCTCAGTTCAGCAGGGAAGTAGACACTCGTACACCTAAAAAAATTGGGATAAACAGACAGGTATGGAAAAAAATGAGAAAAAGCGTGATGAAAGAGTCAGAACATCCACGATGGAGTAGGAAGAAATTACGCACGGTAACAAGTTTATGCAAAGTAAATCTTCAAATCAATGTACCTGCCAGCGGTTCGTGGAAAATGGGAATGGTCGTTAGTTTTCTCCGAGGAGGGCGCATGCATTCACACAACGTGTTCGCATGCCCCAGTACCAGGTACACCTGAGAAAATAGAACAAGAAAAATAACGTTATGTTTTACAATCAGAAAGATAATAAGTGGCTACTTTTGTCATTCGAACAGTTCGCAAGGATAGGATAAAACAGACAAAAGGCTACCTTCTGAAAGTCAGAGGAGACGAGAATGCTTCCGTCCTCCCGATCGAACAGCAAGAAGAAATCTCCAAACACTCTAGAATCCTTCCAGTACTGTACATCTCGCTCCACCTCCAGGTCCATATCCATGTTCTTGTTCACTTTCAGGCAGTCTTTGAGGTACTGGAACACGCCCACGGTGCCGGTTCCACGGTGCCAGTAAGAATAAGAATACACATTCAGTTTGGCCAGATCCTCCAACATCCCCATGCCGCGGATGGTCTGCAGATCGTTGATACTGCGCACAACTCTCTTTGCTTGAGGACTCAGTTCAGCGAGATGCAAGTCCACCACTGCATATCGAATAATGTCCAGAATGATGCACACCTTCCGACCTTCTTTTTCGATCAACTTCGCTGTTGGGGCGGTATTGGGCTTGGTCGTGGTGTAAGCAGCAACATATTTCTTCAATGCTAGCTTTTTGAGTAAGCAAAAGCGACGCGCAGTCTCCTTGATGCCAAGAAACTGCATAACGTTGCTGATAACGTCAGACTCAAGAACATTGCCTAGCGTCGTCTTCGTGGAAATTCTTTGCGTATCTATACTCATCGCCTGGCTTGGCAGAACAAAGAATGCGATAAGAGAGGAAAAGACAAATCAAACAGGCCACACGAGCCGATGACCAACAGCCAAGATCTGTTTTTGGATGAACAGAGCCGCAATGAACTTGAGGTATTAACATAACCCTTTCCACACCCCTTTTCTGTCTACAAGCTTTTACCCCCTCGGGACAATTTTGATTTAAACTTGAACCTGCTGGTGGACACGAAGCGAGGAGACATTCCCACCAGCAGACTTGCCAGCCAGCCACACAATTAATTGTCAGTATTGTTGCAAACTAGTTAGTTACTTTTTATCAAAATGAAGTATATCGTAGTTTCCGGAGGAGTTGTGAGTGGTTTGGGCAAGGGTATTACGATCAGTTCCATTGGTCGCATTCTAAAGTCCAGTGGGTTGAGAGTCACGTCCATCAAGATCGATCCCTATCTCAATGTGGACGCGGGCACTATGTCCCCATTTGAGCACGGTGAGGCATTCGTTCTTGATGACGGAGGGGAGACTGATCTCGACCTGGGAAACTATGAGAGGTTAGCAAATGTTCTTTCCTTGCTTGAAGGTTACTTTCGTTGCAAATAACAGTTCATTATCAACCTTTTACAGATTCTTGGACATTACTCTGACTGCGAAGCATAACATTACGTCTGGAAAGATCTACAAGGAGGTACATACTTTCTTTGAACATTCGCGCCACTTGTTCTTTTCAGAATTCTGTAGTTTGCATCTTACCTCTCATTCTATCACACCTTCTCTCACATCTACAGGTGATCAGCCAGGAGCGCCGTGGAGATTATCTTGGCAAGACGGTGCAGATGGTACCGCACGCCACGGATATGGTGCAGAAGTGGATCGAAGATGTGGCTGCTATTCCCGTGGATGGCACCGGCGCTGTGCCTGATGTGTGTCTCGTGGAGGTAGGCGTTCCTTTTGATGTTTTTTTTTTGTCAAAGACTTAGGTGAAGCGTTGGTGGTATACTTCTTTAATCTTTCATGCTTTCGCTTTGTTGAATTGTTGAATTGTTGAATTGTTGACCTCTATTGGCGAAGTTACCTCAGACTTTTCCATGCTCACTACTCCCTATCTTCTTTCATCCTACCCTAACCTCATTTAGGTGGGCGGCACTGTGGGTGACATCGAGAGTATGGTGTTCTTAGAGGCCCTGCGTCAGTTTCAGTTCCGTGTGGGGAGGGAAAACATCCTTTTTGTGCACGTCAGTCTGGTGCCGGTGCTGGGCTCGGTGGGGGAACAAAAAACCAAGCCCACACAGCACACTGTCAAGGTAAAGTTGTGAATTGTGTTTGTATTGTTTTTTATGTTTTGTTTTTGTTGTTCACACACAGTGACGCAGTGCTTTGTCTGATGGTGCGAGAGGCATCAATGTTCTGATTTTTAGTGCTGTTTGCTCAGTTTCGTTATGAACATTCGATTTATTTCAATCACTCATCTGATCTGCGCTCTAAATGTATACCTTTTTCTTTTATGTTTACCCAGGAGCTGATGTCGCTGGGCCTGACGGCTGACATCATTGTGTGCCGCTCCTCCTGCCTGCTGGAGCAGTCCACCAAGAACAAAATCAGTTCTTTTTGCCACGTGCCGCCTACCCATATTATTAGTGTGCACGATGTGTCCAACATCTACCACGTGCCGCTGATCCTCGTCGAGCAGAACATCCACACGTTGATCAAAAGCAAGCTGCAGCTGACACAGATGAAGGACCGCCCGGACATGGAGAGCTGGAGTACGTTGGCCCGCACCGTCGATTCTTACACACACAAAGTAAAGATTGCGCTGGTGGGCAAGTATGTCGGCCTGGAAGACGCCTATTTAAGTGTGACGAAGGCCCTGTCACACGCCGCGATGCACCTGAATGTGGACATCAAGATCACCTGGATCGAGGCCGCGCACCTAGATTCCGACACGTTGGTGTCCGATCCTGCTTCTTACGAGGCTGCCTGGGCTAGTTTGAAGGATCCTTCCATCAAGGGCATTTTGGTGCCAGGAGGCTTTGGCGTGAGAGGGATCAAGGGAATGATCGCTGCGACCCAGTACGCACGCGAGCAAAAAGTACCCTTTTTGGGCCTCTGCCTGGGCATGCAGGTGATGGTGATTGAGCACGCACAGAACGTTCTGGGTGTCAAGGATGCGAATAGTGAGGAGTTCGAGCCCACTACGAAGAATCCATTTGTGGTATTCATGCCTGAAATCAGTACCACGCATATGGGTGGGACGATGCGTCTGGGGGCCAGACAGACGTTGATTAGTACACGTTTGGATAGAGAACTAGTGGTGCCGGTGGTTAGAAACAACGTAGCGACTACTAGTGCTAGTGCTAGTGCTAGTGCCGTAGATAGTGCTACAAAGGATGTGTTTGATACCAAGGCACTCCCTGCGGAGCCCTCTTCGCCTATTCCTACTCCCTCCAACACTACCCACACTTCTACATCAATTTCTACATCTACTGCCACATCTACTAGTAAGGTTAGCACCAAGCCATACCAGGCTGACCACAACCGGACACTAGCTTCTGAAGTCTACGGTTTTGGAGATTCCGACCAGGAGACCGTGAGCATCATGGAGAGACACAGACACAGGTATGTAATAAGACTACTTGTTTGTTGTTTTTAAAAAAGTTGTGTGTATCTTAAATGCATAGGCTGGCGCGATTAAGTTATATACAGCTGTTGAAATAAATTGTTTGTTATATAAATCATACCATTTTTATTTCAGATACGAGGTGAACCCTCTGCGCGTGCACGAGTTGGAAGTGGCCGGATTGCGATTTACCGGTCGCGATGAGCACGGCGAGCGCATGGAGATTGCCGAGCTCAGCCGAGACGTGCATCCTCATTTCCTAGGTAATTAATCTTGTGTATGCTTTTATGGATATATATTTCTAGTGTAAGTAAACTGTGATAAAAGAGTGATCTAAAGAACCCGTCATCATTTAGACAACTTTTTACCAAAACATCTCATTTACTGCACTCTTAAACCTGCATTATACATTACACTGTTCTAACTTACTTGACTGTACTTTACAACAATCATATTGCATATGACTTACTATGAATAGGTGTGCAGTACCACCCGGAGCTGAAATCTCGCCCGGACCGTCCCTCTCCTCCGGTGTATAGTTTTGCCTGTGTGGTGTGTGCCCACCTGCTCCACCCCGACGAGGACAGCAGGTGAGTAATAGATATATAGACTATGTGGTGTGATAATATGTTAAAGTGGGTTGTTGTTGCGCGTTGTGCGTTGTATTAGTAAACTGTGAAGTTTATGTTCGTACGACTGTGTAATTGTGTAGTTTTGTAGTATCCTCAATAGTCATTAAGCAGTGTCATCTTGATCGGTACTCTTCTCTACCTATCTCGTTTCTCACGCTTAATTACACTATTTGTTTTAAAAAACACAGTATGGTGGACGTGAGCAAGGCTGGTGCGATGTGGCGCGACTATGAACAAGACAAGCGGAAGGAAATAGACTGGATTTACTCCCCCAAGAGCGGGCTCAAAAAGAGACCCGTTCCGACCTTGGGTGAAGATAACACCAGCGGTGTTAGTCCCTTCAAGATCAGCAAGGTGGAGGTGTAAGTAGCACAGAAGTAGTGTTAGCTTCTTGGAGATTGGGTGTGCTTTTTTGTGGGATATTTTTTTTGAGATGAGAACTGGAAGGAATGACGAAAGTATAGTATTGTCGATTTTGTGGGTAATGGGAATGTGCCGTTTTTGAAAATAGTTTTTTGATGCATGAAGGTTGAATACGGGATAGTCTGTAGGGATAGTAACGAAACTTTTGAGAGTCATAAATCAACTGCTTTTCTTTATTGCTATTACTCACCCCAATGTGAAGCCAATCTCACATTGTCGAACGGAGAAAGGGTTACTTGAACGGCCTCCTTTCTGTCCTGATTTTGGTGCCATTTTTATTTTTCCACTTGACTTTGGATGGAGCTGACGACGATCCGTAAAAAGCATGTGCCTGAGTATCTCAGAATTAGTGCGTTCTTTTTGGCCTTAGACGATGAGGAAGACGAAGAGTTCAGTATTGCAACGTCACATTTGAAATCAGACACTGTTATCTCAGATGAGGATAGCCTTCGTAATCTTCTTTACACACTTCGCTTCTGGGGAGTCGATACCATCCCGACAAGTGTCTATGATGCTGCATTTGACGAAGATTGTCGCTTCTTCGTGTCCGTCGCTTCTGAGTTCACTGTGGAACTGCATTATCTCGACGAGCTGATCCAACTGCGCTCGCTTCCATTGGAGAAACGTCTTGAGCATGCTTGCAAGAACGGAAATTTACAAATGGTGCGCAGTTTGATCAGTGGGAATAGCGTAAATATAAGTGGAAACTGCCTAGAAGCAGCCGCCAGTGGAGGCCACCTACATTGCATTCAATTTCTGCATGCGTTGCGAGGCCGCCGTCACTGGAACCGTATTGCCAATGTTGCTGCCATCTATGTTGCGTTGAGTATGTCTACAAGCACACAAATGCTTTCTTTAATGCGGCGCACGGTGCAGCGGCACATGGACACACCAATATCTTACGATTCATTGCACACCATGGCGGGAAGTTGGACAAAGAGCTGTATGAGACCTGCTTGCCACATCTAGACGTCGTAAAGTGTTTGTACGAGCTGAATGTACCTCGCTGGCCTCACGGCTATGCGCACAATCTCGTCGTTTGGGACTTGGCGCCGGTGCTTAGATTTGCGTTGGCCCGCGGGTGTCCTATTCACAACTATATCCTACGCGAGGCACGCTCGGTGGAGTGCGTTCAGATTCTGGTCGAAGCTGGCTGTCCATTGACATCTGATGCCACACTACGTGCTGCCAAACACAACAAACTGGACATGTTGACCTATTTGCACGAACATCACTGCCCGTGGGAAGCATACTGTTGCGCAGAAGCAGTGGGATGCGGCAGCTTTGAATGTCTCGTGTATATGTACCAACAAGGGTGTCCCGTGCCGGTTTATTATAAAGATTACTTTCTCGATTCAAGCAATCCCAAGTTTTCCCCGGAAAAGTGGGATTCAAAATGCATGAAATACCTGCGAAGTCAATTTGACTTTACGGGGAAGACATTTGTCGGTCGCCATTTGGAAGGTACTTCCTTTGTAGTGTCCCCAGAAGGTACCGGCCCTATGATCCATGATGAGGAATTGAGTGGAGAGAATCTCTCTCAAAAATCGCGTACTTGTGTTATTCAATAACTATTTTTGTTCTGAGTGCATTACACCCGGTAATGAAAAGCGATTTTTCTCGCACATAAGCGAAAGCACTTTCGGATCAACTTCCGTTCTTTGACATCTTTCAAGTGTTAGCTTCATTTATTAAATGACCACGGTGATTACACTGCAGAGCTCTCGTGAAGTAGTAAACCTTGTTGTGGGAGGTAACAATTTTTGTTTCAGCAAAGAAGAATTGGAACGATTTCCGGACAGCTATTTTGCACCATTTCTGAAAGCTGAATGGAGATATGACAAAAGCGATGATATTTACATTGACCGCGATGGATGGCTCTTTCGTTTCGTGTTCACTTACATTGTTAGTGATTCTTTCGTGTTTCGAACGACAACTGTCAGCTTGGATGCCTTGTTGGCAATCCGCCGAGAAGCTGATTTTTACAATCTACCTGGCATGACCGCGCTGTGTGATAAAAGGATAGCCGAGCAATTGATAGATTGGTGCAAGCATGTCGAACCTTGTTTACTTGGTAAGTTTACGTGCGAGTCTGAGTATTCAATGCCGCCCGCTCCTCTGTTCTGTGCCCTGAACGAGGCGGTGCGACCCACATTCGCTGATAAAAACTCGTCTGAATTTGAGCTTCCACTCCCCAATTTTGGACTTGAAACTCTTTCTGTGCCACGCATCAGTCAAAGTTATAATGGGTTCGTTGGCCTGCCCACAACAGCGAGAAGGAAAAGGTGTCGTGTCAGAACACCACTTTTTTCTATTCCACTGGTGGCTACTGCAAGCAACGCGTGCCTATGTTTTCCACTGCTTCCTACTTACTCAAGGGATGTGTGCTGTACATACCGCGTACGTGTGTGTACACTGGTGGTAAGATCACCGCACTGGGATGTGGACAGAACCTGAGCATTGAGAAGCCTGGCGAGTATATGATTTTGCAAGCGGGAATGATGTACAATGTGGGTGAAATTACCAGCGGAAGTCTTTTTCTGATAGAGACAAAGATGTACATTGAATCAGGCGCAGCAGAACCATTGCCACCCAACATTAAATCCGCCCCTTCAATGGTCTTTAATTCCTTTTTTACCAACCGCAGTAGCAAAGTCATCAGTGCCAAATGTCGTTCTACTCTGAACACTGCTATTGACGCAGAGCTACGCAATTATCCTGCGGGTGTACTCATTTGCCTCACTTCCCTCTACCCAATCACTCATTCCCCTGATCCCGACAATAATCACATTATCTACACAGATTCAGACGCTTTGCAAGGAAAAGATGCAGTGTTCTATAGGATGCTGTCTGAGGACTATGCAGTATCAATAGTGACTGTGTACTTGTGCAGAAATAATTCTATCAATCCTAACGATGCTAACAATACCACATCTACAACTACCTCTGTTGCTGTTGCTACTGTGTCTACCCCTGACAATGAGTCTACCTCTTGTACCGATAGTACTTTAGTCGGCTGCATTGTAGACAACGCCTTGCCTGAAATAGAAGAGGGTGCTATGTATAAGATAGTGCCTGTAGTGTATGGATACGGAGAGACTTTTAGAGTGGGTGACAATAAGCTGGGTACATTGCTCACAGGACTGCTTGTCACAAAGAAGGAAGTGAAATAGTTTCCTCGTTCTTTTTACGGCTATTGAGAAAAATATACTTTGCACTTGATTACCGTAAACATTGTGTGTGTCTGCACCATCTCCAGATCTTAACATACCCTACTTATCGGCTGGAAATCTCCAGAAACGAAGTGGGGAGAGGGTTATCGACTGTTGATCGGTTGTTGAAGGGCGAACAACGTTGTCCCAACAGCATCAACTTTTCTTTCTCTCCTAAAGTTCAAGCACAACTATATATACCTTCACAGTCATACGAAAATAATGTTTAAGTCTTTTGCTAAACCCGTGAACAGAGCCTTGATTCAGCTTGCAGCTCGAAGAGTGACCACTCTTCACCGAGCGCAAGGCACACCCAAAGGCACACAAGATGCCGCCAAGAATGCTCATAAGCTGTTAGTTTGTCACTACGCTACTGATACTACAGGTACTAAAAGTACTACAAGCACGACTCCCAAGCCAGTCAAAGCGGCAGATGATTCCATTATTGATGACTTCTTTTGGGATACTGCCCCCATCAGTCCTCCTCCTCCTAATAGCAAGCCGGACGGAACTCACAGCACAGCGGACGATTTCACTCACAGCAAGACCAGTGACGGCATTACCAACAGCATGAATCGATTCGCGGATGTTGTGGCTGCTGCCGCGAAGCTCTCTGCTCCGGCGATTGACAAGAATTCTGGAAAGAAGTGAACAGTGCTTCCGTTCACCACAGTTATCCAGATATGTAGATGGAAGCTTGCTTGTAAATGTTGTACATGTTGTTAATAACTCAAATCGTATCAAGAAAGAAAAAGTGTTTTAATTCAAAAGACTTCTGAAGTCACAACAAAAGAACTCGACAAGAATGACACATTTTAAAGTCACAACTGATTCCTTCAGTTGACCAACATACTCACAATGTACGTCAAATTTCTCTGCCTGGTACTAATATCCACACTGGGGTCTTCTACTTTCACCCTTAACAAGTCTTCAATCTCGCGCTGCAGCCTACGGAACAGAATGCAATGCAATTCGGTGATGTGCATCTCAATCCATCCACTCACACAAACACGGGAGGTCTTGTGAGTGTAGACCAGCTCTGCATTGCTGAACAACAACACCGAGGCGTGCGGCACCACTGTGGCGTCAAACAGAAACTGCTTGTTGATTGTCATCTATTGTAATGAAATAGAATCGAAGAATATCAGGGAAAGTTGCAAAACAAAGTAAATAGCGTTCAGGAACATTTTTCACTTGACCAATAAGTAATCAGATAAATTGACCAATAATTTTACCTTCTTGTAGTACACTAAGAAGGCATCTTTCGTCCCGATAGTATCTCCTTTGAGTCCATAGTGACTCTTGCCACTGTCCGTGCTAACAGTGTTTCTGGGGTTAAGAGTGTTCTTATTCTCCATAAAGTCCAAAATGTGGCTGGTGTGACTGAAATGAAAAAATGGTTCGGAGCAAACAAATAAGCAAATGACCATTATTTGAAATAAGCTGCATAATCCTCAAGGGAACGGGTAGATATGCCACTTTTCACAACAAAGTAGGTGATAAAAGATATCCACAATAGTTCGTACAAAAATACATAAAATATGCACAAACACACAACACAACACAACACAGTAACACAAACACTACAACTCTCACCTGTGCAACAAAGACGATGGATGCAAGGCTACTTCACTTAGGTCACTCTGCACTATCTTCTGCACTATCTTAGCTGCGGCATAACTGTGTCTCCCGTTATTATTACTGTTGCTCGTGGTTTTGGCGTTGTTTGTGGTCTCCTTGAAGCGTCCGAGACGAACAATATTTGGGTACAAACCGGCACACAGAACACATTTCACCAGCGCAAAATTGACCTCTGTAAAGTAGAAGGAGTTTGCAAAGAGAGAGAAAAAACGTATCGTTATTGATCAATAATAAACAATCGAAATAACCGAAAATAACATGTGGTTTCCAAACGTTACTGTTAACAAAAACTACAACATTACAACGTAAATGCGGTTCATACCTTCAGTAGCGCTATTCCCAGCAGCAGATAAGAAGTTCAGCTTACTCATTTCAGTCTCCATTCCATCTATTTCATCTATTTCATCCAACAGACTATCCTCCTCTTCACCATTAGCACTGTCATGACTGTGACCACTCTTGTCGTTGCTTCTCTTGCTATTATCCACTAAACCGGTTTGTCTTAAGTAGGCTCGAAAATGCTCTCTCAGTGCTCTCATTTCGTTTAGTACGTTAAAGTTAAGGTACCTTTCCTTGCAGTAGCGATAGGCAGCGTCCAAGCCCATTGTGGTTACTATATGGATAAACTGGTTGTAGCAGTTGACTATGGCGATGTGGTCAGAATAGTGGTTCGTACGAGTGTGAATAGTGTTGGTAGCAACCGATTTACTGTCGTTATTAGTAGTGTCGTTATTGGTAGTACTGTTATTAATAGCACTATTCTGGGTAGTACTGATAGTAGGGACCTGTTTAAGAGGAGTCTTATGCAAGGACAGACTAGTCATTGTATCACCCGCAGTACTGCCTTTGTACCCACTGTATGCATAAGAATCATGACTATGTGTGTATAGAAACCGACTATGGGATAAATTAGCTTCTATACGCTGGCTGTCCAGAGGGGTCAAAAAGGGACTCTTTCCACCCAGAGCGGCTGCGATCGTCAGCACTGGCTCCAGGCACTGTGTGTAATAAAAGTGCGATAAAACATTGACATAAAATATAACGCGCACATCGTTAAAAACATTATGTAGCTGATTGGTTTCAATGCCGTTATTTGTCAATATTTTTCTCACACGCACACGCATACACCAACAAAAATATCCATTAACCCAAAAAACCAACATAGCATGTCACTTTCTACAATCATATACACATATTCAACTCACCTGCAGCAGGCTGGCATAGATGAGCATCTTGCCAATCCGCACATCCACCGGCATCCTCGCTAAATGGTACCCCAGTGCAGTGAGGGGGATACTGGGAATGGGCAGCACGGCCCGTACCTCCAGCAATGTCGCAATGGCCTGACGGACTTGTTCCAATGAAGGGGGCTGCAAACACTGGGACAAAAAGAACTCGGGCGTGCCAAGCTTAAGCAATAACACCTGATCACAAAGATGATGGCAAATACATATGTGTAAAAAACGACCAATTTGAAAAAATATTGGAAGCATTTTGCTTTTGTACGTCAGTACTAGCGTACAAATAAGCACACAAGAAATGAAAAAAAATAATGTTATGTATATCTACAAGAGCTTGATATAGCATACGCAATGCACACACAGCATCTATATATACCTGCAACACCACTTCCTCTAACGGCACTCGCTGTATCTCTGGCAAGGGGAAGGCATCCACTCGAGTGGACTCAAAGAATTCCTGGGAATAGACACGCCAACAGTCCCCTGCCCGCACTCGTCCCGCGCGACCTAAAACAAAAGAAGTATGATATGGTACATGTCAAGATAATTGCGGTTATTACGGAATAAATAAAACTAAATGACATTGATTACTGAATAGGTGATACGATGTTGTAAACTTGTCGAACACATACGGAAAATAATAAACCATGCACGAATCGTAATAATAATAACACTAACGTACCTGCGCGCTGTTGTGCGGCGGCACGGCTGACGAACACCTCTTGTAGGGACGAGTTGCCACCGTTGGCCGGGTCAAATCGCAGTTCTTTGACATAGCCGGCGTCTACTACGTGCGTCACATCGCTGACTGTGATCGACGTCTCCGCTATAAGTGATTTGCGTGAATAAGTGAGTGAAAAGTGTACGAAAAAATAAGTAGATAGAGTATTCACCAAGGAGAATATATAAAGAATATATAAAGAATATATTCATATATTAAACTTGACAGCAAGTCGTAGATTGATTCACGCCTCTACTTCTACGCCTATAATAACACAATAACAAAAAATCAAAAAAGCAAATAAAAACTTACCAATGTTGGTGGCGAGCACGATCTTCCACTCTCCGGGTAAAGTTTTCTTGAACACCCTGCGCTGCACCTCCGAGGGCTGGCTACCATGTAGTATGTGTACCTGAGCATTATGCAAAAATATATATTAGATGAATAGCAATTCATTAATAAAAAATATAGCTGGCGTTTTTAAATGCGACTTCATTTGAACAACGCAAGCAGATTGTGTAGTTGGGTTCTAGTTTTGCATACAAAAAATCCAAAAACATGATAAGAATGCACCTGTGCTTTTAGGGACGGCAGAATCCCTCTCTGTCTCAGAGCCTTGTTCACCTTCTCGATGCTCTGAATGCCACTTAAAAACACCAAAATTGCATCTCCAGATTCCTCACTAGCTGTATTATTATTAGCAGGAGTAGTTGTAGTAGTACTGGGTTTATCAGTAGGGTCAATGTTAATAGTGGAAGTTGAAGTAGTATCGGTAGTATTTGGGTTAAGATTAGCACTAAGAGTAGTACTAGTGGTAGCAGTTGGGCTGATACCGGCAGTGGCTTCACTTCGAATCTTAGCTGCAGTGCGCTGAAGGTGAGCGAGACGGTTATTACCTCCTTTCGTAGTATTCTTAAGAGTAGCACTGCTATGCTGGCTCAGCTGGGGCACACTAACATTCCTCTCAGTGTTCAATTCTGCAACACGGTTGGAAGTAGGCTCAACAGTGTCATTACTACTGCTGTTGGTGTCATGGAGATTATTTCTGCTACGTTTGCTGTTGGTGGTGGTTATAATACGTATTACCAACTCTGCGATCAGCTCAGCATCGAACTTAGGCGGCCGTTGCTTCAGCACCGTCGGATCGTCTTTGTCTAAAAGAACACGTAAATAATTTCAAAATTGAAAAAAGTTTGTAAATAATAATGATCATAGCAGAAGGTTTTATCATTTAACAAAAGCGTTACATTGCCTCCAGTTGATAATAAATCAATGGACAGATATTAAATACCCACTTACCAAGTCGAGGGTGCTTGCCTTTATACCCTTTTTTCGCATCCGGTTGATCTCTATCCATATTGTTTCCATCACGCTGTACTGAGTTGTTGCTGCTGCTGCTGCTGCTGTGGCCAGGAGTAGGGATTTTCCCTGAGTAGAAATAAATGTTGTGTTGGATGAGGGGAATTAGAACTAATAACCGTGGTACTGCCATTCTGGTCAATTTTAAGAACAGTACAACGATATGCATATAGACACTTCATCACATTGAATACGAAGCAAACAAAGCAAAAGTATCAAATTAACACCCTCCACATACACATACCTCTCTCCATAGCGGTGAGGCGCTGCCCCTGCGCCACTATCTTGTGCACCTGCTCGATGTAGTGGGTAGTGATGGGAAAGGTGCGACCAGACACGTATACAATGGGACAGTCATTGAAGTACGCAGGAAACAGATTCTCTTGCATCGTCGCACTCATCAGGATCTAACAAAGGCGAATAAAAATAAGATTTCAAAAGAAAAATTAAAAAATAAAACTAGGATGTGTTTTGTTTTCTGTTGCATGCATATTCACGAATCGTCTCTACTCACCTGCGTACAGCAGCAACAAAAGACTGACATATCAACTATAATAACAACACATACTGAACACAATATACATACCACTCGTAGGTTCGGGTGCTGGCGATACTGCTGCTTGAGGAGCGTCATGAGAAAATCTGTTTCCACCTGCATAGTAGTAGATACACATTCATTGTAAACAAATGTAAAAGCACACATCAAGAAACCAAATAAACAATAGTTTCTTTTTTTAACTCACCCCTCGTTCGTGCACCTCATCGAGAATAATGTGCGACACAGTGCTGAGATACCCAGGACTCTGCAGCTTGCGTAGTAGAACACCTAATTTGACAAAACGTCGACGTAGGTGTAAGAATAAGGCTGTGTTAGGGTTAGATGCTGCAAATGGTACATTGGATTTTTTCAAAAGCAGCACCTTCTTTAAACACAAACCCACAAAACACAAAAGCTACCACGTAAGCATCAAAATTAACTTGAGAAATCCTTACCGGTGGTGCAATAGGTGAGCAGTGTATTATTGCATACTTTGGAGTCCAGTCGCACCTGGTACCCCACCAGTCCCGATCCCACTGGGCCTGACCGTGTACAGTAAAGAAAGTGTGTTTACTATGAGCGGTGATATGACAACATGATTGAAGGTGAGATAGTACATAAATGGAAATGAATTTAATTTAATTATGATTCCACATTCACGACATTCACGAACATATTTTATGCATTATTTACAACAAAATAGAACATACTCTCACCTGGTTGTGCGCACTCATAGTTAACCCTTTCGGCGACACTAATTGCGGCAATTCGTCGCGGCTGGGTACACACAATGTTGCATTTGTCTGCTTGGTTGTTTTTCACCATCTGCTCCATCAGATACAATGGCAATTGGGTGGTCTTGCCCGAGCCCGTCTCTCCACTGACTACGGTTACTGGATTAGTGTGTATTGTCTCCAGTAGAGCAGACTTGTGTGCATGGATTGGTAGCGCCATACGACTAGAACGGATGGAGTCATAGGAAGGGGACTGGTAGGCGGTGGTGAGGGTAGTGCGCACACGGAGGTTGTGTTCTGCTGTGTTTGTACCAGCGTTGCTAGTGGCACTAGTTGTATTAGTTGTAGTAGTGACAGGGGGTACCCAGTAGGAAGGGCTTGCTATGGCAGGGGTCTGAGTAGTGACTATTTTATCGGTCGCAATAGTCTCTGCATCAACATCTGAAGCTGGTGTTGCTGCATTGGAAGTGCTGTTCTTCACTTCTGTTGTGTTGTCTGCAATGTTATTATTGGTGGCACTTGCATCAATAGTACCTGCATCAATAGTGTCATTACCCACAGAAAGAGGTACAGTGTTGCTGTTTGTGTTAGCTACAGCTACATTACCATCACTACTATTCATCACTTCAACACTGCTGAACAACGTCAGCGCCTCTCCATCAGGTAAGGTTAGCACACTGAACCCATCCAGTATTTCACCACTACTAACAATTCGAATCGCATTATACTTGTACACTTTATCGCCATGGCTAGAATGCTTCGCAGTATTGACTACATTCGTAGCTTTAAACTTGACTCGAAGCGTTTCGAGTATCTCAGAAAGGGCCAAAGAGCGCTGCAAAACGAACAATTTTGCAGCACCGGGACGACCGGTACCATCTCCGGTCTTGTCAAAATGTGCACTAATGCGGACAGAGCTGTTTAACACAGGCTTGGAAACTTTGCTTGGCGTGCTGTTAGTGGCAGCAAAGGTAGCGGTCGCAAGCAGGTTGTGCCTGTCTTTGGACGGCTTGTAGGCGAACCCAATATTATGCACTGCTGACACAGCTGCAGAAGGAGCAGCGGCGGAGCTACTGCCATAGCTTGCAGAAGTATTGAGAGTATTATTTGGCTGCAAAGACTGCTTGAGTCTGGCTACCACACGCTCCGCCGAGGGTGCGATTAAATTGGCCTTTTGCTGCTCCCGAATATACCGTCTTTCGCCTCGAATTAGCTGTCGAATGTATTTCTGCCGGCCAATCACGACCTTGCCCTCTGCATTCACAGATACTGGAAGCTCTGCGACTTTTGTATTGCTGGATGACTCGGTCGAAGAGTCAGAGTCAGAATCAGAATCGCTGCTACTGCTGCTACTGCTGCTGCTGCTGCTGCTGCTGCTGCTGCTGCTGCTGCTGCTGCTGCTGCTGCTGCTGCTGCTGCTGCTGCTGCTGCT
>LNAP01004135.1_pt1 | contig 20638 bp, 16 predicted proteins | sample 602601 | NCBI WGS metagenome assembly LNAP01 (sample SAMN02440304, study PRJNA202911) | soil metagenome | biome: Subtropical and temperate rainforests or woodlands; isolation source: soil samples (1 kg each in a 20% v/v slurry with milli Q water) were... ...
GGCAACCCTCGACATCGGCCAGAACCTGGTGTTCGAGGACGACGGACCAAGCATCCACACCACCGGCGACGAACCGACGCTGACGGTAGACGAAACGGTACTGGCGACCGACGCCACCCAGAGCTTTACATCCAACTTCAGCTCGGCGTTCGGCGCTGATGGCGCTGGCACGCTGACCTATGCGTTGGGCATGACGGCCGGTGCTTCCGGGCTGACCGATACGGCCACCGGCGAGGCAGTGAACCTGTCGCTCAACGGCAGCGTGGTCGAAGGCCGCACGGCCACCACCAACCTGCTGGTGTTCACGGTCAGCGTCGCCGCCAACGGTGACGTCACCCTCGACCAGCTGCGCGCTGTGGTGCATCCCGATGCTACCGATCCCGATGATGCGACGAGCCTGAGCTCGGACGATCTGGTGACCCTGACGGCCACCATCACCGATAAGGACGGCGACAGTGCCCAGGCGACCCTCAACATCGGCCAGAATCTGGTGTTCGAGGACGATGGACCAAGCATCCACACCACCGGCACCGAGCCAATACTGACAGTAGACGAAACGGTGCTGGCAACCGACGCCACCCAGAGCTTTACCGCCAACTTCAGCTCGGCGTTTGGCGCTGATGGCGCCGGCACCCTGACCTATGCGTTGGGCATGACGGCCGGTCCTTCCGGGCTGACCGATACGGCCACCGGCGAGGCAGTGAACCTGTCGCTTAACGGTGGCGTGGTGCAAGGCCGCACGGCCACCACCAACCTGCTGGTGTTCACGGTCAGCGTCGCCGCCAACGGTGACGTCACCCTCGACCAGCTGCGCGCCGTGGTGCATCCCGATGCCACCAATCCCGATGATTCGACGACGTTGTCGGCGGACAATCTGGTGACGCTGACGGCGACTGCAACCGATGGCGACGGCGACAGCGCTCAGGCGACCCTCAACATCGGGCAGAATCTGATATTCAAGGACGACGGCCCGTCACTTGCATTCGGCAACCTGATTGGTACCGGTAGTGTCCTGCCGCAATTCGGCTTCTGGGACCATTCGGCGGGCGCCGACGGGCTGGGTGCGGCTGGTCTGGATATTTCGGTGAATAGCTCGTTCACCCTCGTCAGACCAGACAACACGACCACGACCGGGACCGCCACGCTCACCGAGCAGTCGCCCTCACCGGACGGCAGTGGTGCGTACCAATTCGCCGGGACGTTGACCGGCGATTTCGACAACAACGCCGCCACAGCGGATACCAGCGTCGACTACACGCTGACCGCCTATGCCGATGGCCGCTATGCACTGGATCTGGTGCAAGGCTTCAGTTCAGAGATCGTGCTCAGCACTGCCGATGGCGCGCTAAGTGCCGGCGGCCCGGATCCCGTGCGCACATTGTTAATTCCAGAGCAGGATCCGCCGACAATTCCTTCGCCATCTGAGGAGGTTGTGTTCTTTACCGCGAAGGCGCTTGCGTCAACTTCGGACATCCTGACCGGTATCGGGCTTGGAGCGCCCGACCCCACCGAAGCCACGCTACAGACCAACCCCCTGCCCTCGTACATCGACCCGAGGGCCATGAACGTCAGCACCGCCGGCATCGGCGTCGCCAATAACCTGTTCCAGGGAGACAACCTGGCGGCAATCGGCGCTGCCGATGAAAGTTTCGTCGTCAATCCGGAGAGCTTGCTGACGGGCATGAGGGTCTTCATCGACAACTCCGTGGGAGGTTACAACACGGCGACCGAGGACCTGTACTACAGGGCCTTCTACGAGGATGGCACGTTCTCGAACCTCATCGAAGTGAACACCCTGACTCCGGAGGCAGGCGGACAGGTATCCTTCCTCATTGAGAGCGATGGCACGAATCTGATCGACGCTGTTCAACTCACAATGGCCCGAGGCGAGATCAAGATCCCGACGATCCAGTTCATCCACGAGACCGAGAGCCTGGCCAGCGATGTCCAGCTGACGTTCAACACGACGCTGACCGACAAGGATGGGGACTCGGCGACGAGTACGTTCGACGCCAACCTGTTCGCCAACGACTTGTCCGGCACCTTCGACTTCTCGTTGGCGGGCACGGGCGGTGAACGCGATGCCTTCAACATCGATTTGTCAGTCGATGAGAACCTGTATCAGGTCACCGGCTTCGATGCGAACGCAAACCTGCGAGACACCTTGGTGCTCAATGGCGACCAGAGTGCGGTTGTCCAATCGATCGACACCAGCGGCGCCGACAGCATCGTGACGGTTGCCGAAACGGGCGGACAAGTCACGACCATCACCTTGGTCGGGGTCGATCTTCTGAGTAGCGACATTGTTTACGGCAGCGTCTGAGAAACGCGCGTAAAAGAATGCGAGGATGGCGCAAGCCACCCTCGCATTGTTTTTTTCAGTTCCAATATTAGATCGTATCAACCCCGGCACCCTGCGGCAGACGCGCCCACGGGTGTCAAAACGTCTTTTTTTGACGTGAAACCAAATCCAGTTCCACCCACGTGGACTCGGGTGGTTTTTCGTTGTTGGTGAGCCCGTGCTTCAGCGCATACATCAGCAAATCGATGCGGTTGATCAGATCAAGCTTTTGATAGATGTTGCTGAGGTGGTTGTGCACGGTGTGCTCGCTGATGCCCAGACGCCCGGCGATGCTCATGTATTTGGCGGACGGATCCCCGACAATGGCGCGAATCAATTCCCTCTCGCGTAGCGTCAGCCGCGCCTGTTTTGCCTCCTCCACATTGCATCTCAAATGGATATTCCCGGTCGCGGCATAGCCGGAAAGACCACCGGCCCAGGCTCTATCCAGTCCGGTGTCGCGATGATGGACTGTGATGATGGCCTGGATGATCGATTCCGTCGGGTCTTCCGCCAGCACGATGCCCCGTGCGCCCGCCTCTATTGCCTGGGCAACGGGGATGGCTTCGTACAAGCCCTTGAGCACCAGCACTTTCATTTCGGCGTTGCGGGTGAGTCCCGCAACGACTTCCAAAGGGTTCAACGCATCTGGAAAAAAACTGAAAAAAATCACATTGGGGCGCAACTGATCGGCAAGATCCAGCGCATTGGTATAGGTGGTGGCCTGGCCGCTCACTTCCATCTGAGGCTTCCTGGCATTGATCAAGTCTTGAAGACCCATGAGAACGAGGGGACGACAATCGATCAGCATCACACGTATTGTTTTTTTGTGGGTCGTCATATTTTCCTGACTCCCTTGAAGAATTAATGACCTCCCTCCCTTGGCCTTCCTGAATCAGCAGCTCGCTCACCTGCCCACCGTGATCGAAGGACAGATGCGAACGCCGACAGGCCTTAACGGTGCCTGCCCGGGTATTCATTTTTTTGGGCCCCTTCCACTGACTTCACAAGCAGAGGTTGCGGGCGTTTCCGAAAGCCGGGCAAAGCCATCGAGGCAACATAAATAGGAATAATCGTCAATAACTTGGGCGTGACGACGTGCTCCCTCGATCTGTTCAACTGAGTCTAGGCCAGACCAGCACACTGCCAGCACGCCCATCCGCCAGTCGTCGACTCACGCCTCATGCGGGCAGCCCAACTGTTATCAAAAGTTCAAATTTACCTATTGAAAATCAAGATGTTAGGCCTTCTTTGGCCGTCCAGCGATCAAGGCCTGACTGCGATCGAAATCGTCAATTAACCGACAAATGGTTTCTACACAGACGTAATCGCAATACTGGCGTCAATTTGTCGTCAATACGGTCGGTACAGGCAGGATCAGGGGGATGTGAAGTTTTGGCTGGAGCTGCCGGAGCTCAACCAGCCATTAACGCTTTCGACACTTTCGGCAGGCAGCTTTCCCGCCCAACGATTGAGCGTGAGGACATTCGTGACGAATTCGTATTGCGTCTTGAGCAGGTCACGACGCGCCCGAAATTCGTTGCGTACGGTGGTCAGTACATCGACGGCATTGACCATTCCGTAATCGAGGGCTTTCTCTGCCGCCACTCTGGACAGCTGTGCCGAGGCCAGGGCGTTTCGGCTCGCACTGATCTTTTCTCCGCTCGAATTGGCGGTCAGGTAAGCGCTGGTGATCTCCTTGACCACCCGGCGCCGGATCGCTTCCAGTTCCTGCTCGGCAGTAATCTGATCCTGGTAGAGCCCACGGACCCGCGCCGAGGTCGAACCGCCGCTGTACAGCGGCACCTGCACGCCAATACCGGCGACATAACTGTCGGTGCGCGGCGCCAGGGCGTTGTTGTAGCCCTCGTTGGTCTGCTGCGCGCTCAGCGTAAGGCTCAGGGTCGGATAGTGCCCGCCCTTGCCGCTGCGCAAGGCTGCGCCCGCGGCTTCCACACCGCTCTCGTTGGCCTTGAGCGCCGGGTTTAGCGCTATACCCTCGCGCACCCAGGATTCCAGACTCTGCGCCGAAACCCGTAGTTGCACGTCATCGCGAATCCGGTTGAGCTTCTCCTTGACCGGACGGCCGACGATCTCCGCCAGTGCCTCACGACTGATACTGGCCTGGTTCTGGGCATCCAGCTCCTGCGCCGCCAGCAAATCGACCCGGGCCTTGAGGTCCAGCTGATCAGTAATCATTGCCAGCTGTTTTTCGTACAACGCATTGACTCGGTCCAGACTCTTTTGCGTGGTTCGACGCTCTGCCCTCACCAACTCCAGTTCATCTTCGGCCGCCAACGCGGTGAAATAACGCTCCGCCAAGTCCACTGTGGCCTCGGCCTGGGCATCCAGCGCTTGCGATTCGGACTGCCTGGCCAGGCTTTTGAATTTTTGGTAGTTCTCCCACGCGGTCTTGTTGTAGAGGTACTGACGCAGCACCAGACTGTAGTTTTCGCTATCGTAACTTTGCTGCACCAGGTCGCTCTCCTGATGAATCCGGTTCGTCCCGGCGTTGAGCGATATCTGCGGGAACAGCGCACCCATAGCCTCGCGCTGATGCTCCTTACCCGCCTGCGCTTGTGCATAGGAGGCCAATACCCGCGGATCTTCCAGCCGTGACTCACGGTACAACTGCATGAGGTCGGTGGAAAACGTCGAGGCACTGACCCCGGCAGGCGTGGCTGCAGTGGTTTGCGCCAGGGCGGCACCCGCTGCAAGCATGAACACACCGCCCAGCAAAACTGCCGACGCGCTCATGGTTATTCCTCGATCATCGATTGAGCCATGGCATCGCGAGCCGGCTGCATCAAGTACTGCAACAACGTGCGTTGCCCGGTGATGATTAATACGTCCGCCGGCATCCCCGGCAACAACTTGCGCTCACCCAAGGTGCGCACGCCCTCCTCGGTTACCCGCACCCGCGCCAGGTAATAGGCCGTCCCGGCCTTTTCGTTGACCAGCCGGTCAGCCGATACGCTGCTGACCACGCCTTCGATCACCGGCGTGGTCGAGCTATTGAACGCGCCGAAACGGATATCGGCACGCTTGCCGATGGCGACACGATCAATATCCACCGGCGCCACTTGGGCCTCTATGACCAGCTCGGAAACTGATGGAACGATATCCAGCAGCGGCGTCGCCGGGCTTACCACACCACCGATGGTGTGCACGGTCATGCCAATCACCATGCCCGCGTCGGGTGCGCGGATGACGATACGACTGAGCCGGTCTTCCAGGGACGAGGTTTTCTCTTGCAGGTCGTACATCCGGGTCTGAACCTCGGCCAGCTCCTTGACGACCTCGGTATTGAACTCCTTGTCGATTTGCAGAATCTGCAACTGTGTTTCGTTGATCTGCAGACGGGTCTTGTTAATAGCGGAACGGTGATCAGCCACCTCCGACCTGAGCATCCCCAGCTTGCGTTCCTGATCGAGCAGACGTTGTTTGTCAACGAACCCTTGCTTGAGCAGGTCGGTCAATTCAACGATTTCACCGCTGTAGGATTTCTCCAGATGAACCTTGGCAGCAATCATCGATTCCAGTCCCTTGATCTGTTGACTCAACTGGCCAATGCGCTCGCGCAACACCGAGATCTGACCCAGCCGCGAGCCTTGCCGGGCGTTGAATACCTGGGTCTCGCCCTGACGCGCCTCCACGCCTCGCAGACTGTCTGGATCGGCTATCTCGCCAAAGCTGATCGCCGACAGTGTGTCGCGTTCGGCCCTGAGTCTTGCCTCCATGGCTCTTGTCGCGACCAACTGGCCTCGGCTTATCTCGTATTCGAAGCGCAACTGGGCATCATCAAGAATGATCAGCGGATCACCGCGCTTGACGATGTCACCGTCATGGACCAGTACCTCTTTGACGATGCCACCTTCAGGATGCTGGACCGTTTTGCGGTAAGTCTGCACGGTGACCACCCCCGGCGCGAAAGCGGCACCGTCCAGGGGCGCGAGCGCCGCCCAGGTGCCGAACAGGCCGAAGGTCACCCCTACAATACCAATGCCCAGGCGGCGTGCTTTACTATCAGATATCGGCAGGCCGGCGAAGCTTTCAATTTGACGACTGGGCATCGTAGGGTTCATCGGCATCGCCCTTGCTGGTTTTGACCGAAGCCATGGTGGCGCCTGCCGACATGGCGTGCTTTTGTGCCTGCTGTTTCTGCGCGAGTTCGGCGAGCACTTGCTCGCGTGGCCCATAGAGACTGATAGCCCCTGCGTTCATCACCATGAGCCGGTCCAGTTGCGACACGATGTTGGTTCGGTGGGTAATGACAAACAGGGTTGCGCCGCTCTGCTTGATCTGCTGGATGGCTGCCACCAGGGCGCGATCACCGACTTCGTCAAGATTGGAGTTGGGCTCGTCGAGAATAATCAGTCGCGGGCTGCCATACAGGGCGCGGGCCAGTCCGATGCGCTGGCGCTGCCCTCCCGACAGCGTGAGGCCCTCACTGCCAATGACGGTGTCGTAGCCATCGGGCAATTGCAAAATCATTTCGTGAACGCCAGCAGTCCTGGCAGCCTGAATGACTTTTACCGAGTCGACCTCGGCGAAGCGGGCAATGTTCTCGCTGATGCTGCCCTCGAACAGTTCAATGTCCTGGGGCAAGTAACCTATATATGGTCCAAGTTCATCTTTATCCCACGCGCTGATGTCCGCGCCATCGAGCCGGACCACGCCATGCAGCGGTGCCCATACCCCCATCAATGCCCTGGCCAGGGTCGATTTGCCCGCGGCGCTGGGACCGATGATGCCGACAACGCAGCCGGCAGGTACGCTGAAACTCATGTTGTTGATGATCGGGGTTCTCGAACCAGGTGCCGCAACCACCAGACTCTCTACCTGCACGTGCCCCTGAGGCGCAGGCAATGACATACGCTCGGGCTGAGCCTGTTGTTTGTCGAGGATGTCGTTGAGACGGCCGTATTGCGAGCGAGCCGCAATAAAGCCCCTCCAACTGCCGATGATCAGATCGATGGGGGCCAATGCACGCCCTAGCAGCACGGCCCCGGCAAACACCAAGCCTGCCCCCACTTGATGATCCACGGCCAGGTAGGCCCCCAGGCCAAGGATCAATGATTGCACCAGGATCCGGAACGTCCTGGACAGCGTGCTAATGATGGCACCTCTGTCGCTGGCCTGGGCCTGTAGCAACAGAACATTTCTTTGCCGGTGGCCCCAACGATCCATCAGGGTTTCAAGCATGCCCATGGACTCGATGACTTCAGCGTTGCGAAGATTTTTCGTGGTGTAGAGCGTCGCGCCGATATGTTCCTTGTTCGCCTGGGCCAGCGTCGGCCCCGTCAGCCTCTCATTGATAAACGCGAGCATTAACAACAGCAGCGCACTGCCCGTCGCTACCCAGCCAAACCAAGGGTGAAACATGAACATCACGGCGATGTAGATAGGCAGCCAGGGCGCATCGAAAAAGGCGAACAACCCATTACCGGAGAGAAACTGTCTCAAACCCGTCAGGTCGTTGAGCGACTGGGCCGAAGCATCCATCCCACCGCTGTCCAGCGCCCGTTTGAAACTGGCCTTATAGACCTGGCGACTCAGCAACACATCCAGTCGGGTACTGACCCGAACCATGATGCGCGAACGGATCCATTCCAGGGAGCCGAGCGTGATGATCAGCCCGGTCATGATCAGCGTCAGCATTGCCAGGGTTGTCAGGCTTCCGCTGGCCATCACTCGCCCATACACCTGAAGCATATAGAAGGTGGGAACGAGCATGAGCGCGTTGATAAAAAAGCTGAAAAAACCAACAGAAATAAAGCTATCTCTACAGGCTTTCAACGCATTTTTCAGGCTGTTTTCAGGTGTGCTTCGCATTGAAACCCCTGCTCGCAAAAACCATCTTCTGGAGCTTAGATCATGCCGAACGACTGTGTGTAGCAATCGGCCGGAGCGCCTCCCCCCTGCAGCGACCCGGCGGTGAGGAGCGCAAGGTATCGGCGGCGACGAAGCCAGGATGCTCTATAACGTGCTGTCGCCCTTATCACGGGCTGGAGAGAGGTTTCTGGTGCAGGTTATTGGCCAAATAGCGGATTGCCAGGCAGGCGCGTCGTGCGCCTTCCTTCGCTTATGGCAATCCGATAGTCGGCACCGACAGGCCGGACTTCGTCGACCACATGGGGGGCGGAGGCTCAGAGGAAGGCGGTCAAGTCACGCACTGCGACAAAATGCGTCGCAGTGCGTAGCCATCGCTGGCTGACGGGCGCCAGACGTTTACAGATCGGTGATTTCCTTATGGCGTGGTACCAGCGCCTTCATGACGCTCCATGCCACCAGATAGGCCAACGCACAGATGGCAAACATGATCATGTAGCCGGTATGAATATCGCCGATCAGTTTGTAGTGATCGATCACCCAACCGCCGATCTTGGTCATCACTACGCCGCCCAAGCCACCTGCCAAACCGCCAATACCGACCACCGAAGCGATGGATTTTTGCGGAAACATGTCAGACACCGTGGTGAAAATGTTGCACGACCATGCCTGGTGCGCCGATGCGCCCACGCCAATCAGCAGCACCGGCACCCAGAAACTGATGTAACCCAATGGCTGCGCCAGTAACACCAGCAACGGAAAGAATGCGATCACCAGCATGGCTTTCATGCGACCGTCATACGGCGCGTCGCCGCGTGACATGAAATAGCTGGGGAACCAGCCGCCGCCGATACTGCCGATCATGGTCATGCTGTACAGCACGGCCAGCGGCATCACGATGGCCTGGCCTTTCATGCCGTATTGCGCCGACAAATAGGTGGGAAGCCAAAACAGGAAGAACCACCACACGCCGTCGGTCATGAATTTACCGAAAGCAAAAGCCCACGTTTGGCGGTAGGTCAGCAATTTGAACCAGGATACTTTTTTGTCAGCAACACCCGGTACCGGGCGAGTGACCACCTGCACGACCTGGTCGCTGCGGATGTAGGCCAGTTCCTGCGCCGAGAGGCGTTTTTGCTGCTCCGGCTTCTCGTACAGCGCAATCCATACGCCCACCCAAACGAAGCCCAACATACCGATCACGATGAAAGCCGCTTCCCAGCCCCATAGACTGGCGATCAGCGGCACGCAGATCGGCGCCAGGATCGCGCCCACATTGGCACCGGAATTGAAAATGCCGGTGGCGAAGGAACGCTCTTTCTTCGGGAAGTATTCTGCGGTGGCCTTGATTGCGATCGGGAAGTTGCCCGCTTCGCCTATCGCCAGCACGGCGCGCGACAGCATGAAACCTGCTATCGAAACAGGGATGACGGCAAGGCCCAAGGCGCTGCTGATGCCGACAATACCCTCGCCCATCGGCTCCGCAAAGGCGTGCATGACCGCGCCGGTAGACCAGATGCAGATCGCTACCACATAGGCGGTCTTGGTGCCGATCTTGTCGACCACGCGACCGGCGAACAGCATCGAAATCGCGTACACAAACTGGAAAACAGAGGCGATGTTGGCGTAATCGCTATTGCTCCAGCCAAATTGCGTCGATAGATCCGGCGCCAACAGGCTCAATACCTGGCGGTCGAGGTAATTGACGGTAGTGGCAAAAAACAACAGCGCGCAGATAGTCCAGCGATAGTTGCCGACAGCCTGGCCGATTCGCTGAGCATTGATGGGCTCGTTCAGATTCATGGCATCACTTTATTGTTGGATTAGGGTGATGAAGTCTCGGTTTTAAGCGAGATCAATTGTCGTAGAGCATCGCCACAACGCGATGGGTCCGCGCCAAGGCCACTCAGACTCCTGGGTGTTTGCGATTAACTTGAGTAATCATCAGGTGCAACGATGCGTATGCAATCGGAGTGCTGCGTGCAGATGCCGACAGCCAGGATTGCATCTTTGGAAGGGGCGTTTAGGGAGGTGGGAAAACAGGCTGAGTTCATGATGGGGGCCGACACATTTTTTTATTGTTAAGGGTTGAGCAGCCGATTAATCGTCTGTCGTCGTACAACTGTGCTTTTTATATCGATACCCCTACCCCGCTGTCAATCTGAAAAATGGCCGTCTGTCTCAAAGAGACACCGGCCACTATCAGGGTTAAATCAAGAAAACCCGGGGAACGCTGGCCGATGGACCTTCAATTTCCCGGTATGACGGCAAGGTACCGGGTTCAACCATAGTCGTACGATCACTTGCGCTCCACCTCCTTATGGCAGTGACTTTCCCTCAGTGGCCCTGCACGGTCCACGCCACAAGTCGAGCAACCAATGGGCGCACGACGAGCACGCAGATGAATGCCGAAGGCATTGCCACCTGGTACGCATTCATCACATTTTCCATGTAATGTTCACCTATTCCAAACTCCGCGAGGGTGATGACGAGACACATGAGAAACGCCATGATCGTTGCCATGTAAAGAGCAAAGACGTAAGGCGTGGCATGTTTAGGCAAGCGAAAACGCACGGTATTTTTAGCTGTTCTATCGGACATCGATTTAAGCCTTGTCAATCTTGAGTGGCGAAAGAGCGGCTAACCTAGCAAGCTGCCAAACGCGCCGGTAGACGCGTTGCGCTTGAATCTTTCTTAAGCAAAATCAACGAATCGAGTATGAGGGCCCGATGGATATTCTTGGTTTGATCAATACCTATATCCGTGTGGTAGAAAACGGCAGCATCGCGGCGGCGGCCCGTGCCCAAGGCATGAGCGCCGCAGCGGTCAGCCAGAGCATCACGCGGCTCGAAGCCCACTTGGGCGTGCGCCTGCTCTCTCGTACAACACGAAGTATGGCGCTCACCGAAAGCGGCACTCGCTATTTCGAGAAAGTGCGCCACATCCCGGGCGATATCGATCTGGCCTCGCAAGCTGCCACGGTCGCCACCAAACCGCAGGGGCCGCTTTGCATCGCCACCACTGCGGCATTTGGTCGGCATGTACTCGCGCCATTAATGCCCGCGTTCAAGGACGCCTATCCGCGCATCGACATCGAACTGATCAATACGGATCGCAGCGTTGATCATCGGCTGGAGGGCGTCGACGTCAGTATCCGCATCGAAGCGCAACTGAACGATCAGCTCATTGTCCGGCGAATCGCTTCGTTTCCTTTCGTATTCTGCGCAGCGCCCGCGTATCTCGACCGCGCGGGCATACCGACAACACCTGAGGAGCTGAAGCAACACACTTGCCTTGTCTTTCGCTACCCAACTGATGGTCGTTTTCTGCCCTGGACCTTTGTACTCAACGGCAGCCGCTTCGAGGCCAAAGTCAACCCGGGCTTCATCTGCGATGACATCGATACTATCGCGCAGATTGCTGTAAACAGCGGCGGGATCGCACGTCTGGCGAGCTTTATCGCTCAGCCACTGATCAACAACGGCCGCCTTCTACCGTTGTTCGAGCCGGGCAGTCGCAACACATCTTGCGCGGAGCCTGAGCCGATGCACATCTATGCCTGTGTCACCGAGCGATCGGCTTTGAATGCAAAGGTGCGCGCGTTCATCGATTTTCTTGAACGAGCGATGCAAAGCCAATCGCATGCTCTCGCCTGAGCGCTCTTCCCTTGCGCCGCTCGGCACTAAAAAACAGGGCTTTGAAAGCTGACCTCTTGATAGGCATGCTACAAGCCCTGAGCACATCGATTAAGATCAAAAATTCGCATGGACTGCTGAGCGCAATTCATGAATCAGTTGCCTCCGATGCCTGAAACCGCGCCCGATACCGCCCCGGGCTCTCCCCCGTCCACTTCTTGAACGCACGATGAAACGCACTCGGCTCCTGAAACCCCAACTGCTCGGCAATATCGCTGATGCTCGCCTTGCTCTGGCGCAACCGTTCAAACGCCACCGCGCGCCGCACTTCATCCTTGATCTCCTGATACGAACAGCCTTCACGTCCCAGTTTGCGGCGAAAGGTGCTGGGGCTCAGGTGCTGTTCCAGGGCAAAGGCCTGCAAGGTCGGCCATTCGCTGTAATGGCTGTGGCGCAGGCGCTGATGAACCTGCGAGGTCAGTCCATGCTGGTTGCGGAAGCGGATCACCAGCCATTGCGGTGCGGTGCGTAAAAACACTTTCAGCGAAGCAAGGTCTTGAATCACCGGCAGGCGCAGGTAGTGACTGGCGAACTCGATTTCGGTGCGTTCGGTGCCAAAGGTCAGGTTGGGCCCCCAGAGCATGGCATCATCACGCAGCGACAAACGCTGATGACGAAAGTCAGCCCGATCGATCGGAATGCGCCGCCCACCCAGCCAGCACAGCAGGCTGATCATCAACACCAGAAACGTTTCTTCGCCCAACCGGCTGACCTCGCTGTTCTGCGCACGGGTCTGCAAGCTGATGACCGCACGCTTGCCACGCACGCTCAACGTGCCGCGAAAATCACTCAGGAACAGGGCGAAATTGGCCAGGCACTGACGCATGGCTTTTTCCAGCGTTGGCTCCTGAATCAATGCCCGACAGATCAAGGCAAAACTGCCCGGCGGCATTCCATGGGAGTCCAACTGGAAAAATTCGTCGTTCAACTCACGAATCTGCACCAGCCACAACGCGGCGAAAGCCGTGGCCGGCACCCGTGCCGTCGGCTGGTCCATCAGTGCCGGATCAATTCCCACTTGTTCAAGCACTGACCGCAGACGCTGTGGTTCTTCACGTAGTGCATGGATCATGGGGTACATGAAGTAAACCGCCACCGAATCCGTTTCCCGCATTTGAATGCCTCTCTCGTCACATCTGAATATGGCAAAAAACGCCATCACCCTTGAACAGTTTTGGCATAGGCCAGTGGCGCTGCTGATTCTAGACTCGTGCCCAACAAAAAAGACCTATTCAGAGAGCCAACATGAACCATTCCGATATTTTTGTAGTGAGCGCCGTTCGTTCTGCCATTGGCAGTTTTGGCGGTTCACTCAAGGATGTGCCGCCTATTCAGTTGGCAACCGACGTTTGCCGCGCCGCCATCGAACGTTCAGGCCTGGCGCCCGAGCACATCGGTCATGCAGTGATGGGACATGTGATCCCGACCGAGGCACGCGATGCCTACATCTCCCGGGCCGTAGCGATCAATGCCGGCCTGACGAAAGAGACGCCCGCCTTCAACGTCAACCGCCTGTGCGGTTCGGGTTTGCAGGCGATTGTCAGTGCCGCGCAAAGTTTGATGCTGGGGGATGCGGGCGCTGCACTGGCAGGCGGCGTCGAGTCCATGAGCCGAGGCGCGTACTTGTTGCCGCAGGCGCGCTGGGGCGCACGCATGGGCGACATGCAGGCCATCGACTACATGCTTGGGGTACTGCAAGACCCGTTCCACATGGGTATCACCGCTGAAAATATCGCCGAGCACTATGGCATCACGCGTCAGGCCCAGGATGAATTGGCGCTGCTCAGCCAGCAGCGTGCTGCCCGGGCGATTGCCGACGGGCGTTTTGCCGGGCAGATCGTGCCGATCGAAATTGAAACCCGCAAAGGGACGGTTACGTTTGCGACGGATGAGCATGTGCGGGCCGAGGTCAATGCCGAGCAATTGAGCCGTATGAAACCCGCCTTCAAAAAGGACGGTAGCGTCACCGCCGGCAACGCGTCCGGCCTCAATGATGGTGCCGGCGCACTGATCATGGCCACGGGCCAGACTGTTCAGGAACAAGGCCTCAAGCCTATGGCCCGACTGGTCGGTTATGCCCACGCAGGCGTTGAACCGTCGATGATGGGACTGGGACCGATTCCCGCCACCCGCCTGGTGCTCAAGCGCGCCGGCCTGACCGTTGCCGACCTTGATGTGATCGAGTCCAACGAAGCCTTCGCGGCCCAAGCCTGTGCCGTAGCGCAAGAACTGGGCTTCGATCCACAGAAGGTCAACCCCAACGGTTCGGGCATCTCGCTGGGCCATCCGGTGGGCGCCACTGGCGCGATCATCGCCACCAAAGCGATTCACGAACTGCATCGCTGCCAAGGCCGTTATGCCCTGGCGACCATGTGCATCGGCGGCGGCCAAGGCATCGCCGTGTTGTTCGAGCGGGTTTGATAAGGACATGCGCATGAATCTTCAGAACATTGGCGTCATCGGCGCCGGCACCATGGGCAATGGCATCGCGCAAGTCTGCGCCCTGGCCGGCTTCAACGTGACCTTGATCGACATTGCCGAGAGTGCCTTGCAAAAGGCAATGGCGACCGTCGATAAAAACCTTGATCGGCAGATCACCAAAAACACGCTGACGCCTGAGCAAAAGCTCGCTGCCCTCGACAAGATTCGCACCAGCACCGATTACAACAGCCTGCAAAACGTGCAGCTGGTGATTGAAGCCGCCACCGAAAATCTCGACCTGAAACTGCGCTTGCTGCAACAAATCGCCGCGCAGGTCAGCGCTGACTGCGTGATCGCCTCCAACACGTCGTCGCTGTCCATTACGCAGCTCGCCGCCAGTGTGAGCCAGCCTGAACGTTTCATCGGTCTGCACTTTTTCAATCCGGTACCGGTGATGGGCCTGATCGAAGTGATTCGTGGCCTGCAAACCAGCGATGCCACCCACGCCCTGGCGCTGGACATGGCGACCACTCTCGGCAAAACCGCGATCACCGCCGGCAACCGTCCGGGTTTCGTGGTCAACCGGATTCTGGTGCCGATGATCAATGAAGCGATCCTGGTGTTTCAGGAAGGCCTGGCCAGCGTCGACGACATCGACGCCGGCATGCGCCTGGGCTGCAACCAGCCGATCGGCCCGCTCGCGTTGGCGGACCTGATCGGCCTGGACACCGTGCTGGCAATCCTTGAAGCCTTCTACGACGGCTTCAACGACAGCAAATACCGCCCCGCTCCACTGCTCAAGGAAATGGTCGCCGCCGGTTACCTGGGACGCAAAACGGGGCGTGGCTTCCATGCCTATGCCTGAGCGGTGCTCACGCTTCGCCGAATACCGGGACAAGGTGCTGGAGCTCTTTGCCAGCAAGGGTTTCGGTCAAGTCGGCATGCGTGAGCTCGCGACCTGCCTGGGGCTCGCTCCAGGCTCGCTGTATCACCATTACCCCAGCAAGCAGCACTTGCTGCTCGACCTGATCGAGGAGTTCTATGAAGAGCTGCTGGCCACCCTGGGGCGCATCGAACAAGCGGCCCCGGAAAAACGCGACAGACTCAACCAATTGATCCGCGCGCACCTGAATCTGCATCAGGAAATGCCTTGGCATTTTCGTCTGGTGGAGCGCGACAGCGGCTGCCTGAATGAAGAGCAGCAGCAACGGGTCCGGCAGCTGCGCGAGCAGTACGAACGCAAGTTGCTGCTGATACTGCGCATCCGCCCCCGGTTCAGTGAACAGGGCGTGTTGGCCGCCGGTCATGCCATTGGCGCCTTGCTTAACAGCGCGCTCAGTTGGCTGACGCACTATTCGCTGGATGAACAAGAGCGCGATAATCTGCTGGAAAACATGGTGAGTGGCGCCATCGAGCGATTACTGGCGCCAGGTGATAAGCCACGCTTGGCCAGTGTGATCAAAAAACAGGACGTGTATCCACGGTCGCAAGACCCCATGCAATAAAATCCCGCACCGGGATTGGCACAACAGATGACGCACAAACAAAAACGCCGCTCAATGAGCGGCGTTTTGTGTTTGGAGCGAAATACAAGATTCACCTGTATTTCGCACGCCTCAGGCGTTTCAGCTCCAGGGACGGTCTCCATTCTCGTCCTTGATGCGGGTCGGCAGACCCATCACATCCAGCGCCTTGAGGAACGGCTCGGCCGGTAGCTCCTCGACGTTGGCCATGCGTTGCACATCCCATTCGCCACGGGCGACCAACAGGGCGGCCGCCACAGGTGGCACGCCAGCGGTATAGGAAATGCCCTGGCTGTCGGTCTCGGCAAAGGCTTCTTCGTGGTCGGCGACGTTGTAGATGAACACTTCGCGCGGCTGGCCATCCTTGGTGCCTTTGACCAGGTCACCGATGCAGGTCTTGCCGGTGTAGCCGGGCGCCAGCGAGCTCGGATCAGGGAGCACGGCCTTGACCACTTTCAGCGGCACGACTTCCAGGCCTTCAGCGGTTTTGACCGGTTGCTCGGAGAGCAGGCCGAGGTTCTTGAGTACGGTGAACACATTGATGTAGTGCTCGCCAAAGCTCATCCAGAAACGCACGTTGGGCACGCCGAGGTTCTTGGACAGGGAGTGCACTTCATCGTGACCGGTCAGGTACAGGTTCTGCGCCCCTACGATTGGCAGGTCGTCGGTGCGTTTGACTTCGAACATCGTGTTGCTGGTCCACTGACTGTTCTGCCAGCTCCACACTTGTCCGGTGAATTCGCGGAAGTTGATTTCCGGGTCGAAATTGGTGGCGAAATACTTGCCATGGGAGCCGGCATTGACGTCGAGAATGTCGATCGAATCAATACTGTCGAAATACTGTTGTTGCGCCAACGCTGCATAGGCGTTGACCACACCCGGGTCGAAGCCCACACCGAGGATGGCGGTGATGTTCTTCTCTTTGCATTCCTCGAGGTGCTTCCACTCGTAGTTACCGTACCAGGGCGGTGTCTCGCAGATTTTGCCCGGTTCTTCGTGAATGGCGGTGTCCAGGTAGGCCACGCCGGTATCGATGCAGGCACGCAGCACCGACATGTTGAGGAAGGCAGAACCGACGTTGATGACGATCTGCGATCCGGTTTCGCGGATCAGCGCCTTGGTCGCCTCGACATCCATAGCGTTCAGCGAGAAGGCTTTGATGTCAGCGGGCTCTTTGAGGCTGCCCTTGGCCTTGACGCTATCGATGATGGCCTGGCATTTGGAGATGTTGCGCGACGCGATAGCAATACGACCGAGTTCATCGTTGTGCTGCGCGCACTTGTGGGCCACCACCTTGGCGACACCTCCTGCACCAATGTCAATTTTTCTCTCTCTCCTTCTCTGCCAGCTTACGAAAGGCTGGACATGTAGTCGTTGAAACCAAACTCACGAACCACCTCGACACTACCGTCGAGTTGTTTCACTACGATGGACGGCATTTTCAGGCCGTTGAACCAGTTCTTCTTGACCATGGTGTAACCCGCCGCGTCGACGAACGACAGCCGATCACCGATGGCCAAGGGACGATCAAATTGATACTCGCCGAAAATGTCGCCGGCCAGGCAGGATTTGCCGCACACCATGTAGGTGTGTTCGCCCTCGCTGGGCGCCAGCTTGGCATTCAGGCGATAGATCAGCAGATCGAGCATATGCGCCTCGATGGAGCTGTCCACGACGGCCAGGTGCTTGCCATTGTAGAGAGTGTCGAGCACGGTGACTTCCAGCGAGGCGCTCTGAGTAATGGCGGCTTCACCCGGCTCCAGGTAGACCTGCACACCGTATTTCTGCGAGAAGGCCTTGAGCCGCGCGCAGAACTCGTCGATCGCGTAGCCTTCACCGGTGAAGTGAATGCCGCCGCCCAGGCTGACCCACTCGACCTTGTGCAGCAGATGGCCGAACCGCTCTTCAATGGTGCTCAACATTTGGTCGAACAGGCCGAAGTCGGCGTTCTCGCAGTTGTTGTGGAACATGAAGCCCGAGATCTGCTCGATGACTTGCTCGATCTTCACCGGATCCCACTCACCCAGACGGCTGAACGGCCGCGCCGGATCGGCCAGCAGGTAATCCGAGCTGCTCACCTGCGGATTGACCCGCAGACCGCGCACCTTGCCGGCTGAAGCCTCGGCGTAGCGCTGCAACTGGCCGATGGAGTTGAAGATGATCTTGTCGCAGTTGTCGAGCATCTCCTCGATCTCGTCGTCGGCCCAGGCCACGCTGTAGGCATGGGTCTCGCCAGCGAACTTCTGTCGACCGAGCTTGAGCTCGTAGAGCGACGACGACGTAGTGCCGTCCATGTATTGCTGCATCAGGTCGAACACCGACCAGGTGGCGAAGCACTTGAGTGCCAGCAGGGCCTTGGCCCCGGACTGTTCGCGCACATAAGCGATCTTCTGCATGTTCGCCAGCAGCTTTTGTTTGTCGATGAGGTAGTACGGCGTCTTGATCATTTCGAGGCCTCCGGCAAGGCCAGCCAAAAAAAGGATGCGCATTGTGCCTTCACTGGCAACTTATCGAAAGAGCAGAGAGCGCAGTTTGCCGAGCCGTCCTTGATTGGATCCAGAAACCAGCGTCAGCGGCAGCTCAAACGGCGGCTGCTTTCTCGAACACAATGCAGTACTTCATCGCTCGGGAAGTATCGACGCTATTTCGGTTTCAGATGCTGACTTTATTGCGTACCGGATCGTTCAGGGTTTCAGAATTTTGATACTGGCGAACGTTGATTCATCACGAGCCTGATCCAGCAAACTCATCGGCCTTGCCATTGGCAACGCCTGTACAACCGGCCTTGATGTCACTTGCGGTTGCGTTTGCGTCGCCAAGCGCTCATCGCTGGGTGGAATGCCGAAATACTCGCGATAGCACTTTGAAAAATGGGGTGTGGACACAAAGCCACACACCACCGACAACTCTACTATCGAAATCGGCGTTTGCTTGAGTAACTGACGAGCGCGGATCAGACGCAGCTTGAGGTAGTAGCGTGATGGGGAGGAATGCAGGTATTTCTGGAATAACCGCTCCAGCTGTCGACGGGACAAACTGACAAAGTTCGCCAGTTCGTCGAGGTCGATCGGCTCTTCCAGATTGGCCTCCATCAAGGCGACGATTTCCTGCAATTTCGGTTGGTGGGTACCAAGCATGTGTTTAAGGGGCACGCGTTGATGATCCTGTTCGTTGCGGATTCGCTCGTAGACGAACATGTCGGAGATGGCTGCTGACAGTTCATGACCATGATCGCGACTGATCAAGTGCAGCATCATGTCCATTGGCGCGGTGCCACCGGAGCTGGTGAAGCGGTCTCGGTCAAGGGTGAATAGACTGGAGCTGAGGTTCACTCGCGGAAATGCTTCCTGCATGGCCGCCAGAAACTCCCAGTGCACACTGCAATCGAAGCCATCGAGCAAGCCTGCCTGGGCCAAGGCCCAACTACCTGTGCACACGCCCCCTATCCGCTTCGCGCGCCGCGCCTGGGCTCGCAACCAGGTAATGTGCTCACGGGTCACCGCGCTTTGAATGCCAATGCCACCGCAGACGATCACAGTATCCAGTATCGGTGCGTTATTGATCGCCGCATCCGGAGTGATCGGCATGCCATCGCTCGCCCACACCCGCTCGCCCCCCAAGCTGAAGGTGTGCCAGCGGTACAGCTCTTGTCCGGTCAACTGATTGGCCATTCGCAGAGGCTCAATGGCAGATGCCAAAGAGATCAGCGTGAACTGGTCCAGCAGCAAAAAACCAATGGTTTGCAGAGGAACGGCCTTGGAGGTGTCGTATGCCATCGAAGTTTTTTCTCGCAGTGAGCGGCAATGGCCCGTGGCGCTGGCGGCGTTAACCGCCCCGCCACTGCTGGCGCACTGAAAAGATCGCAAGCAGGTTTATGCTGATATAGCTGCTATGCACTTTCCGCCGACACTGCACTGCGCGGCTGCCCATGCTGACGCGCGGTCACAAGGCCGATAAAGGAAATCACCAGTGCCAGGCCGATGGTCGAAGAGACTTCCATACGGTGCTCAGGCGTCACCATCATCACCGCCAACGCTGCGCAGATGAAGGCGATGACCAACCAGGTAAGCCAGGGGAACAACCACATTTTGAAGGTCAGCGTGACATTCTGCCGAAGCAGAATCTTGCGCATGCGCAGTTGCGACACTGCGATAACCAGGTACACCAGCAAGGCAATGGCGCCGGAGCTGGCGAGCAGAAACTGAAACAGTCCGGCGGGCATGAAGTAGCTGAACAAGGTCACGCCGGCACCCAGTACGGTGCTGGCGATCACCGCTGCCCTCGGCACGCCACACGACGACGTCACCTTCAGCGGCTTCGGTGCATCACCGCGTTTGCCCAGCGAAAACAACATGCGCGAGGCAATATAGATCGACGAGTTCATGCAGCTGGCCACGGCAATCAACACCACCACATCTACCATTAACTTGGCGTGGGGAATGCTCATCAGCTCCAACGCTCGCTGGTAAGAGCCCACCGACGCCAGCAACGGATCATTCCAGGGCACCATGGAAATGACCACGAAAATGGACAGCAGGTAGAACACCCCGATCCGCCAGATCACCGAGCGTGTGGCTTTGGCGATGTTCTGCGCCGGATTGCTGGATTCGGCAGCGGCAATGGTCACGGCTTCTGTACCGATGAAGCTGAACATGATGGTGATGAATGCCCCCACAACCGCGGACAAACCGTTGGGCGCGAAACCGCCATGTTCCTCCATGAGTCGACTCAACCCGCTGGCTTCGCGCTCGGGAATCCAACCCATCAACACCGCAAAACCAAGACCGATAAAGCCGATGATCGCCACGACCTTGGCCATCGCAAAC
>LNAP01013429.1_pt1 | contig 20635 bp, 15 predicted proteins | sample 602601 | NCBI WGS metagenome assembly LNAP01 (sample SAMN02440304, study PRJNA202911) | soil metagenome | biome: Subtropical and temperate rainforests or woodlands; isolation source: soil samples (1 kg each in a 20% v/v slurry with milli Q water) were... ...
CACCCTGATGGGTGATGCGGTCGAACCTCGTCGTGACTTCATCGAAAGCAACGCCTTGGCGGTGTCCAACCTGGACTTCTGATCCAGTGTAGGTGGGCAAAGTTATTTGCCCTTTCGGTCAGAGTTAAAGTTTCGGTCAGTGTTAATGAACCACTGTCCCCCGACATACCCCGGTTGATCGAAAGGTCTTCCGGGGTTTTGTTGTCAAAGGGGGCATGGATTTTAAGGCTTCAGGTGACGTTGGCTTGTACAATCGGCCCAACTTTTTTGATTGGCCATGCTCGCGGTTGTAGGCACCGGGCACTGTGCGTCATTTTTTATAGGGATTGATTTACCCATGGCTGACAAGCTATCACTCGAAACGTTGGAGTCGTGGCTCTGGGAATCCGCAAACATTTTGCGCGGCTCCATCGACTCTTCCGACTTCAAGAACTATATATTTGGTCTGCTCTTCCTAAAACGATACAACGACGTGTTCGACGAGCGTGTCGCAAAGCTCAGGAAGGATGAAAGTCTAAGCTATGGCGATGCCCAAGAAGAAATCGAGGAAAAATGGGGCAAGTTCCCTATCAGTGCCCGTTGGTTCGATTTGATCTCACGTACCGAGAACATCGGCGAAGCTCTAGACAAGGCGTTTGCGACCATCGAGGCCAACAACCCTGAACTGCAACACGTACTCACTGCCACGCAGTACGGTGACAAACGTGTGTTAGCTGATGCCACCTTGCAGCGCCTGCTGCGGCACTTTAACCAATACAGACTAGGCAATGACGATCTGTACAAGGCCGACATGCTGGGAGATGCCTACGAGTATTTGATCAAGCAGTTTGCCGACGATGCAGGCAAGAAAGGAGGTGAGTTTTATACCCCCAAGGCCGTGGTGCAATTAGTGGTTGAGTTGATCGATCCACAGCCTGGCCACAGCGTGTATGACCCCACCTGCGGCAGTGGTGGTATGTTGGTGGAAAGTGCCCACCATGTATCCGGTTTGCCCAATGGCACTCTGATGGGCAAGCCTAATGTGCTGCTGTTCGGACAAGAAAAGAACCTGGGTACTTGGGCTATCGCCAAGCTCAACCTTTACCTGCACAACATGCGTGGCGAGATTGAACGCGGCGATACGCTTGTCGAGCCCAAGCACCTCGACGGCGATTACCTGAAGACCTTCGACCGGGTTATTGCCAATCCGCCGTTCTCGGCCAAGTCCTGGTGGACACCGCTGGAGTTAAGTAACGAGAACGAGCAGGAGAACGGTAAAAAGGCCAAAGCGCCCAACTACAAACAGGTCAGTGATCCTTACGGGCGGCTGGTCTATGGCATCCCGCCTAGGGGCTATGCCGACCTCGCCTTTGCTCAGCATATGCTTGCCAGTCTCAAGGCTGATGGGCGCATGGGGGTTATCCTCCCACACGGTGTGCTGTTTCGTAGCGGCGAGGAAGGCAAGATTCGCGAGGGTCTACTATTCGGCACCGATACGGCGAATGGTAGCCAGCCGGGTGATTTGATTGAGGCCATCGTCGGTCTGCCCTCGGCCTTGTTCTACAACACGGGCATCCCAGCTTGCGTGCTCATCCTTAACAAGAAGAAACCCGCTGCCCTCAAGGATAAAGTCATCATCATCGATGCCAGCCGTGACTACCTGGAGGGCAAGGCGCAAAACAGCCTGCGCGTTGAGGACATTACCCGCATCGTCAGCACCCACAAGACTGCATTCGAGCAGCAAGCTGAGATCGAAAGCTATTGCCGGGTGGTGACTCTGGACGAAATCCGCAGCAACGACGGCAATCTTAATATCGCTCGTTATATCGATAATGGCGAGACCGAACAAATTGTTGACGTGGCTGCAACCTTGTCGCAGCTTGCTGCGCTGGCTGAGGAGGAAGTGCAGATTGATTTTCGGCTGAATAGCTATCTGATGGAGTTAGGTTTGCTAGAGGATAAGCAATGAGTGCTCTTGAACAATTGGAGCTACCCCCAGATTGGCGATTTAGACGTTTATCTTCTCTGTCCAGCAGTTATGCAGGAGGGACGCCTGACAGGAGCAAACCTGAGTATTTTGATGGTGATATCCCTTGGGTAAAGTCTGGAGAAGTGAATCGTCGAAAGATTACGCACACCGAAGAGAGAATATCGGAAATTGGTCTTTCTAGCTCAGCGGCGAAGATAGCTGAAAGTGGCTCTGTGCTGGTCGCAATGTACGGAGCAACCGCTGGAAAGGTTGCTCGGTTAAAAATCGATGCTGCTATTAATCAAGCGGTGCTCTCCATTCGAGCTGTTGGATGCGAACTCGACAATGATTTTCTTTTTTGGGTGATAGAAAGTAGTGCGGTGAAGCTGCTCTCAATGTGCCAGGGGGCTGCGCAACCCAACTTGAGCAAAGGGCTTATTGATGGGTTAGAAATCGCAGTTCCACCGCTCCCCGAACAGCAAAAAATCGCCGCCATCCTCACAGCTATTGACGAAAAGCTGGACGTGATTTCCCGCCAGATCGAAGCCACCTATGCCCTTAAGCAGGGGTTGATGCAAACCCTGTTCCGCCGGGGTGTTGGCACTCAAGATGCTGCTGGTGGTTGGTTGGCGCATACCGAGTTCAAGGGCAGTGAACTGGGTGAGATTCCTGAAAGCTGGGCGGTACAGCCGCTGGATACCCTCGCCGAATCAATTACAGTTGGAATTGCGACTTCTACGACAGAGCACTACGTCGAGGACGGTGTACCACTTATTCGTAATCAAAATATCAAGGAAGACTTTCTTGATATTTCTGATCTGCTGAAAATTTCTGCTGAGTTTGATGAAAAAAATAAAAGAAAAAGGGTGCTGGAAGGTGACATTTTGACCGTGAGAACGGGGTATCCGGGAGTGTCATGCGTCGTGCCCGCAGGGCTGGGATATATACAGACCTTTACCACACTAATCACGCGACCTAATACAAAGCTAATCTGCCCAAGCTTCGCGTCGAGCTATTTCAACTCTCCACAAGGCAAAGGGCTTATGCTTCATCAAGCCGCAGGGGGAGCGCAGCAAAACATTAATGCTGGTAATCTGAAGAAACTGCTGGTTCCAGTGCCTCCACTTGTTGAGCAGGAGCGAATTGCAGGAATTCTGGCAGCGGTTGATCAAAAGCGTCGTAGCGTTTTATCTAAGCGGGAACATTATAGGACTATTAAACGCGGCCTAATGCAAAAGCTGTTAACCGGCGAATGGCGCGTCAAAATCGAGAGTTCTCCGGGTACTGCCTGAGTTTTTGGAAACCTCTTTTCGAGGCTATTCACTAGATTGCCAAGGCTTACGCCCAGCAGACACCTTAGCGCTTTGGCTGCGGTAGTTGGCGACATTTTATAAATGAGTCGCATCAGTTTGAAGTTCGTAAGCAAAGCCAAGCCGACAATAGCCCAAAGGTGGTTTGGTATCGAAGTCGTCCGAGGGAAACCTCCAAGGAACAGGAGTAGGTCATGAGCCAATCACCGGAGAAGTTCGGGGTCGAGCTGCCTGCCATCAATTGGTTGATCAGGCTGGGCTACACCCACTTGCCCGGTAACCAGTTGCAGGTCGAGCATCGTCACTTGGCTCCGATAATGGACGATGTGTTGCAGGCTCGGCTGCTGATCCTCAATCCATGGTTGGCGACCACGCCTGGCGGCATCAGTGCAGTGCTGATCGAGTTACGTAAACGCGTCAATGACGAGCTGTTGCCTGCCAACAAGGCGTTCTGGGAGCAGGTGGTAAACCGTTCGAATATCCAGGTGAAGGACGTTGAGGGTAAGCCGCGCAGCGTGCGCTTCTTCGACGCCAGCGATACCAAAAACAACGACTTCCATGTGGTCGATCAGTATGTGGGGCGCAATGCGGATGAGGATGTTTTCCGCCCTGACCTACTACTTTTTGTGAATGGCTTGCCGCTGGCAATCATTGAATGCAAAGCCAGCCACCACCGTCTGGATGAAGCCTTGGGCCAGCTGGATGGCTACCAAAGCACCTTTCCAACTCAGTTTGTATTCAACCAGGTATGCGTTGGACTTAATCGGCGTGAAGGGCTGTATGGTGCGATTTTTACCAAGCCTGCGTATTACGCTCGTTACCGGTTGCAGACGCAGGAGACAGTCGCTGTTGCCGCATTGTTTGGCGATGCTCCAAGTGAGCAGGAAAGCGTGCTGTGGGCATTGTTCGAGCCGAGCCGATTCCTGCAACTAATCACACATTTTGTGCTGTTCGAAACCCGTGACGGCAAGACGGTAAAGAAGCTACCGCGCTATCAGCAATGGAGAGCCGTTCGCAAAACAGTGGATCGCCTGTGCGCGCCGAAACCCACCGGCGGGGTTGTTTGGCATACCCAGGGTAGCGGCAAGTCACTAACCATGGCCCTGCTTGCGCGTATGCTGCGTGCCGACAGTACGGGTTTGAACAATCCAACAGTCTTGGTGCTGACCGACCGCAGAGACCTCGATAAACAGATCTTCGATACCTTCCATGCTGTGGGCATCAACGCCATTCAGGCCGTGTCGGTTGATGGCTTGCTGAAGATGTTGTCCAACGATTACGGCAGCGTCTTCACCAGTACGGTGCAGAAGTTCCAAGAGAACGAGCAGCCCAGCGAGCAGGCTGCTGAGATTCCTGCCCTGCACGCGACGCGGCACAGGCGGATTCGCGAGGAGAAGGACTTCTTCATTGTGCATGAGCGCAATGTCCGCCACCGGCAGTTGGATGAAAATGGCGTGCTGCTGAAGGCTAGTTGGGAAGAAATCAGCCGGGAGAAGGTGCATTTCCGGGTGCTGAGCACCAAGGCCAATTTCTATGTGCTGGTCGATGAAGCTCACCGTAGCCAGTACGACTTCCTCGCGGCATTTATGCGCGCCAGTTTGCCCAACGCCAAGTTCATCGCCTTTACCGGCACGCCGTTGCTGCAGGAGGACAAACACACGCTAGGCGAGTTTGGTGGTGGTGAATATATCGATGAATACCGCTTGCATGAAGCGGTGGCGGATGGCGCAACCCTCCCGATCAAATACCAGGATGCATGGGTGGCGTTGTCGGCCAATGCTGAACTGGATGCCGCTTTCAAAGAGCAGTTCGCCGACCAGAGTGAAGTTCGCCAGCATGAGTTAAAGCGTGAGCTGCTGAGCCGTTGGCGTCAGGCCGGTGGGCGCATGGAGCAGGTAGCTGAGCATCTGGTCGAGCACTTCCTCAGCAACGTAAAGGCAAAAGGCCTGAAGGCTATGCTGGTGTGCGATGGCCGCGATATGGCGGTGCGTTACAAGGATCTGCTCGATGCAATCATGGTCAAACGGGCGGACAAAGGGCTGCCAACCTTTGACAGCAAGGTGGTTATTTCCTTGGCTAGTATTACCTCTTCCCGGACGGGGGCTTCTGCCATGGAAGAGGCGGCAGAGTACGAAATAGACGCCGACAAGATCCGAAGCATCGAGGAGCGGGTCAAGGCTGAGGTGAAAGCTGGAAAGACACCCGTGGCCATGCCGTCCGAGCAGATCGGCAACTTTGTTAGCAAGCTGTTTCCCCTGCCCTACGGGGAAGTAAATAACGGGCTTGATGGTAAGCCGCAGGCAAACAACGTCGGGTTGATCATCGTTTCCGACATGCTGTTGACCGGGTGGGATGCTCCGATTGTTGGCACCATGTATCTCGACAAGCCGCTTAAGGAACACACCCTGTTGCAGGCTATCGCACGGGTGAACCGCACCTTGTTCGGCAAGAATGCTGGTTACATCGTGGATTACCACGGAGTAGTCGAGCACCTTGACCATGCGCTGAAGATTTACGGCGGTGAAGTGAAGGCTTCGCAGGTCTGGGAAGGTGTTGAAACCGAACTGCCCAAGCTGCAAGCCACGCTCGACCGCATACTTAAAATGCTGCCAAAAAAGCATGACCCGGTAGCGCAGCGCGAGGCATATAAAGAAGACGCCGAGCGCTTCCTTGATCCTGCCACCAGGCTAGACATGGTCGAAGAGTTCCTAGAATTGGTGAAGCAGTTCAATCGCTCTGTGGACATCATCCTGCCGGATGTACGCGGCGTACCCTTCAAGCCCTACTTCACCCTGTTAGGTGAGATTCGGTTGATGCTGCGGGATAAACTGCCGGGTGATACCTACAAGGAACGCATCACCAAGCTGGAATCCGAGCTGCTTCAACAGCTGCTGGATGAGTACATCGCCGCCAGTCCGGCCAAGAGTCTGCTGGGTCATGAGGTATCGATTCTGGATGCCAGCGATATGGAGCGTTTAAAGAAGCTGGCGAGCCCCGGTAGCCGCGCCTTGGTGATGAAAAACCAACTGAAACAAACCATCGTCACCGGCAAGGATAAGGATCCAGCATTCTTCGACAAGATAGCTGAGGAGTTGGACAAGTTGCTTGAAGAGGAAAAAGCGGGTCGCATTACCCAGGCGAAGTTCCTGGAGCAACTGGAGCTGTTCAGCCAGAGGGTTCAGGACAAGGACAACACCGGTTTTAATAAGCCCGCACATTCAGCGGTGTACCACTACCTTGCCGCGTTACTGGATGAGAACTCGGCAAGGGTGGCAACGACCAAGCTGTTCGAGGATGAAATGCTGAGTCGTGCTCTGGCGACCGGAAACTGGAAAAAAATGCCGGATACGCACCCTGATTTTAGAGATCACCTGCGGGGGGTATTGATGCCTCTGGCGGGCTGGGAGCGCTCAGTAGCGCGTGATCACGCCAAGCGAATCTTCGATATTTTGCTGAAAAACTAACGCGGCGTTGCCCATGCCAGTATTGAATTACGGCCAAACAGCTATCGAGTGGTACTTCCAGCTCGATACCAAACTCAAGCGCCATTACGTGACAGTGGAACGGGGGCGACCTGTTCTGTTGCGCGGGCCGCTAGTGGATGAGCTTGAACAAGAGGCTTTGGTGCTCCGTCGTGCACGCTGGATTCGCGAACAGCTTGCTCAGGTGAATCAGCCCTTGGCCACCGAGCCCATCGTGACGGGCAGCCGTCTGCGCTATGGCGGGCGTACTTACTTCACCGAGGTACGGCATGTGCTGGATATCCTCAAGCCCCGACTAACCTTCACAGCATCGCGTTTCATTGTTGAAAACCCAGATGATACGAGCATCCAGCCCGAAGAGCTGATGCCGTTACTGGAGCGGTTCTACCGGGAACGTGCTCATGAGAAGCTGTTGGTACGTGTCCGTCACTGGCAGCGAGAAACTGGTCTTCAAGCCACTGGTGCTCGTATCCGTCACTTCCAAAGCCGCTGGGCCAGCTGCGATGCGAACAACGCTCTGGAGTTTCATCCTCGCGTGATGGAGCTACCAGCCAGTGTGCAGGACTACATTATCGTCCATGAGCTGTGCCATACAGTGGAAAAGAACCATACCAAGGCATTCTGGGGGCTGGTGGCTAGTCATATGCCTGATTGGCAGAGGCATCATCAGGTGTTGGAGCGGGCGGTGTTTGGGGATGCGGTTTGATCTTCAGAGCAGCCCAAAGACTACTGAAATGCCGATTTTCAGTACAGACAAGGATTTAGGATGCAACCCAATAAAACCACGGTTACCGGCCTATTTAGTACCCCCCATCAGTACCAGATTCCCATTTTTCAACGGGGTTATGTATGGACTTTGGAGAAGCAGGTTGGCCCGCTGTGGACTGACATCCAAGACCGGGCTGATGCTGTACTGGAGCAACAATCGCTGACATCAACTGGCACCACGGCGGCACTGAGGCCATTACAGAAGCACTTTCTAGGGTCGATTGTGATGACACCGGTGCCGAACAGTTTCGGCAGAGCGCCAGCCTTCGAGGTGATTGATGGTCAGCAGCGTTCCACCACCTTACAACTCCTGTTACTGGCCTTTCGCCAGGCAGCATGTGAACTGATAGAAAGCCCCATTCCACAAATGCTCGATGGCTTGGTACGTAATCCAGGCCCATACCAGAGGACAGAAGATCATTACAAGGTCTGGCCAACCCAAGCTGGACAAGACGAGATGCGCCGTCTGAGTGATACCACCACTTCCATTCAGGACGTCGGAGCGGCATACCCGGTACGTAATGGACGCACTCGAATTGAGCGGCCCTTGATGGTGCAGACCTACTTATACCTCTACCACGCTTGTCTTGCCTACATGCGGGGAATTGACCTCACAGATGTTGTCGACCCTGCTACCGAACCCACGTTCGGCGATACGCTGATCGCGGATATACGTCGCAGTAATGAAGTGTCGCCTTTGCAAGCCCACACGCCCCTAGGGCCGGAGCGCGCTCAGGCACTTTATATGGCGTTAGCCGATCATGTGCAGATCATGACCCTGACGCTGGAAGTGGAGGATGACCCTCAGGTCATCTTCGAAACACTCAATGCGCGTGGTGAACCACTGCTGGCGTCTGACCTGGTACGTAATTTCGTTTTTCTTGAAGCTGCCCGCCAGGGGAAGCCTGTACCGCAACTATATGAACGGTACTGGAGCCCTTTTGATCTTGTTGCGACCACCGGCAAGGGCGTTTCGGCAAATGCCTACTGGCGAGAAAAGGAGCGTCAGGGCCGCTTGACCTATCCGCGCATTGATTTGTTCTTCTACAACTACGCTACCTTGCGTAGCCAGGAAATTACCCTCGCCAGTCATGTATTTCAGTCATACAAAGCATGGTGGCAAAAGCAGCCACGCGATCTTGAAGTAGAGCTGGCGCGACTTGTTGCGTCCAGCCATCACTTTCAGGAGTTGGTATCACCGGAGGGCACTGGGTACTTGGCTGAGTTTGCACGCTTGGTTAAATCACTGGACGTGGGTACGGTCACCCCGGTTTACCTCGCATTGCGTGAGCAACTGGGAACCGACAGCGTTGAGCTGAAACAGGCCCTCGGCGACTTGGCCTCCTATCTGACGCGACGCGCAGTATGTGGATTGACCACCAAGGGCTACAACCGCTTTTTCATGCGTGTGCTGCAAGCGGTGACGGGGGGTGTCGAGGCCCCTCATACAGCCCTGCGCAAAATACTTTTAGCGGCGACGGCCCCGAGCGAGGTCTGGCCGGATGACACCCTGTTTAGCGACAAGTGGTGTCATCGTCCGGTTTACAAGGAACTTCGGCCCGTTAAAACGTGCGGTGTCCTGCGGGCGCTGGAATACGCCGCTCGTGGCACTCAGCAGGGCAGTAATCATGTGCCAGTCCAGTCTGACTTGACTGTCGAACATGTGATGCCGCAGAGCTGGGAAAAGTTACCTATATACCAAATAGCAGAGATGACCGAGCCACAGCGTCAGCTTAGAGAGGCAGTAGTTCATGGTTTTGGGAACCTGACGTTGCTTACCCAGCCGCTGAACAGCTCAATCAGCAATGGCCCCTTTGCCGACACTCATAATGCTTGCTGTGAGCCGGTTTTGGGTAAACGATCTCGACTGGGTCAAAGCGCCCTGCTGCTGAATACCTATTTTCATCAGACAGCGCTCTTAGCTTGGGATGACGATGCCGTTGCCAGGCGTTCTGAGTCCCTACTGAAAGCAGCATTACTTGTGTGGCCGAAACCTGTAGACGGCTGTGCCGCCCCCGTTTCGGTAGCATCGGCGATCTCAGGGAACTGACTATGACTTTCTCGCTGGTACGTGAAACCAGAACCTAGGTTGCTGGTATAGCGCAGGGGACGATGCTGGTAACCGCCATTGGTTAAGTGGTTGCCAGCAGTTGGCCAGGAATGGGCTCTGATTGACCATAATCGCCAATTACGCGCAGCTCAAATCGTAGGGAGGTTAGGAATGTCCCTGACGTTCCTGAGCCTTGCGAAAGGCTAAGGCCATGGTTGTGGTCGCTGCAGCCTGCTCAGTCGGTTTCTTCGGCTCACGCTGGACGTTGGGCCGGCGTGGACTGGACGGCTTAATCAACGAGGTAGTTCGCTTATCTGCAGGGATGGATTTCGCCGACTCAGCCGGTGTACTTCGCCCATCTCTCGCTTGAGCAAGCAGGCTGTACACGTCGAGGGTGACTGGCGAGCCCTGCGGGAGCAGAATCGACAGCAGAAAGTGACCGTCGCTTAAGGCTTTAATCTGCGCCAGGTTGTGCTCGGACAGCACCTGATGGTGTTGATGGTGCGCCACGACCCGCCGCAGGTAGAGGGAAAGGTGCTGTCCCTGACGAGTTCCGGTCAGCTTGAGGTAGCTTTTGTCGATGCCTGTGACCGCTTCGATAATGAACGGTTGCCAGCCGGCGCGCTGCCAAGCATAGGTGGTTGGCTCACCTGTGGCTGGAGCTTTACCTGGTCGGCTGCTAGTGTCGGTGCAGGGATGTTTAGGCCAAGGCGGGCCCAGTTCGTCGAAGAAAACTCGGCCACCCCTGGCCGATTGATAAAAGAACACCGCCGCCCCGCACACTGGGCAGCTGGCGTTGGGATTGACGTAGCTGTGGTAGGTATTGGTAAGTGAAATGAACCAGCCGCTGGGGGCCTATGGATGGATCGCCCCATATGTCCATCACCGCCCCAACCACAACTGCAGTTTTTAGGATGATTCCAGGCATTACACATCAGCACCTCCTTGTGGTCGCGAATGGCGGTATTTTCCTAGTCACGCTCAGCTTTTCAATCGGCTCCTATTCAAGGGGCGTAGGCTGCTTGTATAGCACTCGACTGTTCTGATGGAATCCTAGTAACTGACGACCGGTGTGTCGCCGAGGGCTGGCAATGCTACGTTGAATGAAATCGTACGGAGGGTCTCAGTATGGGCTGGTTCAGAAAACCTCGACAACTCACCTACTGGGAGCGCCGTGAACAAGCGTTCATTGATGCCGTGAACAAGCTAAAAACCTTACACGTTACCTCTGAAGGGGCGATGTACATCGATCCTGAAGAGATTCGCGAGCAAATCATTGCTTCTCGAGAACAATTAAAGCAATTCGTCGTTAAGTAGGCGAATAGGTGAGCGGCTGCTAACTAGCTCTACACCCTACCTCTTAACCTTATGGCTAGTACACAGATTGCCATTACTATGTCGAGCTGTTGAGTTCTTCGCAGAGTCAAACTTTGATGGCTTCAGGTGCGTCGTAAATCTGCTTGTGACTTCACTCATCAGACGAGCCTAGGTCTCAATCCAGCATCTGAGCTTGTGTTCGTCGGCGGAAAATCGTTTATTCCGGTGTTGAGGTCGTCACCGGTTCATAACATGCCAGCGTTTGTTCATTCTGGTTGCGGTTCTGATGAACTCATGCGGCTAACCTGGTAATCAAATTTTCTCTGCGATTTCATCAATGACTGGACGAAACGAACCATGAGCCTTGCGTCGAGTGCTTACCTTGACTCCGTCCCACCTGAGAGGATCGACGCCATCAATCAGCTCTCTTTCCAGTGCCCTTCCGCGATTCTGAAAGGGAACGATTGATTGACTATCCTGGCTTAAAGTACCTAGGTACAACCACTTTCCCAGTGCTTTAACACTATGAGCATAGAACGCCAGTTCATGGGCAAGCGATGAGCCATTTGGAAAGATGTACCAAACTTTTTCAAAGTAAGTCCGAGCGAAACTAGCCAACTTAAGCAAGTCTGCCGCAGCTCTCTCCTCTTTTCGCGAAGTGTCTCCCACCCGTATAAATATGGCAGCCTTGGGGTGCCCATTCACTTGGATCATGAAGAACTGATTGAATAAATCAGAGTGACCGACCTTTATCATTTCGCCTTCGGGATAACCGAAAAAGTCTGGCCTCGATATCTCCAGCACCTCGCCGCACCGACGTTCGTGCTCGGCGACTCGGGAGCGAGCGCGGGCGCGACTGGTAGTGGTGGGCGTACCCACGCTTTTCGCATGACCTTCTGTAATGTTGCGAAGGTCGAGCAAAGTCTGTTGGTTAGCGAGCGTGCTTTGCACAAGTGACAAAGCTACTTCACTGTTGAGCTGGTGTAGTCGTTCAAGCTGTTCAATGTGAGCGTAACCGCAGCCCACCTGTTCAGAGGAACATGGCCCTGCAATACGATCCAGGAAATTGCCGGCTTTCAGCATTCGCGAAACGACCTTGGCGTCGTACCCCTGCTCGTCTGCGAGTTTTCGGATCAGCAGGTTGATGCTGTCGTTTCCCTGGTAGGCATCCAATTGCGCCTGCACATTTTTGTATAGCGTGTACCAGTGTTGGCGTGCCTGCCTACCCATTTCAATCCCCAAGCTAACCGTGTAGTCCAGATGTGTCCTTTGAGTACACATCACCAAATCTTGACAGTCTATCGACCTCGGGCTATACCTAACAGCTCAATTATTTGGTGAAGTGTACCAATGAAGTCTGACAGTAAAAGCCATGCTTTTAGCCGAGACGTTGCAAAACGGGTCAGGCGTTCGCGCAGGGCATATGTCATGTGCTCGGCAAAAAATGGCAATGTCGAAATCCGAGTGGAGTCTCGGCTTGAGCAATCCGTTGCTCAGGTGTTCGAGCTGGATCCCCGAGTTCGCTCCTACCGGGCACAACCGTTCACTCTCGATTTATCAACGGGTGATCTGTTATCAGAGAAGCACCTGATCAAACCTCAGGGCACGATGTATTACACGCCTGATTTTTCTGTCCTCTTGGACGAGCTACAGGTTGTCGTGGAAGTAAAACCTCGTCTTTTTGTGGAGGAGCAAACTGAGTTCCTGAGGTTGGTGAGAAGTGCCCTGCTGAGTAAAGGCATGCGCTTCATCGTTATTTCTGAAGATGACTTTAAGGGTCACTACCTCAGAAATGTTCAGCTGTTCATACCCTATTTAACACAAGCATCGGCTGCTCTCTCGCAGTGGGCCGCTCCTTTGCAAACACTTACTCCCGACCGCCTCAAAGGCCCTGTCCGCCAAATCCTGGATACAGGCTTACCGGCGAACTACCAGCTCGCAGCGGGGGTGCTACTCGGGGTTGTCAAATTTGACCTTGAGATACACCAGTTCGAGCTGATGGATTTTGAAATTGCGCCTGCATTTGGCTCGTTGGAAGCCTTTGAGGTGATTCGTTATGAACTCTAATTTAGAGGCAGGGCAAGCTGTCGTATGGCAAGACACCTGCTACGTTATCAAGGCCATCAAGCCACTTTTGGGGGACATCGTTCTCGAGGCGAAGGGTGGTGTTGAGCGCGCTGTCGATATTCGAGCCTTTTATAATCAGGTCGCCTCTGGTGACATTGCATTGCCTGGTCGGAAAGTCGAGGCTACAAAGCGCTCTTGGTCTAAAACCGAGCAAGAGGAAGCCGACTTTCGTCAGAAACTGATCGAGCTCCTGGTATCACTTGATGCCCAATCTCTGGATGATCAAGCCTGCAATGAGCGTGTGGATGCATTTTGTTTACTCCACCAGCACAAAAGGCCTTCGAACAAAAGCATCCAGAATTACCGGCGCAAATTCAAATGTCATGGGTTCGAAGGACTTATCCCAAATTTCAGTCGCAGGGGCGGTTCCGGGTGGGCGAAAAAATCCGGAGCAAAGGAGGTCGCAGAACGTGTCCTGATTCAGACGTTCATGAAAGACGATAAGGTGAATCTGTCGTCCGTGACGACGATGATCAATCAAGAGTTGAAAGACCTCTGCCAAGAATCAGGGGCTGAAGAACAGATTGATCGAAAGACGATCAGTCGTCTTCTCCAGAAATTGCCCAGCTCTTTGGTGAAAGAAGGGCGCCTTGATCCTCGCACGTTCAATCTTTGGAATCGTCAGGCTGTCCGGCGTTATGACGTGAAGCAGCCCTTTGAGCGTGTTGAAATCGACGCTAAGACATTGGATGTGTATTGCCGCGACGAATTCGGTAACCGCTATACCGAGCTGACCATGTACGCCATGGTTTGTGCACACGCTTCATACCCTGTCGCCGTATATGTAAGCGGCGGTAAGCCCAGCGAATACACCTTGTTGAAAGTGTTCGAGTTCTTTCTGGCGCCGAAAGACCAGGCGTTCAAAGACCGTTTCGGCATCGAAACGGACTGGGTGCAGCCTTGCGGCATCTCCACAGTGGTTCTCGACAATGCGTCAGAGAATTTCTCCGACCTATCTTTGGGCATCGTACGGCGCTTGGGGATTCAGATCGAGTACGCCCGGATTGCCCGAGGCGACGACAAGCCGCACGTGGAGTCATTCTTCAAGGCATCCGACGACGGTGTTTTCACCAAAATGCCGGGTGCTAAGCAGAGCCAGGACAAACGAATCAAAAATCGTCATGCCAAGGCCGAGGCTGAGGCCTGTTACTCAATCGAAGAGATCTACCGGCACATCGTGACATTCGTTGCCGACGTCTACATCCACCGTCCAAATCAGAAGCTTGGCTTTCGATATGGCAAGCCCATGACCCCCAAAATGGCGATGGATGAGGCCTTGTCTAATTTCCTGCCAGTGCCGCCACCCTCCCTCGATCAACTGAAGAAGGTGAACAGGGATACTCGCCAGCTTCAACACTACGGCGTCGACTTTGAAGGCTTTCAATTCCATAGCCAAGCTATGGCCGCATTGGCGCGCGAGCGTGCCATCAGCACTATCGACATCTTGTACAACCCCGAAGATTGCACCGCGATCTTTGCTGTGCATCCTGACGATGGCAGCCTGATCCGACTTCACAATAAAACCGTCGGTATCCCAGAGGTGTCATTCGTGGTGGCCAAGATGTTGAAGAAGGCTTATTCGGGTGGCAACGCTGAGATGAATGGACACGACTATCAGCGCGTGTATGCCCGAATGCTCGCCCAGTTCACGGCTGACAGCCAGCGGCGTCCAAAAATCAAGGCTAACAACAAGGCATTGCGTGAGCGCGAAAAAGTCTCGGAGAAGGCCGAAATAGCAGGCCAGCTCGAAAAGTACACCTCCCAACCACTAGATGCTTTCGTATCGCCAAAGGCGGACGACTCCAGTGAGGATGATTTTGAACCCGCGCCGCGCAGGGCACAACCATGAACCAAGTGATGAACCCTTTAGTCTGTCATCACCGTTTTAACGTCGTACAGACTCAAATTGAATGCGCCTTGGCGCGCACGGAGAGCGGTGATCCACAGATCCTGCCCATCGTCGGGCCCACCCGCGTCGGCAAGTCGAAGTTGTTGGCAAGTATCATCGCTAGCCATACAACCAGTGAGCCTTTGGGACACCGCAAAATTATCTATGTGGTAAGTCCCAAACATCTCACCGGGCGGGCTTTGCCGGATGCCTGTTTGGTCAGCATCGGCATGAGTACCGCGCTGTTCAGGAACCATGTGTTGGCGACCGATGCCTTCATCAAAGCGGTCAACAAGCAGTCGACGCGGCTGCTCATTTTCGACGAGACGCAACACATGCTGGAGCGCAGTGGACGCACGACAGTGCGTGCGGCTGCTGACTTCATCAAGCTGATTTTTGATCAGACGCGAGCCAGCATCGTGCTGGCGGGACTACCGACCCTGCTCGGGCTGTTCAAGGAAAATGAACAATTGGCTGATCGAGCCCTGAGCCCCATCGAATACTACCCATATCAATGGCAGGGCACAGATTACAAGCATTTCCGCAGCGCGCTGGGCAGCGCACTGGAGCACCTGTCTGAGAATGGCTGGGACACGTTTGCGTTTAATGATGCGGAGTTTGCTCGCCGCATGTACTTGGCCTCTGCAGGTCGGTATGGGCTGATCCACAAGCTTTTCGGCGAGGTGCAACTGGTTGGGCAAGCCGACAAGGTAGCAGGCTATGAAGCGTTTACTTTGGCCTATCAACGCGCCGTGATGGGTCGGCTGATCGACTTCAATCCCTTCGACATTCAGCAGCCTGTATTGGTTGAACACATGGCCTTGGTTTATGCGAAGGTCATGCAAGAAGCCGGCGTGCGCATCTAAGGGGAAAAAACCATGCTGGCGTTCATACCAAACGATGACATATCTGACGAAAGCCTCAACGGCTATCTGTTGAGACTGACAGAGGAGAACTTTCTTGGGTCTACCCATGCCCTTTTGCGACCGCCCGGTGTCCGGCTAAAAAGCCGTTACACCGATGGGGAGCGGTCTGCCATAGCGCAGTACCATGGGCTAGATGCGCAACGGCTTGATCGTTTGGCAGCGTTTCCTGCTGTAGAAGGATCGATGGCTGCTGGGTTATTCCTGAGAAAGCTTGTCCCCGTCTGTCCGGAGTGCCTGCAGCTATCAGGTCATATCCGCCAGGCGTGGCATCATCAGCTATTTACGGCCTGTCCGCTGCATCAGGTACTGCTCATCGCCGAGTGCCCGGAATGTGAATCGTCGTTGGAATTAAATCGGGGGGCCGTGTCTCAATGCGGTTGCGGATGCGATCTGTCACTAGCGACCGCGCTGCCAGCCGATGCCGCCAACCTCCTGATTTCATCGATCCTCCTGCGCACCGGTGAGAATCAGCAGGTGCTTTCAGGTTTGAACCATGCGCCGGGTGTCCCGCAGGACATCGACAAATTCCTGCTGTTTCTCGCCAATCTGACCTTGAAGGTGCCACACAGGAAAAATGTGGCCATTGATTTTAAACGTGCTGTTGAGATCAATCAGGCTTGTTATGTGATGGCTCAGGATTTATTGACTGGATTTCGGACATTTGTGCTAGCAAAGGTACAGGCCGCGAACCAGGCAGACTCCAGGCAATTCATTCGTCATTTGGGGGCTTGGTACAGAGAGCTGAACGCCTCGTTCAACTCCGCAGCTTACGCACCCTTACGGGCCATCGTTACCGATATCATCCTCGGCCATGCCCATACTCCGATCAACCGAAAAATGAAGTATATCGGCGCAGAGCTATTGGGCTTAAAGGCTACGTTTACCGCTAATGAAGCTGCCCGTTTGCTTGGTTCTTCGCCCGACCGAATCATGTTGCGTATTTCGGCCCATCGTGACCGCCCGTTTCGGTACATCGTGACCGACCCTTTCGCTAACGCGTGACCGCTCATTTCGCTAACAACGTGACCGATTTCCGCCTGTTCCGAAACAGCCGGTCACGCCCTTACCGAAATGAGCGGTCACGTTGTTAGCGAAATACCCTGCACCTCATTGCGCATGACCTGACCCGCCGCCACCCTGCCCCCATTTCGGGGAGTCGAAGGATGGCGGCGCAGCGAGTAGCCATGCGTAATATCAAAGAATGCCTGCGCCTCAAGTTCGAGGCCGACCTGTCCCACGAGAAGATCGCCCGCGCCTTGCAGCTGTCCAAAGGCGTGGTCAGCAAGTACATCAAGGCCGCGCGTGACACCGGCATCGAGTGGCCCGCGTTGGCGCTGCTGGACGAGGTGGCGCTCGGTGCCGCCCTGGTGCCCGCCGCCAGGATCATCCACACCCGCGGCGACCGGGTGCTGCCCGACGTGATCACCCTGCACCGCGAACTACGTCGCAAAGGCGTGACGCTACAACTGTTGTGGGAGGAGTACACCGCCGCTCATCCCGACCAGCCGACCTACCGCTACACCCAGTTCGTCGAGCACTACCGCAGCTACGCCCGTACCCTCAAACGCTCGATGCGCCAGCAGCACCGCGCGGGCGAAAAGCTGTTCATCGACTACGCCGGGCCCACGCTGCCGGTGATCGACGCCGCCACCGGCGAGATCCGAGAGGCGCACATCTTCGTCGCCGCCCTCGGCGCCTCGAACTACACCTACGCGTGCGCCACGCCGAGCGAGACCCAAGTGGACTGGCTGACGGCGTTGAGCCAGGCCCTCAGCTACTTCGGTGGCGTCCCCGAAATGATCGTCCCGGACAACCCACGAGCCCTGGTCGCTCGGCCCGACCGTTACGAGCCGGGTCTGAACCGCGCGGCGCTGGAGTGTGCCCAGCACTACGGCGCCATCATGCTCCCGGCACGCCCACGCAAACCACAGGACAAAGCCAAGGCAGAGGTGGCCGTGCAAGTGGTCGAGCGCTGGATCATGGCGCGGTTGCGGCATCAGCAGTTCTTCAGCCTGCACGCGCTCAATCAAGCCATCGCGGGCTTGCTGGAGGACTTGAACCGACGCCCCTTCAAAAAGCTCGACGGATGCCGACGGGACTGGTTCGAGCAACTCGACCAGCCGGCGCTGAAGCCGTTACCGGCGCACCCTTACGAGGTCGTGACCTTCAAACGCTGCAAGGTCAACATCGACTACCACGTCGAAGTGAACGGAGCCTTCTACAGCGTGCCCTCGGCGCTCGCGCGGCAAAGCGTCGACGCCCGAGTGGGCGCGCATACCGTCGAAATCCTGCATGGCCACCGACGGATCGCCAGCCACCTGTTGCTGCAACGGCGCGGCGCCTACAGCACCCAGAGCGAACACATGCCCGCGTCGCACAAGGCCCATCGCGACTGGACACCCCAGCGCCTGCTCGACTGGGGCGAGCGGATCGGCCCGCACGTGCGGCAGATCGTCGAACATCAACTGACCCACAAACCGCATCCGGAAATGGGCTACCGCTCCTGTCTGGGCCTGCTCTCGCTGGCCCGCCAGTACAGCAACGAACGCCTTGAAGCGGCGGCCCATCGCGCCGTCCAGCTGCGTGCGCTCAACAGCCACACCGTGCGCAACCTGCTCAAACAAGGCCTTGACCAGCAGCCACTGCCCAAGGCCCGCGCCGCCGCACAACCCGCCTGCCACGAAAACGTGCGTGGTGCCGACTATTACACCCAAAAGGAGCTGTTCAATGATGACCCAACACACGCTTAATCAGTTGCACCAACTGCGCCTGAGCGGCATGGCCAAGGCACTGGAAGAGCAATGGACACTGCCGGCCTGCCACAGCTTGAGCTTCGATGATCGGCTTGGCCTGCTGCTCGACCGCGAACTGGCCTGGCGCGACAACAAACGCCTGGAGCGCCTGCGCAAACAAGCCAAGCTCAAATACGGCGGGGCCTGCCTGGAAGACCTTGATCGCCGTCGCGGCAGAGGCCTGGACGAGCGCCAGATAGCCACCTTGGCCAGCGGCGACTGGATCCGCCAACAGCACAACCTGCTACTGACCGGCCCAACCGGCGTGGGCAAAACCTGGCTCGCCTGCGCCTTGGGCAACCTGGCCTGCCGTCAGGGCTACAGCACGCTGTACCTGCGCACGCCGCGTCTGCTGGAGCAACTGCGCATCGCCCACGGCGACGGCAGCTTCGGCCGCACGTTGCAGCAACTGGCCAAAATCGACGTCCTGATTTTGGACGACTGGGGTCTGGCGGCGCTGGAAGAAAATGCTCGGCATGACTTGCTGGAAGTGATCGACGACCGCGCCGGCTCTCGGTCAACAGTACTGACCAGCCAACTGCCGGTCGAACACTGGCACGGCTGGATCAACGACCCGACGGTAGCCGATGCCTTGCTGGATCGACTGGTGCACAGTGCTTACCGACTGGTGATGAAAGGCGAGTCGCTGCGACGTCAAAAGACAGAAGAAGAGGCGGCATCGTGACCGATGCGGTTAGAATTTAGACCCCGCGCAATGGGGGGCAGGAATCGGTCACGTTGTTAGCGAAATGACCGGTCACGATGAGCGAAATACGCAAAGACTGGCCAGTTGCCTGGGAAGGTCATACAGGGGGCATTGGTCGACTTCTGCCTAATCGACCGCGCAGCAGTTGAGGCGCTCCAGCAGGCTGCAGAAGGTCTCGTCACCAGCAAAGATTTGCTCCGTATCCTCAACATCACTCGTCGGGTGCGCGCGCGCCTACTGGAATCGGGAACCTTAAATCGAGTGCCGGAAAGCGACAGACCCCTGTTCGCTAAAGGGGAATTTCTAAAGAAGGATGTCCAACGCCTGATCGACGTGCTCGCCGAAGCGCCGGTGCCTGTGGTTTGCCACACAACTCTCGGGATTGAAGACATCAGCGCTAAGCGCTTCTCCTACCACCAAGCCTGTGAAGTCTATCGGCTGATTTTCACTGGTCAGATCAAGCCAGTATCAAGAACTCCTGAAGTACAGGGGTTAGCAGCCTTTGGATTCGATCAGGAAGAAATCCTGGGGCATCTGCGACAAGACTCTGCCTTGTTTGAGCTGACCATTACGGATCTCACCAAGATGACTCGCTGGAAGCACGAGAACATCAAAGCCTGGGTGGAACAAGGTCATTTGGGGGCCCGTGTTGAGTCCTTGGGCAGAAGCCGCAGGGTGTTTATTTCGGTAGTGGATCTGCTGATGTTTCTCTCCACGCACATTGTGGTCGCAGAAGTTGCCGAGCGCTTGGGCAGTAAGTCAGTACACCTAACCAACTCTTTGGCAAGTAAAGGCGCCATGGTAAGAGGCGGCCACGTGACGTCTGAAGGTACTCAGCGCGGTGCCTTGATATCAACAGATGCCCTGATCAAATTAGCGTTGGGGCGTGCTGCTGGCGAAAGTCCTCGAAAAGCTAGCGACGCGAGTATGGGGGCGACAACTCGGTGTTTGACTATGGCGGATCTCGCGGACGGGTTGTTCGGGGCGGAGAATCGGCCCGGCTAAGGCAGTCGTGCTATCAGATCGAGTGCTTAACGTATGCGCCGGGCAAGGCGTCGACGATGCACATGCTCAGCGGAGGTTAGCTGTCATGAAAAACTTGGATGCGATCACAGAGCTGTTGTATGGCGAGGGCATTTCTATGCTCGGCCACAATGCTTCCGATGAAGAGGCCATAGCACTCGCCCAGCGGCGTTTCGGTCATGCGCCGTATTGTCTAGTTAGGCAATGGATCTGGATTGATCTGGTGATGCCGCCATCACTATTGGAAGCGCTGGAGCGTGATGCTCGTCTCCCAGTCATGATCTATGCGCACGAGGTG
>LNAP01005848.1_pt1 | contig 20631 bp, 15 predicted proteins | sample 602601 | NCBI WGS metagenome assembly LNAP01 (sample SAMN02440304, study PRJNA202911) | soil metagenome | biome: Subtropical and temperate rainforests or woodlands; isolation source: soil samples (1 kg each in a 20% v/v slurry with milli Q water) were... ...
CACCTCCTGACCGTATTTCATACCTGTAAACGATGTCTCCGGTTTAAAACGTAAAGGATGTCTCCGGTTTCTACCCGAGCAAGCCCGCTCCCACAGGGGGGGTCACCTACTTGGCTGGGATTGCGTCTTCGTCGCGTCGGTGTGCCAACTGGTACAGCGCCGGCAGTATCAGCAGCGTCAGGATGGTCGAAGACAGAATCCCGCCGATCACCACCGTCGCCAGCGGACGTTGCACTTCGGCGCCAGTGCCCGTCGCCAAAGCCATGGGAATAAAACCCAGGGACGCCACGAGCGCCGTCATCAACACCGGCCGTAGACGCGTCAGCGCGCCTTCGTTGATCGCATCACTGAGTGAACGCCCCTCCTCACGCAGGTTACGGATGAACGCGATCATCACCAGACCATTGAGCACCGCCACCCCCGACAGCGCAATGAAACCGACGCCCGCCGAGATCGACAACGGAATGTCCCGCAGCCACAACGCCATGACGCCGCCAGTCAACGCAAACGGAATCCCGGTGAATACCAGCAAGCCGTCCTTGAGGTTGTTGAACATCATGAACAGCAGGCCGAACACCAACAGCAAGGCCACTGGCACCACGATCTGCAAGCGTTTGGCCGCCGATTGCAGTTGCTCGAACTGCCCGCCCCAACGGGTCCAGTAACCCGCCGGAACCTGGACATCGCGCTCGATCACCTCACCCGCCTCTTTAACGAAAGAGCCAATATCCCGCCCACGCACGTTGGCGCTGACGATCACCAATCGCTTGCCGTTTTCGCGGCTGACCTGATTCGGCCCGAGCACCAGATCAAGGCTGGCGACTTCCTTGAGGGCGATGAAGCCAATCTGATCGGTAGCGCCATTCGGGGGCGCCGGCACTGGAACCAACAGCGCCGACAAGCCTTCGATGTCCTTGCGCATGGCATCGGACAGACGCACCACCATGTCGAAACGCCGATCCCCCTCGTACAGCGTCCCGGCCTGGCGCCCGCCGACCGCCACCGCAATGGTGTCTTGCACGTCGCCAACGTTGAGCCCGTAACGCGCCGCCTTGTCGCGGTCGATGTTGATGGTCAGCACCGGCAGGCCGGTGGTTTGCTCGACCTTGACCTCGGACGCGCCGTTGACCTTCTGCATGGCGGCGGCGATCTTCGCTGCCGTGGCGTTGAGCACGTCCATGTCATCCCCGAACACCTTGACCGCCACATCACTGCGCACGCCGGAGATCAGTTCGTTGAAGCGCAACTGGATCGGCTGCGACAGTTCATAGTTACTGCCCGGCAGCGTCGCGGTGGCTTGTTGCAGTTCGGCCATCAGCGTTTCACGGGACTTGCCCGGATCTGGCCACTGCTCCTTCGGCTTGAGCATCACATAGCTGTCGGAGATGTTCGGCGGCATCGGGTCGGAGGCGATTTCAGCGGTGCCGGTACGGGCGAACACGCGCTCGACCTCCGGCACTTTGCCGAGAATCAGGGTTTCCAGACGCTGCTGCATATCCACCGACTGGGTCAGGCTGGTGCCCGGCACGCGTAACGCTTGCAAGGCAAAATCGCCCTCACTGAGGCTCGGCACAAACTCGCTGCCCATGCGACTGGTCACCACACCGCTGAGCGCAATCACCCCGAGTGCCATGCCCACAGCCAGCGCCCGATGGCTCATCACCCAGGCCAGCGCCGGTGCATACACCCGCCGCGCGCCGCGCATGACTGCGCCTTCCTCTTCTTTGACTTTGCCGGTAACGAACAGCGCGATGGCCGCCGGAACAAAGGTCACCGACAACAGCATGGCACCCAGCAGCGCGATGACCACGGTGAAGGCCATCGGGTGGAACATTTTCCCTTCGACACCGCTCAAGGCGAAGATCGGCAGGTACACGACCATGATGATCAACTGGCCGAAAATCAGCGGTCGGCGCGCCTCTTTGGCTGCCGCAAACACTTCGCGGAAACGCTCGGAGCGGGTCAGTAAACGCCCGTGATGTTGCTGCGCATGGGCCAGCCGGCGCAGGGTGTTTTCGACGATCACCACCGCGCCGTCGACGATGATGCCGAAGTCGAGCGCGCCGAGGCTCATCAGGTTGGCGCTGACTTTGTTGGTGAACATGCCGGTGAAGGTGAACAGCATCGACAGCGGAATGACCATCGCGGTGATCAGCGCTGCGCGGATGTTGCCCAGAAACAGGAACAGAATCGCAATGACCAGAATCGCCCCTTCCACCAGGTTCTTTTTCACCGTGGCGATGGCTTTGTCCACCAGGTGCGTGCGGTCATACACCGCAACGGCGATCACGCCTTGGGGCAGGGAGCGGTTGATCTGTTCAAGCCTGGTCGCCACTGCCTGGGAGACCGTTCGGCTGTTTTCGCCGATCAGCATGAACACCGTGCCAAGCACCACTTCACGACCATTTTCAGTAGCGGCACCGGTACGCAGTTCGCGGCCGATGTCTACGGTCGCGACGTTCTTGATCCGGATCGGCGTACCGTCGACATTGGCCATGACGATGTTGGCGATGTCGTCCGTGCTTGCCACTTGCCCGGGCGCACGAATCAGCAACTGCTCGCCGCTGCGCTCGATGTAACCGGCGCCGACGTTGGCATTGTTGCGTTCCAGCGCCGTGATCAGATCGGTGAGGGTCAGTTTGTAAGCCGCTAGCCGTTTCGGGTCGGGGGCGATCTGGTACTCCTTGGCAAACCCACCGATGGTGTTGATCTCGGCCACACCGGGAACGTTGCGCAATTGCGGCTTGATGATCCAGTCCTGAATCACCCGCAAATCGGTTGGCGTATATACCGTACCGTCGTCCTTCAGTGCACCTTCCTGCGCCTCCACCGTCCACAGGAAAATCTCGCCAAGCCCGGTGGAAATCGGCCCCATCAGCGCTTCCGCGCCCTCGGGCAATTGCTCCTTGGCGATCTGCAAACGCTCGTTGACCAATTGCCGGGCGAAGAACAGATCGGTGCCGTCCTTGAAAATCACCGTGACCTGCGACAGCCCCGAACGCGACAACGAACGGGTCTGCTCCAGCGCCGGCAAACCGGCCATGGCGGTTTCAATCGGGAAGGTGATGCGCTGCTCGGTTTCCAGCGGCGAGAACCCGGCCGCGCCGGTGTTGATTTGCACTTGGACGTTGGTGATGTCCGGCACGGCGTCGATCGGCAGCTTTTGATAACTGGCGATGCCGAGGCCGGCCATGAGGAGAACGGCGAGCAGCACGATGATGCGCTGCTCGATGGCAAACTGGATCAGGCGTTCGAACATAAGAACCTTCTCGGCGAGGGACGGATCGGTGGGAGTCTTCAGTGAGAGTGCTCGGCCGAGGCTTTGCCCAGTTCCGATTTGAGGACGAAGCTGCCGGCACTGGCGACTTGCACGCCCGGTTCCAGCCCCTGAGTGACTTCCACCAAACCGGCCGCGCGACTGCCCAGTTCCACCGGTTGCGCCCTGAAGCCGTCGTCGGTGCGCACGAACACCGTGGGTTTGTCCTCTACGGTCTGGATCGCGGTTTCAGGTACGGCGACCTTGGCTTGGCGACTGTCGGTAGCAACCAGCGCCGTCACGAATAATCCCGGACGCCACGCGCCTCGAGGGTTGGCCAGGGTCACGCGAACCGTCGCGGTGCGCGTCTGCTCTCCCAGCAAACTGCCGACGTACGCCACGGTGCCAGCGACTTCGGCATTGAGTTCCGGGGCGCTGACGGTGACCGGTTTGCCCACCTGCACCTTGGTCAGATCCTTGGGCGATACGCCGAAGGTCACCCACACCCGGGACAGGTCCGAAAGCGTGAAGACATTGGTGGCTTCGTCGACTACCTCCCCCGGCGTCAGGTGTTTCTCCACCACCACGCCGTCGAACGGCGCGCGCAATTCATAGCGATTGCCGCCGGTGGCGACCACACTGCCGCTGAGTACGCTGATTTTTTGCCGGGCATTGGCCAGGGCAATTTCGGCTTCTTCCAATGCTTGACGTGCCTGAAGGAAATCCTGCTCGGCGGAGATCTTGTCCTGCCACAGTTTTTTCTCGCGTTCGTAAGTGGTGCGCGCCAAGGTCAGCCGACGCTGTGCGGCAGCCTGTTCACTGCGCTGATCGGAGATCTGCTGACTGGCGATCACCGCCAGCAACTGACCCTTTTTCACCGACTGCCCGAGGTTGACCGACACCGACTCGACCACGCCGGGCACCCGAGGCACCACGTGCGCGGTGCGGTCTTCATCGAAGCGCACTTCACCGGGGAATGGCAAGCCGAGGCTGATGTTCTGCGCTCGCGCTTCGGTCAATTGGATGCCTGCCGCCGCAATCTGTTCGGCGCTCAACTCCAGGCGCCCTTCTTCTGCATGTTCACCCTCGGCTGCGGCACCTTCTTCAGCATGATCGGCGTGTTCCGCCGCTTCATCGGCGTGAGCGTCGATGGACGCATTGCCCGGCCACATCGAACCGATACCAATGCCCAGCGCCAACGTTGCCGCGGCAACAATGATCAGTTTTTTTTCCATGGAAACTCCTCTGCGCCATGCCATCGCGCAGTGATCTGAAAGATGAAATTCAAGGGCTGACGGTGAGGTCGCCGAAGATGCGTTCGATGCGTACTCGGGCATCCGTCGCCTCGCTGACGGCCTGGAAGTATTGGCTGCGCGCGCTGATCAGGGTGCGCTGGGCGTCGAGCACGTCGAGGAATCCGAACTTGCCCATTTCGAAGCCGCGCGTGGCACTGTCGACCGCACTTTGCGCGGCGGGCAGGATGGTCTGGTTAAACGCTGCGACTTCGCCGTTGGCGGTCTGCCATTGCTCCAGGGTGGTCTGGATTTGCGTGCGCAAACGCAGCTCGGTGGCGTTGCGCAGGTCCCGCGCCTGATCGCTGCGCCGGGCCGCCGCCAGCACGTTGCCCTGATTGCGGTTGAACAGCGGAATCGGCATCGACAGCCCGACCACGTTGACCCGCTCGCGCTCGGTTTCGCTGTATTGGCTGCCAATGCTCACGGTCAGGTCGGGAATGCGTTGCGACTTTTCCAGCCCCAATGAGGCTTCGCGCTGATCGATCTGCAATTTGGCCAGACGCAGTTCGGCGGTCTCGTTCAGGCGCTCAAGCAATCGGGTCGGCGGTGGCACGGTGGGCATGCTTTGCGTGGCCGCTTGCACGGTGGTCGAGGTGGGCAAGGGTGAGCCCATGACCTGCGCCAACTGCTGATAGGCGTTGGCCTGATCGCGTTCGGCGCGGCTCAGTTCCAGGCGCACTTCGGAAAGTTGCACTTGCGCACGGGTGCCTTCGACTGGCGATGATTTACCGGCCTCGATGCGTCCTTGGGCGACGCGCAAACCGTGTTCGGCGAGTTGCAGCGACTGGCGGGACAACTGCAAGCGTTGTTGCGCGGTCTGGGCGCTGTTGAACGCCTGAATCACATCGGCGCGCAACGCATAGCGCTTGCGCTCCAGTTCGATCCCGGCGGCGTCCTGCGCGCGGCTGGCGACGTCGATCCGTGCGCCACGTTTGCCGCCCAGCTCGATCGGTTGGCTGAGCATCACCGTGGTGGTTCGCGAATCACGACGGGTGTCTTCGGCCTCCCACGACACTTCGGGGTTGGGGATCAGACCGGCCTGTTTGCGCTCACCCTCAGCGATACCGATTTCCCACTGCGCAGCCGCCAGATCCGGGTTACCGGCGAATGCCGTTTGCAGGGCTTGATCCAGGGTCAGGGTCGATGCATGCACAAGACCCGTGCCGGCCAGCAACACAATGCTGGCCGTCACTGTCCTCGTTGTTTTTTTCAGGCGTGATCGCGCCGTCAGTTCTTTTAAACCGGGCAATGGAGGACTTCCTTCATTCAAGAATCTTTGATGCCGCCACGGTAGGGTTTTGAACTTATCGACAAGGTGACTGAAACATTACAAATACGTTATCCACGGCATGTGGAAGTTGTTTTGATTTAGGATGCGAAGTGCGAAAGGTGATATAGCAATAAACAAATACACGGTAGTTATCTGCCGAACAGCCCTTGCCTGAATGCGGCGCATGGGCATTTAGGCTTGCCTACTGCGACAGGCTGTCGCAGATCGCTATTTTCAGGGCTCAAGACCCAGCATTTCAGTTGACTCTGTAGCCACTACAGCCTTTACCTTGCACGCCATCACACAGGGAAACCTCTGAAGGAAACCAGAAACTCACAACCTCTAGTCGTTATTAAAACCCGTCCGGCCTCCCCTACAAAAACAACAACTTCCCCGGCCACCCTTAATTAAATATCCATTAAATAAAAGTGGTGATTGACCATGCGAATCCTTGTCGTCGAGGACGAGCTTAAAGCTGCCGAATACTTACATCAGGGACTGACGGAAAGTGGTTATATCGTTGACCACGCGGCCACGGGCGCCGATGGACTGCATCTGGCCCGACAACAGGTTTATGACTTGGTGATACTGGACGTCAATCTGCCGGAGCTGGACGGCTGGGGCGTGCTTGAACAACTGCGTCGTACCCACTCCACCCGGGTGATGATGCTCACCGCGCGTGGTCGTCTGGCCGACAAGATTCGCGGCCTGGATCTGGGTGCCGACGATTATCTGGTCAAGCCATTCGAGTTTCCGGAATTGCTGGCGCGGGTCCGCACGCTGATGCGCCGCAGCGAAAACATCCCGGTGCCGCAAGTGCTCAAAGTCGCCGATCTGGAACTCGATCCGGGGCGCCACCGCGCCTTTCGCGGCGAGCAGCGCATCGACCTGACCACCAAGGAGTTCGCCCTGCTGCATCTGCTGATGCGCCAGTCCGGCGAGGTGCTCACTCGCACCCAGATCATTTCGCTGGTGTGGGACATGAATTTCGACTGCGACACCAACGTGGTCGAAGTGTCGATCCGGCGTTTGCGCGCCAAGATCGACGACCCGTTCGACAGCAAACTGATCCATACCCTGCGCGGTGTCGGCTATGTGCTGGAGGCGCGGGAATGAAGCCGGCCAGCCTGTCAATGCGGTTGGGGCTGACGGTGAGTATTCTCGGGGCGCTGCTGGTAGTGTTTCTGGCGATCCTGGCTTATTTCGCCCTGACCCATGAGTTGAACGCCTTATCCAGAAACAGCCTGGCCCAGAAGATGGAACAGGTGGAACACAGCCTGTCGCTGTATGCCGATTCCGCAGAAATTCGTTCGGCGCCGCACATTTTGCTCGATCAGGTCATGGGCCATGACAACCTCACTCTGACGATTTATGACCGCACCAACTTACGCACGCCGCTGTTGAAATCCGGCTCCGGAATGGCCGACCCGCGCCTGGAACGCAAGGCAGTGCTGGCCGCCAACGAACAACTGGCGTTCTCCAGCAGCACCGACGACCAAGACAAGCGTTACCTGACCGCCTCTCGGTTGATCCGCATCAAGGACGGCACCCGCGTCCCGGTGCTGCTGTCAATGGACGATGCCCACAATCAGGCGTTGCTCAGTGCCTATCTGCGCTCGACGCTGATTGCTTTGCCGTTGCTGCTGATCTTCATCGGCCTCAGTGCCTGGGCCGCCGTACAGCGGGGGCTGACGCCGCTGCGAGAGTTTCGCAAAGTGGCGGCGATGGTCTCGACGCAAGACCTCGGCCATCGGCTGTCGGTGCTCGACATGCCCCAGGAACTCAGTGAACTGGCCCGGGGGATCAACTTCATGCTCGATCGCCTCGACAATGGTGTGCAGCAGTTGTCGCAGTTCTCCGATGATCTGGCTCATGAACTGCGCTCGCCGATCAACAATCTGATGGGCAAGGCACAGGTGACGCTGTCCCGGGAACGCACGACCGAGGAGTACAAGAACGTTTTGGTGTCTTGCACCGAAGAACTGGAGCGTGTCGCGCGGATTGTCTCGGACATGCTGTTTCTGGCGCAGGCCAGTAACCCGGCAGCGCTCGAGTCCTTCGAGTCGGTCGCCCTGGAAGAAGAAGCCGAGAAAGTGGCCGAGCTGTTTTCCTTGTCGGCGCAAGACAAGCGCATCAGCCTGAGCGTGACCGGCGGCAGCGCGCGGGTACGGGGCGATCGCCTGATGATTCAACGGGCGATCTCGAACCTGCTGTCCAACGCCCTGCGCCACTGCCCGGCCGGGCAAACGGTTTCGCTACACATTGAACAAGAGGCGACTGAGGTTTCGCTGCGGGTCAGCAACCCCGGCGCGGGCATCGAAGCGCAGCATCTGCCGCATCTGTTCGACCGCTTTTACCGGGTCGACAGCAGCCGCTCCCGCTCGCAAGGCAGCACCGGACTGGGCCTGGCCATCGTGCGTTCGATCATGAGCCTGCATCAGGGGGTCGCTGAAGTTAAAAGTTTGCCCGGGACGGTGACGGTGTTTCGATTGGGGTTTCCCGCCCCCGAGGAATAAATGTCGCCGACCCATTGGTTGCCCAGCACACAGATTTAGCAATTTTGGGTTAGCCCGGCCTGCCTTTCCCAGTCTCATCCCCCCTTTCCAGAATCGTCTCGCGGGTGAATCAGCCGCGTCCTACATCCCGATCCTGCCTGCGACTTTAACGTAATGACTTGACCGAATTGGGCAGGAACAGAAGCCTTGACCTATTCGATTCTTGTGATAGAAATATACGCAGGTAACGTACAGAACATGGACGCTCTTTTTATCGAATTACCCGTATTTCAAAAACACAGAAATGACTACCTGGACGACGAACTGTTTCGCAGCTTTCAACTGGAGCTGCTGAAAAACCCGGAAACTGGCGACCTGGTGGAAGGTATGGGCGGGTTGCGAAAGGTCCGTTTCTCCGACCAGCGACGAGGTAAAGGCAAGCGCAGTGGACTAAGGGTGATTTATTACTGGTGGTCGGGTTTTGATCAATTCTGGCTGTTCACCATATATGGCAAAAACGAGCAAGACGACTTGTCGCCTTCCCAGAAGAAACTTTTCAGACAAACTCTAGATAGCGAAATCAACACGAGATCCCACTATGAAGCGTGACATTTTTGCCGAACTGATGGAAGGCCTTGAAGCCTTGGCCGACGAGCGCCAAGGCAAGGTCACGCTGCGAACCCACAAGGTCAAACTGCCAAAACTGGTGCCAATCACTGCCGAGGAAGTGGTAGCCATACGCCAACAGCTCAACCTTTCCCGTTCGGTATTCGCGATGTACTTGCGCACCAACACCCGGACGCTGGAGAACTGGGAACAAGGACGGGCGAAACCTAATGCTCAGGCCACCACGCTGATCCGGCTGGTCGAGCGTTTTCCGGAGACGGTTGAACAACTGGCGGCGCTGACCTGAAATGTTTGTGGCGTATTCAATGACGCCTTCGCGAGCAAGCCCGCTCCCACAGTGGATCTCCAGTGAACACACCATTGGGGGAACTCCTGCGATTAACTGTGGGAGCGGGCTTGCTCGCGAAGGCGGCCCATCAGACAAAAAAGCAAAACGGCACCTTACGGTGCCGTTCGCCTTTCACATTACAGACGCTTACTTACGCGCCGCCTCCCACGATTTCAGCAGTTCGGCATAGCTCACGGTTTCGCCTTTAGGCTTCTCGTTCGCCAGTTTCGCTTTCGGCGCACCCGGCTGATCGAACCAGTACTGCGCATCCCGCTCAGGATTCATTTTCGGCCCGCAGGTCGGTTGTACCTTGGAGCGTTCCAGACGGGTCATGATCGCATCCTGATCCTTGGCCAGACCGTCCAGTGCCTGTTGTGGCGTTTTCTCGCCACTGGCCGCTTCCGCGATGTGGCTCCACCACAGTTGTGCCAAACGAGGATAGTCCGGCACGTTGGTCCCGGTCGGGGTCCATTGCACGCGGGCCGGGCTGCGATAGAACTCCACCAGACCACCGAGTTTCGGTGCCAGGTCGGTCATGGCTTGCGAGTTGATGTCCGACTCGCGGATCGGGGTCAGGCCGACAATGGTTTTCTTCAGGGATACGGTTTTCGAGGTCACAAACTGCGCGTACAGCCAGGCCGCGAGTTTTTGCTTTTCAGGCGTGGACTTGAGGAAGGTCCAGGAACCGGCGTCCTGATAACCGAGCTTCATGCCCTCCTCCCAGTACGGACCTTTTGGCGAGGGGGCCATGCGCCATTTCGGCGTGCCATCGGCGTTCATCACCGGTAGGCCCGGTTTGGTCATGTCGGCGGTAAAGGCGGTGTACCAGAAGATCTGCTGGGCGATGTTGCCCTGGGACGGCACCGGCCCGGATTCGGAGAAGGTCATGCCCGCCGCTTCCGGTGGCGCGTATTTTTTCATCCAGTCTACGTACTTGGTGGTCGCATACACCGCCGCCGGGCCATTGGTATCGCCGCCGCGGGTCACGCTGGAGCCGACCGGATGACAATCCTCGACGCGGATACCCCACTCGTCCACCGGCAAACCGTTGGGTATGCCTTTATCGCCAGCACCCGCCATGGAGAACCAGGCGTCGGTGAAGCGCCAGCCAAGGGAAGGGTCTTTCTTGCCGTAGTCCATGTGGCCGTAGACGCGTTTGCCGTCGATTTCCTTGACGTCTTCGCTGAAGAATTTGGCGATGTCTTCATAGGCCGACCAGTTCACCGGTACGCCAAGCTCATAACCGTATTTTTCTTTGAATTTCGCTTTCAGATCCGCACGCTCGAACCAGTCGGCGCGGAACCAGTAGAGGTTGGCGAACTGCTGGTCGGGCAGTTGATAGACCTTGCCATCCGGCGCGGTGGTGAACGAGATACCGATGAAGTCTTTGATGTCCAGGGTCGGTGAGGTGTAAGCCTTGCCTTCGTTGGCCATCAGGTCGGTGATCGATTCGGTCTTGCCGTAGCGAAAGTGCGTACCGATCAGGTCCGAGTCGTTGACCCAACCGTCATAGATCATCTGGGTCTGCAGCTTTTCCACCACGTCGCCTTCTTGCAGCAAGTCGTGGGTCAGCTTGATCCCGGTGATCTCGGTAAAGGCCTTGGCCAGCGTTTTGGATTCATATTCGTGGGTCGCGATGGTTTCCGAAACCACCTTGATGCTCATCCCGCGAAACGGCTCGGACGCTTTGATAAACCACTTCAGCTCTTCGAGCTGCTGGGCTTCGGTCAGGGTGGACGGTTTGAACTCGCTGCCAATCCATTTCTTGGCTGCGTCTTCATAGGCATCGGCCCAGGCCGCAGCGCTCAACCCGCTGAGTGCCAGCATGGCTGCCAATGAAACGCTATGTCGCAGCTTATTGTTTTTGTCGAACATAGAGACCTCCTGTTTAGGTTTCGGGACATGCATACCGATCGATTTCGACTAGCCCCAACGCATCACAGCCAACAGCCACACCAGGGACAACGCGAACGCTACCCAGATGCTCCAGTCGGTGACGCCGATTACCAGCAAATGCAGGTAGGCGCTGCCGAGAAGACCGATAAACAGCCGATCACCACGGGTAGTGGCAATCGGCAAAAAACCACGCCGAGGGATACTCGGCGAACGCAATTCCCAGGTCGTCATGCCCGTCAGGATCAAGGCTATGACGCTGAAGAACGCCGCCGTGGGGCCCGTCCAACTCATCCATTCCATCATCAGTTCCTCATACCCGGCCCAGGGCAAAGCCCTTAGCCACGTGGTTGCGAACAAACCAGATCACCAACATGCCCGGCAGAATAGTCAACACCCCCGCTGCCGCCAGCACACCCCAGTCGATGCCGGACGCCGAGACCGTGCGGGTCATCACCGCCGCGATGGGTTTGGCGTTCACTGAGGTCAGGGTTCGCGCCAGCAGCAGCTCGACCCAGGAAAACATGAAGCAGAAAAACGCCGTGACGCCGATCCCGGAGCCGATCAACGGGACGAAGATCTTCACGAAGAACTTGGGGAAACTGTAGCCGTCGATGTAGGCGGTTTCGTCAATTTCCTTGGGAACGCCGGACATGAAGCCTTCAAGAATCCACACCGCCAACGGCACGTTGAACAGGCAGTGAGCCAGCGCAACCGCGATGTGGGTGTCGAACAGCCCGATCGAGGAATACAACTGGAAGAATGGCAGCAGGAAAACTGCCGGTGGCGCCATGCGGTTAGTCAGCAGCCAGAAAAACAGGTGCTTGTCACCGAGGAAACGATAGCGTGAAAACGCATACGCCGCCGGCAGCGCCACGCTCAGGGAAATCACCGTGTTCAGGCTCACGTAATACAGCGAGTTGAGATAGCCGGTGTACCAGCTCGGGTCAGTGAAGATCACCTTGTAGTTGGCGAAGGTGAAATCCTGGGGAAACAGGGTCAGACCGCCGAGGATTTCGGTGTTGCTCTTGAAGGACATGTTCAGCAGCCAATAGATCGGCACCAGCAGGAACAGGATGTAGATCAGCAACGGGAAAAGCTTTCTCTTGCTCATGGCAGGCCTCACCGATTGGCGTCAGAGTGAGTCATGGCGGTGTAGAACAGCCACGACACCAACAGAATGATCAGGAAGTACACCAGTGAGAAAGCTGCCGCCGGGCCGAGGTCGAATTGCCCTACGGCCATTTGGGTCAGCGTCTGACTCAAGAAGGTCGTGGCATTGCCCGGACCGCCCCCCGTCAGTACGAACGGCTCGGTGTAGATCATGAAGCTGTCCATGAACCGCAGCATCACCGCGATCAGCAGCACGCTCTTGAGCTTGGGCAACTGGATGTGTCGGAAAACCGCCCAGGCCGACGCTCGATCAATCCGCGCCGCCTGGTAATACACGTCCGGAATCGCCCGCAAACCGGAGAAACACAGCAGCGCAACCAGCGACGTCCAGTGCCAGACGTCCATCACCAACACCGTGACCCAGGCGTCCATGGTGTTGGATGCATAGTTGTAGTTCAGGCCCATGGCCTTGAGGCTGGCGCCGAGCAGACCAATGTCCGCACGGCCGAAAATCTGCCAGATGGTGCCGACCACGTTCCACGGGATCAGCAGCGGAATCGCCAGAATAATCAGCACAACCGACGACCAGCGGCCCTTGGTCGGCATGGTCAGGGCGATGGCGATGCCCAATGGAATTTCGATCAATAACACGCAGCCGGAGTAGATGAACTGACGCAGCAGCGAGTCATGCAACCGAGGGTCGAGCAGCACTTGCTTGTACCAGTCGGCACCGACGAAGTAGCGGCTGGACTGGTCGAAGATGTCCTGCACCGAGTAGTTGACCACGGTCATCATCGGGATCACCGCACTGAATGCCACCAGCAGAAACACTGGCAACACCAGCCACCACGCCTTGTTGTTCTGCACCTTGTTCATGGCAGCACCTCCAGCAGGTAATCATCGGCATAGACCATCAGCCATTGCGCCGGAAAACTGATGTACGCTGTGCCTTCAGGCACTGGTTTGTCTTCGGCCAGGCGTACTTTCAGCGGAGCGCCGTCGAGGTTCAGGGTCATGATCTTGTAGGTACCCAGGTCTTCGACGTGTACGACCTGTGCCTGCATCGCGTCATCAAAGGGTTCGTCCCACACATGGACGAACTCCGGACGAATACCGACCTTCAGGGATTTCCATTCGGACTCGGTGATTCGTTTCTGCATCGCGTCGGACAACGGCAAGTGAGTCCCGGCAAAACCGACACCGCCGGCTTGTGGCTGGACCTCGATCAGGTTCATCCCCGGGCTGCCGATGAAATAGCCGACAAAGGTGTGGCTCGGCCGCTCGAACAATTCCCTCGGCGTGCCGAACTGCACGATTTGGCCGCCATACATCACCGCGATCTTGTCAGCGAAGGTCGAAGCTTCGAGTTGATCGTGGGTGACGTAGACCATAGTGATGTTGAACTGCTCGTGGATCTGCTTGAGCTTGCGCCGCAGCTTCCACTTCAGGTGCGGGTCGATCACCGTCAGCGGTTCATCGAAGAGGATCGCCGACACGTCATCGCGCACCAGCCCACGGCCCATGGAGACTTTCTGCTTTTCATCAGCAGTGAGGTTGCGCGCCTTCTTGTACAGCAGTGCCTGGAGATCGAGGACTTCAGCGATTTCCTGCACCTTGGTGTGAATTTTCGCTTCCGCCATGCCCTGATTACGCAATGGAAAGGCCAGGTTATCGAACACAGTCATGGTGTCGTAGACCACCGGAAACTGGAAAACCTGGGCGATGTTGCGCTTTTCCGGGGTCAGTTCGTTGACCACTTTACTGTCGAACAGTACTTGGCCCTGGGACGGGCTGAGTAACCCGGAAATGATGTTGAGCAAGGTCGACTTGCCACACCCCGAAGGCCCGAGCAGTGCATAAGCACCGCCCTGCTCCCAAACGTGGTCCATCTCGCGGATCGCGTAATCCTCAGGGCCAGTCGGCGTCGAGGTGTAGCTGTGGGCAAGGTTCTGCAAACGGATTTCGGCCATCAGGCAACCCTCGCAATGCGCCGACCGGGCGCCTGAACCAGCCGCCCCTGCATATCGAACACAAACAGTTTATGGGTCGGGATATAGATGCGAATCGGCGCGTCGACGTCGTATTCGTGAACACCCGGCAAGTGCAGCACCAGCAGGAAATACTCGTTGCGCACGTGCAGGAAGGTTTCCGAACCGCTGATCTCGGCCACCTCGACGGTCACCGCCAGTTCCAGGTCATCGTCATTGCTCGGCACCAGCGAAATGTGGCTGGGGCGCACACCAAAACGGAACTCACCCTCGCCCACCGGCCGCAGATCGACGTTCAACGGGAAGTGCACAAAATTGGCGAAACTGACTTCGTTACCGGCGATGCGCCCCGGCATCAGGTTGATCGGCGGTTCGGAGAACAACTCCGCCGCCAGCACGGTTTGCGGCTGGTGATACACCTCGGAGGACTTGCCGCTCTGAATCACCCGACCTTCGTGAAGAATCGTGGTGGTACCGCCCAGCGCCAGGGCCTCGTTGGGTTCCGTGGTGGCGTAAATTGCGATGGTGTGCCGGGCCTTGAACAGCTCGCGCATTTCCTGGCGCAGCTCTTCGCGCAGCTTGTAGTCGAGGTTGACCAGTGGCTCGTCGAACAGAATCAGCTCGGCATCCTTGACCAGCGCCCGGGCCATGGCTGTGCGCTGTTGCTGGCCGCCGGAGAGTTCCAAAGGATAACGCTGGAGGAATTTCTCGATGCGCAGCATCTTCGCGGTTTCCAGCACTTTGCTCTGGATCAGCTCGTTGGAAACGCCGGACTGACGCAGCGGCGAGGCAATGTTCTCGAACACCGTCATGGTCGGGTAATTGATGAACTGCTGATAGACCATCGACACGTTGCGCAATCGCACCGGGCGTTGAGTGACGTCGACGCCGTTCATCAGGATGCGACCGCTGTCGGGCTTGTCCAGACCGGCCATCAGGCGCATGAGACTGGTTTTGCCGGACAGCGTGCGACCGAGCAAAACGTTGAACGATCCGGGTTCGAAGTTAAGGCACGCATCATCGATCCAGGTTTGACCCTCGACGGTACGGCTGACGTGCTCCAGGATGAGTGACATGGCTCGGCCTTTTTATTATTGGAGTCAAGCGACCGGAGCACTACAGCGACATTCGTGCCAGAAATTCCAAGCGATTGATCTGGCTTGGAAATCCTTCAAATGGAGGAAAAACCGCGTTCGTAGCTGAACAGAAATGAACAACCGCGACTGAACAATTGAACAGTTAAAAGATTGACAATGAACAATAGTGAACAACACTCTACAGACGTTTTCAGCCACACATTGCCCTGTAGGAGCCAGGCTTGCCGGCGAAGGCGTCGTCAAAATCGCCTTCGCCGGCAAGCCTGGCTCCTACAGGTGCGCGTCGTGCCTGAAACACGTGCGAAATGTGCTCTTGTGCGTGAAAACCATAAAAACAATAAAAGCTTGCTCAGAGATCGACCGCCATGGCCGCACCTGCCCCGCCGCTCTCCCACGACGCCATCATCCAGGACTCCTGGTCCCGCTGCCGCGCGTTCGGGCTCGATCATCAGAGCGCACCAGCGTTCGATCAACTGCCGGCCGATGGCATCGCCCAGTTGCTGGAGAGCCAGCATTCACTGGTGCAGACCACCCATCAGGAAGTCCTGCCGTATTACGAGAACATCCTCAGCAACTCCAATTGCCTGATCATGCTCGCCGATAATCAGGGCCAGGTGCTGACGTCCTGGGGTACCCAGCGTTTCATCGAGCCGAGCCTGGCTCGCGGTTTCAGCGCCGGCGCCAGTTGGATGGAGCGTTGCAGCGGGACCAATGCGATCGGCACTGCGCTAGCCTGCGAACAGGCCGTGCACATCGAACACGATGAACATTTTCTCAAGGCCAACCGCTTCATGACCGGCTCCGCCGCGCCGATTTTCGATGCCGAGCGCAAAGTGATCGCGGTGCTGGATGTGTCCAGCGACAGCTACCTGCCGCCGTCCCACACCCTGGGCATGGTCAAGATGATGAGCCAGACCGTGGAGAATCGGCTGATACTCAACCTGTTCCACGGCCAGCATTTCCAGCTGACCTTCAACACCGGACTGAATAACCTCGACAGCCAATGGGCCGGGTTGCTGATCTTCGACGAAACCGGTCAGGTGCTGTCAGCCAATCGCCGGGCCGACAACCTGTTGGGCATCAGCCTGTCGCGGGTCAGCGTCGAAAGTCTGTTCAAAGTCTCATTGCTGGAACTGCTGAACCAGCCGGACGGCCTGCCGTTTGCCCTGCAAGCCTCGGGGCGCAACCGTTTCCAGTGCCTGTTGAAGCGGCCGAAACAGGCGCCGATTCGGGCTCGTCTGTTTTCTGAACCTGAGCGTGCTGAACCCACGGCGCCAGCGCCCGCCGCGATCAGCCTCAACACCCTGCATTTTGGCGACAGCCGCGTGGAAAAAGCCGTGCGCCAGGCCGAGCGTTTGCTGGAAAAAGACATTCCGCTGTTAATTCACGGGGAAACCGGCGTCGGCAAGGAAGTCTTCGTCAAAGCCCTGCATCAGGCCAGTTCACGCAGTAAACAGCCGTTCATTGCCGTCAACTGTGCAGCGATCCCCACCGAACTGGTGGAATCCGAATTGTTTGGCTACGAGAAAGGTGCGTTCACCGGCGCCAATCAGAAAGGCAGCATCGGGCTGATCCGCAAGGCCGACAAAGGCACCCTGTTCCTCGATGAAATCGGCGACATGCCGCTGCCGACCCAAGCCCGGCTGTTGCGGGTATTGCAAGAGCGTTGCGTGCAACCGGTGGGCAGCAGCGAGTTGTTCCCAGTGGACATTCGGATCATTTCAGCGACCAACCGCTCGTTGCGCGAACAGGTTCAGTTGGGGCGGTTTCGTGAGGACTTGTATTACCGGATCGGTGGTTTGACCCTGGAACTGCCGCCACTGCGGGAACGCAGCGATAAGGAAGCGCTGTTCAAACGGCTGTGGGAACAGCACCGCGAACCGAGCCAATGGGCTGGCTTGAGCCGTGAAGTGATGGAGCTGTTCAGCCGTCATCCGTGGCCGGGGAATTTGCGTCAGGTCAGCAGCGTGATGCAAGTAGCGCTGGCCATGGCCGAGGAACAACCGGTGCGGCCGGAGCATTTGCCGGATGATTTTTTTGTCGATCTGGAGATGGAGCCGGTGGATTCGCCGGAGCCTGTAGCGGTTGATTTGAATGATGCCGAGGCATTGAATCGGCAGTTGCAGGCGGCTGGGGGGAACATTTCGCACCTGGCGCGGCGGTTGGGGGTTAGCCGCAATACCCTTTACAAGCGATTGCGCCAGGTTGAGTGACGCGTTCGGCTTGAGAACATTCGCGGGCAAGCCTCGCTCCTACAGGGACCGCGCCGTTCGCCAATATCGTGACGATCCCTGTAGGAGCGAGGCTTGCCCGCGAAGACGTCAGCCCAGACACCACCTACTTACGCTCAACCCACAAACAAAAACCCGCACAAGGCGGGTTTTGTTTTGTAGCCAATCAAGCAATCAGTCAGCCAATCGCCAGGTCGTCCCGCCCTTGCCGTCTTCCAGCACCACACCCATGGCGGTGAGCTGGTCGCGGATGCGGTCGGATTCGGCCCAGTCCTTGTTGGCACGAGCCGCCAGACGCGCAGCTATCAACGCATCAACCTCAGCCGCATCGACCCGCCCTTCGGCACCGGCCTGCAGGAAGTCATCGGCTTCAAGCTGCAACACACCCAGCACGCTCGCCAATTCTTTCAAACGAGCCGCCAGACCGGCCGCTGCATCGAGATCGCTCTCGCGCAGACGGTTGATCTCGCGGACCATCTCGAACAGCACCGCGCAGGCTTCCGGCGTGCCAAAGTCGTCGTTCATCACCTGAGTGAAGCGCTCGACAAAGGCTTCGCCACCAGCCGGTGCCACGTTCGGCAGGCCTTTCAACGCATGGTAGAAACGCTCGAGCGCGCCTTTGGCGTCCTTGAGGTTGTCTTCCGAATAGTTGATCGCGCTGCGGTAGTGGCTGGACACCAGCAGGTAACGCACGACTTCCGGGTGGTACTTTTCCAGCACGTCGCGAATGGTGAAGAAGTTGTTCAAGGACTTGGACATCTTCTCGCCATTGATGCATCCACGCGTTGGCGTAGGTCTTGCCGGTGGCTGCTTCGCTCTGGGCGATTTCATTTTCATGGTGCGGGAACTCGAGGTCGCTGCCGCCGCCATGAATGTCGAAGGTTTCGCCGAGGCAGCAGGTGGACATCACCGAGCACTCGATGTGCCAGCCCGGACGACCGTCGCCCCAAGGCGAAGGCCAGCTCGGCTCGCCCGGCTTGGCGGCTTTCCACAGCACGAAGTCCAGCGGATCCTGTTTCGACTCGTCGACTTCGATCCGCGCGCCGATGCGCAGGTCTTCGATCTTCTTGCGCGACAGCTTGCCGTAGCCCATGAACTTGGCGACGCGGTAGTACACGTCGCCATTGCCTGGGGCGTAGGCGTAGCCCTTGTCGATCAGGGTCTGGATCATGCTCTGCATGCCAGCGATGTGATCGGTGGCCCGCGGCTCCATGTCCGGCTTGAGGATGTTGAGGCGCGCCTCGTCCTCGTGCATCGCGGTGATCATGCGTTCGGTCAGTGCGTCGAACGGCTCGCCGTTCTCCTTCGCCCGATTGATGATCTTGTCTTCAATGTCGGTGATGTTGCGCACATAAGTCAGGTTATAACCGCTGAACCGCAACCAGCGGGTCACCAGGTCGAACGCGACCATGCTGCGGCCATGGCCAATATGGCAGTAGTCGTACACGGTCATCCCGCAGACGTACATGCGCACATTGTTGCCATCCAGCGGCTTGAAAACTTCTTTGCTCTTGGTGAGCGTGTTGTAGATCGTAAGCACTTTATGTTGTTCCTTGAATCACTGGCCCCACGAATCACGCAAGGTCACGGTACGGTTGAATACCGGAGCGCCCGGTTTCGAGTCCTTGATATCCGCGACGAAGTAACCTTCGCGCTCGAACTGGAAACGGTCTTCCGGCTGTGCATTGCCCAGCGAAGGCTCGGCACGACAACCGGTGAGGACTTGCAGCGAGTCAGGGTTGATGTTGTCCAGGAAACTGGCGCTGTCTTCGGCCTTCTCAGGGTTGGCCGAACGGAACAGGCGATCGTACAGGCGCACTTCGCATTCGACGCTGGCCGCAGCCGGCACCCAGTGCACCACGCCTTTGACCTTGCGGCCTTCAGGGTTCTTGCCCAGGGTTTCCGGGTCGTAGGAGCAACGCAGTTCGACGATGTTGCCATCGGCGTCCTTGATCGCTTCGTCGGCGCGGATCACGTAGCTGCCGCGCAGACGCACTTCGCCAGCAGGTTCCAGACGCTTGTAGCCTTTTGGCGGCTCTTCCATGAAGTCTTCACGGTCGATGTAGAGCTCACGGGCGAACGGCAGGACGCGCACGCCCATGTCTTCTTTCGGGTGGCACGCCAGTTCGAGGTTCTCGACCTGGCCTTCCGGGTAGTTGGTGATCACGACTTTCAGCGGACGCAGCACGCACATGGCACGCGGGGCGCTGTGGTCGAGGTCGTCACGGATGCTGAATTCCAGCATGCCGAAATCGACCACGCCGTCGGAGCGGTTGGTGCCGATCATTTCGCAGAAGTTGCGGATCGATTTGGGCGTGTAACCACGACGGCGGAAGCCGGACAACGTGGACATGCGCGGATCGTCCCAGCCATGAACGTGCTTTTCATCGACCAGTTGCTTGAGCTTGCGCTTGCTGGTGATGGTGTAGTTCAAGTTCAGGCGGCTGAACTCGTACTGACGCGGCTGCGCCGGCACGGGCAGGTTCTCGAGGAACCACTCGTACAGCGGACGATGGCTTTCGAACTCCAGGGTGCAAATCGAGTGGGTGATGCCTTCGATGGCGTCCGACTGACCGTGGGTGAAGTCGTAGTTCGGGTAGATGCACCACTTGTCACCGGTCTGGTGGTGATGCGCGTGACGGATGCGATACATGATCGGGTCGCGCAGGTTCATGTTCGGCGAAGCCATGTCGATCTTGGCCCGCAGCACGCGTGCGCCGTCCTTGAACTCACCGGCCTTCATGCGGGCGAACCAGTCGAGGTTTTCTTCGACGCTGCGATCACGGAACGGGCTGTTTTTGCCCGGCTCGGTCAGCGTGCCGCGATATTCCTTGGCCTGTTCAGGGCTCAGGTCATCGACGTAGGCCTTGCCGGCCTTGATCAGCTCAATGGCCCAATCGTGCAACTGGTCGAAATACTGCGAGGCGTAGCGCACTTCACCGGACCATTCGAAGCCCAGCCATTTGACGTCGCTTTCGATCGCGTCGATGTATTCCTGGTCTTCCTTGGCCGGGTTGGTGTCGTCGAAACGCAGGTGC
>LNAP01001874.1_pt2 | contig 20628 bp, 21 predicted proteins | sample 602601 | NCBI WGS metagenome assembly LNAP01 (sample SAMN02440304, study PRJNA202911) | soil metagenome | biome: Subtropical and temperate rainforests or woodlands; isolation source: soil samples (1 kg each in a 20% v/v slurry with milli Q water) were... ...
GGTATCGTCTGTATGAAGCGCTTTCTGCAAAGTGCGCTGAATTCTTTCAGGGTCCAACGCCACTTCATCAGGTGTATTCGGCGGGATCGGATAGAGCAACCGCCACGCTTCCGGCACCTTTAGAATAAATAAAAACTCCTCGGGATCCGAAACATAATTGACATAAGCGATATCAGGGAGATATTGCGTAAAATCAGCCGTAGTTCCGACAAGTAAAAATCGTTCTTCAAGCGTATATCCTTCGAAAGAAAAGCCAAGCGTTTTTCTTATTGTACTTTTGGCCCCGTCAGCCCCCAGGAAATATGGAGTTTGAAGCTGCTCCTTGCCATTTGGCGTTTGGATGGTAACGGTGACATCGCTTTCACTCTGATGAAAATCAACAATCTCGGCATTGAATCGGACTTCTACGTTTGAACGTTGCTGCAAGCGCTCGTATATGACTTGAACGTAAGTAGATTGAGGGCATTGCAGCCGGAATGGATATTTGGTTTCATCTTTTAACACGTCAAAATCAAATTCTGCATATAGCCCATTCACGCGATCTCGATACTGAACCTTATCGGCAATGATTCCCCGCTTCATCAATTCATCGGCAAGACCTGTAGACTCAAGCAGTTCCAACGTTCCCGCGTGGAATGTCGAAGCTCTCCACTCTTTGCTCGGCGCATTGTTTTTTTCCAGAACGGTAACCGGAATGCCTTCATGACTCAAAATATCGGCTACAGTCAACCCAACAGGGCCTGCCCCGGCAATAATAATCGGATTCATTAACATGATCACTCCTTTAAGTTTTTTCACTTGGACAATGAGGGAAATGCTCCCTGATATCCTAGTTTTTTCGAAACATCAGAAGCCGTTTTCAAAAGGGTTTGGGCAGGTTCAGAATCTAGAGAGATATCCAAGTTACCCATAACACCAGTGATAGTGATGGCTCCCGCCAGTTTACCGGATGCGTAAAAGATGGGAGAACTTATGGCGCTAATGCCATCAAATCGGCCTCCATTTGTTACCGATAAACCAATCTGTCTAATTTGTTCAATTTCCAGATTGTATAGCTCAGGATTGATTTTCCCTTCTGATATTCCCTTGAGATAAAGCTCTTCTGTTAAATCTTCGGGAAGAAAAGCACGGTAAATCCTACCGGTTGCAATATGCAAGGGTACAATTGACCAAGAATCAAGGACAATGCTCGCCATCTTATTGCTTTTTTCCCAGCTAATAAAAATGGGTCCCTGATTACTCCAAATACTTAGAACTACCGTCTCGTTTAACGTATCTCTTAACTTTATCAAGTAAGGCGAGGTTTGATGAGTTAAATCAAATCCGTCATTTGCTGCACTGCCTAATGCCACGAGTTGAGGCCCAAGAGTCCAACGGTCTTGATTGTCTCGTGCTAGCAAGCCTAAGTAGATAAATGAATTAAGGTATCGATAAAGCTGATTTTTCGGTAATTCTGTTGCATGAGCCAATTCGCTAAGGTTCATAGCTCCCGAATTTGCCGCTATAGTATTTAGAATTGAAAAAGCGACTTCCACAGATTGGATCCTGTTCTTCTTATCGATAGAATCCCCCTTAATCACCGACAACCTCCTATTCACTACACGTGAATCATGTACACGTAATGTGATAACTTAATCATATCCAAAAGCATATCAATAGTCAATATAAACCTTTGATGCTAAATGTGGAGGATTTGGCAGTACTTGGGCCGACTCACAGAAAATTGATACAGTTGAAGAAGAATTTTAGGGGAAGAAGAGTAAAGGGGCTCGCCAAAACCGATGTCGCAGAGACAAAAAAAGGAGTTCTATATTAATCAAAATTACTTAAATTCTCAGCTGTAGAAGCGATATGTGCAAAAGATGTATTGAGATCTCTCATGGTTACGGAGTGTTCTTCTGTAAATTCGGAAATATGCCGGATTGAATGATCCATTTCACTAATTTTTTCTTGAATATATTGCAACTGAGCTTTAATTTTTTTTGAGGCTTCCTTACTTTCTGCCGCCATTTTCCGAGTTTCATTCGCTACCACTGTAAAGCCTCTGCCATGTTCACCAGCCCTTGCAGCTTCAATGGCGGCATTAAGTCCTAACATATGGGATTGACTTGAAATATCATCTATAAATTTTAGAATGGAATCGATTTTCTTAATTTCGTTCAACACACTTTGAGATTGTACAGATAATTCCTGTAAGTGACGGAATACATCATCAGAATCTTTAGTTATTTGCTCTGTCGTCGCAGTCATTTCTTCAACGGTAGCAGATAATTCAGCTGTACCTGTGCGTAAGGCATGTATTTTTTTATTGGATACAATGGCGCTGAAAGCACCTACAATTTTTCCATCTTCAATGATAGGCGACGCTGTTGAAATAATAGGTATTCCTCGAATCGGATCAGTCTGTTCTTTCTGGATGCGTTCACCTAATTGGATTGCTTGTCCTGTAGCCGTATTGGCAAATTCATTGAACGGCATTCCTAATTGAACGTTAATATCTATCTGTTTTCCGGGTATATAACCAATAACCTCCTCTGTATTTGCCACTATGATACATGCATCATCAGAATATGTTGCCTGATAAATATGCATGGATTCCAATATAGCTTGCAGCTTAGACAATGAAATTACCCCCCGACAATAATTTGACGCGATCAATCAAAATTAAAGCGTTCTCAACAAAACTAATGGCTAATTTGACGGTTCATATTGGTATCCGAGAGCCTTTGACAAGGACAAGCACTGTTCCTTAATCATTCGAATCGTTTCAGATTCCATCGAAACATCCAAAGCTCCGATTAAACCAATTACCGTAATCGCCGCTATGATTTCGCCATTTTGACCAAACACCGGACAACTGATACCGGAAATACCGGGTATTAAGGTTCCATCCGTCACAGAAAATCCTTTTCTTTTGATTTCTACAATATCGCTGTAAAAAGCATATTGCTTCAAATCGTCGTTTTCCAGTTCCCGTTTAACCATGTCCTGTGTTCGTTCCGTTGGTAAAAAAGCGACAAATAATTTGCCCGGCGCACTTCGCGTGATGCTTACCTGTGAGCCTGCTTTAATTCCGAGATTAATCGCTCGATTGCTCGCTTCCCAACGAAGAAAGTAAGGTCCGTTCTCTCCCCAAATCGCTAGTGCAACGGTTTCATTCAAGCTTTCTCTTAGGGCCGTCAAATAGGGCGCAGCAATTTCCTTAACATCTATTTTTTCTGAAGTTTTTAATCCTAATAGTATAAGTTCTATTCCAAGAGAGTATCGCAAATCTTCCTGCTTTTTCAAGAAACCGCTTCGGCAAAAGCTTGTTAGATAACGATGCAGTTTGCTTTTAGACATTTCACACATGCTGGCTATTTCCGTAATCGTCAGCGGTTTGTCTTGTTCTGCGATTTTTTTTAAGATATCCAATCCCAATTCAAGGGATTGGATACCATGTCCTTTCGGGTCATTCGTCGTCATTAAAGGATACCTTCCTCTACATTTCATTCATGTGAATGATACCATCTATCCGCAATTGATATCAATAAGAAGAGAGAGGCAAGATTTTCACTAAGCATTTTACTTCACTAATTCGTGATCAAAATGAGGCAATACATGTTTCGCAAAGCGTTCCATAGATTTCATCGTATCTTCATGGGACAGACCGCCGAAATCAAAATAAAGGATTACTTCTTCCAGTCCCGCCGCCTCGCATTTCTTCAGGCACTCGGTTACGTATTCAGGATCTCCAACAATAATACTTTTGTCGCTTAAATCATTTGTCGTCATCAATTTCAGTTTCTCTACAATGTCTACAAAGTAACGGATGTGTGGAGGTGCCGTTGTAGGATCGGATGGGAAAGCAGGCACAATTCCTGAGAAGTATTTCAACATGCGCTGCTTCGTTTTCTCAGCCTCTTCCTTCGTTTCCGTCACATTGATAAAGTACGAGCAACGTGCACCTTTCCCTTGAAATCCATGCTTTTCAGAGAGCTGCTTAAAGGTCGATACAGCTCCTTCCAAACTTCCAAACACCATGTTGGCGGCAAACGGAGCAAAAATAACATTTTCCCCCATTTCAGCCGCTTTTTCCAGAGAAGGCTGGCTGAATGCTGCAACATAGATCGGCAAATGTGGTTTTTGCACCGGTCTAGGCGTCAATTCAATCTCAGGGAACTTGTAAAATTTCCCTTCATATGAGAACGCTTTCTCGGTCCACGCCTTTTTAATGATATCCAAGCCTTCAAAGAAGATTTCACGGCTTTGGTTGAAGTCAGCACCGAATACATCGTATTCCCGTTTATCATATCCTCTTCCCGCGGAAAAAATCGCTCTACCGTTACTCAATAAGTCCAGCAAAGCATACTCCTCAGCTATACGAATCGGGTGGCTCGCAGGCAGCAGCACCGTTGCAGGAGCCAAAGTGATCTTTTTCGTGATTGCCGCGAGGTGCGCCAAAAACATGGATGGCGACGGCAGAACTCCCAGTACGCTAAAATGATGCTCCGGAACCCAAACAGAGTTAAATCCCAGCTCCTCTGCATACACACATTGCTCAACCAGATCCAAAATCATTTGGTTCGGATCTTTCCTGTTAGCGTATTCAATAGGGTTGTCCGTTAGAGTAAAATAACCTAATTTCATAATTTTTCCCTCCGTTATTCACTATTAGTGAACGTTATTTATTAATTGTTTACAATTTATATATTATCAATAGACTATGATTTTGTAAATAGCACTTTTATGAAAAAAACCGAAAACCAAAATGCTTCATCGGTTTTCGGTTGAGGGCAACCATAGCAAATAAAAATAAGCCGGAGATCCGTAATTATCGGATTTCCGGCTAGTCATCATTCATAATTCTATAATTTTACTTTTATCGAATGTAAATGGCCGGTGAGGTTTCGATCCGTTACACTCTGCACGATGCTCACACATTCCACTAATTTTCCATAATCAATCCCCGTCTCAATTCCCATCTCATGCAGCATGAACACAAAGTCTTCCGTAGAGCCGTTCCCAGCCGCGCCGGGAGCGAACGGACACCCGCCCAATCCGCCGATGGACGCATCAAATGAGCTCACGCCTGCCTGTAAAGCCGCCATCGAATTCGCTTGAGAAAACCCGTAGGTGTCATGGAAGTGAGCTGTAATCTTGGCTTTCGGTCCAAGATCAAACACTTTCCCGAATAATCGGTACACCTGCTTAGGATTCGCACGGCCGATAGTATCGCATAATACAATTTCATCCACACCCCAACGTTCCAGCTGCTTGACGAGATTTAATGCTTCCGTTTCAGGAACCTCCCCTGCAAACGGACACCAAAAGGCCGTAGAGATATGAAATCTTACAAATCCATTGGCCGCCTTGGCTTCCTCTACTACGGAGCCCAACTGCACAAGCGACTCTTCTATCGACATGCGGACATTTTTCATATTGAATGTCTCACTTGCGGCGACTACCAAGGCAAAACTGGAAGCACCCGCGCTCGCTGCGAGCTCGAAGCCCTTTTTGTTCGGGATCAAAGCCATGTATTGTACATCTTCCCGCTTCTCCATATTTCTAAAGACGGTGTCGGCGTCCGCCATTTGCGGCACATGCTTCGGAGACACAAAGGAGGTTGCCTCCATACGTTTGATTCCTGTTTCGCTTAAAGCGCGGATCAGTTCGATTTTAGTCTCAGTTGGAATAAAATTCTTTTCGTTTTGTATACCGTCCCTAGGTCCTACTTCGACGATCTCAACTCTCTCAGGCAAGTTCACGTTTTTATAGCCTCCTCAAGGATTCAGATGATTCCGGATTCTTTCCATTTTCTATATTCATCTTCCGACAAGCCCATGGTTTGTTTAATCACGGCTTCGTTGTGTTCGCCCAATTTAGGGCCGGCCCAATGAATTTGTCCGGGGGTTCCGCTTAATTTAGGAACAATTCCCGGAACCTTTAGTTTGCCTAATCCTTCGACCTCTAAATCGGTAATCATTTCCCGAGCCTGAAAATGCGGGTCGTTAAACATATCCTCCGTATTGTAGATGGCTCCTGCGGGAATGCCGTATTCATCCATGACGGACAGAGCTTCCTTCAAGGTTCTTTGCAAAGTCCATTCTTCGATTAGACCATCGATGAATTCCATGTGTTTGACACGACCGTCATTGTATTTAAATCTCTCGTCATCTTTAAGTTCTTCTTTTCCGATGGCCTGCATGAGGCGTTTAAAAATACCGTCTCCGTTGGCGCCGATAACGATATATTTATGATCCTTGCATAAATAAGTATTGGACGGAGCAATTCCTGAAAGAGTGCTCCCCGTTCTTTCCCGGATAAAGCCGAATTTATCAAATTCAGGAACTGCGCTCTCCATCAAGCTGAAAATAGATTCATAGAGAGCAACATCGATATATTGCCCTTCTCCGCCTTTGGTATCTCTATGGTAAATCGCCATTAATGCGCCCATGACTGCATAAAGAGCGGATACAGAATCTCCAAGACTGATCCCAACCCTTGTCGGCGGTCTGTCCGGATAGCCCGTTAAATAGCGGATTCCACCCATCGCTTCTCCGACGCTTCCGAATCCAGGTTTATCGCGATAAGGCCCGTCCTGTCCGTAACCCGATACGCGAACCATAATGATTTTGGGATTGATTCGTTTGAGATCCTCATAACCAAGACCCCATTTCTCCATCGTTCCCGGCTTGAAATTCTCAATAACGATGTCGACGTCTTTGACCAATTTACGAATGATTTCCTGTCCTTCGGATTGATTCAAATCAATAGTGATGCTCTTCTTATTTCTGGATTGAACGTACCACCAAAGCGAGGTGTCCTCATGCATTAATCTCCACTTGCGAATCGGATCGCCCTTTTGCGGAGGCTCTACTTTAATCACTTCTGCGCCGAAATCGGCGAATAGACGACCGGCAAAAGGACCCGCTATCAAGGTTCCCAGCTCCAACACTTTAATTCCTTCTAACGGACCTCTTTTTTTCTTATCATCAATGGTTTCATTATCCATCGAAGTCACCCTGCTCTCACAAATGTTGATAGTTATCGTATTGTTCAAAAATATACCATGGCATTAGTTTCATGTCAACGGTTCACTGTCAACAACTAACTTCGTTTTATACAATAATAATACCCGTTCAAGCGTCATTTGGTAAATGCTTATTTATGTTTGATCACCAACTTGTTATAATAGATCAATGAACTTTAACTAGGAGAGATCATATGCAGGTCAGAAAAACGGAGCCGCTTCATAATCAAGCTTATCAAATCATCAAAAAAATGATCGTCGAAGGTGAATTAAACCCGGGTGAACGCATCGTTGAAGTCAAGCTGGCGGAAAGACTAGGCACAAGCAGAGGACCGATTCGGGAAGCCCTTCGCATGCTTGAACAAGACGGCTTGCTTGTGCAAAACGAAAGCTCTCTATACATTTTCAACCCGAATCCCCAGGAGATCATCGACGTATTTCAATGTCGTCAAGGTCTGGAATCACTTGCTGCAAAACTTGCCGCTGATCATATTACGGATGAAGAATTGAAGCAGATGGAACATATCATTCAGCAAACCAGACGAGCCTTTGAGACCGAAAATACGAAGGAAGTAAGCCATTATGATCAACAATTCCATGATTTAGTCGCCTACTCTTCAAAAAACCAACAGCTCATTCAGTTATATGAATTGTTAAAATCAAAGATCGTGTTTATTCGCAGCCGCATCATTAACAACTATTACCGTAATTTTTCGAATTTTGTGGATGAGCATCAAGTCATCTACGAAGCCTTGAAGGCCCGAAATTCCAGCAAAGCTGAAGAAGACATGCGGTCTCATATTCAACAAAACTTGGAAGTGTCCTTCACGTTAATCAGCAAAATAAATGCGCCTAAAGAGTGAATCGATTCGGTATCCCTGTCCCATACTATGTATAAACCGCAGCAGAAGCTCGAACTCGAAGGAAATCGTGCGTGCAGCCAGTGCCATGCAGCTGAAATCAGGACCCAACTGGCTTCAAGGTACGGATTTTGCTGCATGAATCCAATTCGGCGGCTTGGCTTTGATTGACAAAGAAAAGGGGCCTAGGCAGGCCTCCTTATTCGTTTCAAGACCACGATAGCCGCAACCAGCAACCCGAAACAAAGAACGAGGGTTGAGCGGTACCCTGTAAAAATCTGAAACAGCATTCCCGGAATTAGCGAACCTAGAGCCGCACCTAATTGGTGAAAAAATGTTATGGAGCCAAAAGCCGAACCGATTTTGCTTTCACCGTATATTTGCGTGCACAGTGCGGTAAAGGGAGCTACCGTAGCGATATCCGTTAATGCATAGATGACGCAAAACAAGAAGACGATCCATGAAGAATCGGCCGTAAAAAGCAGTGCCAACCCGATCAAGCGTAGCCCGAACAACAAGGAAATCAACGTTCCAGGCTTCATACGGTCCGACAAATAACCGCCCCCCACCGCCCCGGCGATATTGAGCAATCCATAGACTACCATCGAGGAAGCGATGGTCGCCGCGCTGATTCCCCTGTCTTCAAGCAACGGGATCAAATGAGTTTGAATAAGGCCTACATCTGTAAAACCGCATATAAAATAAGGGAAAATGATTAGCCAGGTAATCGGAAGCCGAAAGATTGATGTTCTAGGCGAAGTTTCAGTTTCTACAGCTTTTTGCTTTTCTTTAGACTCGGTTGCGTTTTTGGGACGATCCCGGAAACCGAACCAGTACAGGGGAGTCAACAGCAGAATGTAAACGCTGCCTATAATGAGTACCGTTTCCCGCCAACCCAGAGATTTAATCAGGTAGATCGTGACGGGAACATGAACCATTGAACCTGCAGACATCCCGACAATGACAATCCCGATAATTAAGCCGCGCTTCTTCTGAAACCAATTGACAATCGCAACGGACACGGTCACGTTGGACGCCCCGCCAAACCCGAGTGAAGCCACAATCCCGTAGAACAGCATCAACTGCCAAACATTTTGAGCGAAATAACCGGCAAGCATTCCGAGTCCCATTAAGGCCATACTGAAGGTCAGAATAATCCTCGGGCCGAAACGATCAGTCAATTGGCCTCCAAATACAATCCCCAGTCCATAAACAAGAAGACTTAAAAAGGAGATCGCGCTGATTTCAACCCGGGTCACGGAAAATGTCGCTTCCCATGAGGTGACGTAAGCACCGAATGCGCTCCGAATGCCCATGGAAGAAAAAAGCGCAATGAAGGAAAGCACACCAATGAGAAAACCATATTGAGAAAACGGAGCGAGCAACGATCTTTTTGTCATAGCGCAGTTCTCCTCATCCATTCATTTTAGTGGATCGATAGTGCAGAAGTTTACTGACGAGGGTACCCGCAATTAATGACCATACGGGCGCACTAATATGTAAAAAAGTGATGTTGGATAAAGCAACTACAAAAGCTGTAACCGCGCCTAGTCGATGTTCCGGTTTAGAAAAGGCCCCTTGCAGACTGGAGCCGAATACCCCTACAAGTGCGAAGCCCGCCAGCATTGATACAAACACGTGGGGCAATGATTGAATAAACGGCACAAACTTCCAGGCAAATATACCGAAAACTAAGATTAATACTCCTGAAACGACCGAAGCAACATACCTTTTCGACCTCTCTCCCGCATCCTCATCCGCGCATATAGCTGTCATCATGCCTGCCACATTCGCCGATTGCCCTCCAAAAACGGCGGCCACCAGAGAAGCAAGTCCGCTATAAGTAATAATTCGATTGACCGGCGGTTGATATTCCGCCTGCTCAAGAGCGCCAATACAGGGAGCCACATCATTGCTTAAGATTAGAACAGCCAGCGGAAAGGAGATGGACACAAAAGCCATAAAACTGAACTCAGGCAGATGCAGCGTTGGAATCGCGAAAGGGATATCCGAACCCACCGCATTTACAGCCCCAGTCAAGTATAGTGCCGCAAAACCGACCAATACCGCTCCAACCACGGGCGGGACGCGTCCTCCCCATTTCGTCAGCAGCAGATAAGTCAGTACCGCAGCGCCTCCGACTAAGGGTAATGCTTTCACAGCATCCACGATATGAACGACATACATCGTAATCAGTCCGGCCAGCATCGCTGAAATGATTTCTTTCGGAACCCATTTAATCACCTTGGTGAAGATCCCCGAGACGCCGACAAGAAAGATCAGGATAGCGGACAGTATATACGCCCCTATCAATTGCGGGTAAGGAAAATATGGAGTTACCGTTACCAAGAATGCGACGCCTGTAATGGAATGGGCTGCGGTGATCGGTTTACGATAGTACAACGACATAAAAATCCCGAACAAGCCGCCGAAAACATATACGGCGAACATCCAGGATACTGTTTGTTCAGGCGAAAAGCGGCCTGCGGCCGCCGCGTCAAGAATAAAGACCGGCGGCCCAGTCATGGCCAATGTTGCGGAGATCGTTCCGGAAGCTGCATTTCTCGTTGTTAAGTCACGAAGCGATACGCTCACACGCAGCCTTCCCTTCCGTTTTTCTCCTGCAATCTGTCAATTTTAATAGGATCCCGATAACAAATGTCCGGCATTAGGAACGGAAGCTTTCAGATCCAAGCTTTTGAGAATTTTATAAACCGTTGAGGTCGCTGCGGAAAGCACCGGAAGGTTTAACTGGTCTTGAACGATTTGAATCGCCGGCAAGGACGGCATTTGTACGCATGCGGACAGCACTACTGCATCCGCCCCGCTTGTATTCAATTTTTTGGCGTGTTCGATTAGGTTCATCGGGTCCAGTCTGCCTACAGCCAGGTTGTCGGAAACTTCCAAGCTGATCGAATCTGTTACTTCAATACCGCTGGCTTGGATATATTCAATAACCGTGTCTGTCAACGGTTTCATATACGGCGTAATGATAGCTACTTTCTTTGCGCCAATCGTGTTCACTCCATCAATTAAAGCTCCTGCACTGCTGATAACACTTGCTGGAGAGCCGTTATCTTTTACTGCTTTCGTCAAGCGTTCCTCCGATATACAATGGTAATTGGCGCCCTGAGCCATAATGGCGACCAAACAAGCGTAAGCAAGCACGTCACAGCGCGCATCGGAAAGCTCGACTGCGCATCGGTCGCTGCTTTCATCCATTTTCTTCAATTCTTCTTTTGTTACATGCATCATACGCATACGGCTGGAATGAAACGTAAACGTCTCGTCAGGTTCAATCGCCGTACGAGCCTGCAGCATGGCAGGGATTTCAGTCTCCATCGTAGTGTTGGAGCTAGGAACAATCAGTCCTACACGATAATTTTTGCTCACTGCATAATCATCCTTTCATTCCTTTTAATAAAAAAACAAGTCAGGACCCGCCTGATGTCTATTCCATCATGATAGTAGAAACGGGCCCTGTGATCAACCTTTTTTTATTTCAGTATGTCTGCCGGATAGAAATCAATAGGCTCCCACTTACCGTCTTTAACTTCGAATAAACCGTAAGAGCCCTTCTGCCCTTGCATGGTAGGAGGATGATCGAATAAATTCCCTTTGATGGCCACTCGCTCGTTGGAAATGTGCGGAATCCCTTCAATAATCGGATAAAATACAGGAATAGCCGCTTGTCGCGAAGCATCCAATAGTCGGCGAATATACGGTATCGACTTCCAACTGTCCTCGCCGCAGCAGGTCACGTCCACAACGATTAAAGCAGACTTGTTACCGATTCCATATTGCGAACCAAAGCCCGCATTCGCATGCAACTTGCTGTCCCGTTCATCCAAAAACTTATCTCAAATTCTTGCTGTCATTTCGTTAGCACCCCCTAAACATTAATTTTGGAAACAATTTCAAATAATCGGATTTTTCGAGCGATCTCCAGCCTTAAAATTACGCTATAGCTTCCCTTTGCTAATATCGACATATCCAGCCTCCTGCCAAATTAGTGTGTGCTAACTAACATAATATGCATCGTTTTGTATGTGAGTACTAACTTACATGCCGTGTAAAAAAATTAGGGTGCCAGCTGTTGATAGAATAACAAAACACTATTTTGTATAAAATCTTCTGACGACAAGTTCGTAATCTTTTCCCCTGAAACGAAATTACAAGAGATGAACAGCCCATATTGCAAATACAGAAAATTCATCGCGTACACTTCGGGTTCGCACTGGATCATCTTGTTTTCCTTTTGCATACTCAGGAAATATTGGATCATCAGTTCTTTGAGCTGTCTAGGATGTTTGTTCACTTGATCCAACAAACCGTCGATGTTCCCCCCTTCCTTGAGAGCTACATGAATGACGTAACGGTTGCGCTTCATGAGTTCATGATACGTTTTTGCAATCAGCAAAAGGTCCTTTTTCAGATCCCATTCAATTTGCTCTTCAAAGAGCTTTCTGAAAGAGATCGTGTAATAGAAACGGTCAACCGCATCTTCCAACAGCTTCTTTTTGGTGCCGAAGTGTCTAAATAAGGTCATTTCGCTTACCATTGCCTTACTGGCGATCTCTTTCGTTGTTACGGCTTTATAGCCTTTTTGGGCAATGAGCACTGCCAGTGTTGCAAAGAAGTTCGTAAATGATGAGCGATACGCTAAAATGAAATCGTTTTCATATTTAGTGTTATGTTACGCCGGAGACGAAAAGTAGTTTCGAGGATTCTGATTTGGAGAAAGACATTTTGTATTTCCGAGTCGGGGATTATGGATTTGTCAGCTTTCAGGGCGGCGAAATCGGCTGAAGGATCTGCTCCATTCTCCGAATGTCGGGGTTCGCGTGGAAACCTCCGACGTGGTCATGTCATGCGAGAAATCAACGAGCATCTTTTATGAGGGGAAATTTATTTATAACACATCCGTCGGGACGCGGGTGAGAACGTTCTCCATCCGGGCATGTGGTGGTGGAAAATCACAGCGGCGTTATCGTGCAGAAAATGCTGAATTAGCCCTCCCCCGCCTGCTCGTCCTTATTCATTCGCAAATAAATCAACTATGGCAACCAAAGCCGCGGAATCACCGCGGCCGATTATTACGAAATTACCAACCGAAACCATACACACTAGTGATGATAACTAAAAGAATGAACAGAACAAGAACAGCTGCCGTGTTCGAATAGCCGACATGAACCCCATAGCCTGCACCAGCTGCGACTCCCATGATCTCAACCTCCTTGCGTTAATTTACCCACATTATATGACTATACCGGGCAAATTGAACTGGACATCCGTCCATTTTCAAGCAAGTATAGATCTTCCGGCTCTTATTGATGTCCTTGATGCAGCGCTAGGCTGCCCCGCCTTCTCCTGCGGTCTCCGGCTCAGGCTCTTGCTTCAACATCGGGAGCATGATCAGTACGCCAACCATAAAGAAGGCAGAGGAGATCAGATAGATCGATCCCAGCCCCATAAATCCTTTAAGCCATCCCGCCAAGCTCATTGTGATGACCATCGCGCCCATAAACAGCGGGTTCAAAATTCCGTTGACCCTGCCCACGAATGAATCCTCCGTATTTTTCAAAATCATGGTGCTGATGGCAATCTGTATACCCGGAAGCGTCAATCCGGAGAAAAACTGGGCTAATAACGCTAACCATACAAGTTTCGTAACTCCGATGACCGCAATCGTCACTACGCTCATCGCAAAGCCAACGATGAGCATCAGCTGCGGAGAAAGCTTTTTGGAAAAGCCGACCGCCAAACCGCCTCCAGCAATCATAGCAACTCCATTTACAGCGGTAAACCACTGCAGGTGCTCCTTGGACAAACCCAAATGTTCCGTCACAAGGAAGATGCCGAGAGGACTAATTAACCCTAAGGCCAAACCCGCTGCGAGGAAACAGCCTCCCAACGAAACTAAAAGTTTCCTGGAACGCACATAACGGAAGCCGAGCGCCATTTCCCTTGCGAAATAGCTATCTTCACGCTTTTCCACTTCACGATCCGGAGGTAGAAATGTCAGCACTCCCGCGGATAACAAGAAGCAGATTCCCATGATGGCAATAGCTATATCGATCCCGAAATGAAAATAAACGAACGTCCCGAGAATCGGGCCAAGGATCATAAATACCGCCATCATGCTTTGAAACAGCGACATCCCAAGCTGCATCTGCGATTCGGGTACGTGCAGCTTGAACAGCTTCATACCTGAAGGCTGTGAAAACTGAGAGAGAATCGAAGAAACCAAGGTCGCGAAGAAAACAGCTTTCCATGTTCCAAACTCGAGCGTGAGCAATACGGCGAGAATGGAAACAGCGCTTAAAATATCGCACCAAACCATGGTGCGCTTTGGCCTCCATCGGTCGGCAAACGTTCCGCCAATGAATGAAAACAAGAAAATGGGCGCAAATTCAGCTACAGAGATCAACGAAACCGCCTCAGGATCGTTGTTGGTCTGATCGGTAACAAAAAGTAAAATGGCAAAATTGCGAACCCAAATACCGATTTGCAGAAATAATCCCGACAAAAGAATCGACTGCACAAACCGATTTGCAAAAAATGCCCGCAAATCCGGGGTCTGCGTTGCAGGTGGTGTTGACATGTTGTATTTGCCTCCCAATAACTAATATGATTGCCATAAAACAAACGAAAACCGTGATAACGTTTCGTTGAATCTGGCAATCCTTTATCAGTTTATCGGAAGGAAGACGCCAAGTCTAGTGAAAAGAGCCATATGACCCTTTACAAATACTTCCGATTTTCACTCAAGGTCCAACATTTATGATCGCTTCAACGACAATCTCCACATTACCGTGAAGCGCCTTGCTGATCATACAAGCTTGCTCTGCGCGAATAGCGGCTCGCTTGGCCCTATGCCGGGGCCGCTCATTTCCGCCGGTATGGATATCGATGAGCGCAAATTTCCGCATTCGATGGCTCCTTGACCTAACCGGCCCCCTTTCCACTGCGCGGATAATTGAAACCGATGAATGTTTTCCAAAGTAGAGTCCTCCTTTAGAATGGGATGGAGCCGTTGCATATTGTGAATCAGTCTCCGTCCGAATAGCCGCTCAAGTTCAGGCCGATGACTCCCAATATGATTAGTCCAATGGAAACGATCTTAAGCGTGCTGGAAGGCTCGCGAAAAAAAACAATCCCGATGACGGTAATCAGCGCAGTGCCCAAACCGGACCAGATTGCATAGGCCAAACTGACGTCAAGCTCTTTAATGGCCAGTGTCAGAAGCGAAAAACAACATATATAGCAAACCCCCATCACAACCGACGGCCCTATTTTAGTAAAGCCTTGTGACATTTTCATCGCCGTCGTTCCCGCGAGTTCAAAGCCGATGGCGAGCAGGAGCAGCGTCCAGCTTAAATTCCAGCTCATTCTCCTCATCCTTTATGTATGATAGTCATATTCTACAGCAATTGGGATTACTTTCCTACGGAAATCATGTGAAAAACTCTCTGTCGAGGTCATTTCTAGGATAAGCTACAGCGTGGGGAGGTTGGTTTTCCCGCCAATTATGATAAAAAGACTGCCTCCCCCGAAGAGAAAACAGTCTGGAGCGATTTTTCATGAACTTCTTTTACTGCCAAAAGCTGTTATCCAAACAATGAAAGCCCTGCCTCTCTTCCATCCTTGCGGCTCCGAAGACCGCGCCAGTGTGAATCGATACATGTACAGCCGGCAAATAGCTTGTACGCCGTTGCTTGCCTCAGCTTACCGAATCTCTAACACCTGGAGAAAAGAAACAAGGAAGGGTTGCTCTTAGTTCACTAAAGTTCCGAGGGTAACAATGAGGTCTTGAACGGAGTATATGCGTATTGTTCATTTCAATCAATAAATAATATATTACCACAACATTAGTAGAAAAGTCAACAATTGTAGTTATTGCCGAGGCAATGCGCGTTATCGGACGACGTTTATAGGGCTTCCCTGCAAATATGCCTGCAAATTGCTAACCGCAGTTTCCATTAATCTCGCTCTGGCCTCTTTTGTCGCCCAGGCGATATGCGGGGTAATGATGCAATTGGCAGCCAGAAGCAGCGGATTATCTGCAGACGGCGGTTCCACGCTTAACACGTCCAGAGCGACTCCGTAAATGAGTCCTTCATTCAGCGCATTCGCCAAATCACTCTCAACTATAAGACCGCCCCGAGAAGTATTGATCAAGATGGCGCTGCGCTTCATCCAAGACAGAGTCTCCTTGTTAATCATCCCTTTGGTGCCGGGCAGCAGCGGGCAGTGCAGAGAGATGACATCCGACTGGCGAAAAAGCTCCTCTAATGAAACGATACGGCAATGATCATCCTGAGCAGAAGCCGAGCGTCCGCTGGTCGCAGCGCATAAATTCATGCCAAGCGCCGAAGCTATCTTTCCTACCTCACGTCCTATGCGACCGTACCCGACGATTCCCATCGTTTTGCCGGAAAGCTCCACGAGAGGGCTGCGGGTAAAGCAGAAATCCTTGCTTTCCACCCATTCCCCATTTTTCACAGCTCGATCGTGCATACCTACTTGATGACAAACCTCCAAAAGCAGCGAGATAACGAATTGCGCGACCGAAGAGGTGCCGTAGGCCGGAATGTTGGTAACTGTAATCCCAAGCTCCGCAGCCGTTTGAATATCCACGATATTGTAACCGGTCGCCAGCACCCCGATATAACGCAGTCGGCTAAGCTTGCTGAGCGTAACCGCTCCCAGGGGAGTTTTATTTGTTAAGATGATTTCTGCCCCCGAAGCGCGCTCCACAATATGCTCCTCCGGCGTGCGATCATAAATCGTAATATCTCCGAATGCTTGAATCCCCTGCCAGTCTAGATCGCCCGGATTCAATGTGTAACCGTCCAGAACTACAATTCTCATTCAGGTTCGCCTCCCAGCAGCCTGATGAGATGAGCGGGAAAATCGGTAATGATTCCCGAAACGCCAAACTGAACCATCCTGGTCATGTCCTGCAGCGAATTAACGGTGTATGGAAATATTAAAAGTCCTTCAGCCTGGACTGCAGCTACATCCTTCGCATCAAGAAGATAATGATGAGGGTGCAGGGAATATACCTCCACTCCCAGCGAACGGGCATATCCCGAATGATCGGCTAAATTTGCGGCATAGAGCAGTCCGATATTAACTTTCGGCTCCAATTGTTTGGCCCGCTTCAAGCATTTGTGGTCAAATGACGAAATCACTGCATTCTCCAATCGGTTCTTGCTGCACAGAAAATCCAGCAGCGCTTTTTCCATCCGGCCATCGTACGAGTACTTGATTTCCACATTGATCACGATGCTTTCCGGAACCAGATCAAAAACCTCGTCCAACAGCGGAACGGTTTCCCCCTGGAACTGAGCTGCAAACCATGACCCTGCGTCAAAACGCTTGATTTCCGCGGATGAAAGCTCGTATATCCGTCCCGAGCCATTGGTCGTCCTATCAAGCGCAGGATCGTGACAAACCACTATTTGTCCGTCCCTGGATAAATGAACATCAAGCTCAATTGCATTTACACCTTGCTCAAGCGCCAACTCAAACGAAGCAAGCGTATTTTCAGGCGCTTCACCCGCCGCCCCTCGATGCCCGATGACCATCGGTTTTTTCCGATCCACTCGGAATCCCTCCTCACTTTTTATTAAGGAAAATTATAGTCGAGGCGCTGCAAATTAGCCAGTTCCCCGGTATTGCCGCTCTCAAAAATTGCGTCCTGTTTTGACAGTCCGTGCAGATTTCTTCTACAATAAAACTATCGGAAATTACCTATGAAGAAAGAAGGAAAATATCTTGAGCCTTGAGCTATTCAAAAAGCTGCGCCTGCAGGAGGGTCAGAGGGCGTTGATCCTTAACGCGCCTGAAGCTTACATTGACAAGCTCTTTTCGCTTCCTGACGGCGTAGAGCTAATCGCAGTGAGCGAGACCCCGGAGGCGGACACCCGGCTGACTCCGGAAGAAAATGCTTTCGACTTTGTGCAGCTTTTCGTAAAAAGCACTGCCGAGATCGAAAACCGGGCGCCTTATGCCCTCAAAGCAGCTAAGCCGGACGCGATGCTGTGGTTCTGCTACCCGAAGGGAAGCAGCAAAATCAAAACCGACATTAACCGGGATACCGGTTGGAACGTAGTTTCGGAATCGGGCTTCGAAGGAGTCGCCATGGTATCCATAGACGATACATGGTCGGCAATGCGGTTTCGCCCGTTGAACGCGATCACATCCGCGCGGAAAACACGCACCTCGCCGCGCGAGAAGCCGATTAAGGCCCCTGCCGATCGCGTGGTCATTGTGCCCGATGATTTGGCGGCGGCCTTCAAGGAAAGTCCAACTGCTGCGTCTTTTTACGAAACGCTGTCTTACACAAACAAGAAGGAATATGTAAGGTGGATCACCGAGGCCAAAAGAGAAGAAACCCGCACCGGCCGTATATTGAAAACGGTGGAAAAGCTTGAGAACGGGATCAAAAATCCGAGCATGAAAAAAGCTTGAACTGAAATAGAACGACAGGCCCAAGTACATGACATACTTGAGCCTGTCGTTTTTGATTATTTTGCCGCATGCGGCGCGGGCATATTTATCTCGGCAGTTGGTGGATCGGATGGCCAAGTGCGCCTTCCGCCGCGTCCATAACCATTTCCGTCAAGGTAGGGTGGGCGTGGATCGTTAAGGCGATGTCCTCGAGAGTAGCGGCCATCTCGACGGCAAGACCAAGCTCGCCGATCAAATTGGATGCTTCCGGTCCGACGATTTGTGCGCCGAGCAGCAGCCCGCTATCTTTGTCGCCGACAAGCTTGACGAAGCCTTGTGTGGCGTTAAGCGAGTTCGCCCGTCCGTTAGCTGCGTAAGGGAATTTTCCGCTGATGACGTTGATCCCCTTCGCCTTCGCTTCGGTTTCGTTCAGCCCCACGCTGGCGATCTCCGGATCGGAGAAAACTACTGCAGGGATGGCTTTATAATCGATTACGCTTGGATGTCCGGCAATGACTTCGGCTGCAACCTTTCCTTCGTAGGAAGCCTTATGCGCCAGAGCAGGTCCTGCGACGATGTCGCCGATTGCGAAAATGTGCGGAATGCTCGTTCTGCACTGATTATCAATTTCAACGAGGCCGCGGTCGGTCAGCTTCAGGTTGATGAGATCAAGGCCCAGCTCTCCGTCCGTATTCGGACGGCGTCCTACCGTGACGAGCACGTAATCGGCGGTTAGCTGCTTCTCTTCCCCTTTTACGGTAAAAGTTACGGTAACGTCATTGTCTGTTTTTGTGCTGCTCTGCGCCATAGCCTCGGTAAACACTTCCACACCGGCTTTTTGCAGGTTGCGCGCTACAAGCTGGGACATTTCCTTTTCAAAGCCCGGCAGCACGCTGTCCGAACCCTCAAGAACGGTTACCTTCGTGCCGAATTTGGCATAGGTTTGTCCGAGCTCGATGCCGATGTAGCCGCCGCCGATCACGATCATGCTTTTCGGAATTTCCGGCAGGCTGAGCGCTTCAGTGGAGGAAATAATTCGTCCTCCGAACGGGAAAGCCTTCAGCTCTATCGGACGGGAACCCGTCGCAATAATACACTGCTGAAAACGGTAGCGCGGAGCTTCCTGCTCGTTAAACACCCGCGCTTCATGCTCGTTGATGAACATGGCCTCGCCCTGGAACATTTGGATTTTGTTGCCTTTGAGCAGGGTGCTGACGCCGCCGGTTTGTTTGCTGACAATGGAGTTTTTCCAAGACTGAACCTTGGCAAAATCCACCTTCACATTATCGGCGCTGATTCCGATGCTATCGGAATGCTGCATATGCTCATATTGGTGCGCCGCGGAAATCAAAGCTTTGGAAGGAATACATCCGCGGTTTAAGCATACGCCGCCCCATTCCGATTTATCTGCGATGAGAACGCTCTTGCCCAATTGCGCGGCTCGAATGGCGGCAACATACCCGCCGGGCCCCCCGCCGATGACTAGCACGTCGATATCCAATGAAGCATCACCTACGACCATTTCTTACACCTCCAGTACAAGCAGTTCAGGATCCGCAAGCAGCTGCTTGACGGTATTTAAGAAGCTCTGCGCGGTTGCGCCGTCAACAATGCGGTGATCGAAGCTCAGGGAGAGCGCCATGACCGGCGCGACCACGATTTCACCGTTCTTCACGACCGGCTTCTCGGTTATTCGTCCCGCGCCCAAGATGGCTACTTCCGGGAAGTTGATCACCGGTGTAAAGAACATGCCGCCTACGGAGCCGATATTTGTAATTGAGATCGTACTCCCTTTCAGTTCGTGCGGAGCCAGCTTGCCTTCACGGCTGCGTGCAGCGAGATCCTTGATAGCGGAAGCGATCGACCAGATGTTTTTGCGGTCCGCGTCATGAATAACCGGTACAAAAAGCCCGTTGTCCGTATCGGTAGCAATACCGATGTTGTAGTATTTCTTGTAGACGATCTCCTGCTTCTCCTCGTCGATCATCGCGTTCATGACCGGGAACTGGCGGGCCGCCGCGATAAGCGCCTTGACAATGAACGGCAGGTACGTCAGCTTGACGCCTTTCTTCTCGGCGAGCGGCTTGCTTTTTTCACGCAGCGCGACGAGCTGGGCTACGTCGATTTCGTCCATCAATGTTACGTGCGGAGCCGTGTACACGGATTTGACCATCGCGTTCGCGATAACCTTGCGGATTCCCTTGAAGGGAACCCGCTCCTCGACGCGATCGCCCGCGATCTCCTGCTGCGCAGCCGCAGGCGCCGCTTCGCCCGCCGCCCCAGGCGCGGCGGCCGGTT
>LNAP01002041.1_pt1 | contig 20627 bp, 32 predicted proteins | sample 602601 | NCBI WGS metagenome assembly LNAP01 (sample SAMN02440304, study PRJNA202911) | soil metagenome | biome: Subtropical and temperate rainforests or woodlands; isolation source: soil samples (1 kg each in a 20% v/v slurry with milli Q water) were... ...
GTCTGACTCCACAAGCACCCACACGAATTGCTTGATTCAGTTGTTAAAGAGCGGTTGGTTAAGATCTTTCGTCTCAACCGAGGCGCGCATTCTACAGCACCCTTTTCAAATTGCAACCTAAAAAGTTTCTGATTTTACTAGCCAAATCAACTACTTACGCTGGAACAAACATCGATATGCTCGTTAGCGGGAGGCGAATAGTACAGCATTGAAATACGTGGTCAACCCCCTCTTCCAAAAATTCTGCTTTTCTTCATCAAGCGAGCGGCAATCGAGATCTCAGAGACCCATTTGATCTGTCATGCGCCAACAGACGCACCATTGCAGTGCGATTCACTGGCGCAAAGCCGTTTCCTCGACTAGGGTTTCTACCGAATCGAGTGACCCTGATACCCCAGCGGGCGCGTGATCAAGGAGGATAAATGACGTCTATTCACAAAACCGAGAAAACCTATCGCACCTGGTCCACACCCATCCTCCTTGAACTCAAGGAAAGAGAGCACCAGCTGGACGCTGACGCCCGCCAGGCACTTCATAACATCCTGACAGAGCGAAGGCTGATAAACACCGGCAACCCGTCTGGCGTCGATCGCCGTCGCTCCAGTTCCTGATGACTTCCCTGCCAGCAACCGCTCAGCAGACCGGCCTCTTCATCGGATACTTCAAATGCTCCCTTGCGGTAGTGGCTAGTAGCCGCTATCCATTAAGGTGAATTCAGAAGGAGTACGCGAGGATGATTCCAAGATTCGTTGTGGTTCCCGCCATTCCCACGGAAACGGGGTCAACGCGCAACGGAACGCGCTTCTACTGCAAAACCGCCCCCATAGGGTTCAACCTCTATGACAATGAAGAAAAGCGCAGGCTGCCCACAACCTATCCGACACGGACAGAAGCCGAGGAAGAATGTTTGCAGCTCAATAACGAATGTCTTCAATGCACGCTGTCTGAGCGCTCCCCCCGCGTCAACGTGCCCTGAGCACGCGCAAGACTGAATGAGGGCAAAACAATGCTCATTTATTGAAGCAGACAAAAGTCCGAAAACAGAAGGAACTGGCACTACGCCATTAATGTCGTAGTGGCAGCACCTGGAGATTCGGATGAACCGCCCTCGATATTTTCAAATCACGTATGGCTTCAACAAGACTCGGCATATTTTTATTCAACCCGACTCCCATATGTCTGAGGCAGACGCTTGGTACTACGCCTGCCTGCATTCGGGGATCGGGCTTTCGTATGGGGACAATCACGATCAGCAAGACTTTGATGCGCTACGAAGCCACGCACAGGAAAATGGCTTGAGGCAGGTGAGTTGGGAGGAGTTACCGTAAATGACCGTGTGCGGCCGCTGAGGTGCCGCCGTCCACGCCCTCTGTTGCCGTTGCAAATGCAGTGCTCGCCTCTTTCACCAACTTGCGCCATTCCACGCCGCTGATCAGCCCGGTACGTTCCATCTCGTCGGCGGCCTTGAGCAACTCGTCGTACTGTTCCTCAACATCCATGTGAATTTCCGGTTCTTTCAGAAGCTTGTACCAGGCCGCCAGGGCTTGCTTCTTTTGATCATCATTCATCGCCAAACTCCCAGGGACAGTTTTCACTTGGATGTTATCCAGCGAATGACCGTTCCTCAGTTCCGACATACGGCGCTTACAACCGAAACTCACATGCATTGAGTCTTACAAGCAGCTACGAACGGCCTTGCGCATCGCGCCCGACTTGGCCCATGGCGGGCCCTGATACAGCGAGACTCGACTGCCGTCCTTGTATTTCACGATGTCCAGAATCTCGTCAGCCGTAATAATGCTGGGCGCGTTGATCCGGTAGCCATTGGAAATACCGGTCTGAGTCGTCTTGGGGACTTCCTGCTGCCATAGTGGCAAAAGACACGCGGCGTATTCTTTGGGCGCCTTGTTACTGTACTTGCTGACGTTAGGCTCACCTGGAACCAGGGATGCCGGCAATGAACAACCCGCCAGCATCGCCATCGCTATTCCCCCAATCAACATCCGCATGACGCTTCCTTATCCTGAAAAACGGGAAATGTAGCGCGTAGCGAACCAGACATCCATCTATAGAATCAGCCCTCAGGGCGTTACGTTGTGATCGGGATAAGACCGTTTGTTCAAATACGTCATCCATCGCTCATACGCTTCATGCTGCCATTGAGTGACCCGCTCCCACTCCGGCCCACTTAACTGATGGGCCGAAATCAGCTTCATCATCTCCGCAGTTGCTGCGTCCAGGTCAACCATCAGCTCATGCGCATGGAATCTGAAATCATCGGTGCTGGTCATTTGAAGTTGCCTCGCCCTAGCGAACATTCGCCACTTCAGTACGACATCACGCGGGTTCGTTCGCGCTCACTCTCCCGACAAGCGGCGCACCTTCCATCCCCTGAGCAGCAGGCGAGCAAACGCCCCGCCCGTTAATTGGGACTACTCTTTTGTAGCGGGGTATCAGCAGGAGGTCATCATGTGGCTCAACGAAAATGAAAACGAACTTCGGCGTGATCTGCAAGGAGTTGCGTCGGACCTGAGGTGGTCGGCAGTGGAGCTCTTGCGCATCGCAGAGCAGCTACGCCTGGCCGGCAATGATGTCGATGCGCAAGCAACTAAAAGGCTGTGCGAGTTATTTCAGGGTGATGAACAGCGACTGATGGGCTATGCCGATGAAGTGAAAGCCAAAATCATCAGCCGGGCGAAAGCCCAATAACGGGAGCGTTGTCATGAACACGCCTCTATTCGCGCTAGATGTCATGCTGGCAGCGACGGGTGGCTGCAGCATTGATTCATACGTTTATCGGGACCAGCCGCTGGTCGCCAAGCATGGTTACTAGCCAACATGGGGTGGCAAGCTAGCTGGAAGCGGGTTTATTACAAGTGTCCCGCCATTTATCCGCGAACCTGTTAATGGCTTGGCTTTTGAGTTCTGGAGAATCGAGGACGGGCTGGTTGTACGCTTCGTTGATCAACATGGCACCCAACTTGTCATGATCAGGATTACCCGACTTCACGGCCAGCAGGCTTTCTTTCGTTTCGTTATTTTGCCGAGACTGCATGATCGATCCGGCCAATGTACGAAAAACATCGCAGACCTTTTGATTGGTGTGGATTTCGCCTTGCGTCTGGGCTAGAACCTGACCAACACCAGCAAGGTAAACAGCAGATAACAATGCCAGAGCAGTGAAGCGACCTTTCAACATGCTTTCTTCCTTGAATTAAAAGCGGCCACCCTATCATCCAAATGTCACGTTTAAAATCTTCCAACTCCTGATTTCAAGACAAAAAAAGCCCCGGCATCCCAGGGCTTCAAACTTGCGCTCATTCTGATTTCTGGCTTGGCGTCGATCGAACCGCTCTTGCTCTGTAGGCAGGAAGCGCTGCCGCAAACGCCAGTGCCTCCTCTTTGCTGCCAAAAGCCCCGAGACGGTCGCCTTTGGTGCACACCCGCCAGGGGCCGTTGTTTACGCTGAGTACGTCATAACCGTTCATGTGCATTTTATTCAGCATCGGAACGCTCATAGTCACCTCCTTTTCGGCAGTGATAAGCCACGATTGACTTGGCTACCTTACACCCGCCCTTTGCCCAAGTGCCGACCAGACGTCGTGTCAGGTTTTCGACATTCCTTTGCACTTTCTACCGCTTCCCTCACTCCAACCCTTTGAAACAGAGGCATGGGCCTGAATATTGCATTTTCATGACTGTTTTATGACAAGCGGCGGTTTAGTAACACATGAAAGTACGGGCAACAGTCATTTGCGAGCAGGATCGGCATGTTCTCCTGGTGCGCAAACCCAGGTGTCGCTGGACCTTGCCCGGAGGAAAAGTCGAGCGCGGCGAAACCACTGCGTGCGCCGCCATGCGCGAACTCCAGGAAGAAACCGGGCTTGGAGTCGACGGCTTGTTGTACTTGATGGAACTGGAAACGAGCAGCACCCGCCACCATGTGTTCGAGGCGTCGGTCCTAAACTCGGACGAAGCCCGGCCCCAAAATGAAATCTTCGATTGCATGTGGTTTCCGCTGGACTCAGTCCAGAATCTGAACACAAGCGACGCCACGCTCAAGATCGTCAAAGCCTTCCAGCGTCGCTTGTAAGTTTGCGCAGCCGCCTCAGCCCTGATCGCCGCCGCCCACCGGCATGACCATGCCGGTGATGTACGAAGCCTCGTCGCTGGCCAGAAACAGAATAGCGCCAGCCTGCTCATCCAGCGTGCCGTAGCGCTTCATCAAACTGCTGTCGAGCGTCTGGCCGACAAGTTGCTGATACCAGACTTTCTCTTCGGCGCTCTGCTCTGCGCTGTTTCGCGGGATGACCCGCGGCGGTGCTTCGGTGCCGCCGGGCGCGGTGGCATTGACCCGGACTCCGCGACCGGCGGTTTCAAACGCCAGGCAAGCAGTCAGCGCATTGACACCGCCCTTCGCCGCGCCATACGGCACACGATTGATGCTGCGGGTGGCGATGGACGAAACATTGACGATCGCGCCGCTGCCCTGTTCAAGCATGAACGGCAGCGCGGCGTGGCAGCACCACAAGGTCGGAAACAACGAACGACGGACTTCGGCTTCGATCTGCTGCTCTTCGTAGTGTTCGAAAGGCTTCGCCCAGATCGTGCCGCCCACGTTGTTGACCAGCACATCCAGACGCCCAAAGCGCTCGACGGCGGTGCGCATCACGCGGCTGCATTCGCTGTATTGCTCAAGGTCGGCGGTCAGGGCAAGCACCTGGCTGCCCTGCCCCAATTGTTGCTGCACCTCGAACACCAGGTCCGAGCGATCAACCAGAATCAATCGCGCACCCTCAGCGGCCATGCGCTCCGCCACCCGCCGACCAATGCCTTGCGCCGCGCCGGTGATCAGCGCGACTTTTTCGTGAAATCTGTTCATGTGGACCTCGTGACGAAGGATGCCATGCAGTGAAAACGTCCCAGACAAAACACTGACCTGTGGAATCAGTGATCACGCAACGGCTGGACTCAAGCCGCGCTGGCAGCGAATTTCTCGTAATAGAAGTTCGCAGGCGCGACGCCTTGCTCGCGAATGAATTGACTGACCGCTTCGACCATCGGCGGCGGGCCGCACAGGTAGATGTCGACGTCGCCCTCGTTCAAATGTCGTGGCTCGATGTGCTGGGTCACGTAGCCTTTGAGCGGATGCTGGCTGTCGGGGTTGGCGACGCAGGCACTGAAGCTGAAATTCGGGATGCGCGCGGCAAACGCTTCGAGCCGGTCCATTTCCACCAAGTCAAAATCGTTGGTCACGCCATAGATCAGATGCAGCGGATGCTCGCTGCCCTGCTCGGCTATTTTCTCCAGCATCGCGGTGAACGGCGCCAGACCGGTTCCACCCGCCAGCAGCAACAACGGCCGGCGAATGTCGCGCAGATAAAAGCTGCCCAACGGCCCGGCCAGACACATGCTATCGCCGGCCTTGGCCATGCCGGTGAGGAAGCTGCTCATCAAGCCGCCGGGCACGTTGCGGATCAGGAAACTCACTTCGCCGTCACGCTGCAACGAGCTGAAGGAGTAAGCGCGGGTCTGCTCGCTGCCGGGAACTCCCAGGTTCACATACTGACCCGGCAGAAACGCCAGTTTGCTCAGCGCTTCGCCCTTGATCGACAGCGCGATGGTGCTGTCGGACAACTGCCGCACGGCGCTGATGGTGGCGTCGTAACTGGCCTGCTGGGTACGGCAAACCTGCGATGAAGTCGGCACGCGCACCACGCAATCGCTCTGGGCGCGCATCTGGCAGGTCAGGACAAAACCCTGCTGCGCTTCATCGGCGCTGAGCGCGTCTTCGATGTATTCCTCGCCCAAGTCATAACGACCGGCCTCGGCGAAACACTTGCAGGTGCCGCACGCGCCGTCGCGGCAATCGAGCGGAATATTGATGCCTTGACGGTACGCGGCATCGGCCACGGTTTCGCCCACGTTGGCGTCGATGAACCGGGTGACGCCGTCTTCGAAATTGAATGCAATGGAATGAGTCATGACGGCCGCCTCAGAGGTGGTAGACATCGATGACCTGGCGAACGTAATCGTTCTTCAGGATCACTTTCTTGGCCTTGATCAGCAGGTTTTCACCGCGCCCATCAAGGGTGTAGAAACTGCTGCCGAAATAGCTGTCGACGGTCTTGTAGCGAAAGCTCAGGGTGTGCCAGTTGAAGCGCACCTTGCACAGGCCGTCGGCCTGCTCAAGCAGTTCGATGTTGCTGATGTTGTGCGATGTGCGGGTGTCCGGAACACTGGCGCTGGAGCGCTCGGTCTTGATGCGGAAGATGCGGTCTTCCAGGCCGGTGCGGTTGCCGTACCAGATCAGCGAGATTTCCCGCTGCGGGTCTTCGGTCAACTCGTCGTTGTCGTCCCAGGAAGGCATCCAGAACGAGGCATCGGCGGCGTACATCTCCAGCCAGTCGTCCCATTGCTTGTCGTCGAGGTAGCGTGCTTCGCGGTAGAGGAAATCGCGCACTGCATCATAAGTGAGGGTCATTGCACGGCCTCCACAGCAATCAATTCGGGCTGTTCGGCAGCCAGAGCCTTGAGCATGGTTTGCTGCCAGTACTTGTGTTGCAGCACGAACAAGCCTTCGTCTTCGGTGCGCACGCCGCTGAGCAAGGGATGCAGGTCGATTTCCCTGGCCGCCTCATCGGCGCCCTCGACCCAGTGTTCGGCACCGCGGGACATGTCATTCCACGTCGTGACGCTGCCCTGATAGCTGGTCTGGCACGAGCGAAACTCTTCCAGATCATCCGGGGTGGCCATGCCGCTGACGTTGAAGAAATCCTCGTACTGACGAATCCGGCTCGAACGGGCGTGGTCGCTTTCGCCTTTGGGGGCGATGCAATAGATGGTGATTTCCGTGCGGTCGACCGAGATCGGGCGGGCGATGCGGATCTGCGAGCTGAACTGGTCCATCAGGTAGACGTTCGGGTACAGGCACAGGTTGCGCGAATTCTCGATCATCCAGTCGGCACGGGCCTGGCCGAAGTCCCGGGACAGCTCGTCGCGGCGTTCGTAGAGCGGGCGATCCTCGGGGTTGGACCAGCGGGTCCAGAGCAGCATGTGGCCCTTGTCGAACGAGTAGAACCCCCCGCCCTGCTTGGCCCAGGTCCCGGCGCTCATGGTCGGATTGCTGTCACCGGCTTCACGCTGTTTGCGCTGGTTCTGGGTAGCGGCGTAGTTCCAGTGCACGGAGCTGACGTGGTAGCCGTCGGCGCCGTTTTCGGCGGTGAGTTTCCAGTTGCCTTCATAGATATAACTTGAGGAACCGCGCAGCACTTCGAGGCCATCGGCGGACTGGTCGACGATCATGTCGATGATCTTTGCCGACTCGCCCAGGTGCTCGACCAGCGGCACCACATCGGCGTTGAGGCTGCCGAACAGGAAGCCGCGGTACGACTCGAATCTCGCGACTTTGGTCAGGTCGTGGGAGCCTTCGCAGTTGAAGCTCGCCGGGTAACCCGCAGCCGCCGGGTCTTTGACCTTGAGCAGTTTGCCGGAGTTGTTGAAGGTCCAGCCGTGGAATGGGCAGGTGTAGGAGCTCTTGTTGCCGGTCTTGTGCCGGCACAGCGTCGCGCCGCGATGGCTGCAGGCGTTGATGAAGGCGTTGAGCACACCTTCCTTGTTGCGCGCGATGAAGATCGACTGGCGCCCCATGGTGGTGGTGTAGAAATCGTTGATGTTGGGGATCTGGCTTTCGTGCGCCAGGTACAGCCAGTTGCCTTCGAAGATGTGTTTCATCTCCAGGTCGAACAGCCGTGGATCAGTGAACATCTCGCGCTTGCAGCGGTAGATGCCCTGTTCTTTGTCATCTTCAAGCAGGGAGTGAAGGTATTCGGGTCGCAGGGACATGGCCGCCGCCTCCATTGTTTTTATTCAGGCAGGGCCATGCTAGGACGGGAGGATGCGGGGGACTATCCGATGGGTGCAGACGTGTATCCGTTTACTGCAACGTGCGGTGAATCATTGATGCCCACCCATCAGGACCGACAGGAACCTGTGGCGAGGGAGCTTGCTCCCGCCGGGCTGCGAAGCAGCCCCAAAACCTGCGACCGCGATTATTCTGCAAAACCGGGGGTCACAGGTTTGCGACTGCTGCGCAGTGGAGCGGGAGCAAGTTGCATGTCGCCTGGGGTCAGTGCCGGCGCTTGAGGGTGTCGGACGGTAACTCGCCGAACTGTTTGCGGTAGTTGTCGGAGAACCGCCCCAGGTGCAGGAAGCCGTAATCCATGGCCACTTCCGTGACGTTTCGCACGTTGCAGGTCGGGTCGCTCAGGCACTGGTTGATGCGTTCGAGTTTCTTCTGCCGGATGTAGTTTTGCGGCGAAGTCCCTGCGTTGCGTTCGAACAAACCATACAGCGAACGCAGGCTCATCCGCGCCTGACGCGCCAGTTCTTCACTGTCGATGTCCTGCTTGAGGTTGCGCGCGATGTAATCGGCAATCCCCTCGAACGTCGTCGCCGGCGAGCCAAGGCTGCTGCGGATGACATTGGTTTTCATCAGGCTGAGCATCTTGCTGACGATGATCTGCGCGTAGTGTTCCTGAACCCGGGGAATCTGCTGGATGGCCTCGGCTTCCTGGCAAATCATTGCCAGCAGGCCGACAAAACCTTCCAGCTCATCAAGCTGATAACGATTCTCCAGAAACCGCACGCCCTGCCCCGGATAGCGCCAGCGCTGCTCCTCACACACCGACTCGAACAGCCGGGTAGGTACTTTGAGGATGAATTTTTCGCAATCGTCGGAGTACGTCAAGTCCACCGGGTCGTCGGGGTTGATCAGCAGCAATTCACCTGGCGCAAAGTAATGCTCCTTACCGTGACCGCGCCACAGGCAGTTGCCACGCAGTAGCACTTGCAGGTGATAGATCGTTTCCAGCGCGCCCGAGGTCACCCGCACGCTGGCGCCGTAGCTGATGCGGCACAGGTCAAGGCTGGCGAATTTGCGATGATCGAGGCTGGCCAGAGGACGGCCGGCCCTGGGCATGAGGATGCAATGATTGCCGACATGCTGATTGACGTAACCCGACACCGCGTAAGGGTCGGCGTGGTCGAATACTCTGCTGCGCGGACTCAACAGTTGCGCCTGCATCATCGGGTTACTCTCGTTGTTGTTATCGATTGCGTCGGGTCATTCTAAGGCCATATTTGCAGCGGTGTGTCAGTGGGCTGACCTGTGGAAGGTTCTGGCCCTATCGCGAGCTGGCTCGCTCCCACAGTTGACCGCGTTCGCCCTGATGTAACTTGGTCAATGTGGGAGCGAACCTGTTCGCGATAGGGCCATCAGTCTCAACATCAACGTTGACGGACACCCCGCATTCGCAAGCAGGCTCGTTCCCACAAAGATTCGATGATCGAGGCGATCAATCCTCGAGCGCACGAACCCGTTCGTGGCGCTGCTGCTCGTCAGGTTGCGCGGAGGTCTGCAAGGTAAAATCGAAGTCGATCTCGGCAAACCGGCCGCTGACACCATGGGCCGCCGCGCGCTGCGGGTCGTCGCTGAAGGTGATGTGGGCGATCAGCTCGTCGCGGGTGGCGTAGGCAAAATCGTCATGCAGGTACTGATCGCCATCGAGGTTGATCTGGGTGGTCAGGTGACGATGGTCCGGCGCGGAGATAAAGAAGTGAATGTGCGCCGGACGCTGGCCATGACGGCCCAGTTGATCGAGCAATTGCTGGGTCGGACCGTCCGGCGGGCAACCGTAGCCCGACGGCACGATGCTGCGGAAACGGTAGCGGCCCTCGGCATCGGTGACGATGCGGCGGCGCAGGTTGAATTCCGATTGCGTGGTATCGAAGTAGGAATACGTGCCGCCCGTGTTGGCGTGCCAGACATCCACCACTGCGCCGGCCAAAGGTTCGCCAGCGGTGTTGCGTACCTGGCCCTGCATGAACAGAACCACGCCCGGATCAACGCCATCGTCCAGTCGTGCCTCACCCTCGGACAACGGCGCGCCCGCCACATACAACGGGCCTTCGATGGTCCGCGGCGTACCGCCCGCCTTCCCCGCCTGCTCGTCTTCGGCGTCCATCAGCAAGTCCAGGTAGTGTTCCAGGCCGAGGCCGGCCACCAGCAAACCGGCCTCCTGGCGCGCGCCCAGCACGTTGAGGTAATTGACCGCTTTCCAGAACTCTTCCGGGGTCACGGCGAGGTCTTCGATGATGTTTACCGAATCACGCAAAATACGGTAAACCAAGGCTTTGACCCGCGGGTCGCCAGCGTCGTTGAGCAAGCCGCTGGCGTCTTCGAGAAACTTCTGGGCACTGGCAGTGTGGGAAATCTTGACGTTCATTTTTTGGGGTTCCTCATCTTGTAATTATGGGCGTAGCGAACTGAACAGGCTGGGTTCAGCGGTCATCCTCGCGAATGGAAGAAGGATGCCGGCACATCGCATCGACCTCGATCGCCATGTACGGAAACAGCGGCAATTGCATCAGCAGGTCGTGCAGTTCCTGAACGCTGTCGACGTCGAAAACGCTGTAATTGGCATAGTGCCCGGCGATGCGCCACAGGTGACGCCATTTGCCTTGCTCTTGCAGGCGCTGGGCCAGGGCTTTTTCATCGGACTTGAGCTGGGTGGCGAGATCCGGGTTGATGTCGACCGGTAGATTCACGGTCATTTTTACGTGAAATAGCATGATGCTCTCCTCAGGCTTGATGAACGGAAGTGGATGTTTTGTCGCGCCGGAAAAACGCCAGGCGTTCCTCATCCAGGCTCAGGCCAAGGCCCGGTGTTTGCGGCACGTGCAGCGCAAAGTCGCGATAGACCAGCGGCTCGCTGAGCACGTCTTCCGTCAGCAGCAACGGGCCGAACAGCTCGGTGTCCCAGGCCAGTTTATTCAGGGTGATAAAGGCATGGGCCGAGGCCAGCGTGCCGATCCCTCCTTCAAGCATAGTGCCGCCGTACAGACCGATACCGGCAGCTTCGGCGATGGCGGCAGTCCGCAGCACGGCCCGTGGCCCGCCGTTCTTGGCGATTTTCAGGGCGAACACCGAAGCGGCCCCTTCGCGCGCCAGATTGAAAGCGTCTTCCACGCACTCGATGGATTCATCGGCCATGATCGGCGCCGGGCTCATGGCGTTCAGTCGCACCATGCCGGCGCGGTTGGTGCGTGAGATCGGCTGTTCGATCAAGTCGATGCCGTTGCTGCCCAGTATCCGGCAGGCGCGCAGTGCGACCGCCTCGTCCCAGGCCTGATTGACATCGACCCGCACGCTGGCGCGATCGCCCAGGGCTTTCTTGATGGCAATAACGTGGGCCAGGTCACGATTGACTTCTCCGGCACCGATTTTCAGTTTGAAGATCCGGTGGCGCCGCAGGTCGAGCATTTTTTCCGCTTCGGCGATGTCCTTGTCGGTGTCGCCGCTGGCCAGGGTCCAGGCCACCGGCAGCGCATCACGAACGCGACCGCCCAGCAACTCACTGACCGGCAGGCCAAGGCGTTTGCCCTGGGCGTCGAGCAAGGCGCTTTCGATACCTGATTTGGCAAACGTGTTACCTCGAATGCTGCGCTCCAGGCGCAACATCGCCGCATTGATGTTGCCGCTGTTCTCACCGATCAGCAGTGGCGCGAAGTGTTTGTCGATATTGGTCTTGATGCTGTCCGGGCTTTCATTGCCATAGGCCAGGCCACCGATGGTGGTGGACTCACCAATGCCTTCGATGCCATCGGCGCAGCGCACGCGGATGATCACCAGAGTCTGGTTCTGCATGGTGTGCATGGCCAGTTTGTGCGGGCGAATGGTCGGCAGATCGACGATGATCGTCTCGATCGATTCAATGGCAGTTGCACGCATGTCGATACCCGTCAGGTTCTTTAAGTTCTGAAATGGATTCTCATACGGCTTTTTGCCCACGGCCAATATAGAATTGGTCTGGATCGATACCTTAAAGGTATTCAACTGCTCAATGCCTGGAGGCACCATGGAATTGCGTCACCTGCGGTATTTTCAGGTGTTGGCTCAAACCCTCAATTTCACCCGCGCCGCCGAACTGCTGCACATTGCCCAGCCCCCGTTGAGCCGACAGATCCAGCAACTGGAAGATGAACTCGGGGTGTTATTGCTCGAGCGTGGCCGTCCGCTGAAGCTGACCGACGCCGGGCGCTTCTTCCATGAACACTCCACCGCCTTGCTCGAACAGCTCGCCAAGGTCTGCGACAACACCAAGCGCATCGGCCTGGGGGAAAAGACCTGGCTGGGCATCGGTTTTGCGCCATCGACGCTGTATGGCGTGCTGCCGGAACTGATTCGTCGCTTGCGCAGTGGCGAGCCTCTGGAGCTTGAGCTCGGGCTTTCGGAAATGACCACGCTGCAACAGGTGCAGGCGCTCAAGGCCGGGCGCATAGACATCGGTTTCGGGCGGATTCGCATCGACGACCCGGCGATCATCCAGACGGTATTGACCGAAGACCGGCTGGTCGCCGCCCTGCCTGCCGGCCACCCGCTGCTGGCCGGGCCGATCAGTCTGCGCCAACTGGCGAAAGAGCCTTTTGTGCTGTACCCCGGCAATCCACGCCCCAGCTACGCCGACCACGTTATTGCGCTGTTCGAATCCTACGGCGTGAGCATCCACGTGGCGCAATGGACCAACGAACTGCAAACAGCAATCGGTCTGGTAGGGGCCGGTATCGGGGTCACACTGGTGCCCGCGTCGGTGCAGTTGCTGCACCGCGACGACATTGGTTTCACCCCGTTGCTGGAAGACAACGCGACGTCACCGATCATTCTCAGTCGGCGCGTGGGCGATGTGACGCAGGGGTTGAATCATTGCTTGAAGATAATTGATGAACTGCTGCCCCGCTAACCGGCGAAGGCCCGGCGCCCGGCACGCAGTTCGGTGCGTAATTCGCCAATAAGGTCGGAGATCGCGCGAACGGTGGTCAGCCTGGCGGGCGTTACACAGGGAATGAGCAAATCGATGCGCCCGGTGGCCGGGTCGTACACTTTGATCCGCAACAATCCATTGGGATTCACTGTGCACTCGCAGGAGAGCGGCTTAAAACCGGACTCTACAATGTTGCAAAGGACTGAAATAGAAACCATGACTGACGCCTCCTTGGCGGCTCATCGGATTCGACCCGCTGAGGATAGATCCATTTTCGCCCGTCTGCGCCCGCCGGCCTCACATTAAGTGTTAGCTGTTTCTCATTTTGCTGAAGTTCTAATGAGAATCCCCGTCCCACAACCAATTCCAGATTCCCGGCAACTTCACTGCCTCTGAACCGCTTCTGACGGTGCGCGCCAAAGCCGCCCGTTGCAGCGCCGCCCTGTCGTCGTAAAACGGCTTCTGCGCCACCGTCACCCCCGTGGCACGGGCGCTGTCGAGGAGGATTTGCAGGTATTCGCGGGCATGCCGGGCGGTGTAGCGATTCAGGTCGTGGAAGGTCACCACCACCGGAATCACACCGTCCACCGTCGGCAATTCGCCCAGTGCAATGCGCTCACGCACTTCGGACAGTTGCCGCAACATGTTGGCCCGTCGCCGCGGGCTGGCGTTGAAGCCCCAGATCTTGCCGTCGTTGGCGCTCAGGTCGGTCAGCAGCAGGTGCAGGCCATGTCGCTGATAGGCGGCGAACACGCGTTTGTCATAGCTCCAGAACGGCGGACGCACCAGGGTGGGCGGTGCGCCGGTGATTGCGGCAATGTCGGCACTGCCCTTGCTCAATGATTGCTCCAGCTCTTGCGGGCTCAGCGAGCGGTGATTGGTGTGCGAGTGGGTCGCCGTGTGGAAACCCAGCACATGCCCTTCAGCCTGCTCCCGGTGCATGACCCCGCGCCCGATGTCGCTGTCGCCGGCCCGTGGCGCGCCGGTCTGCACGAAGAACACCGCTTTGATCCCCGGTTGCACCGGGTTCTGCGCGAGGCTGTCGAGCACCGTCATGCTCGGGTTCCAGAAACTTGATGCGCTGGGACCGTCGTCGAAGGTCAGCACAAAGCGGATCGGTGGCTGCGCGCGCAGACGCTGTTCGGTCTGCGGGGTCAGCTCGATCGGTGAAGCGATGCAGCCAGCGAGCCCGACAGCGATGGCTAGCGTAGTGAGAGCCTTGAACAACTGTTTCATGGTTTGCCTTGGGCCAGACCGTAATGGTCATCACGTTAAAACGGCAAAAACCCTTCGCCCATTGATCCCTTGTCAGCCCGCAGGTCGCTGCAGGCCGAGGTTGGATCAGGGTACACAGTGTTTGGTTCCAGCGCTCACCCTCGTGGCTTACCGCGCCAACGACTGCTGGAACCATCGCCAGAGCTACATTCGTCAGGAATTGGCCGTTCAACCACAGCATCCTCGCGAAGGACGGTACCCGTGCTCCTACACTAAAAGCTCAAGCCTGAGGATTAACCGATGTGCGGACGACTCTCGCAGTACCGTGGCATTCACGACTTTGTCGCGGTGCTGAGCATTCCCGACGCGCTGATCAACCATGTCGGTGATGAACCGCTGGCCCGCTACAACGCCGCGCCCACCACTCAACTCGCCCTGCTGCACCTTGAGCCTGACGGGTTGCACGCCGATTCGGTGCGCTGGGGATGGCGGCCGCACTGGGCGAAGGACCGGGCGGCGCCAATCAATGCCCGGGTCGAGAAAGTCGCTCATGGCCCGTTCTTCCGGGCGATCTGGCCGCACCGTGCGATTGTGCCGATCGACAACTGGTTCGAATGGGTGGATGCCGGCGACACGACGCGGCAGCCGTGGCTGATTCGTCGACGGGATCGGGCGCCGATCTACTGCGCGGCGATCGGCCAGTTCCCCCACGGTGGCAGCGAGCCGCGCGGCGACGACGGTTTCGTCATCATCACGGCGGACAGCGCTGGCGGCATGCTCGACATTCATGACCGACGGCCAGTGGTGTTGTCTGTGCAACTGGCACATGAATGGCTGGACCCGGCTACGCCTAAAGAGCGTGCCGAGCAGATGGTGCTCATGCAAGGTGAAGTCAGTGAAGTGTTCGAGTGGTACAGAGTCGATAAGGCAGTGGGAAATGTCAGGAACCAGAGTGCAATGTTGATTGATAAGCTGACTTGAATTGGATCCATTTCCGGTTTCTGAATAGCCGAACGGCATAAACGTTACACGGACTGTTTCATCCAAGAAACACTAAAAGGAATGCGGCAAAACGATGCATTAACCGCTTGTCTGACAATTGAATTGTTGTACATACATTTAGTAGTGCTACAGATAGCATGCGCGCCGCATTTCCCCTGGCAGTACCTAATTGACCAAAGAGTCAATAAACAAGGAAATCCCTAAATCCAACGAGCCTTGCAGAGAACTAAGTTGCGCGAAGATCTTGTCATTAATCAAGTCGGCGGTCTGGAGTGCGTGTACCTGTCGCTGACAGAACGCTATCAACTTGACTGTTTTATCGGGCAATACATAAAGACCCGAAACCTGCGTTCCATCCCCAATATCGACGACATCCTGCGCTCAACCCTCGCAGCCTACTCCGGCAAGCCGCCGGTCATGGTCAACGAATTGAATGCCTGGATCGACAAGACGTTGGGCTACCGGGCCTCCCACCCGGATTTTCCGTCACTGGACGATATTTGAAGTGAGGCGCTGCTGAGTTCAGCACAAGACTGAACGAACCGAACATTGTTGCACTCTGAAGAAGAGGCCCATCGAGGCCTCTTTTTTTCAGCTCTTATCCGCACAAGGATTGCACCCCAGACTTTGCGAATTGCCCGTTCGATGCCTGAATCAAAGCCCTGGCGAATTTAAGGAGGAATACATGAGCGAACTCGTTCCCTATGCCGTGCATTATTTGCTCGATGGCGTTCGTCAGCACTTTTTCAAACTGGCTGAACAGTTCTCCGATGTTGACGCGATTCGTTCAGCCTCGGCGCATGCCTTTCCGCAATCCGACGGAAAGATCGCCGCCCACGCCTCCCCCGAAACGGCGCGCTTGAGCGCTCAACAACTGGGTATCACGCAGATACGTTGGAATGAGGCGATCTGACGGCCTTACCCGCCCCGCTTGATCGCGAATGACTGTTCAATCAAGCAAAGCACTTCAGACACACCTGCTTTTGTGGCGAGGGCGCTTGCTTGACTGAAGATCAGCGGTGGGGGATGCGGACCCGTCAGGGCTTCAGCGGACGCTCTTGGTCACGATCTGACAGTTCTTTACCATCGTCGGGGTGCTTCCAGTCCGGTGTCGAACGCCTCTGTCGCTCAAGCTCTTCTTGAGTCGGTTCATCCTCATCTTCATCCAGATCAGGACGTTTTGGTTCATTGGCCATACGCGCCTCGCTTCCTGAAGGAATTCCCTTTAAGCGTAGAACAGTTTCCGAAGCGCGACTCAAAGCCACCAGCGCAGCAAAAAGAAAAACCCCATGCTCAAAAGCATGCTGAGCAAGGTATTGCGGGTGTACAGCACCAATCCCACTGCCACCAGCGAACTGATCAGGTACGGGTTGTCCCACTGCAGATTCAGCTGTTTGTCCGGCATGAACACAATCGGTCCGCAGATCGCGGTCAACATCCCCGGCACGGCAAAACCGAGGAACTGCCGGGCATTGCTGCTCAAGCGCAGCGGCAGTCGTGGTTCGAGGAATACGTAGCGGTTCAGGAAGACGAGCACGCCCATCCCGATAATTACAGCCCAGACCATCATGTGCGCCCCCCATGGAATTTGTTGCAGATGAAGCCTGCAGTCATGCCCGCCAACCCCGACAGCACCAGCGCCGAGCCCCATTGCCAGTAGCTGAACAACACGGAACAAAACAGCGAAACCGCGACGCAGACCACCGTCGGAACGTTGCGTACCACCGGGGTGATCAGGGCAATGAAGGTCGCAGCGATGGAGAAGTCCAGCCCCAGGTGTTCGAGGCCGGGAATGCTGCTGCCGAGGACGATGCCGGCCAGCGTGAACAGGTTCCAGGCGATGTAAAACGTCAGGCCAACGCCCAGGGCGTACCAGCGATTGAACTGCTGTTTGTCATGCTGGCTGGTCAGGGCGAACAGCTCGTCAGTGAGCAAAAACCCCAGCCCCACGCGCCAGCGACCCGGCAGCGGTGAAATCACCGAACGCATACTCATTCCGTACAGCAAATGCTGGGAGGTCAGTAACAGCGTGGTCAGCAAAATCGAAAAGATCCCGGCACCGCCCTTAAGCATGCCGATGGCGACCAATTGCGCGGCACCGGCAAACACGATGCTCGACAACCCTTGACCTTGCAGCGGCGTGAGATTGGCCTCGATGGCCATGGACCCGGCCAGCAGGCCCCAGGGCGCGGTCGCCAGGGACAACGGCATGATCGCTACAGCGCCGCGAAGAAAGGCACTGCGCGGCATGAGTGAGTTCGACATAAAGCTCTACAACCAGGGGAAGACGCCAGACTGTGCCAGCAGTTGCGTTCGATGGCTTGAACAATCTTGCGCACTTGCGGGCAGCACTTGCCGAATGGCTCTGGGCAGCAGCAAGGAACAGAACCCGAGTACCATGGAGCCATTCGCCTAACGCGTCAGGGAGTCGACATGCTTTACCGGATCGCCGCCGATGGGCTGGTGCTGTTTCATTTGCTGTTCATTCTGTTCGTGCTGTTCGGCGGGCTGCTGGTGCTCAAATGGCGACCGCTGATCTGGTGGCACCTGCCCGCTGTTGTGTGGGGCGTGAGTGTGGAAGTCTTCCACCTGATGTGTCCCCTGACTCAATGGGAAAACGTCATGCGCCAGGCCGCTGGGCAAACCGGTTACGGCGGTGGCTTCATCGAACACTACGTGTGGCCGGTCATTTACCCCGCAGGGCTGACACCGGCGATTCAACTGGCGCTGGGCAGCGTGGTGCTGGTGATCAACGTCATGGTCTATCTTCGGCTGATCAGGTTGTGGAAGTTACGCCGGGCAGCCTGAAATACCCGCCGAGAATCGAAAATGCTGTCGATTGAAGACCTGACGTTGCTTCAAGCCATCCGCGAAACCGGCAGCCTGTCGCGGACCTGGGCAAAGCGCCTTCTACCGTGTCCTGCGGTCCAGGGCAGTGACCGCTTCGTTTCAAGTCAGTTGGCGATGACGCTCATGTTCCGCCCACTGGCCTTGGCCACGTACAACGCTTTGTCCGCAGCGGTGACCAGGTCGTCGGGCTGATCCTGCGAGGCCGGGTTGTAGGCGCAAACCCCCACGCTGACCGTCACCATACCCTCAGGGCATTCGCTGTGTACGATGCCGGCCTGCTGCACCCCGCGACGAATTTTTTCGGCGACCAGAAACGCCCCCACATAGTCGGTGCCGGGCAGCACCACCGTGAACTCCTCGCCGCCATAGCGGGCGGCCAGATCGCCGGGGCGTTTGATGTTGTCCTTGATAATCGCGCTGATTTTGCGCAGACAGTCATCACCCGCCACGTGCCCATAACGATCATTGAAGCTCTTGAAGTGATCGACATCGATCATCAGCATGGCGAGGTGGGTCACCGTGCGCCGGGCCCGGCCCATTTCCGCGAGGATGAACAGATCGAACTGACGCCGGTTGGAGAGCCCGGTGAGTGCGTCTTCGAGCGCCAGCAATTCAAGGCTGCGGTTGACCTCGATGAGCTTTTCCCGGGCATCAAGCAGCACGCTCTGAAAATGATTCTGCTGCTTCATGAAGCGAATGAGGCGATAGCCGAGCCCTCCCAGAAACACCAAAAGCAACAGCACGATGCCAGCGCTGAGGATGGACTCCTCGCGCCAGCCGGCCAGGACGTCTCGCTTGTCCAGGCCGGCAAAGACGATCAGCGGATAACCATCAACCCGTCGAAACCCCACCACTCGCTCCACACCATCAACATATGACTTGACGGTGGCCGTGCCGGAATTGCCCTTGGGCAACAGCTGCATGAACAGCGGCCCCTTGGCGACGCTGGTGCCGACGTCTGCTTCGTTGAATGGCCGGCGAACGACGATGCTGCCATCGTCGGCGATCAGGTTGATCACGCCGTTTTGGCCCATGTCGATGCTGTCGTACAGCGCGAGAAAATGGTCGAGGTAGATCGTTGCCAGCGCCACACCGGCGAAACTGCCATCTGGATGATTGATCCTGCGTGACACGGTCATGATCCATTCGCGGGTCGATCGACTCTTGATCGACGGTCCGATATGAGGTCCCCGGTCAGTATGATCACGATGGTAGATGAAGTATTCACGGTCGGAATTGTTCGCACCGGGTATATCCGCACCGTTGGAATTGGCGATCCACCCCCCTTTTTCGTCAAATACGAACAGACCATGGAGCTGGGTCAGCTCACTGCGTTGGGCGGCGAGCAAACGTCTGAATCTGGGCAGCTGCGCTGAGGCCACGCCCTCGTTTTCGACGCGGTCCACCAAGGCAAACAGCAGCGTATCGGCCTGTTTGATTGACGACTGCGCTTGCGACGTCAGGGTCTGGGCAAGGTTGGACATTGCCACTTCTTTGTCATGCAAATGGTACTGGCGCGAGTTCCAGGCTTCCCAGATCACAATGGCCGTCAAGGACAGGCACACCGCCACGAGCAGGACAACCGCGTAGCGGACCCTGCGCCGGGACTCGATTTGCTCGGCCCCCCAAGGCGCGACGGGCCGGCTGTGTTCAATTCGGTCGTTGATGGACGGATGCCCCATGACGCTCCCTGACTCGTTATGACATGGCGACTTTTCCCGTTCGCCCTTTTAGCGCCATCCAGTCGTGCCTGACACTCGGACCGCTATGCTCCACCAGAAACAAGATAGGCGATTTGCTCGCGTTGTGACGGGTTTGTGTGGGGTGAGGATGCGACCCCACGGGATTTACTTCGGTGTCTGCTTCACCGCTTCAAGCCAGGCCGGGTTCAGTTGTGTCTGTTCGGTATCGAGGCCCAGCGCTTCCATCCGCGCCTTGTGTTGCTCCACTTCCCGGCTCAATTGCCCATGGTCGCTGGAGTTGCCGTCCAGTTCGTGCATCTGGCTCAAGCCCAGATGGTAGAAACGCAGCAGTTTCATGGCCGTCGGATCACCCGCCTCCACCGCCGCCGTCACTTGATGCATCACATTGGTGATGCTCATCAGGCTGCGCTTGAGCTGCCAGCCGTACACCGCCGGCGCCATCCAGGCCTGAGACCAGAACATGCCACGCATCAGCGCCACCATCAGCAGCACCGCGACAAACACGCCGCCGACGTTAAATCGCAGATTGTCGCCCCCCGGCTCGCCAAACAACGCCACCGCCGCAGTGGACAGCACCATCGCCAGCGCCAGAAATATCAGCGCAATAATGACCGTGCTGCGCCGCGTCTGCTTTCGAAAGAGTTCGGCGTTCATCGGCTGGATTTCGAACATCGTGACGGGGTTCCTTGCATCAATGGTAAAAGGCTCGGTGAGCGAAAAGACTGCGGGGCATTATCGCCCCTGTGCAGGATTTAGCTATGCTGGGCGCCTCTTCATCTTTTCATCGTCAAACGGGGAACATGGCGATACAGCGCAGTTCGTGCCATCTTCTTTCTTGGATACACACTATTCGGATGCCATTTGCCTGTTTGAACGGCATCGTTTTAAGGATCATTGAATGACCCAACGACAAGTAATCAACGCCTCCGTCAGCCCTAAAGGCAGCCTGGAAACCCTTTCTCAACGTGAAGTACAGCAACTGAGCGAAGCCGGATCCGGCAGCACCTACACCTTATTCCGCCAGTGCGCCCTGGCC
>LNAP01006366.1_pt2 | contig 20622 bp, 17 predicted proteins | sample 602601 | NCBI WGS metagenome assembly LNAP01 (sample SAMN02440304, study PRJNA202911) | soil metagenome | biome: Subtropical and temperate rainforests or woodlands; isolation source: soil samples (1 kg each in a 20% v/v slurry with milli Q water) were... ...
CCGTAAAAATCAATTCTTGAGCAGCAACGCGCCTTCGATCGGCACGTAGCGGCTGGCGGCGCGGATCAGCGAGTTGGCCGTCAGGCCCGGCACGCCGTAAGCCACGGCTTGCACCCCGTGCTTGGTGATGATGCGCTCCAGCAGCATGTCGAAATCACCGTCGCCGGAAGCCAGCACCACTTCGTCGACATGATCGGCGGCGTCCATGATGTCGAGGGTGATGCCCACGTCCCAGTCGCCTTTGGCCGAGCCGTCGCTGCGCTGGATGTAGGGCTTGAGCTTCACGATGAAGCCGAGGTTGCGCAGGATCTGCTGGAATTGCTGCTGCTTGCTGTCGCCGCGATCGATCGCATAGGCATAGGCCTCGACGATCTCGCCCTGTTTGCTGATATCAGCCCACAGCGCGGCGTAGTTGAAGTGGCAACCATAGGCCTGACGCACGGTGTAATAGAGGTTTTGAACGTCGGCGAACACTGCGATTTTTTTCACCGTGCATCCTCTTTGGCGCAGTCGCGCGCAGGCTGGGTCAGGCACCAGGCCCGAAAAGTGGCCCAGTATGCCAGCCTGAAGGATTGTTCCGCGAATAATCGGCCCGAAGCCTCTTGGAGCCTCGGACGAATGGCAACCTGTGGCGAGGGCGCTTGCTCCCGCTGGGTCGCGCAGCGGCCCCAAAGAAGGACTGCTGCGCAGCCCAGCGGGAGCAAGCTCCCTCACCACGGGTTCAGTGTTACACCTGTAACGTTGAATCAGACGAAGGAATCGTCGTCGCCGCCAAAGAACGAAGAGCTGTCATCGCTGTAGTCGGCGTCGGTGAAGCCTCCCTGATCGTTGGCGTTGTTGTCAGCCACGCGCTCGTCGTTGCCCCAGCCGTTGCCGCTGTCGCTCTGATCATTGACCTGAGCCGGTTCTTCCTTGATGACTTCGACGACTTCCTGCGGTTGCTGATTGCTGTGGAACAGGCTGCTGATGCCTTGCGCCAGCATCACGCCACCGGCCACACCGGCGGCGGTTTTCAGTGCGCCGCCAAGGAAACCACTGCCAATCCCGGGGGCTTGCTGCTGCGGCGCGTAATTCTGCTGTGGCGGTGCAGCACCGAAGTTCTGTTGCTGTGGCGGCTGCGAATTGAACGACGGCCGCCCCTGCTCACGCCATCCACCATTGGAGGACGGCGCGCTTTGCGTCGGTGCAGGCTGCGGATCACGGGAACCGCCACCGAAAATGCTCGACAGGAAACCACCGCTGGCAGGCGCCGACGGCTGAGCCTTGGCCGATTGCAGTTCGGCCTGCAATTGCTGAACTTGCTGAGCGAGTTGCTTGTTCTGCGCGTCGAGGCTTTTGATGGCCGCTTCCTGAACCAGAATCGCCTGGGTCATGAAATAACCTGCCGCCGGTTGGCGAGTCAGGTGCTCCTTGATCCGCGCTTCAGCCTGGGCGTCACGCGGGGCTGAGTCCGTTTCGGCTTGTTGCAACCGGGAAAACAGTCCATCGATCAGGGTTTGTTCTTCGCTGTTCATGGCGACCTCGTAGATTGCCGGAGAAATCGTTGACCTTTACCAAAGAGGATAAGGTGCTCGACCTTAATGGAGGCTGAAACAAGTTGTTTCAATGACCTTTACCGAACGTTTACGTTTGCGCCCCAAAGGGCTTCATCGGTTAAAGTGGGCCACTGCTTTCAACCTGCGATACCGACTGATGAATTCGTTCGATGTACTGCGTGACTCTCTGTATTTCTTCAAGCGCAATCTGGGCCAGATCGTGCGCCTGTGCCTGCCGCTGGTGATTTTCGAGGCGCTGCTGCAACAAGTGGTGGATCGCTCCACCGAGCCGGACAGTTTCCCCGGCATCAGCGTGATGGTCGGCTTGCTGGTCTATCCGCTGTACACCGCCGCACTGATCCTGTTTCTCGATGCCCGCAGCCGTGGCGAATCACCGAGCACCCGCGAGTTGCTGTCGAGGTCGGCCTATCTGTGGCCGCGCTTCGCCCTGCTCACCGCCCTCAACACCTTGCTGATCCTGATTGGCTTGTCGCTGTATTTCCTGCCGGGCATCTGGCTGATGGTGACCCTGGCGTTCGGCGAGTATCTGTTGGTGCTGCGCGGCCTGGCCCCGTTGGCGGCGATGAAGGAAAGCCTGCGTCTGACCCGCGGCCATTTCCTGCGCATCCTGGTGTGCATTCTGTGTGTGATGGGCCCGTTGTGGGTGCTCAAGGGCGCGACCCTTGCGATTTACCCGGATCCGCAGAACCCGGTGATTTCGCTGCTGATCGACAGCGCGCACAGCTTCCTGCAATTGTTCACCAGCGTGGTGCTGTTCCGCCTGTTCATGCTGATTGCCGATGCCCCCGAGAAAATTGACGGGCCGCTATGACCCATGGGCTTAAGCCCGACGCTCGGTTATGCTCGGGCTCATCTTTTGTAACGCTATAAGCCGAGCCATGACCCGTCTACTGCGCTACACCCTGCTGGGCCTGCTGATCGCGGCGGGCCTGATTGCCTTGCTGATTTACAACCTGACCTGGCGTCCCGGTGCCAAAGAAGCAGCACCGGTCGGCTGCAGCGCTCAGGCGCCCACGCTGGTCCCCGGCCAGGCCCTGAAAGTCATGACCTGGAACGTCCAGTACCTGGCGGGCAAGCGCTACGTGTTCTGGAATGACCTGGCCAAAGGCGACGACGAGAGCCCCACCGCCGAAGACATGGCCTTCAGCCTCGATGAGGTGGCACGGGTCATTCGTGACGAGCAACCGGACATTGTGCTGTTGCAGGAGCTGGATGACGGCGCCAAGGCCAGCGATTATCAAAACCAGTTCAAGTTGCTTCAGGAACGGGTCGCCGACCTTTATCCGTGCAGCGCTCATGCCTTCGACTGGAAAGCTGACTTTGTGCCGCTGCCGCACATCTTCGGCAGTGTCGGCCGACAACTGGCAACCCTCAGCCGATACCAGATCGAACACGCCGAACGCCTGCAATTGCCGGTCGCGTCGGCCAACTTCATCAGCCGTCAGTTCACACCGAAAAACGCCTTGCTGGCGACTTACCTGCCATTGGGCGGCGGTGGGCAGATCGCGGTGCTCAATACCCATCTGGACCGCGTCATCCAACCTGATGAAACCCTGCTGGCCCAAGTGACCGCCGTGGCCAAGGTACTCGACAAATATGAAAGCCATGGCACCCCGTGGTTGATCGGTGGCGACTTCAACCTGTTGCCGCTGGGTCAGTATCGACGCCTGCCCGACGAACAACGCACGCCCTACTCCGTCGACAGTGCCTTGCATGTGCTGTGGGACAAATACCCGATGATCCCGACCAACAACGAAGCCAGCGGGATCGACCGGGCGCGGTGGCTGACCCACTACCCGAACGATCCAGGCTTGAACGGCCCGGACCGGACGGTTGATTACCTGTTCTACAGCCCGCGGATCAAACGGGTCGAGGCGATGGTGAGGCAGGACGATACCTTGCGGATCTCCGATCATTTGCCGGTGATTGCGCGGTTCCTCCTGCCTGCGGCCCCATAGAGCCGGATCAACGCTCCCAGAGGGGATTTGGGCATGACGGTAAATCGGCTCAATGAACCTCTTCCAGATCGTCATGCAACAGCCCGAAGATCTTGCGTTTCATGTCGATGAACGAGCGCTCCATGACCATGTCCAGGTTACGCGGGCGTTCGATCGGCACGTCCAGGATCTGCTTGATCCGCCCGGGTCTGGCGCCCATCACGTAAACCCGATCCCCCAACAGAATCGCCTCGTCGATGTCATGGGTCACGAACAGCACGGTCTTCTTGCTGTTGCCCCAGACCCGCAATAACAGCTGCTGCATTTGCAGGCGCGTCTGGCTGTCGAGCGCGCCGAAGGGTTCGTCCATCAAGAGGATTTGCGGGTCATTGGCCAAGGCCCGGGCAATCGCCACACGCTGCATCATGCCGCCGGACAACTGCTTGGCGTAGTTGTCGGCGAACCCGGTCAGCCCCACTTCATTGACGTAGTAATCGACGATCTCCTTGCGCTGAGCGGCCGCCATGCCGCGCCGCTTGAGGCCGAACTCGACGTTCTGCCGCACGGTCAGCCACGGGAACAGCGTGTAGCTCTGGAACACCATACCCCGATCCGCACCCGGCCCCTGCACTTGCTGGCCGCCGACATAAATCTCGCCTTCCGTGGGCTCGTTCAGGCCGGCCGTGAGGTACAGCAGACTCGACTTGCCACAGCCAGACGGCCCGACCAGCACGGCGAATTGTTGATCCGGCACTTCGAACGACACCTGCTCCAGCGCGGTGAACATGCCGCCGTCAGGTTTCTGATAACGCAGACTGACCTTGTCCACCTGCAGCCGTGGTGCGGCTTGCACCGGGGCGGCCGTGGGTGTGATGAAACGCGGGTTGACGGCGCTTACTGAGCCCATGCGGCAATCCTCAGACGGAGAAAACGGAACAGTTGATCGGTGACCAGACCCAGCAGGCCGATGATTGCGATGGCGAGGAAAATCACATCCACTTGAAAACCGCGCATGGCTTTCAGGCTCAAGTAACCCAGGCCACTGGACGCGGCGACCAGCTCGGCGACCACCAGATAGGTCCAGGCCCAGCCCATGGTCACGCGCAACGTGTCGAGCACACCCGGCAACGACGCCGGGGCAATCACATGCAGCACCGCATCGCGGCGGGTCGAACCCAAGGTGTACGACGCGTTGATCAGGTCCTTGGAGATGCCCTTGGACACGTCGGCGATCATCACCAGTTGCTGGAAAAACACGCCGAAGATGATCACCGACACCCGCTGTTCCAGACCGATGCCGATCCACAGAATGAACAGCGGCACGAACGAGGTCACCGGCAGGTAGCGGATGAAATTGACCATCGGTTCAAGGAACGCCTGGACGATGCGGAAGCTGCCCATCAGCAACCCCAACGGCACCGCCACCAGAGACGAGACAATGAAGCCGACCATCACCACTTCGAGGCTGGCCCACACATGCAGGCCAAGGGTGCCGTCGCGGCTCAGGCGCACGGCGGCTTCGGCCACCGCCCCCGGTGTCGGCAGGAACATGCCCGGCACCACGCCGCCGTAGGACAACCCGGCCCACAGGCCGATCAACAACACCCAGGCCAGGCCGCTCGCGCTCCAGATCACCTGCACCGGCAGGCCGGTCTTGGGCGTGATGCAGCGGCTCAGCCATGAATTGCGCTTGAACATGCGGACCTCCTACAGCGGGCTGACGAAGCGGTTGTCGATCAGGTCGTCATTGCTGACGTTGTAGGGCTTGCCCTGCAATTCGCTGGCGGTTTCGTTGGCCAGTTTGATCAGTGGCTCGCTGTCGCCCGGCTTGCCCGGAGACCCCAAGAGTTTTTCGCTCATGGCCTGATCGTAGAAGCGCACGCCTTGCGCGGCGGCTTCCAGTTCCTTCGGATCGGCGAGGTAACCGCCGACGCCTTTGGCCATGATTTTGTAAGCTTCCTTCGGATGGTCCTTGGTGTACTGCACCGCTTTGTAGAGGCCGGCGACCAAGGCCTTGACGTCTTCCGGTTGCTTCTCGATGACCGTGCAGTTGAGCGCGACCACGTCGACAATCACTCCCGGCGTGCTGCTGCTGTCGATCAGCACTTTGCCTTGTTGCTTGTTGCGGACCATCGACAGGTGCGGCTCCCAGGTCACGGCGGCCGGCACACGGCCGGCGATGAACGCGGTGGCAGCGTCATCGGCCGTCATGTTCTGCACGGTGATGTCGCTCATGCTCATGCCGTGTTTTTTCAGCAGGTACGACAGCCAGAACTGCGAGGTCGACCCTTCGTTCACCGCCACTGCCTTGCCTTTGAGCTCCTGCAAACTCTTGACGTCCTTGCCCACCAGAACACCGTCGCCACCATGGCTGTCATCGAGTGCGGCGACGGCCTTGAAGCAGAATTGCGGACGGTACTTGAGCACTTCGTCGATGGTCGACGCCGAGCCCGACAACTCGCCCGAAGCCTGGGCGGCCATGTACATCGAAGCTTCTTCAACGACGGGCAATTCGACGGTCAGACCGCCTTCCTTGAAGTAACCCAGATCCTGGGCCAGGTAGAGCGTGCCGTAGCCGACCCACGTGGTGTGGCCGATGGACAGGGTGCCGGCCTGGGCGCTGGTGGCGACCGTGGCGGCGATGGCGGTGATCGCCAGTGGATGAGCGACGCGGTTAAGCAAGGACTTGATCATGGAGCACTCCCAAAGCTGTTGATTTAGTTTTGTCATGGGCAGTACGGCCAGTGGCCTTGGATCAGTTGCCACCGGTGGTCTCTGATGGACCTTTCGATGGTCAGCATTCGGCTGACTGGCGAAGTCGATGTTGGACCAGGGGCGGGATAAGGAAAATCAGGAAATATGTCGTTGGGAGTGATGAAAAAACTGGGTAGCGCGCGCCGTAAAAGGGCGGGGTTGGCGGGGATGCACGGGGGAGGTGCAAAACATGAAATGAGTGTTGAATCGACCACAGCATTCGCGGGCAAGCCTCGCTCCTGCAGGGTTTATGTCGGCCGCGGAATTGGGCACGACACATAACCTGCAGGAGCGAGGCTTGCCCTCGAAGAGGATCACAAGAGCGCTACAAGATCAAAGCCGGCCGTATTCCTGAGCCGTCCGATCAATCGCTTTCAAGGTCTTGCCCACCAGTTCATCAATCTCCTCCCGGCTGGCAATCAAGGCCGGCGCCATGATCATCCGCCCCAGCGTCGAACGAATAATCACCCCTTCCTCAAAGCCAATCGTGCGGCAACGCCAGGCAATGTCGTTCTCATTGGCAAAACGCTTGCGACTGCTTTTGTCCTCGGCCAATTGCAACGCCGCGACCATGCCGACACCCTGAATATCGCCCACCAACGGGTGATTGCCGAACACCTCGCGCAGGCACTGTTGCAGGTACGGTCCGATGTCATCCTTGACCCGCGTCACCACGCCCTCATCGCGCAACGCCGTGAGGTTGGCAATCGCCACCGCCGCCGCCACCGGGTGCCCGGAGTAAGTCAAACCGTGGGCAAATACCCCGCCCTGCTCCACCAACACCCGGGCCATTTTCTTCGACAGAATCAACCCGCCCATGGGGATGTAACCGGAGGTCAAACCCTTGGCAATCGACAGCGTGTCCGGCTCGAAACCGAAGTGCTCGTGAGCGAACCATTCGCCGGTACGACCGAAGCCGCCGATCACTTCGTCGGCGCACAACAGCACGTCATACTTGCGGCAGATCCGCTGAATTTCCGGCCAGTAACTCTCAGGCGGGAAGATCATTCCGCCGGCGCCCTGGAACGGTTCGGCGATAAACCCGGCGACCTTATCGGCGCCCAGTTCGAGAATCTTCGCTTCCAGTTGCTGCGCCGCCCGCACGCCGAATTCGGCCGGGGTCAGATTGCCCTCGTGGGCGAAAAAGTACGGCTCGTCGATGTGTTCGATATCGGGGATCATGCCGCCCATTTCGTGCATGAACTTCATGCCGCCGAGCGCCGTCGCCGCCAGGGTCGAGCCGTGGTAACCGTTCCAGCGACCGATCATGATTTTCTTCTCGGGCTTGCCGAGGATCGTCCAGTAACGCCGCACAGTGCGGATCAGCACCTCGTTGGCTTCGGAACCGGAGTTGGTGTAGATCGCGTGGCTGTAGTGCCCCGGCAACAGGCTGAACAGCAGCTCCGAGAGCTCGATCACCTGCGGGTGAGTGGTGTGGAAAAACATGTTGTAGTACGGCAACTGCTCGAGCTGCCGGGTCGCCGCAGCCGCCAGATCCTTGCGGCCGTAACCGAGGTTGGTGCACCACAACCCGGACATGCCGTCGAGGTAACGCCGACCATCGTTGTCCCACAGGTGCAGGCGCTCGCCGCGGACCATCACCCGCGGCCCTTCGTCATTGAGCGCTTTTTGATCGACGAATGCGTGGATGTGGTGCGCTGGTAGTCGCGGGTTTCACGTGGTGTGGTCATCGCCAGTTCTCCGTTTTGTTATGAGCGGCTGTTATGCGCGCAGCTGAAACCAGGTGGTCTTCAACTGGGTGTATTTATCGAATGAGTGCAGCGACAGGTCGCGACCGAATCCGGACTGTTTGCCGCCGCCAAAAGGCACGGTCACGTCCAGTGCATCGACGCTGTTGACCGACACCGTGCCCGCTCGCAATTGCCGCGCCACACGGTGGGCGCGGTTGAGGTCGTCGGTCCACAGCGAAGCCGCCAGGCCGTAGACGCTGTCGTTGGCCAGTTGCAAGGCGTGGGCCTCGTCGTCGAACGCCGTGACCGCCAGCACCGGGCCGAACACTTCCTCGCGAAACAGCGGCATGTCCGGGCTCACGCCGGTAAAAATCGTCGGCTGAATGAAGTTGTCGGAGCCGTTGAAGATCGACTGCCTGCCCCCGCACACTCTGGTCGCGCCCAGGCGTTCGGCCTGTTGGATGAACTTCATGATGCGCGCGGTCTGACGGCTGTCGACGATTGCCCCGGCGCTGCTCGACGGGTCCAGCGGATCCCCCGGCTGCCAACGCTCGGCCTGCACTTTCAGGCGCTCGACGAACTCATCATGAATCGAACGCTGCACCAGCAACCGTGAGTTGGCCGAGCAGACTTCACCCTGATTGAAGAAGATGCCGAACGCGGCTTTCTCGGCGGCCAGGTCCAGGTCCTGGCAATCGGCGAACACCAGATTGGCGCTCTTGCCGCCGCACTCCAGCCACACCTGTTTCAGGTTCGATTGCGCCGAATACTGCATGAAATACTTGCCGACTTCAGTGGAGCCGGTGAACACCAGGCAATCGACATCCGGGTGCAGACCGAGGGCTTTGCCGGTCTGCTCGCCGAGGCCCGGCAGCACGTTCAGCACGCCCGGTGGTAGACCGGCTTCCAATGCAAGCTCAGCCAGACGCAGGGCGGAGAACGGTGATTGCTCGGCGGGCTTGAGGATCACCGAATTGCCTGCGGCCAAGGCTGGCGCGAGTTTCCACGCGGCCATGTCCAGCGGGAAATTCCACGGCACCACCGCAGCGACCACACCCAGTGCTTCGCGGGTGATGGTCGCCAGCACGTTTTGCGCACTGGGGGCGATCTGGTCGTAGAGTTTGTCGAGGCTTTCGGCGTACCAGCGAAACACCCCGGCGGCGCCCGGCACGTCGATGTTGTAGGCGTCCATCACCGGTCGAGTCGAGCAGCGCCAGCTCTTCGCGGTGGGTCATGATCAGCTCCGCCAGACGCAGCAACACGTGCTTGCGCTCGCTCGGCGAACGCGCCGACCAGGTGCCGGCTTCGAATACCCGCCGCGCATTGAGTACCGCCGCGTCCACCTCTTCATCACCGCAAGCGGTCACGTTCGCCAGACGCTGGCCAGTGGCGGGGTCGATTGCTGTGAAGGTCTGACCCGACTGCGCCGAACGGGGTTTGCCGTCGATCAGGGCCTGGTCGGGAAACCGCAGCGCGGCGGCTTTGTTTTGCCAATATGCAAGCTCGAACACGTTCAGATGCTCCATGGGCTTTTCTTGTGTCTGAATGGTGGCCCAGGCCCGAGTCCAGTAAAAATAGTAAAAATGTCTTCGCAGACCATGAAAAAACTGGGCAGCCAATCTCCCCGGTGGCGCGGTATGTGGTTATTGTTCAGGCACAACAACACCGTCGTCAGAACGGATGCAGTCGGCGCGAAAATTGCCTGGATGTCGAGTCCATCCACCCCGAGGTTTGCCGTGGCTGCCTACAACCTGCGTCAATTGAAATACTTCATCACCACCGTCGAATGCGGCAGCGTCGCCGAGGCCTCGCGCAAGCTGTACATCGCCCAACCGGCGATCTCCACGGCGATCAAAGGCCTGGAAGACAGCTTCGGCGTGCAACTGCTGATCCGCCATCACGCTCAGGGCGTGTCCCTGACACCAAGCGGCGCACGCTTCTATCGCAAAGCCCAGGAACTGCTGCGCATGGCCAAGGAGTTCGAACAGAACGCCCTCGCCGACAACGACGTGGTGGCCGGGCAAATCGATATCGGCTGCTTCGAAACGGTCGCACCGCTGTACCTGCCGCAACTGATTGCCGGGTTTTCGGCGCTGTATCCGGGGGTGAAAATCCGCATCCGCGACGGCGAGCAGCAAGAGCTGGTGCAAGGCCTGACGTCGGGCACCTTCGACCTGGCGATCCTGTATGAGCACGAGCTCGACGCCACCATTCAGACCGAACCGCTGATGCCGGCGCAACGGCCTTATGCGTTGCTGCCGGCGGACCATCGCTTCGCCCAGCTCAAACAAGTGTCGCTACGTGATCTGTGCCTGGAACCGATGATTCTGCTGGACGTGCAACCGAGCCGGACCTACTTCGTCAGCCTGTTCGAAGAACTGAACCTGTCACCGAACATCGCCTTCAGCTCACCGTCGATCGAGATGGTGCGGGGGATGGTCGGGCAAGGGTTCGGCTTCTCGATCCTGGTGACGCGGCCGCATTCGGAATGCACTTACGACGGGAAGAAAGTGGTGTGCGTGGATATCGTCGAAGAGGTCACTGGTTCGGGATTGGTGGCGGCATGGTTGAAGCGCGGGCAACTGACCAAACCATTATTGCCGGGAGCAACTCACTGCCAAGGCCGGGGCAAGCACATGAGCCAAGTGAAATCCTGTGGCGAGGGCGCTTGCTCCCGTTCGACTGGGCAGCAGTCGCTTCTCCATTGCATGCGGTGTATCTGACACATTCAGGCGGCCGATGATGGGGCCGCTTCGTGGCCCAACGGGAGCAAGCTCCCTCGCCACAGTTTTTGTGTTCTACCCCAAGAGTTACTTGCGCGGTTTGATCCGAGCGGTGGCTTCGGCCACCAACGGATCATCCGGCCAATAATGCTTCGGATACCGCCCCTTCAAATCCTTCTTCACCTCGGCGTAGGTACTGCGCCAGAAGTTCGCCAAGTCCTGAGTCACCTGCACCGGCCGCCGCGCCGGGGACAGCAGATGCAGCTTCACCACTTGCCGGCCCCCGGCAATGCGCGGGGTATCGGACAGGCCGAACAGCTCCTGTAAACGCACCGCCAGAATCGGCGGCTGTTCGCTGTAGTCCAGACGAATCGAAGAACCCGACGGCACACTCAGGTGATGCGGCGCCTGTTCATCCAGCCGTTGCGGCAGCGGCCAGGGCAGCAAGTTATGGACGATGCTCGACAGGTCCAGATTGGCGAAATGACTGAGGCGCGAGACTTTGCCCAGGTACGGCATCAGCCAGTGCTCAAGGTTTTTGAGCAGTGCGGCATCGCTGACATCCGGCCATTCACTTTCACCCTTACTGCCGAGGTCCAGCTGTCGCAGCAATGCCACGCGCGCCTGCCACTGACGCAGCTCCGGGGTCCACGGCAACAACTCCAGCCCCTTGCGGCGTACCAGATTGACCAGCGCCTGGCTGCGCGCTGTTTCGTCGAGACCGGTCAGCGGTTCGCGGCTGAGGATCAATTCACCAACCTTGCGCTGACGCTCGGCGCGCAACACACCTTCGCGCTCATCCCAATCCAGTTGATCGACCACGCGCACTTGCTCGGCCAGTACGGAATCGAACAGCGCCGGATCAAAATCCGCCGCCAGATAAATCCGTTCCTCGCGCTGCCCCTGACGACTGCCCAGATCCGCAATCACCAACCACGCTTGCTTCATCAGACTGTCTGCTTCAGCGAACAACGCCGCACGGCCGTTGGCCAGGCGATATTCAGCGCCACCGGCGCGGCGTTGCTGGGCGACACGGTCTGGATAGGCCAACGCCAACAGGGCGCCGAGCCAGCGCGGATGATCCGGATCGCTGACCGGCTCCGACGCTTTGCCACGCAGGTAACCGCGATACTGCCGCGCCAGTTGCCGGGCACGTTGCACGCCACCCTGAGCACCGCGAGCCGCACGCTCTTCGCCGGACAACAGCACCAATCGGCTGTGCAGATCCGCTCCGGCGCCACGCAAGATGTCCCGCTCACCGAGCAATGCCGCAACATCGCAGGCCATGTCGGCCAAACCGAGCGCCTGACCGCGCAACAACAAATGGGCGATGCGCGGATGCGCCGGCAATTCGGCCATGGCCTGACCGTGACGGGTCAGCGCGTCGCCGTCCAATGCGCCCAGACGATCAAGCAGATCCTGAGCCTGTGCATAAGCGGCGGCGGGCGGCACGTCGAGCCACACCAATTGCGTCGGTGTCACGCCCCAGCGCCCGAGCTGCAAGGCCAGACCGGCAAGGTCGGCCGAGAGAATCTCCGCGCTGGCATAGGCCGCCAATTGCTCGTGCTGATCCTGCGACCACAACCGATAACACACGCCCGGCTCCAGGCGCCCTGCCCGGCCGGCGCGTTGAGTGGCACTGGCTTTTGAAATTCGTTGGGTATCGAGCCTGGTCATGCCGCTGCCGGGATCGAAACGCGGCACCCGCGCCAGCCCGGCATCAATCACCACACGCACGCCGTCGATGGTCAGGCTGGTCTCGGCGATGTTGGTCGCCAGCACCACTTTGCGCTTGCCCGCCGGTGCCGGATCGATTGCCGCGCGTTGGGCGGCGAGGTCCAGTTCACCGTGCAACGGGCAGAGCAACACCTGTGTGCTCTCGCCCAGCGCATCCGCCAATTGTTGATGCACGCGACGGATTTCCGCCTGCCCCGGCAGGAACACCAGCACGCTGCCGGTCTCATCATTCAAGGCTTCGAGAATCGTCTGCACCAGGCGCGGCTCGATGAATTCGCCGGGCTGGAACGGCCGACCCCAGCGCATCGCCACCGGGTACATACGGCCTTCACTGCGCAGGATCGGCGCGTCATCGAGCAACCCGGCCAGGCGTTCGCCTTCAAGCGTTGCAGACATCAAAAGGATTTTCAGCGGCTGGTCGTCGCGAAACAGCTCCCGGCCATTCAGGCTCAGGGCCAATGCCAGGTCCGCGTCGAGGCTGCGCTCTCCGATTTTCCCATCTACACTATCTTGTCAGATGGCTCAGGATGACGGTGTAGCGCGCATATCAGCTACCCCGAACGGGAGAAACTGAATTGACAATCATCAAAAATTGCTCATTTTCGCGTTTTTATCCTTTCGAGGCTCTCGACGCTAACGTCCGAGAGCTGATGGAAGGATGCTTCAACCTAGATCTCGCTAGCTCCATCAACCGTCCGATGCTGAAGGCATTCAATGCCTACTGCCATCTGATTGATGTGAAGATCAGCTATTTCACGTTATCGACCCCTGAATTTGTAGAAGTCGCAATGGGCTTTATTGGCGCCCTTCATAATGATTGCCTGTTGTACTACAACACTGCGGGTAGAGTACGAATGGCCGGGGCCTTCGTTGATATGATAAACGCGGTGAGTGAGAAAATCCCAATACTGCCTAGCTTTGACAAAATAAAAACAAGAACAAAAGACTGTTATCCCATATGGGAACGTCTAAAAGTACGAATCAAAGAAAAAAGCATTCATTACTGGAACGGTTGGCATGTAGAGTCCACCAAAGGACAGAAACTATACACAGCGATACCTCTCATATGGCATTCACATGGTGAAGAATTCGCAGAAAAAATATTCAATACATACAAGCCTCATATTGAAAAATACGCACGCCCTGACATCACAGTATTTAACTCATTTCTTACATTTTTAAGCAAAAAAAAATCCGACTGGCCCTCCTCTACCTTTCAAAATCCGATCAAAATAAAACAGTGTTTCCTTGATTTTATGATCGATTATTTTCTCAGCGCATCCCAAAAAGGGCTGGACATAGCTACACAAACTCGCCTATATGCGAAATTTATATTTACTATGGATCAAGCATTCATACAAAGTGGAATTTGGGCGAAACCATTTGGAGGTATTCCCGCACCTTCAACGCCAGCCAGCATCGGTATTGAAACACACGTACAAAAATGTGAATCAGGAGATTATATAAAAACAAAGCTAATCACTCACATACCATTAGAAATAACAGATTCAGAAGTAATAAAATTAATTTTTAAACAAATGAAAATTGATGTTGACCTAGTAATAAAATTTTCAAAAAAACAATCCTACTCAACAAGAAAAGCGCAACTGCAGAGAGATCAATTAGCCGAAAGCGGAACAGCAATTTCCGACGTCGCTGCGGCCAGAAAACTCACAACATTAAGAGAGCACGATGTCTGTGCCACGTTGAACCAATTAGGGCTGAAACACATTAGAGAAAGACTAACCGACCGCGGGTCTTCGCTTAGAATTAAAAGAAGTGATATCGCCCCACAATTGGCCCTTCCTGGGCGTAACGACCTTCTTCCATTTAAACTACTTCTTATCCACTCCGACCCACGTATAACTGATTCTTTTCTTGAGGACTTTCAGCTATACAACAAAAACTATAAATTATCCGGCTTTCTGATGGGTGAAAACGGGCATTATCAACTCATCGGTTACAAAGATCGTAGAGGCGGGGATCTTAGTGAACAAAAAATCGATCTATCACCAAGGCAGGCAGTTCTAATTCGTCAAATAATTGCGATAACTGCGCCCCTACGAGATGAGTTAAGGGCAGCTAATGACGACAAATGGCGATTCCTATTCCTACATAGTGCAAGAGCGTTGTCCTATCCTGCCGTTAACAACGTGGCAAGATGGGATAGAATTTCGCCACCAAATAAAGAAAAGTTAATTGACCAACTTTCGCAACACACTTCTAGAACTAGAGAGAAGATTACCGAGTTAATCAGTGCAGTGTCACTCACTTCATTCAGGGCAACCTGCGGAGTGCAAATTTACTTGAAAACCCAAAGTGAGCGAGAAATGGCGAAAGCATTGGGGCATTCGACATATAATCCCGGATTGCTCAGCAGGTATTTACCAGAACCAATTTTAGCTTTTTTTCAAAGCCGATGGGTTCGAATATTCCAACGTGGAATTATCTGTAGGGCGATGAAAGATAGCCCAATGCTACTTAAAGCTGCCAACTTTACATCCATGGACGAATTGCATGAATTCCTGAGCAACCATGCGCTTGGTGACATCCCTAAGCACCTAGGTTCTTCTGACAATACAACCGACCACAAAGCTCCGCAGGAGGAATTTACGTCGACGAAGGATAGTGTTCTCATCTCGGTTGACATTGGTACTCTAACAGCTCTGATATCGCTCAGAATTGCGGTACAAAATTCTAAACATCCTGACGAATTAAATGGGCTTTCATTATATTGGTCTGAATTCACTTGTGTTTTAGTTAAAGAAATAGAGCGAGGATGGGACACTGATTTAAAAAGCTATTTATCAACAGCGCAACTCCATGCCGACGAAACTCGAATGGAGAAACTTATCCATGAATCTGCCTCCTGACATTTCTTTTTTGAATGCCTATTTGGCACACCCGAAAGACGCTTTTAGAAAGGCAAGATGGCTGCTTTCTAATTTCGACGAATCTGTATGGCTGTATAGCCTCGATTTTAAAAAACCCAAAAAAATCGACTGGACCATAAAACTTTCAGATGGCACTCTACTAACTTCTGCATCCAACAAAAGCCTATTAGAAGGTTTGAAATATTTTTTAATCGTGTCGACGCGAAATCATGCTGATTACAGTAGCGAAACGAATGCGATGCAAGGCCAACAACGCAAACGCTTCGCTATCGCCTGTCAGTTAATTGACCTCCTGCTCTTAAACTCCGACCGATATCAACTCGCAAAGTATGGGCTTGGCGGACTAACGCTTGGCAACCTCAAAGAAATGTTGGACACTGTAGCTTCTGATACTGTTGTGTCCGAGTCGATATATAATTGGCCTACAAAATTACGCTCATTTTGCTTAGACTTGCTTAATCGAACCGACCCGAGGCTAGTTGACTCTATATTGGTATCAAACCCAGCGATCGCAACTATTTCCTATGACGATGAGGAAGACGACGAAAACGGGCTTTGTATATCTCCGATTATTGCCCCTAGGATTAGGGCGGCGCTTTATGCAAATAAGTTATACATTAGAAATCAAAATCATGGTTGGGCGCCTGACTCCATCGCCATTTCAAAGATAGTGTATTCGGAGTGCTTATGGGGAAGAACGCGGGCAAAACCAGCATTCAGCATATTATGCTACCGAGACGAGTATAGCCCCTTCGATCGTGAGTATGACGGAGTTCGAGTAACAACTGGCCAAAGAGGCCGTGTACCACGCCATATGTATACCGATTTTCGCACGACCCTTTACAACTTAGGTGTATTACATGAAATTGGATTGCCCGCACCTGCTATTGAGGATCTTTTAGCGGTTGAAAAATACGACGTAGAATTAGCGTCTCAGGGTAAGCACAGAACGCTTCCTTCACCGATGATTTTCAAGTGTCTCAGACAAGCAATTGAATTTCATTTAAGCAGTGGGTCCGAAATTGTCAATGGATTCTGCCGGCTTGTCTTGCACTGCAAGAAACACAGCATTTCTGCCGCGAACCTGCAAGAAAAAGAACTTGTAAAAATTGTAGGGCAAAAGCTGTACAACTTAGGAGTTCGCGAATACGGATTGTCCGCTCATGTCGTCGCTGGAAAACGGAGACGAAGCAAAGGTGAGAAAGCACGCTATTACAACCGGTTACGAACCAATAGAGGACTTACAGAGCTACTTCGAATTTATATCGGCTCAGTCCAGTTCGCTGCAGGGATAATGATGGCACGAAGAGTTACGGAACTCTGCAACCTCATGACGGATACTTGCTTGGATGATACTGAACAATGGCTTATATTTTCTAACGCAAAAAGCACACGCAACCTATTTGGAATTCGTCGAAAAATAGCCAGGCCAATAGAACCTATAACCGTAGACATGATTAAGAATCTCATCCGAATGCAGAAAATACTCGTACGGATAGGATTCTTAGACAAAACCATGACTCTGTTCGCATCACCTCACCTTAAAGGTTTACCAGAGTTCGTTGAGTCAGACAAAGCAACGTATAACCGTAACCTTAATTTTTTCTGTGACTATTTTGAAACCCCGGTTAACGATTTAAACCAACGCTACTACGTCCGACAACACCAACTTAGACGTTTTTTCGCTATGCTATTTTTCTACTGCGGCAGTTTCGGAACTTTAGACACTCTGCAATGGATGCTTGGGCATAATGACCCCTCTCATGTTTGGCATTATATTACAGAATCTACCGACGGCGCTGTCCTTCAGGGTGCTAAAGCTCACTACGTGGCCGAAATGATACATCAAGGCGGGGCTGAAGACTTCCACGATTTGTCCGAGTTACTTAAATCGAGATATGGTAGTTCTGATTTTTGCTTAATCGACACAAATGATTTAGAAGACAGAATTCAAGAGCTTATAACTGAGGGAATTGTAGAGATTGAACCTGAGTTTTTTACAGACGAGACCGGAAAGCACTTCCATGTAGTTGCCAAACTCAAAGTATCGAGAGCTTAAACATGTCTACTTCACGATACGACGAGATCCGATCAACCGTAGTTGAGTTACGATCTCTATTACTAGATTTTATAAAGCAACCTCAACTAGCCAACAACCATGAAAAACTAATAATAGCGATCAAAAGCCAGGGAGCCTTAGCCGCACTAGAACTATCTATTGATAAAAAAGACGGTGGCATCATACATAAGCCACCAATGAGCCTTAACACACTAAAATCATACGCAGATACAACTATAAGCGGGGGATTCAAAGAGCTTGATCACTTAAGAAAGAAAGCTCTTGATTCAATTAGCACACTCCAAAGCAAAAACTTTCGTGCAACCAAACGCACAAAATCAGGACTAAATATACGCCTTAATGAATTGGAAGCAGAATTAGAAGTTCAGCGACAAATCAATTACATACTATTACAAGCCATCTCGACAGCCATGAATGGGTTTCAAACTATAAGAGATGCGCCGGACTCAGCCATTCGTGAGAAAAGAACTGAGGATTCTCTCAAGCCCCTCCGAGCCATTATAAGTATGACGCCATCCCTTATTCAAGACATGGAGACATTTGAAAAAAAAGAACCAATTGGCCTTTCTCCTGTGACCAACATCAACTTGTATAGAAAGGAGGAACCTAATCGTGAGTAACATCTCCCAGAGAGCCCTTTTCAGCACATTGGGAAACTTCGAAGTATTCAACTACTTCTCCGTCGACAAGCTCACTACTCGCGACGCAAGCAAAATACCTTTTATGATCTGGCCTAATGGAGCGCCGTGTTTAATAGCCAATCTATATATGCTTTCACTTCTTGATCGTAAAGGTCGCAGCGGGCGAAACGGTCTATCACGAAGGGGCTCAAAGGGTGGAACTCTTGGTGTTTACGCATCACAAATTTCGCAACTAATTAGATTTTGTTATGACAACAATATTTCTCCATTCGCCCTCAACGATTCTCTTTTTTGTTGTTTCATAGAAAAACTTCGAAAAGAAAAGAGTAAATTTAATCCGTCTCAACTTAAGAAGACAGAAACGTCCCTATTGGCTACGGGAAAAATCTGTCTTGATTTTTTAAGTTTTGTAGGCAGGGTTCATGGGGATAATAATTTCGTATCATCAGAAGGTGTGATTCGTGCGGTGGAACTGACATACACAATAACAACAAGATCTGGAAGAAAAATAAACAGAAGCTATCTACATCATCATTCTCTAGGGCAAGAAGTTCGTATCCATCGACGAAACCCTATCACATCAAATCAAATTCAAAAACTTAAAGAGGCCGCGTATACGATTGAGTCATCCAGCTTTATTAAGCATCGCAGACGCTGCATGCTTGACTTGCTGGAATACACGGGGGCACGCAGAGGGGAAGTTGCCAATATAACTGTAGACGACATACTTGCCGCCTATGACATGGAGCATCCCTCACTCCGAATGGAAACATTTAAACAAGGCCATGACGCCGTACGCTATATCCCTGTTACTAAAATGCTTTTGCACGACATCAAAACTTTTGTTGAGACTTCACGCCGTAAAAACATGAAGTCAACCTCCGGCTTTAGATCGGGACCAGATCACCGCTTCTTGTTTACATCAGAGCGTACGGGAAAAAAACTAAGTAGCGAGACCATCACCAATGAGATATCGAAACTCCGAATCCATGCAAATATCAATGAGCAAGTGTGCGCGCATATGTTTCGTCACGCATTTATTACTAACCTGTTTGCATTACTCATCAGGCGCCACCACATGGCAAACGAAGATGACTTTCGCCGCGCCTTACTCGATAGTCACACATTCATGGCAGAAGTTATGCAGTGGACTGGACATTTGGATGAGCGATCTCTAGAGACTTATATAAATCTGGCCTTCGCTTCAGTTGCAAATTACGCAGAAACAATCAGCTCAGTTCATATGATTAGAGCAATACAAACATTTGATAACAAGCATGAAGAACTCATGTATCAACTTGAAACCGGCCTGCCAATTTCAGATTATAAGAAACATGTAGCAACACTAATAGAACTAAGAAATAAAGATTTCGAGATTGCGCGGAATCGTGAAGCCATTGTCGCAGCCTGACTCAACTGGAGCTTTGGTAGCAGCGACTCAAGGCAGTCCGTCAGTGGTGATGTGGGGAAGTTGTCACTAGGTGTGACTTGCATCTTAACCTTCATACCATGTCAGTCTTTCGCAGAATTACCGCATGCAGTTGCTGGCCGTTTTCTAACTTCTAGTATTAGTGTGTCGCATTTAGCAGTGCAAAAATTACGCCTACAAATGGTGGAACGCGCTTAGCTTTTTGGCTCATCGTTCATACCTGATGAAAGCCCTCCTACACCGCTCGAAGCATCACTAACGCCGCATGACGCTTGAGCGACCGAACTTCTACTTTTTTCTCAGCATTAGCTGAATCATAGCGAACAGGCGGTGGAACAGGTAGTCGACCTGATCCATATCGATCACCGCCACTTGGCCGATCTCCGAATGCCGAATCAGGTGACTGTTTCCAATAGAGTTCAGTTCTGTCGCTTCTGTATCCATTCTCTCCCGCAGCGACGGCACGGAAGTCACCGCGTCGAGGATGATCTTGACGGAGCGCTTCTTGTCGCTCGGGTCAGCCAGTGATTTGAGGCGCTCCCATGCGTCCCACAACCGCTCCAGCGCTTCGCGACGCACCAGCGCGAAGATCAGCTCGACCGTAATACTTCGATTCGGATCCGTGATGAACTGCCCCTCGTAAAGTACGACGAGGCCGAGCTGGTTGAGCAGGCGCGGCGATCCGAGCGCCAGATTGAGAAAGGTTTCATAGGTGAGGAACCCCAGGTCATAGCGGCCACCCAACACGGGACCGATGCCATCCGTTGATCACCGCTGCACCGAACAACGCGCAGTCCCGCGGGTCCGTACAATTGCCGAAGCTATCCGAGAGGCTCAAGGTCGCTCCAGTAGTGCCATGCGTGATTTGAAACGACAAGACTTGATTGTGGAACGCAAAAAGTCCGCAGTGTACTGTCAGGAGATCGAAGAGCTGCAGACCAAGCTCGCCAGTCTTGCTTCCATCAACGATGTACTGATAAACGAGAATTGTGTGCTCAAAGCTAGGATGAACGACAGCAAAGTGGTCGAACTGGCCTCAAGGAAACCGCACGGGTAAGTAGATTCCGTTTTTCTGCTCAGCTCCCCCTGCCCCCACCGATTTGTTGTGTGGACTGCTCGATCTGGATTACGGCGATAACCAGCAGCGCCAATCCGGCGTTGCATGAGTAAATTCTTGGTG